>Ga0126371_10007014_pt1 | contig 10059 bp, 8 predicted proteins | sample PanSoiMetaPlot_4_FD_110145 | JGI IMG/M metagenome (GOLD analysis project Ga0126371, IMG submission 110145) | Tropical forest soil microbial communities from Panama - MetaG Plot_4 | ecosystem: Environmental > Terrestrial > Soil > Tropical forest > Bulk soil | place: Panama | collected 2016-02-17
AGGATTTCGTCAAGCAGCGAATCACGCCTTACAAGTATCCAAGGCGTATTGAGTTCCTCCGGGAACTGCCCAAGACGGCTGCGGGAAAGGTTCTGCGATACAAGCTGCGGGAGATGAGCGCACAGTCTACAAGCGCCTGATGGCATCTCCATTCAAACCGCCGCAGTGGTGGGCGTGGGAACCATGGGTCGCGGAATCGCGATGTGCTTCGCGAACGCGGGAATCCCGGTTCTTCTGAAGGACACGAAGCAGGAGGCTCTAGAGGCGGCCATCAGGACGATCGAGTCGAGCTGCCGGAGTTCCGTGCAAAAGGGGAAAATCGCCGCGGATGAGATGGAGCGCCGGCTGGCGAGGATTCAAACGCAGCTTGATTATGCGGGTTTCGATGCGGCGGACATCGTTGTAGAAGCGGTGTTCGAGAACATCGAAGTCAAGAGGGCCGTCTTCGCGGAATTGGACCCTATCGTCAAGCCCAGGGCCGTCCTGGCGACCAACACGTCGTATTTGAACATTGATGAGATCGCGGAAGCGTCTGCGCGCCCCGAACGCGTTATTGGACTGCACTTCTTTGGTCCGGCTCACGTGACGCGTTTGGTGGAGGTCGTGCCAGGAAGGGCGACCGAAGGGATCGTGACAGACGCCGCTCTGGATCTTGCTGGGCGACTCGGCAAAGTGACGGTGGTTGCAGGCAATTGCCCGGGTTCATCGGGAACCGCATGCAGCGCGTGTATCGGCGAGAGGCGCAATTGCTGCTGGAGGAAGGAGCGTCGCCGCGTCAAGTGGATGCGGCGTTGGAAGAATGGGGCATGGCGATGGGCCCGTTCGCGGTGCAGGATCTGGCGGGCATCGATATCGCGATGAGCAGCCGCCGTGTATTTGCGGAGTTGGACCGGCCAGGCGAGCGCTAACCGCGCGTGATCGAGATGCTTTACGCGCTAGGCCGGCTGGGACAAAAGACAGGCGCAGGGTGGTCCCGGTACAACGGGCGAAATGCGGAACCTGATCCCCGGCTTGAGGATCTGATTGGGCGGGCAGCGCGGAAAAACGGCACGCCGCAGCGCTCGATTCCGGCGGAAGAGATCGTGGAACGGACGATCTATGTGCTGGTGAATGAGGGAGCGCGAATTTTAGAAGAGGGCCACGCCTTGCGCGCGTCGGATATCGACCTCGTTTATGTCAATGGGTACGGTTTTCCGGCGCCTCGCGGCGGGCCGATGCACTTCGCCGACGAAGTAGGCCTGGACTTAGTGCATAGACGGAGCGTGGGATTGCGCAATAAACATGGAGCCAATTGGGAACCGAATGAGCTGCTTGCGCGCTTGGCGGAATCGGGCAGTTCGTTCGGGAAGTGGGATGCCGCGCTTTCAAGCCGGCGGGCGGCGGCCGATGATGCTGATACCAATCAGGCTTAGAACCAACTCGTCTCTCTGATTGATTGCTTCGACTCTCGCGCGGACAGTTCCTCGATCCGGCTTGGATCGGGAAGGTCGGACATCCAGGATCGTGACGCGGATCTTCAATGTATCGCCGGAGCGCACGGGGTTCGGCCATCGAACCTCGTCCGTTCCAGGCGAGGCCAGGCTTGCCACGTGGGAAAGGTAGTGGTCGACGTAGAGCCGCATCGCGAGGCTGACAGTATGCCAACCCGAAGCGACGATGCCGCCGAACCGGCTGAGGTTGGCCTTCTCGGGCTCGGTATGAAAATACTGTGGGTCGAAACGGCGGGCGAACTCGATGATCTCCGCTTCGCTGACCGTGATAGAGCCGAACTCGTACGCGTGCCCAGGGGTGTAGTCTTCGAAATAGCGTTTGTCTGGAGGCACGTCGAAACTATGAAACATCACGGAAGACTTCCTCTGCCTCGGGAGTGAGTTGGATTTCTTCAAACGGGTACGCGCCCGACACTTCGATGAGGCCAGCCTCCTGCAAGACGCCCAGCAGGGCATAAAACTCGCCGACATCGAGGCCGCAGGCCTCCAAAATCTCGGGCGGCGTGGCAACGCCCGCGGGTTTAGGGCGGAGAGGACCGCGATGGACTTGAACGACGATGATCGCGAAGAGCTTGCGAGCGGGCGCGGAGCCCGCTTGCGGCCGCTGGGAGATAAAGGACGGATCGTTCACGGCTGGCGCCTAGTCAAAGCGGACGTATTCGAATTCAATGGGCAGGTTGTTGACGCCGCGGGCGGGCGGAGCGATCCAATTGGCGAATTTTCCAGGATCGGCGACGCGGCCCATGAGCGAGTTGACCAAGGCGTGATCATCGTCCGACGGAAGCCACGCGCGGGACCGGCGCTCCCAATCGGCTCTCGAAAGAACGCGGCCATCAGGGCTGACATAATGGCCCGCGAAGGCTCCGATTTTGCGATGAAATCCGGCGTGGGGCAGCGTGATCCGCAAGGGAATTCCGAATCTCTCGGGAATGCGGTTCCATCGGTCCAATCCGGACTGGATCTCGCGGGTGTAGTCGTCGCGCAATCGGGTATTGAGAGCGGTGAGAGCGGGGACCTGGCGGTTCACGATCTCGCCATCGGCGATTTCCGAGAGTACGTAGCAGTCTTCGGCGAGCGAGTGATCGTCGTCGATATTGGCCTCTGAATAGCGACCCTTCAGCGCTCCCGTATAGTAATTCGCCGCGTTGGAGGAGACTTCGGATCCGAACAGGTCCAGCGTGACGCTGTAGTGAAAATTGACGAACCGCTGCAATGTTTCGAGATCGATCACGCCGCGGGCGCGGACTTGCGCGGGATCGGTCAAGTTGTGCTCGCGCATGACCTCGCAGGTGCGCTGGAGTACGCGCGCCACCCCGGATTCGCCAACGAACATATGATGCGCTTCTTCGGTGAGCATGAACCTGGCGGTGCGGGCGAGGGGATCGAAAGCGGATTCAGCCAAGGCGGCCAATTGGAATTTGCCATCGCGGTCTGTGAAGAAAGTGAACAGAAAGAACGCGAGCCAGTGGCTGGTCTTTTCGTTGAAAGCGGTGAGGATGCGTGGGTTGTTGAGGTCTCCCGAGCGGCGCTGCAGGAGGGCCTCGGCTTCTTCGCGGCCATCGCGTCCGAAATAGCGGTGAAGCAGGTAGACCATAGCCCACAGATGGCGTCCTTCTTCGACATTGACCTGGAAGAGATTGCGGAGATCATAAAGAGACGGGCAAGTAGCGCCGAGCAGTCTCTGCTGCTCGACGGAAGCCGGTTCGGTGTCGCCTTGGGTGACGATGATGCGGCGGAGCGCCGAGCGATATTCGCCGGGAATGTCCTGCCAGGCTGGCTCGCCTTTGTGGTCGCCGAAATGAATTTTACGGCCTTCGTCGCGGGGCGTGAGGAAGATGCCCCAGCGGTACTCGGGCATGCGAACGTAGCCGAAGTTGGCCCAGCCGTCGCGGTCGACGCTGATCGCGGTTCTGAGATAGACCTGCAAGTTGGCGGAGTTCGCTGGGCCGGTTTCGTTCCACCAGTTCAGGAACGCGGGTTGCCACCGTTCGAGCGCCCGTTGAAGGGTGCGGTCGTTGGCGAGATCGACGTTATTGGGAATTCGCTGAGAGTAGTCGATCGGCTGGGGAATTGCGTCCGCCATGTGAGTTAAACTCGGTCCCAATCGAACTTGGCGCGGTTTCCCGTGCCATAGACTTTAAGAGCGCCCATAGGCCCTACGGCGTTGGGGCGAATGAAGATCCAATTTTGCCAGGCGGAGAGGCGTCCGAAGATCCGCGAGCTCATGTTCTCGCCAGGACCAAAGCGCAGATTCGCTTCGAGGCCGGTCAGGGCGTCGGGGGAAAGAGCGAGGCGGCTTTCAATGGCGAGCCTGAGTTCGTCGCTCCAATCGAGTTCGTCCGGTGTGAAGGTGACCAGGCCGAGCTCTGTTGCCTGGGGAGGTCCAAGCGCGGCTCCGATTTGCTCGCGTGCGCGAGCGATCCGTGGAGGATCGCCATAAAACCGCCCTTCGAGACGCGAAAGGCCGTTGGCGGCTTCCAGTCCGCCGAAATTCATCTCGGAGAGCGCCACGGCGGCTTGCGCATCGTCCAGCATGTAGACGCGGTCCGCGGCCAACGCCAATTCGAGTAAGCAGCCGGCAAAGCAGGAACCCGGCTCGATGAAGGCGTAGATGGAACGTGAGCAAACTTCTAGCCGCCCATATGTCCGGCGCATCATGCCGATCACTTCGCGAACGAACCAGTGGTCGCGATTCGAGAACAGCGCCGTGTCAACTGCGAGGACGTTGTTCGAGTCGCCTTCCGTCCTAAAGATCCAAAGTCCAAGATCGAGCCGGTTGAGGCGGAGAGACAGGATGGCGTCGTCGAGCTCGCGCGCCATTTTCAATGGCCACCATTCAGCTCCGGCGGCAAGAATTTCGGGTATCGAGGCCGGACCTGGCGACTCTGGGGCTTTGATCGTGAGCGTTGCGGTCCGGCGCCGCGAGTCGAGCTCGACCTTGACGTAGCGGTAACGATAGCCGCGGTCATCTATGATTCGCTCGAGCGGCGCGAGCTGGATGCCGGGCGCGTCCGCCGGGCGGTCGGACAATTCAGCCAGAGCGAGGGCGCGGGCTCTAACGTATCCGTCGAACTCTTGCGGCTTGACCACGGCGTCCACTAATCCCCATTGTTTGGCGCGCTGGCCCTGAACGCCTTCCGGCGTGGTGCAGAATACATCGGCGAGGTCGCGTCGCACGCGCCGCTTGTCGATGAGACGGGTGAGGCCGCCGGTCCCGGGAAGCACTCCGAGCAACGGCGCCTCCGGCAGGCTGACGGCGGAGGACCGGTCGTCGATCAATAGGATTTCGTCACAGGCTAACGCTAATTCGTAGCCGCCGCCGGCCGTCGATCCGTTGCAAGCCGCTATGAACTTCAGGCCGGAATGCTCGCTGGAATCCTCGATTCCGTTTCGGGTTTCGTTGGTGAACTTACAGAAATTGACTTTCCAGGCGTGACTCGAAAGTCCGAGCATATAGATGTTGGCGCCGGAGGAGAAGACGCGCGGCTTAGCGCTGGTGATGATGATGCTGGCGACTTCCGGATGCTCGAAGCGGATGCGCTGGAGCGCATCATGCAGCTCGATGTCGACGCCAAGGTCGTAGGAATTCAGCTTGAGCTTATAGCCGGGACGGATGGCGCCGTCATCCTGGACGTTCATCGCGAGAGTGGCGACGCGACCATCGATGGAGAGCTTCCAATGCCGGTAGCGGGCGGGCTCGGTCTGGAAATCGACGAAATCGGAAACGGGATCCGGCTTGGCTAAGACAGCTTCCATGTCCCTGCATTATACTTCTTAGTTCATGCTTGCGCCAGAACATCTCATGCAATATACTGCGTGGACGCGGGAACGGAGAGAACGATGAAGCCAGAATTCCTTGTTGCGGCGCTGGTTGGCGCCGCCGTAGCTTTTGGGCAGGTTGCCGCCCAGCCTCCTCTGGGCGTGACGCCCAAGCCGGCGATTCCCAACGCAAAGCCAGTGCGATCGTGCGAAAGCCTGGCAATGGTGGCGCTGCCGAATACCACGATCGAATCCGCAGCGCTGGACGCGAACAATCCAAGCATTTGCCGAGTGACGGCTACAACCACGCATCCGCCGGCGGGCGACAAGATCAGGATTTGGATCGCCATACCGGCTGAGAACTGGAATGGCAGGTTTGTCGGCATTGGAGGCGGCGGATTTGCGGGGGGCAGCGCGGCGGGCGTCAATCAACCCGTGGTGTTGGGCTATGCGTCAGGTTCAACCGACACCGGTCACGAAGGCGGTAGCGGCAGTTTCGCTGTGGATGCGAATGGGCGGCTGAACTGGCAGCTCATCCGTGACAATGCGCACGTGGGCATACACGAGATGACTGTGACAGGCAAGGCGCTTACGCAGGCGATGTACGGAGCGGCGCCGAAGTACTCGTATTTCGACGGCTGTTCGACCGGCGGGCGGCAGGGATTGATGGAGGCGCAGCGGTATCCGGAAGACTACAACGGCATCGTATCGGGAGCGCCCGCGATCAATTGGACCCGATTCATACCGCAAGAGCTGTGGGGCGCCGTGCTGATGAACGCAAAAGGAAATCCGCTGCCGGCGTGCAAGCTGGCTGCGGCGACGGCAGCGGCGATCGCGGCCTGCGATGCGATGGATGGCGTGAAGGACGGCGTCATCGAAGATCCGAAGCGCTGCAACTACGATCCCAAACCGCTGCTCGGGACTTCGGCGGGGGAATGTGGTTCCTTCACCGAGACGGATGTGGACGTAATCCGGAAATTGTGGCAAGGACCACAGCGCGAGGATGGGAGTTTTCTGTGGTACGGTCTCCCGAGAGGAGCCGATCTAAATGCTCTCTGGGGCAGCGCCGGGAATCCGCTAAAGCCGCGGGCGTTCGGGATCGCGCTGGACTGGTTCCGGTATTTTCTCGCGCAAAATCCGCAGCTCGACTGGACCTCGATTACGCCCTCGGCGTTCGAGCGTTATTGGGATCAATCCGTGGAGGAATACGGCGCGGTGATTGGAACTGATAACCCGAATTTGGCTGCGTTCCGCGGCCGGGGCGGCAAAGCGATCCTATGGCACGGTTGGGCTGATCAGCTCATTACCCCGGAGGGGGCCATCGATTACTACACTCGCGTTCAGGAAAAAATGGGAGGCGCCAAAAAGACGGCCGAATTCGCGCGGCTTTTCATGGCGCCGGGCGTGGGCCATTGCGGTGGAGGCGCCGGGCCTTCTCCGTACGGTCAGTTGGATGCGGTGCGCGCCTGGGTGGAAGACGGCAAAGCGCCGGAGACATTGACGGCGGCGCGGCGGGATCAAACGGGGTCGATTACGCGATCGAGGCCCTTGTGCCAATATCCGCTCGTGGCAAAGTATAAGGGAACCGGGAGCACGGACGACGCGGCGAATTTTGCCTGTAGCACTGGGTTCTAAAGAATAGTGAAAAAGAAGACTGCAGTGGCTGACCCGCTGAAGCTGCTGGGAGACCGCGTCAGGCAGGCGAGGGCTCGCAGGGGAATGACGCGAAAGCAGCTCGCGCGCGATTCGGGGGTTTCCGAGCGCTACCTGGCGCAGATCGAAGGCGGGAAGGGAAACATCTCCGTGCTCGTGTTGCGGCGACTGGCGAAGGCTCTGAACGTATCAGTTGACGTTCTGCTGTTGGAAGGACCGGAGCCTCCGGTGGAGTGGACGCATACCGTGGAGTTCCTCCGGCGCCTCTCGCTCGATGAGCTTAGGCTCGCCCGCCAAATGCTGCTGCATCAGTTTGGCGGAGTGGATCCGGCGGCGCGGCATCGGCGGATCTCATTGATCGGCCTGCGCGGCGCGGGCAAATCGACGTTGGGCGCCGCGCTTGCGGAGCGGTTGGAGATGCCTTTTCTGGAACTGGACCGCCTGATCGAACAAGAGAGCGGACTCACGTTGAACTTGATCTTTGATTTTCGCGGGCAGGCCGGCTTCCGGGAACTCGAGCGGAAGTGTCTGGAAGCCGTGCTCCAGCGGTATCCCTGCTTTGTGCTTGCGACTGGCGGGAGCCTTGTATCCGAACCGGGGACGTTTGAGCGATTGCTGTCCAGTTGCTTCACTGTTTGGGTGCGGGCTTCTGCCGAGGAGCACATGCAGCGGGTGATCGCCCAGGGCGACATGCGTCCGATGGCAAACAATCGCGACGCGATGTCCGATTTGAAGCGAATCCTGGCCGAACGCGAAACGCTGTATAGCAAGGCCGATATTGAGATCCAAACGGCAGGAAGGGAGTTCGAAGAGAGCCTGGATCTGCTGATGCAAGCTCTCAGGGACACTCCGGTTCGCGAGTCTTTCGCGCTAGCGGGCGTCCTGGGTTAAACCTCCCCGGAGAACCCTCCTACCCAGCAGCGCCGATGCCATCAAAACTCATACCTTAGTGCGAACTGCATCGACCTCGGCGGCATCGTCCCCTGAAACTCCCCAAAGGTCAGGGGCGATTGCAGGCTCAGGCTCGGATTCGTAAAGTTGGGATGGTTGAACGCGTTGAACGCCTCCCCGCGGAATACCAGCCGCTGGCCCTCCTTGGGCATGCGGAAAGCCTTGGATAAGGACATATCCACATTGAAAATCGGCGCCAGCCGCACCGCCGCCCGCGTCCCCGCTCCCTCCGGCGGCTGGTCCTGGAAGTTATTCGACATGTCCGTCGTAGTGAAGATGCTGGGAATGCCGTTGTCGTCAATGTGCACTCCGCCGGTCTTGACCGGAGTGTTCGCCACCGCCAGCGAGCTTAGCCAATAGTTCGTGTTATATGCCAGATCGCCCTCCACCGCGCTCGGCAACGGAGTGCTATAGCGCCATATGCTGGAGAGCTGCCATCCGCCGACAATCTGATCCATCCAGCCCGGTGCGTTTTTCAACAGCAATTTGCCCTTCCCAAAAGGCAGCGCGTACATGAAATTCGCGTTGAAGTTGTGTCGAATGTCAAAATCCGAAGAGCCTCGGAACGCGCTGAAGTTCCAAATGTCCTGAATCGCCGCGCCTTCTTCGCCCGCCCCCGCCTCGGTAGCCGAGCCGTTATCGATCGAATGCGACAACGTGTAATTGAAATCGAATTGGAATCCATTCGAAAAGCGCCGCCGCACGCTCACGCTCAAGCCGTGATAATCCGCCTCCCCAGCGTTCATCCACATCGGCAAGGTGCTGCCCTGATGAGCGAAAAACGTATAGCATCCCGGAACGCTCAGGCAGCGGCCGTCAATATACTCGCCCGAAATCCGGTCGGCGGCGTGCAGGCTGTCCAAAAAGCTGCTTCCGAACACGCCATAGACGCTGTAAAAGTAATTCGCGGACGCGCTGCCCGGGAAATAGGCATCTTTGTAGCCCGGCCAAACATTGTTCACAAACGGCAGATTCGGAACCAGGCTCGGATTGTTCATCACCTCCTGCGCGACGTACGCGGCCGCATTGTTGTAAGTCAATCCGGCCTTCTGCGCCAAAGAATTCGCCAGGTTGTAGACGATCTGTGCGTTTTGCTGCCACGTGACTCCGGATGCCGGGTCCTTGTAATTCTCGAGCGGCGTATAGACGTCCCCCTCCATTAGCAGTCGCCGCGATAGCCGTCCCAGGTAGCCCACTTCCATCGTCAATTTGCCCGGCAGCTCGCGGGAGAAACTGGCGTTCAGCACAATTGAGTATGGTGTTTTCAGATCCGGCGATATCCCCAAGAACGTGCCCGTGATCGCCGCGATCGGCGGCGGAGTAAACGGAAATCCGCCTGGCGCTGGAGGCGGCAAGGCCGGATAGCTCCCGCTGAACCGCGGCGACGTGGTGAAACTGTACGAGTCCGGGAAGTTGGTCGGATCGGTCAGCCCCAGCGAGCCGAATTGGTCGAAATTCGTGATCAAATCGTTGCCGAATTGATCGTACTGAATCGCTCCGCCAATTCGCAGCGCTCCGCTTTTCCCGAAGATCTTACCCAGCGCCCCGCCTTTATCTGACGGCGCATACGCAATACCTACGCGAGGAGCGAAATTCACATTGTCCGGACGCCACCAGCTCGGCTTGCCGTTCACTGGGCCATTCAGTCCATAGCTCAATGTGGAGTTAGGCATCTGATTCGCCGGCACGCCCAGCCACTGAAGCCCGTTACGCTCCGCCAGATAGTCGGTCAGCGGAACCGTCGTATCCACCTGCAGCCCACGCGATTCATAAGGCGGGCGGAAGTTTTCGTATCGCAGCCCCACGTTAATTGTCAACGACCGGTTCACCCGCCACGCATCCGCAACGTATCCCGCGTAGGTGTGCTCGATGAAGGAGCGCTGCTGCGGCGTCCCCAGCGGCAGAACTTGCCCGTTCTTGTTGTATTGGTACGTCACAAACACGTCGTTCAAGATCCCCAGCAGCATCGCGGAAGCGTTGGTCACCGAGGTCGGGTTCGCCAGCACAGCGCCGCCTAAATAATTCGATGCCGCCGTGTCAATGTCCTCTCCGAGTCCAATCAACTCCGTCGCGCCGTAAGCATACAAAGGAAAAGAGCTGGTTAGCGGGGAGAGATTATTTTCGTTAAACCGGAAATTCAATCCTGCCGTGGTCGTGTGCTTTCCCTTGGTCCAGGTGACGTCATCCACAAAATTGTGCAGCGGAT
>Ga0126371_10007015_pt1 | contig 10059 bp, 4 predicted proteins | sample PanSoiMetaPlot_4_FD_110145 | JGI IMG/M metagenome (GOLD analysis project Ga0126371, IMG submission 110145) | Tropical forest soil microbial communities from Panama - MetaG Plot_4 | ecosystem: Environmental > Terrestrial > Soil > Tropical forest > Bulk soil | place: Panama | collected 2016-02-17
CCTGGTCGGCACGTGGCTCGCCTTCGTGCGGCCCTGGTCAGCGAGCCCCGAGGAGCGCGCCCGGCTCGAGTACGACGCGCGCTCGATTCTCACCACCTGGGGAGACCGCAAGGCGAGCGAGGGCGCCCAGCTGCATGACTATGGCAACCGGGACTGGGCGGGACTCACGCATGACTACTATCGCGCCCGCTGGGCGCGTTATTTCCGCTCGCTCGACGATGAGCTGCGCACCGGCCATCCCGCCGCGCCCATCGACTGGTTTGCGCTCGGGGAAGCCTGGAATCGCGGCACGCAGCACTACCCGGACCGGCCCCGGGGGGACGCGCGCGCCGCCGCCGAGCGTGTCGCGCACGTACTCGGGCTGGACTAAGCGTACTCCGCGTAGAACTTCTCGAGGACGAGCCGTTGGCCTGGCGCGATCTTGCGCAGTGCCGCTGGCTGGTCAAACCACCCACCGCGATCCACTTCGGGAAACTGCGCGGTTCGGCCCGACCTGGGCGGCCACTCCATCTCAAAGAGGTTGCTGCGCAGTGCCGCCGGGTCGCAGTCTCCCTCGACGGCCCAGACCTCGAGGCGCTTACCGCTCGGCAGGCGAAAGCCGCCCAGGGGCCGCTCGGAACCCCCGGGCGCATCGAGGCCGGTCTCTTCCCTGAACTCACGGCGCGCGCACTCGAGCTCTTGCTCGCCGGCGCCGACCAGGCCTTTCGGGATCGACCAGGCGCCCTCGTCCTTGGCGGCCCAATACGGTCCCCCGGGATGCACCAGAAACACCTCCGTGCCGCTGTTGGCCCGGCGATAGAGCAGAATCCCCGCGCTCACTTGCGGCACCGTCAGCACCCCCACCCCCCAAGCTTAACCGGTAGTACCATTCGGTAAGCCATTTACGCGGCGCGGCGAGGGCTGGCCATGTCATCCGTTCCGAAGCGTAAAAAGTCGCGCAATGCACCAAGCGGCTCTTCCAGGAAGCGGCGCGCCGCCGCCGCTGCTGGCCTGTCTGGTGACGGCTCCCGCTCAGGCAGAGCTCCAGGACCGATCGTCGGCATCGGTGCCTCGGCGGGCGGGCTCGAGGCCCTGAAGAAGTTCTTCGGCGCCATGCCTCCGAAGACCGGGCTCGTGTTCGTCGTCGTGGTGCACCTCGACCCGGCGCATCGGAGCCTGATGCCGGAGCTCCTGAGCAGGGTGACGGGCCTCACGGTCGCGCAGGCTCACGATCATCAGCGGCTCGAAGTCGATCACGTGTACGTGATCCCCCCCAACCGCACGCTCACCGTAGCTCAAGGGTTCATCCGCGTGCAGGAAGTCCCCGACCGGCTCGGGTTGCGAGGTTCGATCGATCGTTTCTTCCGCTCCCTTGCCGAGGCCGAGCGCGAGCGCGCAGTCGCCATCGTGCTATCCGGCACCGGCACCGAAGGCAGTCTCGGCGCTTTGGCCATCAAAGCGCGAGGGGGGCTGGTCATGGCTCAGGCGCCGGAAACGGCGACACAGTCGGGCATGCCGGGCTACGCGATCGCCAGCGGAGCGGTAGACGTGGTGCTCGCGCCCGAGAAGATGCCCGAAGCACTGTTCGCCCACGTGCGCGATACCCGCGCGAGTGCGCCGGTGGGCTCCACCGCCGAAGCCGACCCCCGTGAGGCGCTGCCAGCGATCGTGGAATTGCTGCAGACCCGCTCCAGCTACGACTTCCGTGGCTACCGGATGGAGACGCTCGAGCGCCGGGTCGAGCGCCGGATGGGACTGTGCCATGTCGACAGCATCGGCCGGTACGCTGACTTCCTGATTTCCCATCCGGCGGAAGCCGACCAGCTCATCAAGGACCTGCTGCAAGTCACCACGGGTTTCTTCCGTGACCGGGCAGCCTGGGATGAGCTCACCGCCGAAGCACTTCCGACGCTCGTGCGCTCGCACGACCCGGCTGCGCCGATTCGCGTCTGGGTACCCGGATGCTCAACCGGCGAGGAGGCATTTTCGCTGGCGATCGCGCTCGCCGAGCAGACCGCACAGGCGAACTCCCCGTGTGAGATCCAGATCTTTGCGACCGACATGGATGAGGACGCCCTGGCGGTCGCACGGACGGGCTCGTTTCCGGAGAGCATCGCGCTCGACTTGACGCCCCAGCGCCTCGAGCGCTTCTTCACGTTGAAGAAACGCCGCTACTCCATCCGCAAGTCGATCCGGGACTGCATGATCTTCGCGGTCCATAACCCCAGCAGGGACCCGCCTTTCTCGAGGCTCGACCTGGTCGGTTGCCGCAACGCGCTGATCCACCTCGAGACCGAGGTCCAGGACAAGCTCCTCACCCTGTTTCACTTCATGTTGAACGCCGGCGGCTATCTGTTCCTCGGGGCCGCGGAGGGCATTCGTCCGCGCGCCGAGCTGTTCGAGCCGCTCTCGAAGCGACGCCGAATCTTCCGCCGGCTCGAGCCGCTCATGCGCCCCCGGCTCGAGCCGCTCACGCGCTCGCTGCGCGAGCCGGCTATCCTTTCGTTCGAGACCGATCGCTTCGGCCTCAAGGGCGCTCGCGAGCAAACCACCGCGACGCTCGCCGATCGCCGGCTGCTCGAGCATTTCGCCGCCACCGCGGTACTGGTTCGAACCAGCGGCGAGATCCTGCGCTTCTACGGAGCGCTGGCGCCCTACCTGCAGCTGCCGAGCGGCCTGCCGACGCTCGATGTGCTGAAGCTCGCGCGCGATACGCTCAAGCCGACCCTGCGGGAGGCGCTGCACGAGGCCAACCGGCAGAACCGGCAGGTCGTGCTCGAAGCGCTCGACACCAGCGATGAGCGCCACCCCGAAGTACTGAGCATCACGGTCAAACCGCTCAGTGCGCCGGGCGTGGTGGAACGGCTCTGGCTCGTCATCTTCGAAAAGGCGCCGGCTTCGCCTAAACCGGGGCGCGCCGCACGGACGAGGCCTCTGCGTGAGTCCCAGCTGGTCCGGCTGCTCAAGTCCGAACTGCGCGCCACGCAGAAGGAGCATGGGCAGCTCATCGAGCAGCTCGAGGGCGGGAACGAAAGGCTCAGGGCAACCCACGAGGAAGTCACGTCGATGAACGAGGAGCTGCAGTCGACCAACGAGGAGCTGACCACCTCGAAGGAAGAGCTGCAGTCGATGAACGAGGAGCTCACCTCGCTCAACGATCAGCTGGAAGACAACGTGGTCGACCTCACCGCGGCCAATGACGACCTCGCCAACCTGCTCGTGAGCACGGACAACACCACCGTGATCGTCGACACCGAGCTGCGGATCAAGCGCTTTACCGCCGGTGCCTCCCGCTTGCTCAACCTGCTGCCGGCCGACGCGGAGAGACCGCTGACGCACATCGCGACCAACCTGATTGACATGGACCTCGCGGGCGAAGCGCGCAAAGTCCTGGCCAGCTTGCAGCCCATTGAAAAGGAGGTGGCCACACGGAACGGCAGGAGTTATTTCCTCCGCGCCCTGCCGTACCGCACGGGGGAGAAGCAGATACAAGGCGTAGTGCTGACGTTGGTCGACGTCAGCACGCTCAAGCAGGCTGAACGGGAGCTGCGCGCCGCTCGCGAGCAGGTGGCCGAGGACCTGCGCCGCATGACCCGCCTGCACGATCTCGGCGAGAGACTCGCATCTCCCGGTGAGCCGCGCTCGCTCCTCGAGGAGATCGTGCGGGCGGCGATCGAGATCACCGACGCGAGGATGGGCAACATTCAGCAGCGTGACCCGGCGGGTGTATTGACGATCGCAGCCCAGGTCGGCTTCGAGCAGCCGTTCCTGAAGCATTTTGCGCAGGTCCGCGTGGATTCCAGCACCGTCTGTGCGGGCGCCCTGTCGAGCGGGCGGCGTCTGCTCGTCGAGGATGTCACGACGAGCCCGGTGTTTGGCGACTCGCCTTCGCGGCAGGTGCTGCTCACAGCCGGGGTGCGTGCCGTGCAGTCCACCCCGCTGCTCGATCGGTCGGGTGAGCTTCTCGGCATGTTCTCGACCCATTACCCGGAGCCCCACCACTTCGGGGAAGCAGAGCTGCGCTGGCTGGATCTGCTGGCCCGCCATGCGGGCGATGCGATGGAACGCTGGCGTTCGGATGAGTCGTTGCGCCGCTCGCGCGAGAGTCTCGAGCGCCGGGTCGCCGAGCGGACCGAGTGGCTGACGCTGCTGAATGAGATCTCCGAGTCGATCAACGTGGCGCCGACCTGGGACTCCGCCCTGCAGCGGGTGCTGGAGCGCATCTGTGCCATGGAGGAGTGGCAGATCGGCTACGTGTATCTTCCGGACCCCGAGGCACCGAATGTGATCGCGCCGGCCATCACCTGGATCAGCGACGAGCGCTTCCGGCCTTTTCACGAGATATCCGAGCGGCAGCGCTACGCGCGAGGGGAAAGCCTTCCGGGGCGTGTCTACGCCCAGGGGCTGTCCAGGTACGCGGCCGAGCCGGACGATCTGCTGCGGACGATCCCGATCCGCAGCTCAGCCGCCCGACAGGTAGGGCTGCAGGCCGCTGTGGCGCACCCGATCACCATCGGGCGGGAGGTGATCGCTGTCCTCGAGCTGTTCTCGGATCGCGCGCTGCCGCGGGACGACTGGTTCGACAAACTGATGCCGGCGGTCGCCGACCAGATCGCCCGCATCCTCGAGCGCGAGCGCACGACGGCGCGGATGGCGGATCTCGTCTGGCGCGAACAGCAGGAGTTGCTGCACACGCTGCACGATGCGCTCGGGCAGACGCTGACCGGCCTCGGCATGCTGAGCGTCGGATTGCGCCAGCGGTTGGCCGGCGCGAACGGGGAAGCGGCCGATACCGCGACGGAGATCGCCAAACAGGCACAACAGGCGCTCGAGCAGGTGCGGCAGCTGAGCCGCAGTCTGTTTCCCGTCGAGGTGGAGGCCGCAAGTCTCACCTCGGCCCTGCAGGAGCTGGCCTCAGCCACGCAGGCCCTGCACAAGATCACGGTGCGGGTCGACGGCCGTGTCCCCGAGGCTTTCAGCGACGGTGGCGCGGCGACCCAGCTGTACCGCATCGCCCAGGAAGCAGTCACCAACGCCGTCAAGCACGCGCAAGCCCGCTCGATCACGATTCAGGTCGGGCGTCAGGGAGGGATGCTGCGACTGCGAATCGCGGATGACGGCATCGGCATCGCCAAGGCGGACCCGGGCAACGGCATCGGACTGCAGATCATGCGCTACCGCGCCCACTCGATCGGTGGCATTCTGATCGTCGAGCCTGGCTCGCAGGGCGGTACCGTGGTGACCTGCACCCTGCGTACGATTCCGGTGCACCGGGCGGCCCCGGCACCGGCGCGGCAAGCATCGACGACACACGCAGGTAGTGGATGAGACCCAAACCCGATCACCCCTTGCGGATCCTGGTGGTGGACGATCATCCGATCGTGCGGCTCGGCATCCGTCAGATGATCAGTACCGAGCCGGATCTCGAGATCTGCGGCGAGGCGGAGTCGGCACAGACGGCGCTGCAGCTGGCGGGCACTCTCAAGCCTGACCTGGCGCTGGTCGACCTCTCGCTGGCGGAAGGAACGGCGCTGGCGCTGATCCGGGAGCTGCGCGAGTCCGCGCCCGGATTAGAGGTGCTCGTCCTGTCGATGCACGATGAGACGCTGTATGCCGAACGGGTGCTGCGGGCCGGCGCACGCGGCTACATCATGAAGCAGACGGCGATAGACGGGCTGGTGGGCGCCATTCACCACGTCGCATCCGGGGGCGTCTACGTCAGCCCGCGAATGACCCAGAACGTTCTCGAGCGACTCCGCGACGCCGCTACCGGACCGGCCGGGCTGCTCTCGACCCTCACCGACCGGGAGCTCGAGGTCTTCGATCTGATCGGCCACGGCAAGACGACCGCCGCGATCGCCGGGCAGCTTGCGGTGAGCGTCAAAACCATCGAGACATACCGCGCGAACATCAAGACCAAACTGAAGCTGAAGGGTGCGAGCGATCTGCTCCGCCTCGCCACGTCCTTTACCGAAGGACTATGACGCGCGACTGGCGCGATGGGGTTCCGAATCGTGAGTCAGATGGGCCGCCGAACCGGCTGCGCCGTCCGGGGTAGAACATGAAGAATCGGAAGAGCAATCGAGGCGTGAAGCGGGGGACGGCGCCGCGGGCCGGCAAGCACTCGAGGAAGGGCGTGGCGTCGAAACTCCGGCCGCTGCCGCCACGGCTTCCGTCGGCCGCCTCGCCTGCCGTTGCGCCGCTGGCGAACGGAGCTCAGCCGGCTCCCAAGGACAACTTTCCGATCGTCGGTATCGGCGCATCCGCCGGCGGGCTGGAGGCACTCGAGGAATTCCTGAGACACGTACCGATCCACTGCGGAATGGCCTTCGTCGTCGTCCAGCACCTCGACCCCACGCACCGGGGCGCCGTGGTGGAGCTGCTGCAGCGGACCACCGGGATGCAGGTGGTGGAGGTCAAGGACGGCCAGAAGGTCGAGCGCGATCATGTCTACGTCATTCCACCGAACAAGGACATGTCGATCCTGCACCGCGTGCTCTACCTCCTTCCCCCCACCTCGCCGCGCGGGCTGAACCTGCCCATCGACTTCTTCTTCCGCTCGCTGGCGGCAGACCAGCAGGAGCGCAGTATCGGAGTGGTGCTCTCCGGCATGGGCTCCGACGGCACTCTCGGCGTGCGCGCGATCAAGGAGAAGGCGGGAACGGCCTTCGTGCAGTCGCTCGAGTCGGCGAAGTTCACCGCCATGCCTCGCAGCGTCATCGACAACGGGCTCGCCGATGTGGTCGCGCCGGCGGAAGATCTGCCGGCGCGGATCGTGGCATATCACCAGCGCGCGTCCTACCTCTCGAAGCCCGAGCCGGAGCTCGAAGACAAGTCGCGCAGCGCGCTCGACAAGGTTTTCATCCTGCTGCGCAGCCATACCGGGAACGATTTCTCGCTCTACAAGAGGAGCACGATCCTGCGCCGCATCGAGCGGCGGATGAGCCTGCATCAGATGGACAAAATGGCGGACTACGTGCGCTACCTTCGGGAGAACGCGCGCGAGGTCGAGCTGCTGTTCAAGGAGCTGTTGATCGGCGTCACCAACTTCTTCCGCGATCCGGCGGCGTGGGAGCACCTGGCGAAGGACGTGCTGCCGAATCTGCTGCGTTCACGGGCGCAGACCCGGGTGGTGCGCGCCTGGGTGCCGGGCTGCTCGACCGGCGAGGAAGCCTATTCGCTCGCCATCGTGCTGTTTGAAGCACTGAACGAGCTGAAGCCGGTCTCCAGCATTTCCGTGCAGATCTTCGCATCCGACCTCGATCGGGACGCCATCGAGCTGGCGCGGCAGGCAATCTACCCCACGAACATTGCGGCCGACGTCTCCCCTGAGCGGCTCAACCGGTTCTTCCACCAGGAAGAGAGCGGTTACCGCGTCCGCAAGGAGATCCGCGACATGGTGGTGTTCGCGCCGCAGAACATCATCATGGATCCTCCGTTCACCAAGCTCGACATCCTCTCCTGCCGCAACCTCCTGATCTATCTGTCGCCGGAGCTGCAGAAAAAACTCATTCCGCTGTTTCACTATGCGCTCAACCCGGGTGGCGTCCTGCTGCTCGGTAACGCCGAGACCGTCGGGACCTTCGCCTCGCTGTTTACCGCGATCGACGCCAAGGGACGCACCTATCGACGCGTAGATGCGCCCGCCGAGCCGCCGCTGGTCGAGTTCCCTCCCGCGCTGGTTCTGAACCGGCTCGCGGGCGGGAGCGTCTCATCGGAGGAAGCCGCGGAATCCGGTCCCGCTCCGGCGCCCAACCTCCCGCTGGTGGTCGATCGCCTGATCCTGCAGACGCTCGCGCCGCCGGCGGTGCTGACGAACGACAAGGGAGACATCCTCTATGTCAGCGGCCGCACCGGGAAATACCTCGAACCCGCGGCCGGCAAGGCGAACCTCAACCTGTTCGCGATGGCGCGCGAGGGATTGCGCTATGAGCTCTCGGGCGCATTCTCCGCCGCACTGCGCAGCAAGGAACCGGTCACAGTCAAGGGACTGAAGGTGCGCAGCAACGGCATCTCGCAGACGATCAACCTCACCGTGCAACCCATCACGGAGCCCAAGTCGCTGCGCGGGACCGTGATGGTCGTGTTTTCGGAAGTCGCGGTCGCGGTGGCGCCGGCAGGAGCGCCCTCGGCGAAGGCCGCCAAGACGCGCGTCAGCGCCCGGATCACCGAGCTCGAGCACGAGCTGCAGCACGCCCGCGAGGAGATTCAGACCACGCGCGAGGAAATGCAGACCTCGCAGGAGGAGCTCAAGTCGACCAACGAGGAGCTGCAGAGCACCAATGAGGAGCTGCAGAGCACCAACGAGGAGCTGACCACCTCGAAGGAGGAGATGCAATCGATGAATGAAGAGCTGCAGACCGTCAACCACGAGCTGCAGAGCAAGGTGGACGAAGTGTCGCGCTCCAATAACGACATGACGAATCTGCTCAACAGCACGGACATTGCCACGCTGTTCCTCGACGGGGAGCTGCGGGTACGCCGCTTCACCACGCCGACCACGAAGCTCTTCAATCTCATTCCGAGCGACACCGGCCGGCCGATCACCAACATCACGACCGAGCTCGTCTACCCGGAGCTTCCCGAGGACGCACAGGAGGTGCTGCGCACCCTGGTCTTCAAGGAGAAGCAGATCGCCGCACACGATGGGCGCTGGTTCACCGTGCGCGTTCTGCCTTATCGTACCCTCGAGAACATGATCGACGGCGTGGTGCTGACCTTCACCGACACGACAGCCGCCACGCAGCTGAAGATCACGCTGCGGGACCAGGCGATCGAATCCCGGCAGATAACCGACTCGCTGCAGGCGCTCGCTCTGGGCTGCAGCGCCGACGGCTCGTGCAACTACGTCAGCCGTCTGTGGGCCGAATACACCGGCATTCCCGAGCAGCAGCATTTCGGTTACCGCTGGCTCGAGCAGGTTCATCCTGAGGAGCGCGAACGGGTGCGCGCCGAGTGGAGCGCGGCGGTCAAGTCCGGTGTTCTGCTCGCCACGGAGTTCCGCCTGCTTTCCAGCGCGATCGGAGGCAATTCGTATCGCTGGTTCAAGGTCCGCGCACTTCCGGTCCGGGACGAGGGAAAGGTGGTGAAGTGGTACCTGACGGCGATCGACGTCGAGGATCTGAAACAGGCGCTGGCGATGCAGCGCGTCGCCTCGGAGCGGCTCGGAACGATCCTCGAAGGAGTCGAGGACGCCTTTATCGCCCTCGATGGCTCCCTTACGATCGCCTATTTCAATGCCGCCGCGGAGCGGATGTTTGCGCGCGCGCGCGCTCAGGCGGTGGGGAAGAAATTCGTCGAGGTATTTCCGGAAGCCTCGGGCTCGGTGTTCGCCGCGAAACTCGAGGAGGCCGGCAAGCGGCAGAACGTCGTGTCATTCCGAACCGAGCTGGCGGATTCGGGCCGACAGGGTTCGTACGCAGTCCGGCTGCGCCCGTTCTCTGCCGGGATTTCGGTGTTCTTTCGGCGAGCGGACGGAGGCGGGCCGGGCGCCGCGGCCGAATGACCCCGGTCGGTTACACGGGTGCTCAGGCCTGCGCCGCGGTGCGCTGCGCGCGCGGCAGGGGCGGGAAAGCGCAGGCGACCGCAACGGCTCCCAGCGCTACGGCCGTGGAGCTCAGATACAGCCAGCGGTAGTCGTGCCAGGTGTCGAAGATCCAGCCACCCACGACCGGCCCGAGCGCCATCCCCAGGCTCGAGAGCATGATGGCGGCACCAAACACCGTGCCCATGATCCGCTGGTCGAAGTATTCGCGGGCCAACACCGCGTAGAGCGGCATGACGCCGCTGTAGGCGGTGCCGAACACGACGCCGAGCAGGTAGAACTCGCTCGCGCGGCTCGCGAACATGTAGGCGAGAATCGCGATCGACTGCACGGCGAGACCACCGATCAATACCGGCTTCACTCCCAGGCGGTCCGCGGCGACCCCGAACAGCAGCCGGCCGCCGAGTCCCGCGAGCCCTTCGACGCTGTAGACGCTCACCGCCGTCATCATCGGCACGCCGCAGCTGATCGCGTAGCTCACGAAGTGGAACAGCGGGCCGGAGTGAGCCGCGCAGCAGAAAAAGAAGGTCATCCCG
>Ga0126371_10007016_pt1 | contig 10058 bp, 10 predicted proteins | sample PanSoiMetaPlot_4_FD_110145 | JGI IMG/M metagenome (GOLD analysis project Ga0126371, IMG submission 110145) | Tropical forest soil microbial communities from Panama - MetaG Plot_4 | ecosystem: Environmental > Terrestrial > Soil > Tropical forest > Bulk soil | place: Panama | collected 2016-02-17
GCCCCTCTTCGTCTTCCTCGGCCTGCTCATCGAGATGGCTGGCCTCGCCCGTGCGCTCGTCGATTTCCTCGCCGCCCTGGTCGGGCATGTCCGCGGCGGCCTCTCCTACGTGCTGCTCGGCGCCATGTACCTCGTCTCCGGCATCTCGGGCTCGAAGGCCGCCGACATGGCCGCGGTCGCACCGGTGCTGTTTCCCGAAATGCGGCGGCGCGGCTCCAATCCGGGCGAGCTGGTCGCCCTGCTTTCCGCTTCCGGCGCGATGTCGGAGACCATTCCGCCGAGCCTCGTGCTGATCACCATCGGATCGGTCACCGGCGTCTCGATCGCGGGCCTGTTCACCGGCGGGCTGCTGCCGGCCCTCGTCGCCGCCATCGCACTGGTCTTTGTCTGCCGCCTGCGCTCGCGCTCCGAGAAGCTCGAAGGCGTTGTGCGCGCCTCCGCACGCGCGGTTCTCTGGAGCTTCGTCATCGCGTTCCCGGCGCTGCTGCTCCCGGTTCTCATCCGCGCCGCCGTCGTCGAGGGCGTCGCCACCGCGACCGAGGTGTCGACCGTCGGCGTCGTCTACACGGCCGTGGTCGGCCTCGCCATCTATCGCTTCGTCTACGGCCAATTCGACTGGCGGCGGCTCTACCCCGCAATGATCGAGACCGCCTCGCTTTCGGGCGCGATCCTTCTGATTATCGGCACCGCGACCGCCATGGCGTGGGCGCTGACCCAGTCCGGCTTCTCGCGCGAGCTCGTGACATTCATGCAGCAGGTGCCGGGCGGCAGGCTCGGCTTCCTCGCCGTCACCATCGTGGTGTTCATGATTCTCGGCAGCGTGCTCGAGGGCATTCCGGCGATCGTGCTGTTCGGCCCGCTGCTGTTTCCGGCAGCGCGGGCGCTGGGCGTGCACGAGGTGCACTACGCTATGGTGGTCATCCTGGCGATGGGCATCGGCCTGTTCGCGCCCCCCTTCGGCGTCGGCTTCTATGCCGCCTGCGCGATCGGCCGGGTCGCGCCCGACGACGCCATGGGCCGCGTCTGGCCCTATCTCGGCGCCGTGCTGGCGGCGCTCATCGTGGTCGCGCTCGTTCCCTGGCTGTCGATCGGGTTTCTCGAACGATAGAACTCAGCCGGATCCGGAAATGAAAAAGCCCCGGGGTTTACCCGGGGCTTTCTCGGCGCGCGACGACGCGAGCCGCAATGCCGCTACTCAATCACGCCACTAGTCGATGACGCGAATCACGCGGCGGGTGCGCGGGTCGACCAGCACCCGCTCGTCGTTCACATACGCATAGACATATTCGCGGTGGCGCGGGATCACGTAGACGTGCACCCGCGGCGGCAGCGGCTCGCCGACCACGATGCGCTCGCGTACGCGCTCGTAGCGGCGCGGGTGACCGGTCACGAAGCCGAGCACGTCACCGGGCAGCTCGAGTGCCGAGCCGACCGTCTCGCCGACGAAGCCCCCGACCGGGCCGGCGGTATGATACCCCGCGCGATAACCGTCCTCCCGCGGCGACTGCGCGAACGACATGGCGGGCGCGAGCATCACGGTCGCCACGGCGCCAGCAATAAGTTCCTTACGCATGACGTTTCTCCTCTCAGTCGTGGGCCCCTCCATGGCACGGAAAGAAACGCACGCAGCGCGGACCGGTTCCGGGCACCATCGGCGCGATGGAACCCGCGAATCATCCAATGAGATTGCGCACGGATTCGATTCAAACCGTCGCTACATGATGGCCGCGCGCACGCCGCGCCGGGCAAGGCGCGGCAATACCTCGTCGTAGAAATAGGGGCCTCGTTCAGGTAATTCACGAACGAAACCGAGATGCCGCGCTGTCCTTGAGCGCCGCATGTCGTCGACCGCGCGAGGCTCAACGCCGGTACGGACCCAGCTCCTTGACCACCGCGTCGGCGAAGCTCGCGTCGAGCACGTCGTCGAGCTTGATTGCGCTCCTGATCAGGCCCTGTTCGCGATAGAACGCCAGATCATAGGCAAGGCTTTCGGCGTTGACGTGACCGTCGGGATTGATGCCGGGCGGCGTGATTGCCTGGTAGATCGCGCGCGACTTGATCGGCGTCGCCGCGGAGAGGATGGCGATGACCTCGTCGGCATTCGCGCCGGCGAGCCGCCCGTCCTTCAGCGCGCCGTTGTAGAAGCGCACCGCGCGCAGATAGGCGCGCATGAAGCGGATCGCCTCATCCCGGTGCTGGCGGGCGAAAGCCTCCGAAAAGAGCAGCACCGCGATCTGGTGATCCGGAAGAATCTCGTCATCCGACCTGACCACCACGGCGTCGCCGTTGCGCACCGCGATGGCCGGCCCCGGCTCGACCGAAGCCGACGCCTCCACCGACTTGTTCTTCAGCGCGACCACATGGTCGGGAAACGGCAGATTGACGGTCTGCACGTCGGCGTATGTGAAGCCGACCGATTTGAGCAGCGTGTTGAGCGTCGAGGTGTTGCTCACCCCGGGCGCGTTCATGGCGAAGCGCAGCCCTTTGAGGTCCTTCGGCTCGCGGTACCGTCCGCCCTCGACCAGGTCCTTGCGCACCAGGATCTTCGTCGCCCCGTAGCCCGGCGGCGAGGAAGCCTTGTCGGCAACGATGCGGATCCGGATGCCACGCGCCACCGCATTGTAGAGCGATGCGCCGGCCGAGCCGGCGCCGGCGTCGAGCTCGCCGGTGCCGAGCGGCGCCACCATGTCGGCGGCCGAGCGGAAATTGACGACCTTGACGTCGATGCCCTCGGCGCGGAAGAAGCCCTTCTGGTCCGCGATGTAGATCGGCGCGTCGCTGAGCGTGCTCGCGGCGCCGACCGTGACGGTCTGCGCAGTCGCCCCGCTTGTCGCCGCAACGGCCGCGACAACGATCAGCGCCCACAAATGTCTCTGTCGCATCGCAATTCCCGGTCCCCCGTGTGGGGCTTAGGAGGAATGATCCGCGACGCTCGCGACGTGGTCAACCATGGCGTCGAGACCGCGAGCACAGAGCTGCCGGAATGGCTGCATCGCGCTTCACGCAAATCGGGGCCGCGCGCATTCTGCCGCCCGGGCGGCCGCGCCCGGGCTCCAGCAGGATCAAATCGAGAGGAGAATTGCCGGCGCTCAGCGCTTCGCCTTGCGGCCGGGCTTGGCGATCGCAAACTCTTCGAGCTTGTGGCCGGATTTGAGATAGGCGCGGAGCCAGCGCGGAGTAGCACCTCGGCCCGCCCACGTTTCGGCGCGATTCTTTGGATTACGATATTTCGCCGGGACCTTGCGGCCCTTGAGCTTGCTGCCTCGCGCCTTGGGACCGCGCTTTGCGCCCCCGACGATCCCAAGACCGAGGCCCTCGAGCGCGGCAAGCTTTGATTCAAGCTCGCGCCGCGCAGATGCGGCTTTGGTGGAAATGGTGCGAATGACATTGTCGCGCAGCGCGACCAAATCATCGAACGACATCGATGTTAGCTTGGCCATCTATTCCTCTCCAATCATGTACGCGCCGATTCATACCCTATTTGATGCGCACGGCAAGCTCAGGCCCGCATCTGCCGCCGAATTGCCACAACCGCCGCGTGGGCCGCGCTGGCAATCAATCTCCTTCGGGTTGCGCCGGATGTGTTGCCGCGACTGTGCTAGACTCGGCGTGCAAACATGACTTTCATGCGTAAAACGCAATTGGAAGTATATCTGGCGGGCAGATTTACCCGGAGGTAAGGCCATATGGACGACGCGGGTTTCTCTTCCAAACCGACGCCCGATAATGTTGGGTCCTCGACAGTGCAATCGTGCGAGGCGGCGGCGTGGAAGGATCTGCGACAGTGGATCGAGCTCGTTGAGAGCCGCGGGCTGCTCAAGCGCATCCCGGCCGCGGTCGATCTCGACGAAGAGCTTTCCGCCATCACATTCATGGCGACGCGAAGCGAAAGCGCACCCGCCCTTCTGTTCGAAAACCTCGGCGGCACGCGCGGTTCGTCGGTCCTCACCAATATGCTCGGCGCTTCGGCGGCGCGTTTCGCCGTGGCCATGGGTTTGGACGAAAAGCTTTCGAACCGGGAGATGATTGCCGCAACGCGGCAGATCATGCAGCGTCGCATTGCGCCGCGCATGATCGGCAAAGGCGAAGCGCCGGTGAACGAAATCGTCGCGACCGGCGCGGATATCGACATTACGCGGTTTCCGGCGCCCAAATTCTGGCCGGGCGACGGCGGACGATACATCGGCACCGGCGACATAACCTTCACCCGCGATCCCGCAACGCGCCGCATCAATGTCGGATGCTATCGTCAGATGGTCCAATCGTCCGACCGCGTGAGCCTTTACTGCTCGCCCGGCAAACATGGGCGCCTCGATCGCGAGGCTTGGTGGCAACGCGGCGAGCCCTGCGAGGTGGTCGCGGCCTATGGCGTCGATCCGGTTCTGTTCATGGTGGCGGCGCAGGTTTTTGCCGCCAGCGAAAGCGAGCTCGATTGCGCGGGCGGCATCCTGGGCCGCCCTGTCGAGCTGACCGCCGCCGAGTTCGTCGATTTGCCCATTCCGGCCCACTGCGAGATCGCCATCGAAGGCATCTTGCGTCCCGGCGAATTCGCCCCCGAGGGGCCGCTCGGCGAATTCACCGGATATTACGGGGGCACGCGCGGGCCGCAGCCGGTGATCGAGATCAAGGCGGTGCATCATCGCCGCAACCCGATCCTGACGCACGCGCTGATGGCGCCTTACCCCTCCTGCGAGATCGGCGCCTATTACGCGATCATGCGCTCGGCGCGAATCTGGGACGATCTTGCGACCATCGGCGTACCCGGCGTCACCGGCGTCTATGCGCATCCCGCAGCAGCGTCCGGATGGGGCATGGTGGTGGTCTCTTTACGCCAACTTTATGCCGGCCACGTGGCCCAGGTCCTCGCTTTGACGGCGCAATGTCCGGCCGCCGCCTACTATACCAAGTGGGTCATCGCGGTCGATGACGACGTCGATCCGACCGATTTCAATCAGGTGATGTGGGCGCTCTCCACCCGCTGCAACCCGAGCGACGACATCGACCTTTTGCGCAGGACCTGGTCGACCGGCCTCGATCCGAGCAAGGTCGTGGTGGCGGAGCGTCCGTACGGATCGAAAGCCCTGATCGACGCGTGCAAGCCACACCGCTATCTGAGCGAATTCCCCAAGCGCACGCTATTGCGCAGAAACGTCTACGAAACGGTGGCGCGACGCTGGCGCGAGCTCGGCCTCGATGGTGAGCCGCCCGCGTTGCCCGCCTTCCATGAAGAATAGACAGCAACTGTGGTCGGCGACATGGCGAACCACGTCGCTGACAGGACGAACCCGTCCATCTCACGAACCCGTTTCATGAACCATGTCCGGGAATGCCGGAAGTTCCGCGGCGCGGCGAAATGGCTTGCAATCGGCGCCCGAAACTCTTATATGCGACGCAGCGGAAGAGAGAATCCGAGACCGTTAAGCCATTTTTGACAAATGTGGCGCAGAAGTCTCCATCGGGCCGCGTGAACGAATTCCCTTAATCTCTGCAAGAAGAAGCGATTTTAAGGTTTTCGGCCCCGTTCAACCGCTTTCTCGACGGCAACCCAGACCACGCGGGATGCTCTTGTTCACCCGCGACTGGCGTCGGCGCTCGACGCGCTCCGTCCGATTCGCCTCATGGAAAGACTTCTCTTTTGACCTCATTCGATGAATTCGGCCTCGCAGAGCCGATTCTGCGCGCACTCGTGCAGGAAAACTACGTCACTCCCACACCGATCCAAGCCCAGACCATTCCCTCCGCGCTCACCGGCCGCGATGTCGTCGGCATCGCCCAGACGGGCACCGGAAAGACCGCAGCCTTCGCGCTGCCGATCCTGCATCGCCTGGCCGCCGACCGCCGGCCGTCCGAGCGCAAGACATGCCGCGTGCTCGTGCTCGCGCCGACGCGCGAGCTGTCGAGCCAGATCCTCGACAGCTTCAACGCCTATGGACGCCATCTCGGCCTCTCGGCCGCGCTCACGATCGGCGGCGTCCCGATGGGCCGCCAGGTGCGCGCCCTCCTGAACGGAGTGGACGTCCTGGTGGCGACGCCCGGGCGCCTTCTCGACCTCGTGCGCAGCAACGCGCTGCGCCTCGGCCGGGTCGAATACCTCGTGCTCGATGAAGCCGACCGCATGCTCGACATGGGCTTCATCCACGACATCCGGAAGATCGTCGCCCAGCTGCCGGGCGCGCGGCAGACACTCTTCTTCTCCGCCACCATGCCGCAGCAGATCGCCGAGCTCGCCAAGCAGATGCTGCGCGATCCGGTGCGGGTCGCCGTGACGCCCGCCGCAACCACGGCCGAGCGGGTCGAGCAGCGCGTCATTCACGTCGAGCGCGCCGCCAAGCCGGCGACGCTTTCCGAGCTCCTGCGCGATCCCGCGATCGACCGCGCCCTCGTCTTCACCCGTACCAAGCATGGCGCCGACAAAGTGGTGCGCGGCCTCGCCAAGACCGGCATCGCGGCACATGCGATCCACGGCAACAAGTCGCAGAACCAGCGCGAGCGCGTGCTTGGCGAGTTCCGCACGGGCAAGATCCGCACTCTGGTCGCGACCGACATCGCGGCGCGCGGCATCGACGTCGACGGCATCAGCCACGTCGTCAATTTCGACCTGCCCAACGAGCCCGAGACCTACGTGCACCGCATCGGCCGCACCGCCCGCGCGGGCGCCACCGGCATCGCGATCTCGCTGTGCGCTGCCGACGAGGCGCCTTACTTGCGCGCGATCGAGAAGCTCATCCGCGTGGCCATCCCGGCGCAAGGCCGCCGTGCCGCCGCGCCTCCCCCGCACCATGCCCGCGCCGAACCGGCGCGGCCGAACGGGCATCGGCCGCATTCCGGCCATGCGCATGGCGGTCGCAAGGAGAATGCCGCCCATGCGCATGGCGGTCGTCACCAGAATCATGGGCGGAAAGGCCGTTCTCACCACGGCGCCTCGCAACGCGCCTCCGAAGCCGCGCAGGCCGTACCTGCCTACGGGCAGCGGCTTCAGCCCAACGGCAACTCGCCTGGTGCCTCGCAGGGCCATGGTCAGTCCCATGGTCAGTCCCATGGTCAATCCCGTGGCCGGCCACGGCCGTCCGCGGTCCAGCCCCGGGCGGAGGCGCAGGGCATCGCGGCGGTTGGCTTCATGCGCCGCCCCGTTCCGACGCGATGACGCCGGCGGTCCGGCGCGGTAATATGCGGTCAGGGAAAACGACCAAGGAATAGCCGATGGCAAAGGAAGAGCTGATCCAACTCGAAGGTCTCGTTACCGAAATCCTGCCGGACGCCCGCTATCGCGTGAAGCTCGATGCGGGGCAGGAGATCATCGCCTACACGGCCGGCAAGATGAAGAAGAACCGCATCAAGACGCTCGCGGGCGACCGCGTCACCGTCGAGATGTCACCATACGACCTCGAGAAAGGCCGGCTGATCTTCCGCCACAAGGACGAGCGCGCCGCGCCGGCCGGCAGGCCGCCGCAGCGCCAGCAGTTCCGGCGGCGCTGAGGCATGGCCCCGACGAGCGGGTCACCGCTTTTTGGAAAGGGTCATGCTCGGATGTCTGCGCCATCATGTCGGTGCAACGAGACCCGGGGGGTGTGTTGCTCTCTCTGTGTTGAAAGGAAAGCGTGATGCACATTTTCATGTTCAAGTCGCAGGCTCGCAGCGGCTTGCGCGCATTTGCAGGTGATTCCTCGGGAAGCAAGCTCCCAGCTCAGCACGGCCCTTGGCAGGCAACCGGGGTGATCCGCCCGGACCGCGCTCCGCCGCACAATCTGTCGCGCCGCGCGATCGAGAAGGCCATCAAGGGCCAGGGATTTCAGCTCTGGCGCGTCAAGGAGCCCGCCGAGGCGAGTTGATGAGCGTCAGGCCGCCGCCCGCCCGCCCATCGCTTCGTGGTCGCAAATAGAGTCTCGCAAAACAGAGGTTGATGAAATGCAAGAGAGCCCGCCAAAGGCGGGCTCTCTCGTTTTCGCTTCGGTGGCCGGGCGCGGCGCGAGGCCGCTGGGCGTCACAGCGCCGCGAGGCGGTCCGCCGACGATTTGCCGGTGCGGCGGTCCTGCGTCAGCTCGTACGAGATCTTCTGGCCCTCGCGCAGGGTCTGCAGGCCGGCGCGCTCGACCGCGCTGATGTGCACGAACACATCCTTGCCGCCCTCATCCGGCTGGATGAAACCATAGCCCTTCTGCGCGTTGAACCACTTGACCGTTCCAGTGCTCATTTGGGTGCCCCTTGATGACGAGCGGTTAGAAAACCCCGGCGCTACGGCCGGGGCAGTTGGGTCGACGTTTGGAAAGAGCTCGTCTATCAAGTGCCGGGCGCGAACCCGGCCGTGGCGACAAGTATCCGGCCGAAACTTCGATGCGACGAAATATAGCGGGAGTTTGCCCTATTTTCAACGTGCTTGCGGACGCCTGCAATCAATGCGAGCCGCGCCGCCGCATTGCCGTCGGCGCCGCGCGGGCGCAAACTGGGTTCACGGGGTGAAACGGAATCTGGCTGTCAGGGTGTGGGAGAGGATGCCATGCCGAAATTGATCGTTGCCGCCATCGCGGCGGCTCTTGCCTTCACGACGGGACCGGCCGCCGCCGAGGTCGGCTGTGCTCCCAATTGCGATTTCACGCATTATTACGGTCCGTATGACTACACCTGGGTACGGCCCGGCCTCTTCGTGTTCGCGCTTTGCGGTCCGAGCGGCTATTGCTCGCCTCATCTCATTCGCTCCTCGCGCTACCGCGGCACCGTGACCATCCGCACCCTCGCCCGGCCGCTGCGCCGGCGGCCGCAGTGACGGACCGCAATCGGATACCCAGCCCGCGAGAATGACAGGAATGCGTCAGCAGCCTTTCGCGCACTTCGTTCCGCGTTCGGTTCGCCGTCGCAGCACGTGCCGGTTACTGGTGTTGAGCGCCGCGCTCGCCTTCGCGCTCGAGGGCTGTTCTTCGTTCAGCCCCCCGCCCGCTGCGAGCATCGATCCCAACATCTACCCGACCAATTACAAGGCCCAGCTGATGGCTTTCCTGCAGACCAATGCGGCCGGCGTGACCGGCACGGTATCGGCCGAGCTGGCCGCGCCCGCGCTCAAACCGTTCGGCACGGAAAGCCGCTATGTCGCCTGCCTGCACGCGGCCGGCACGGACTGGCGCAGGGAAAAAATGTTCGTCTTCTACGGCGGCGAGATCAATCAATTCGTCGACGCGACCGAGGAGGCCTGTAAGGGCGCGCCCTATGCGCCCTTCCCCGAGTTGCCCGCGATGCTCGCGCAGATCCGGTCGAAGCAGAAGTGACGTGGCATCCTTGGCGTAGACTACGAGGTAGCGAAGGCAAGGACATCGCGGCATGCTGGTCGCGCTCACCGGGTCGACGGGCTTCATCGGCCAATATCTGCTGCGCGAGCTACCGAAGCGGGGGCATCGCCTGCGTGTCCTGCTGCGGCGGCCGGCCATCGTGCCGGTGGAAGCCGCCGGCGCCGTCATCGGCGACCTCACCCGGCCACAGAACATGTCGGCCGCGCTCCAGGACGTCGATGCGGTGATTCATTCGGCCGGGCTTGCGCACGCGATGTCGGGCGTGCCCGAGGACGACTATCGCGCACTCAACACGGAGGCGACGATCGGCCTCGCGCGCGCAGCGGGCCGCGCCGGCGTCAAACGCTTCGTCTTCCTGTCGTCGATCCGCGCCCAATGCGGGCCGAGCGCCGAGACGGTGCAGACCGAAACGATGGAGCCGCAGCCGACTGACGCCTACGGCAAGTCCAAACTTGCGGCCGAGCGCGGCCTCGCCGAGCTCGATATCGATTGGGTCGCGCTGCGCCCCGTGGTGGTCTACGGGCCCGGGGTCAAGGCCAACATGGCGCGGCTGATGCGGCTCGCGCGGTCGCCCTACCCGTTGCCGCTCGGTGGATTCGGCGGCCGCCGCTCGGTTCTGGCGCTGGAAAACCTGACGGGCGCCATCGAGGCCGCGCTGGCCGCGCCCGGTCCGCTGCGGCGGTCATTGATCGTCGCCGACGATGAGCCGCTGACCATCGCCGAGATGATCGCGGCGATGCGCCAAGGCCTCGGCCGCTCGCCCGGAACGCTCCCGATCCC
>Ga0126371_10007017_pt1 | contig 10057 bp, 7 predicted proteins | sample PanSoiMetaPlot_4_FD_110145 | JGI IMG/M metagenome (GOLD analysis project Ga0126371, IMG submission 110145) | Tropical forest soil microbial communities from Panama - MetaG Plot_4 | ecosystem: Environmental > Terrestrial > Soil > Tropical forest > Bulk soil | place: Panama | collected 2016-02-17
ACGTCGCCGAGCGGCACAACATGATCATCATCAGTGACGAGATCTACCGCGACCTTGTGCACGATCCCGCCGCCCCGTTCCTCAGCCCGGCGCAGGTCGCACCGCATCGCAGCGTCGTTACCACTGCGTTGAGCAAGAGCCTGGCGGTAGGCGGATGGCGCATCGGGGTTGCACGGATGCCTGATGGCCCCGGCGGCACCGTGTTGCGGGACAGAATGCTCGGCATCGCGAGCGAGGTCTGGTCTGCGCCCGCCGGGCCTGTGCAGCATGCGGCCGCTGTCGCCTTCGACGAACCGTCCGACCTGGCCGTCCGCGTCAGCCGGAGCAGGTCGCTGCACGCAATCGTGTGCCGCGAGGTTGCCGGGATCTGCGCTACGTCGGGCCTCGACGTGGCGGAGCCGCAAGCTGCGTTCTACGTATATCCAGACTTCGCACCGTGGCGGGATCACCTCGCTGTCAGGTTCGGCGTCGGCACTGGCGCCGAGCTGTCTGGTCTATTGCTGGACCGCTACGGCGCTGGGACGGTCCCGGCATGCGCGTTTGGCGAAAGCGAGTCGGCACTAAGGCTCAGGATGGCGACTGGGTTGCTGTATGGGGATTCTGACGTCCAGCGGGAAACGGTGCTAGCCGCTGCGGAACCGCTACGCGTGCCCTGGGTCAGAGACAGCTTGGCTCAGCTTGCCGAGATACTGGCCGACCTGCGGGCAGCCTAGGCGTCGACCGGCAGCAACTCCGGTCGCTTCGGCAGCAAGCCGTCGCCGCTGGAGACGCCGCGAATCCGTCGGCTAACCCAGGGCACAACGTATGCCCTGACCCACTGCACGTCCTGCCGCCTGGCCGCCATCCAGCCGGCCTTGACTAGTGGCGGGAGCGGTTCCCGCCAGTCTTCATCAACCGGCACGCCGAGCACCTCGCAGGCTGCCAAGGCGACGCGTCTGTGCCCGTCGGGCGCCAGGTGCAGCCGGTCAGCACACCACTGCCGCGGATCGGCTAGCTGGCGCATCGCCCACATGTCTGTGAGCAGGCAGCTATGCCGGATGGCGATCTCTCGCAGCCATTCGTTGTATGCGGCAACCTTTGGGCTAGCGAGCTTTAGCAGCGGAACACCGGCCGGGTCGAATCCGGTGAACATGAGGACCTGACTCCCCGCCGCGCGCAGCGCACCGACGGTTTCATCGAGCTGTGCAGCCAGTGCGTCTGGGTCACCCTTCGGCCGGAGCAAGTCGTTCGCGCCAGCAACCAAGCTGACCAGATCGGGCCGCAGCTGCAGGGCCGCAGGTACTTGCTCGGCTATCACCTGAGCGAGCAGCTTGCCGCGGATCGCGAAGTTGGCGTAGACGAAGTCGGGCGAGACCGCGGCTAGCCGTTGCGCCACGCGATCCGCCCAGCCTCGGCAGCTGCCGTCCGCGTATGGGTCGCCTACACCCTCGGTGAAGCTGTCCCCGAGCGCGATAAACGAGCCGTAATCCGCCATTGCTACGAGCGCCTCCATCTGAGCCGGATCAGCCCGCGACACGGCGGACCCCAGGTCAGCCTAGGTCACCATCGCGGTTCATCAGGCTTTCAGAACGGCGGCCTGCATAGATCTCGTTAGGAACTGGCATAGGCCCGCATGGGGCTTGTTTGGGCCAGCATTTACGGCCACATGGCGATGTTGACTCGACCAGTAACGCCGTAGCGCACCGCCGGTGCGCTTCCTAGGTGCCTGTGGAGGGCCCCATGCTCGACCTCGCCTATATCGGGCTGACGATCCTGGTCTTCGCCGTGCTCTACCTCATCGTCAAGGGGGTTGAGCACTTTGAGCGCTGAGAACTGGATCGGCCTGATCTTCGGCTTCCTGCTGGTCGTGTACCTATTCCTTGCTCTCGTCCTGCCTGAGAGGTTCTGATGAGTGTTGCCGCCGCTGGATGGCTCCAGCTCGGCCTGCTGATCGCCGCACTGGCCGTGTGCTACGTGCCGATCGGCAACTACATGGCCCATATCTTCACCACCGACAAGCACTGGCGCCTAGAACGCGGTCTATACAAGCTGATCGGCGTCAACCCCGAGAACGACCAGAAGTGGAGTTCCTACCTCCGCAGCATGCTGGCCTTCTCGCTGATCAGCGTGCTGTTCTTGTACGGCTTGCAGCGGTTGCAGCACTTCCTGCTGCTCTCCGAGGGCATGAAGGGCGTGCCGCCCGCCCTCGCGTGGAACACTGCCTCCTCGTTTGTCACGAACACGAACTGGCAGAACTATTCGGGCGAGTCAACCCTCGGTTACCTGACTCAGATGACCGGCCTGACCGTGCAAAATTTCCTGTCGGCCGCTGTCGGAATCGTGGTTGCCATCGCCATGGTCCGCGGCTTTATCAGGTCGCGGACCGACAAGCTTGGCAACTTCTGGGTCGACCTGACCAGGATTACTATCCGCTACCTGATCCCGCTGGCGGTGGTCGGCGGCCTGATCCTCGCAGCTGGTGGCGTCATCGACAACCTCACCAGCTACCACACCGTGACGACCGTGACCGGAGCGCACCAGACGATCGTTGGCGGACCGGTTGCATCCCAGGAAGTCATCAAGGAAGCAGGCAACAACGGCGGGGGCTTCTTCAATGCCAACTCAGCCCACCCGTTCGAGAACCCGAACCCGTTCACCAACTTGTTTGAGATCTTCCTGCTGCTGCTGACGGCGTTCTGCTTGCCGCGGACCTTCGGCAAGATGGTCAAGGACAACCGGCAGGGCTACGCGCTCCTGGCTGTCATGGCGATTATCTGGCTCGCCGCCGTCGGCGGGATTAGTTACTTCGAGGCGCACGGCGCTGGCCTGGCACCTCATCTAGCGCACGGCGCGATGGAAGGCAAGAACGTCGTTTTCGGCAGGCCGGGCTCGTCGCTGTTTGCCGCATCGACGACGGTCACCTCAACTGGCGCAGTGAACTCGTTCCACGATTCGTTCACTGCGTTCGGGGGCGGGATCGCGCTGTTCAATATGGCCTTGGGAGAGATCGCGCCAGGCGGCGTGGGTGCTGGCCTCTACGGCATCCTTGTGCTGGCCATGGTCACGGTCTTCGTCGGCGGCCTGATGGTCGGCCGCACCCCCGAGTACATCGGCAAGAAGATCCGGCCCACGGAGATGAAGTACGCAGCCTTGTACTTCCTCACATTGCCCGTTCTCATCCTGACCGCCACGGGACTGTCCATCGCGATGAAGACACCGCAGGCCTCGATACTGAATCCGGGCCCGCACGGTCTGACCGAGATCTTGTACGCGTTCACGTCGATGGCCAACAACAATGGCTCGGCGTTCGCCGGGCTGACAACCAATACCGACTGGTACAACACCGTCGGCGGCATCGTGATGCTGCTCGGCAGGTTCGCGCCGGAGATCTTTGCGCTCGGCCTTGCCGGATCGCTGGCTAGACAGCAACCTGTGCCGGCCAGCGTCGGCACGATGGAGACGCATAAGCCGCTGTTCGTCGGCATGCTCGTTGGCGTCATCCTCGTGCTCGTCGGTCTTACCTACTTCCCCGCGCTCGCACTGGGCCCGTTCGCAGAAGGACTGCACTGAGATGGCTGTGACAGCTACCCCGAAAGCCGGCAAGACACCTGCACGGGCGTCTGGCGGGCAGCCGCACCGAGTCGGCGGCGGACTGCTCGACCCCAAGGTGCTCTGGCATTCGTTGCCGGATGCATTTAAGAAGCTCGATCCCAGGGTTCAGATCAAGAACCCGGTCATGTTCGTAGTGGAGGTCGGCGCCCTACTGACGCTGTATACGGCCATCACCAAGCCATCCGTCTTCAACTGGACGATCGTGGTATGGCTGTGGCTGACCGTCGTCTTCGCAAACATGGCCGAGGCGGTCGCTGAAGGCCGCGGCAAGGCGCAGGCTGAGACGCTGCGCAAGACCAAGCGGGAGACCGTGGCCAGGCGGCTGACGAATTGGCGCGCAGGGCAGACGCAGGTCACCGAGGAAGCCGTACCCGGCACCCAGCTGCAGCTCGGCGATCACGTCGTCGTCGAGGCTGGAGAGGTCATTCCGGGCGATGGTGATGTGGTCGAGGGCGTGGCCTCGGTTGATGAGTCGGCGATCACCGGCGAGTCAGCGCCGGTCATCCGCGAGTCTGGAGGCGACCGATCTGCGGTCACCGGCGGCACGAAAGTGCTGTCCGACCGGATCGTCGTGAAGATCACCTCGAAGCCGGGCGAGACGTTTATCGACCGGATGATCGCCCTGGTTGAGGGCGCGAAGCGGCAGAAGACACCGAACGAGATCGCGCTGAACATATTGTTGGCAGCGCTGACGATCATCTTCATGCTGGCCGTCGTGACGCTCCAGCCCATGGCGTTCTACTCCTCTGCCCCGCAGACCCTCGTGATCCTCGTCGCTCTTTTGGTGGCGTTGATCCCGACGACTATCGGCGCGCTGCTGTCGGCAATCGGCATCGCCGGCATGGACCGGCTGGTGCAGCGGAACGTGCTTGCCATGTCTGGCCGCGCGGTGGAGGCGGCGGGCGACGTCAACACGTTGCTCCTTGACAAGACGGGCACAATCACCATCGGCAACCGTCAGGCCACCGAGTTCCTCCCGGTGTCCGGAGTGTCGGCGGACGAGCTAGCAAACGCCGCGCAGCTGTCCAGCATGGCCGACTACACGCCAGAGGGCCGCTCCATCGCGGTGCTCGCCAAAGAGAAGTACGGTCTGCGCGAGCGGGCCGAAGGCGAGCTCCAGGGTGCAGAGTTTGTCGAGTTCACGGCGCAGACCCGGATGAGTGGCGTCGACCTCGCCGGAGGTCGGCGGGTGCGCAAGGGTGCCGCGTCCTCGGTAGCGCAGTGGGTCCGTGACAACGGTGGCACCCCGCCCGAGGAGCTCAGCTCCATGGTGGACGGGATCTCTGGCGTCGGTGGTACACCGCTGGTCGTAGCCGAGCGCAACGATGGCACGGCACGCGCCCTGGGCGTCATCTACCTCAAGGACATCGTCAAGGAGGGCATCGCCGAGCGGTTCGCCGAGATGCGCAAGATGGGCATCAAGACCGTCATGATCACCGGTGACAACCCGCTCACCGCGAAGGCAATCGCAGACGAGTCTGGCGTTGACGACTTCCTTGCTGAGGCAACACCAGAAGACAAGATGGCGCTGATCAAGAAGGAGCAGGAAGGCGGCAAGCTGGTCGCGATGACTGGGGACGGCACGAACGACGCCCCCGCTCTCGCCCAGGCGGATGTAGGCGTCGCGATGAACACCGGCACCTCGGCCGCTAAAGAGGCGGGGAACATGGTGGATCTCGACTCCAACCCGACCAAGCTCATCGAGATCGTGGAGATCGGCAAGCAACTGCTAATCACGCGCGGGGCTCTGACGACGTTCTCTATTACCAACGATGTGGCGAAGTACTTCGCCATCATCCCGGCGATGTTCTCAGCCGTTATCCCCGGTCTGGCCAAGCTCAACATCTTGCATCTGCACAGCCCGCAGTCAGCGATCACTTCGGCGATCATCTTCAACGCGCTGATCATCATCGCGCTGATCCCGCTGGCGCTCCGAGGTGTGCGGTACCGCCCATCGTCGGCGGCGTCCATGCTCCGCAGGAACCTGTGGATCTACGGCGTTGGCGGACTGATCGTTCCCTTCATTGGGATTAAGGCCATCGACCTCATCATCCAGTTCATCCCCGGATTCAGGTGACCACAATGAACCGCCTTCCTAGCTTCGTGCGGCAGCATATTGCTGCTCTACGTGGCCTGCTGGTCTTCACCGTGCTGACCGGCATCATCTATCCGCTCTTCATGCTCGGCATCGCCCAGGCGGCTTTCCACACGCAGGCCAATGGCTCGCTCGTCACCTATCACCACCGGGTGGTCGGATCGAGCCTGCTGTGCCAGGAGTTCGTGAACGCGAAAGGCAATCCGCTGGCCCAGTACTTCCAGCCGCGGCCTTCGGCGGCAACTAGCGGGGCGAGCAATGACTTCGGCTGCAACCCGCTGTTTTCCGCCGCGTCGAACCTGGGTCCGAACAACCCCACGCTGGTACAGGATATCAAGCAGCGGCAGGCGCTGATCGCCAAGTTCGACCACGTCAAGATCTCCGCGATCCCGCCCGACGCAGTAACGGCGTCCGGCTCCGGACTCGAGCCGTTCATTTCGCCAGCGAACGCTGCCATCCAGGTAAACAGGGTCGCGGCCGCCAGGCACATCAGCCCAGCGCAAGTCAAAGCCCTGGTGGCCAAGTACACCCAGGGCCGGACGCTCGGCTTCCTGGGCGAGTCCAGGGTGAACGTACTGCTGCTGAACATCGCCCTCGATGAGCACTACCCAGTCTGAGACCGGGCGCGTGCTCATCGTTGAGGATGAGCCGACCCTGCTGCGAACAATGCAGATCACTCTGCGCGCTCGTGGCTATGAGGTCAGCACCTCCTCAGCAGGGCGGCAGGCCCTGGTCGAGGCAGCGCGGCGACCCCCGGACGCCGTGCTGCTGGACCTGGGGCTGCCAGACATCGACGGCTCGGAGGTGATCCGCCAGTTCCGTGGCTGGTCAGCCGCGCCGGTGATCGTCATATCCGGGCGAGCAGGATCTGGCGACAAGATCAGCGCGCTGGACGCCGGTGCTGACGACTACGTCACCAAGCCGTTTTCGATGGAGGAGTTGCTAGCACGGCTGCGGGCGGCCCTGCGACGGGATGCCCAGCTGCCTACTCGGGCGACTTTTAGCATCGGCAGCTGCCAGATTAATCTTGTCGCACACCGCGTACTGCGCGACATTTACGGCAGCGAGCCAGAGCCCGTCCACCTAACTAAGACCGAATGGCGCATGCTCGAAGTACTGCTGGGATCAGCGGGTCAGCTCGTCCCCTCAGGTCGGCTGCTTGAGGAGTTGTGGGGTCCTGGCTCTGACGGCAGCACGCACCATCTGCGCTTCCATATGGCCAGGCTGCGCAAGAAGCTAGAAGACGATCCGCCGCGCCCACGGCATTTGCTGACAGAGCCCGGCATGGGTTACAGGTATCAGCCGTGAGACGCTCTGACCAGGGGATGAGATGAGCAGCGAGGGCCTTGCAGATGTTCGCGCCGCCAGGAAACCAGGCAACCGGGGCGAACTGAGGATCTACCTCGGCTCCGCGGCGGGCGTCGGCAAGACATTTGCGATGCTGAACGAGGGTCATCGTCGCCGGGATCGCGGCACTGACGTTGTCGTGGCGTATGTGGAGACGCACGGGCGGCCGCATACGGAGGAGCAGATCGGCGACCTGGAGGTTGTTCCGCGCGCCAGCATTGCGTATCGCGACACGACGTTCGAGGAAATGGACTTGGACGCCGTCCTGGCCAGGCATCCCGAAGTGGCGCTCGTCGACGAATTCGCGCACACCAACGTTCCTGGCTCCCGCAATGAGAAGCGCTGGCAAGACGTCGCGGAGCTGCTGGACGCTGGCATCGACGTGATCACCAACGTCAACATCCAGCACCTGGAGTCACTCAACGACGTCGTCGAGAAGATAACCGGCGTTCCGCAGCGAGAGACCGTCCCGGACGCTGTGGTCCGGGCGGCCGACCAAGTCGAGCTCATCGATATGACGGCAGAGGCTCTGCGCCGCCGGATGGCGCACGGCAACATCTACAAGCCGGAAAAAGTCGACGCGGCGCTCACCAACTATTTCCGCATCGGCAACTTGTCCGCGCTGCGCGAGCTGGCGCTGCTCTGGCTCGCCGACAAGGTGGATGAGGGGCTGCAGCGCTACCGCGAGGCGCACGAGATCCGCACCACCTGGGAGGCCAGGGAGCGCGTTGTCGTGGCGCTCACCGGTGGCCCGGAAGGAGACACACTTATCCGACGAGCCGCCCGGATCGCGGCTAGGTCGACTGGCGGCGATCTGCTAGCTGTGCACGTCACCTCATCCGATGGCCTGACTGGGTCCAGCCCGGCTGCGCTTGCCAATCAGCGCCGCCTGACCGAGTCCCTCGGCGGCACGTATCACCAAGTTGTCGGGGACGACGTGACAGAGGCGTTGTTGACATTCGCCCGAGCCGAGAACGCAACTCAGCTTGTCCTCGGGGTAAGCCGCCGCGGCTGGCTGGCGTCCCTCCTCACCGGACCCGGCGTCAGCATGCGAACTATGCGCGAGTCGGGCGACATCGACGTGCACATGGTGACGCACTCCTACGTAGGTCGGGGTCGTGGGCTGCCCAGAACACACGGCGGATTGAACCGCCAGCGCCAGTTGGTTGGCTACGCACTGGCGGTTGCTCTCATGCCGCTCATGACGCTGGTGCTCGCGAACTTGCGCCATCAGATCAATCTGACGAGCGACCTCCTGCTGTTCCTGGCCGGCGTCATCGTAGTCGCCCTGGTCGGGGGATTCATACCTGCGGTCGTCGCGGCCGTGCTTAGCTCGCTCCTGCTGAACTACTACTTCACGCCACCGCTCTATAAGTTCACGATCGCGCAGGCCAACAACGTCCTCGCGCTTGTAATCTTCGTGGCAGTCGGGCTGGTCGTGAGCTCGGTGGTCGATACCGCAGCTCGCCGAACAAAGCAGGCCGCGCGCTCAGGAGCTGAATCTGAGTTGCTGGCCACGACCGCGGGCAGCGTGCTACGCGGTGAGCGCGCGCTGTCGGCCGTGCTCGACAGGGTCCGCGAAGCGTTCTCGATGGACTCTGTGACGTTGCTCGAGCAATCCGAGCAGGGCAGCGGCCGGTGGGCTCAGGTTGGCATCTCGGGCGAGGTGCCGGTGAGCCGACCGGAGGACGCCGATGCCGAGGTGCCCATCAGTGACGGCCTCGTGCTGGCTTTGCGCGGTCGGCCACTTCCGGCTACGGACCGGCGAGTACTCGGCGCCTTCGCGGCTTACGCCGCGGCCGCTCTCGAGCAAGGACGGCTGGCCGCGGCAGCGGAGGCTGCTAGGCCGATAGCCGAAGCCGACCGGGTCAGGACGGCTCTTCTTGCGGCGGTTAGTCACGACTTGCGCACGCCACTGGCATCAGCCAAGGCGGCGGTCACCAGCCTGCGTTCCAAGGACATTGAGTGGACCACGGAAGATCGCGACGAATTGCTTGCGACTGCCGATGAGTCGCTAGACAAGCTAGCCCGACTGGTGGACAACCTGCTCGATATGAGCAGACTGCAAGCCGGGGCGCTCGCAGTGTTCCCGCGTCCGGCCGACCTGGCTGAGATCGTGGCCCGGTCTCTAGATGATCTGGGCCCGGCCGGCCGCTCAGTGAAGGTGAACATCCCGGAAGACTTGCCCGAGGTTGCGGTCGACCCGGGAATCCTAGAGCGTGTCATCGCCAACCTGACCGCCAACGCATTGCGGTACTCACCCGATGACATGCCTCCGACGCTGACCGGCAGCACGTTGCGGGACTGGGTCGAGCTGCGCATCATTGACCGCGGTCCCGGCATACCTGAAGGAAACCGGGATCAGATGTTCGTCCCGTTCCAACGGCTCGGCGATACCGACAACACCACAGGTGTCGGACTCGGGCTGGCTCTGTCGCGCGGGCTGACAGAAGCCATGGGCGGCACGCTCGAACCCGATGACACCCCAGGCGGGGGTCTCACTATGACGCTCTCGCTGCCGGCCGTGGCCGACGGCGCCGGCCAGCTGCCAGCAGAGCACATGCCGTCCGGCCAACTGCCAGTTGGCAGCCGAGGCGATGACGGCCCCATGCAGTGACCGCGCGGTGATCACAGAGGCCCGTCGTGACAGGGTGGTGTCGTGACCACAGTGCTGGTGATCGACGACGAGCCGCAGATCCTGCGCGCGCTCCGCATCAACCTGCGGGTCCGGCACTACGACGTCCAGACCGCCGGCACCGGCACTGAGGCGCTAGAGGTAGCCGCTCACCATCCGCCAGACCTGGTGATCCTCGACCTAGGGCTGCCCGACCTCGACGGCGTCGAGGTGATACAGGGCCTGCGCGGGTGGACCGAGGCTCCGATCATTGTCCTCTCGGGACGGGCAGACAGTACCGACAAGGTGGAAGCGCTTGACGCCGGCGCCGATGACTATGTCACCAAGCCGTTCGGGATGGACGAGTTGCTCGCGCGGATGCGAGCGGTAAGCAGAAGATCTAGCTCCGA
>Ga0126371_10007019_pt1 | contig 10053 bp, 6 predicted proteins | sample PanSoiMetaPlot_4_FD_110145 | JGI IMG/M metagenome (GOLD analysis project Ga0126371, IMG submission 110145) | Tropical forest soil microbial communities from Panama - MetaG Plot_4 | ecosystem: Environmental > Terrestrial > Soil > Tropical forest > Bulk soil | place: Panama | collected 2016-02-17
GCCCATCGCATTATCATATCGGTGGTTCCGGTATATTGTCCGTCCGCACGGGCATAAGCCCATTCTCCGTCGTAGTAGTTTGTGGTGTAACCGTTTGCCGCATAGGCGGAGAGCTGTACACCCGTAGGAGTTGTGTTGTTCGGCGTCTGATTGTCCGGAATCATCTCGGTTTCGAACCCGATTGTCTGCGCGCAGGAACTATCGGCAGGGAGCGGAGAGCCAGCCGGCAGAGTTCCGAAGTGTGCCGCGGACTGCGGCGATGAGCTTGCCGACTGCTGGTTTTGGACATTGACAGTGATGTTTGCCGAGGAGTTAGCGGGCTGCTGCTTCGGAAATCCCACAACCTCGATGGAATGAGGGCCGTTGGACACGAGAGCGGAGTTCCATGTGAACTTCACTTTGCCTTTCCCGGCGCTGGCGACCATCACTCCGTCAACTACCAGTTGCGACGTGTGGTCGTGGGTGACCTTCGCTTTTACGGTGACGGTGCCGCTGACGGTGATGTTGCTGGCGGGAGCGGTGATTTTTACGTCCGCATGCGAAGGGACTCTGTGCGAGATCACGAGAATCAGCACTACGCCGATCGTAAATGCCACTTTGCCTGCGCTCTTGGCCAGACCCTTCCCCGCGATTCGCATGACACGGGCTCCTTTCTTTGTGGCACGACCGAACCGTGCGCTGCAGCACGACCTTGATCGCACCTGGAATGCCCCCCAGAAATCGATTCAGGAGTCGCAGGAGAAGGAAACCGATGGGCGCGAAAACTGATACAGGAAATTGCGAATCCACGTCAACCCCGGAAGGACACCTACACTGAGAACTGGTGTTGTCGCGGGCTCTGCCGTGACTGCTAAAGACGCAACTGCAATCAGGTTCCGGATCGAATCGCGTTATTGGGGGTTTGCAGCAAGAGTTACGTCGTGAAGCCGATAGAGCGATTCATATTTGGTCAAAGCCATGACCAACGGAATCTCAATTTGCTCTAATAAGCTTGGGGAGGGAGCAGGACGAGGCCCGAAGAGGCTCACCCTTCAGGGCCCAAGGTTGGCGAGCGCGATAGGTGACATGAGGACCGCGCTATGACTCTTTACGGGCTTGAATGCGGGTTACACTTGGAACTTCGCCAGTAGAAAAATCGGACCCTTCTACGGCGTCGAGAGGGGTGAGAGAGTGCGCGCGAGGTCCGGGTAGGGAAGAATTCGGATGGAGCGGTGAGATCGGGGAACTTCCGCCAGAACTCGTGGGCTTTGCTCCTAGGTGCTGAAGAATTGTGCTCTTTAAGGCAAAGGCAGTGGGGAGCCATCGATATGCACCCATCAGCTTCAGGTGAAATTCGAGCGGCCAATCCGTGGGCTCAACCGCTACCCTGCCGATTACAAACTCGTCCGGCGCCGTGAACGCCATGGTCGGATCACACGTAAAAACCCGCTCGTAGCCGGCCTGCAAACACCACCCGAGGGCTTCGGGATTGTAGGCGCCGAACGGAAAGCAAAACAGAGTGACGTCTTTTCCCAGGATTTGCTCCAGTGTCCGCCGCGAGCGTTTCAGCTCATCATGGCCTCGGGTCGCGTCGACTGCGGACATGCGGGCGTGCTGGGCAGTATGAGATCCAATGGATAGCAGGTCCGACGCGAGGCGCCGTAATTCGTCGCTCGTCATGCATCGTTCAGTGGAATCGGACTCGAGCATCTGACCTAGAAAATCGGACACCACGAACACGGCGGCGGGAATCCTGAGGCGTTCGAGCTCGGGGGCGGCATTCTCTAGAGTGCTGAGATAACCATCGTCGAAGGTCACCGCCGCTACCCGCGCTCCGGGCGCCAACGACCCGCGGTGGTCGGCTCGTACTGGCTGGACGTGCCGAAGCAAGTGCTGCATCTGGCGGGCAAACCGGCGACGATGCATTTGCGCCACGTGATGGTAGTAAAGCACTACACCGGAGCCGGGAGGGATCCTGCCGGCCAGACGCAGCACAATGCGCCGGACCCCTGAGCCCAGGTAGAAGCAAAGACTGATCAGCAGCTTGACAATTCGGCTAAGCATCGCGGAGCCGGCGAATCGATTCCAAATTAGATGCCATTGTCTTTTACAGGGTACCGATGTGCCGGCCTGTTTGGAAACTTTTATTCTTCCCCGCCAGTCAGAGGACATCCTCGGTGCGGCGCAAAATTGCCTGGTCGCGGGTAAATTTCTACAAACTGTATGGATGGAACGGCGAACACTTGGTTGATCATCAGCACGGACCTTTACATTTGTTGCGTAACTGAGGCAGCCGGCCAGGCGATTCTGGCTCGACGATTGCTTTAGACCATCACCAACCGCGCGCGTCTAAGCAAAATCCGATGTCTTCTCTCGCCAAGGGCAAAGCTCGAGCCTGGAAACCCGATCCCCCGAAGGCTTAAAACTGGAAAAGGGGTCTTCCAGGGGCTGAACTCATTGTTCTCCATTCGAACCGCCGCAAGGCTCATACTTCAGTTCCGATCGCAGTTGAGCGAATAGAAGGCCGCCTGCACCGCGCCCGGCGCATTGCGCCCGGCCCGCCGCCGTTCAAATAAACCTGGCCAGCGGAATTTTTGTGGCGCGGGCTGGATCAACCTGGACCGTAGTCTGGAGGCCCTGCTGGCTGGCCTGCCTTCGCTCTGGGCGCATTCTATCCATTACTGGTCGATAGCGAGCTCAAGAGCGAGGCGTTTGTGAGGCCCCTGCGCAACGAACGCTTCGTGTACTACGACCTCAGGCACGAGCCGTTTCCCGATGATTCGGTGGACTTTCATAATATTTCCCATGCTCTCCACCACCTTTACCGTACAGAGGCTGCGAAGTTGTTGAGTGACGGCATGCGCACGCTCAAACTTGATGGTACTATCCGAATCGTGGTGGCAGACCTTGAATACATCATGTCTCTCTGCGAGCGAGGTAAGCGCGAGCGAGCGCTATCCTATTTCTTTTTCGAGTCGCCCCGCAGCGAACTGTTTTGCCGCCGCTACCAATACGACGTCTTGCTGCTTCATGACCTGCTGGAGTCGGCGGGATTCCGTGACGCTTGCCGCCGCGCCTACCAAAAAGGACGTACTCCGGACTTATGCTGCCTGGATCGGATGCCGGAGGAGTCACGGTTTGTTGAGGCCGGGCGGCCCGCTGGTTCCTGACGTCTAATGGGCGAAGAGAAAGCTGGGCTCGGTAAGCAGGGCACACCCGCGAATGGTGAGGTCTTTGTCGTTCCAAGGCGGACCTGGATCGAGAGATTCGCAGAGCGCGCGACGGAGCCTCTTCATCTGAATCTACTCGCATTATTTGTCCAGGTATTCGGATCTTTTAGCTCCAAAGTCGCCTTCGATCTGGTGAGGCCGCGCAAGTATGCTTTTGGTACCCTGGAAGCCGCGAGAGGCGCACGTGACCAGGGTAAGCGGGAAGTGACCATCATAGAATTCGGAGTCGCCGCCGGCGGCGGACTTCTTGGTATGTGTGATCTGGCCAAGCGCGTCACCGAGATCACCGGAGTCAAGATCAAGGTGGTGGGATTTGATACCGGCGTCGGAATGCCGCCCCCAGTGGACTATCGCGACCACCCGGATCTGTATCAGGCGGGCGATTTTCCTATGGATCAGGAATCGCTTCGCAAGAAACTTCCCAGCAACGCTCGACTAATCATCGGAGAACTTGGAGATACCGTCCCTCGCTTCCTTGCAGAGCTAAACACGGAAGCACCGATCGGGTTCGTGGCGGTAGACGTTGACTACCATTCCTCCGCAGTTGCTGCATTGCAAATCTTCGCAGACCCGATCCCGTCGAAATATTTGCCGCTCCCGATCCTCTACCTTGACGACATCGTCCTGCCCAGCCACAGTCGCTTTTCCGGAGAGCTGCTGGCCGTGGAGGAGTTCAATGCGGCCCACCAGCTCCGCAAAATTGACCAGCATCGATTCCTGCGGTCGCAACGCATTTTCAAGCAGGCCAGGTGGATCGATCAGATTTTTCTGCTTCACGTATTCGATCATCCGGTGATGCACACCGCCGGGAGCCGTCCTCGCAAGATGTATTCACCGCTGGACGTGCGCCCCTGACAGTCGATTGTTAACCCAACGGTCGGCCACCTGAAGTCTCGCGATCAGCCCGCTCCGACCGCCGGCGCCACCATTTTCGCTGCCGAAATTTCAGGGGGCGAGCTGCCGCCAAGGTTGTGTGGTCAGATAGCCCTGAACCGCGGAAATGTAGCGGCGCGCAGGTGGGTTATACCATCCACCGGAAAAATGCATGCCGATGCATCCCCATAAGATCCGGTTCGAATCGCCCGAAGCCACGTCTGCTGCATAGGAATTCGGCTGCTGCGCCCGGCTCGCGAAATAGCCGGAAAAGCCGCCATTCATGCACGAGCGCTGTTCTGCATAGCGATAGTCCGCGTTGAAGGCGGTCGAGTCCTTGATCATGGGCCAGGTGCCCCAATTGTAAAAAACCTTGGTCTGAAGTATTCCCCACGACTGGTAACAGCAGTTATCGCAGCCGAAATTCCATAGCGCCCTGAAATTGCCCTGGATACACTCGCGTTGAGTAAGCCGCTTGTCGCCGCCGCCGTCTCCCGGATTGGGACCGCCCTGCCGCCATTTACTTTCGGTCCATGCTTGGGCGCGGACTACATCCTCGTCGATGCCCCATTTACAGGCCGCCCATCGCAGAATCATGTCCGTGGAACCACGATAGTTGCCAGTTACCCCGTAGAAGTCGCGCGCGGGCGGTCCTGCCCAAACCGGGTGTCGATAAAATTCCATGAGTTCAGAGGAACTCGGTACGCTCTGGTTAAAGGGCGTATTGTTGGGGCGGACTTCCGGCGTCGGTGGAATCATGGCCGCACACTGGCGCTCGGAGGGAGGCGGGTCCTGCGCAGGCAGGGTGGTGAAATGTCCCGGACCCGAGGCGAGCGCCTTAGCGACGTGCACTAGCAAAGTGCTCATAAGGGCTATGGTCACCAAGAGTCTTTTTGAAGCAGGGAGTCGTTCCATGGGGTCTAACTCAGGGAAAAAGCGTGGCGGTGAAGTCATCGAGCCAATCGAGATCCGAAGTGTCCACGTCTCAGGTCGGTGCGGCCCGGTATTCTTTGCCCGCGGGCATCGGGTGCCTGGCCGAACCCTTTCTCCGAATTAATGCGTTATCTCAGCGCTGCAATTTTGACTGGTCATCGGATTCCTATGGCCAGGCTCCGGCGGCGCATGCCAATACCCGCTACTGCCGTGGCCGGCCGCCTCGTATATTTCTTTCTTGCCTGAGGTGCGGGCCGGGCCGCGCTCCTTCCGCCGGGCGTGCTGCGCGCTTTCACCTCGTTGGTCAACTCTGCTCGATCAACCATTATGGAGGGACGGCGGCACCTGCGAATTCTGCGATGGATGACATGAAATCGCCGCCGTGCAGCGGACATCGATGAAATCGCAGGCGATCATTCTTGATGCATCGGCGACCATCCCTGCATCGCTGCCAAGTGCTTCATGGGTCTCCGGTTGAAAACCCAGGGACTCCAGAACTCCGCGTGCCGGAATGTTGCGCTCGGTCTGCCGAAAATTTATCCACATCGATCCGGCACCAGAGGGGTTATGGCAAGTGAGCAAATGGCTGAAGAATGCCTGCTCGATGCCTTTTCGCTGCACCCGACACGAGAGCATGAAATCGAGAATCTGCAGCGCGCCAAGCGTCGGTCGCACAATCGCAAATCCGATGATGCCGTAAGCGCCGTACTTGTCCTGGCACCGGAGCACGTATTTTTCCAGCTCCGAATTCGCCAGTATTTCCTCCAACTCAACTTGAGAATACTTGCGCCCCGAGAAATTCAACTGGTTGGTCCGCTGGACCAGCTCCGCCACTCGCTCGCGGTCGGCATCTGAATACCCGCCCAGTTCGAGTGTGATCTCGCACGATGCAAGAAAGCCCAGATAGTCGGACGCAAAATCCTCCTGCGCCTCTTCCCGGACGATCTGGTCCTTATAGAAGCCCCGGCGCTGGCGTGACTCTTCCGTAGCCTCGCCCTGAAATTGCGGATCGTTTATCAACCCAAGTGCGTCTTCGGCCCGAATCCGCTTCACTCCGGGAAGGGTCGCCGCGATCTCGTCGAGCTCAAACGGGTTGTCGTCAATAAAGGCGAAGGTGTCGAGGCCGATGTTCAGCTGCCGGGCGATCGCGCTGACCTTGCTGCTCTTGGGATTCCAGTCGATCTGCGGATAAAGGAAATAGTCCGCAACCCCAAGGCGCGTGAGCGCCTCCCACGCGGATTGGTGGTCGTTCTTGCTGGCGATGCTGAGCAGAATTCCTCGCTCGTCGAGGTACTTGAGAAGCTGCGGAATGCCGGGACGTAGCCTGACCGGGTCGCCTTCGACCAGTACCCCGTCCCACAGGGTATTGTCCAGGTCCCAGACTACGCACTTGATCCGTCCTTTGTGCTGCGAAACGGGGGCGCGTTTGTATTTGACGAAATCGGCGCAAAGAAAGACCAGGCGCGCGTTGCTGTCGGCTTCCGGGACCAGCGTGATGAGGAAAGGCACTCGGGGAAGCAGGAATCGATCGAGGGAACGAACATCGAATTCGTTGCGCGAGTAGCCGGGTGGGAGGTCAATGGTACGAATGATCGGGGGGACTGCGCTCACGTTGGGCCGGTGGTTGTTGTCGCCGTGATTGTTCTCGCGGAACATGCTGAAAATGAGTTGGAGGCGAGCGTGCTGCGGCATAGGGTTGTAGACTTCCAGCAGGAAGGCATCCGGCTCTAGACGCTCCTTCGCTCTACGGTTCAGCGCGCGCATGAGCCGTTCGGAGAGCTCATATGTGAGCGCGGCCCATGTGTGTTTGCCGTTGAGGCGGTACGCCGCCTTGCCGACCAAATTGGTCAGGCCGGCGAGCCGTTCGATCCTCCGCTCCCAGCGCATTGCGGTACGCAGCGGATAGATTGCGGTGGCGCCGAACGCTTCAAGCTTCGCCCACCTCTTGAAGGTAATTTCCACGCCGTAACCGCGGATCGATTTGAAGGCTTTGTTCTTCAGACTGCCGTACTGGAAGCGGCGGCACCGCAGGTCGGAACGCGGCTGATAAAGACTGCAAGTCGAGTAGCAGGCCGGCGCCGCGCATTCGACGCAGTGCTCTCCCCACAGCAAAAGTGCCAGTCCCTCGACATCCGCCACGGGCTCGAACGGGTCCGCCGGCCGTGCCGGGGATTCTTGATGAGGGTCGGAACTGAAATCGGTCTGGTTGAGCTCGAACATCGATACCGCTTCAGAGACTCCCCCGTTGGTAGCAAATGATATGCCCGTCGATCGCCTTGGCTCAGGTGTTTTTTAGGTGGATCAAACGGGCTAAGCAACGTCTTTGCCCGTTTTGCTAGGCGGGCGCGGCAGTAGATTTTACAGAGCTTGCGGAAAACCTTACGTTGTGGAAGATGGGCAGGCGCCGGGTAGCCCTTTCGGTTTGGAGAAGTTTCTTGTTTTTCGAAAGTTTTGCCATCCTGAACAGCGTTGGCATGTCTTGCATTTCTGGGAGTCAAGTCTTGATTCGTCGAAACAGTTGGGGTCAGGATGATCGCCAACGTGAATTCTCTCCTGCGGTCGCTCGTGCATGTCGCTGGGACCTATTGGGACAAAAGCGCATTCGTCGCAATTGCTTGGGGTTGCCTTGCTGCTTACCTTCCGGGCACGCATGCCACGAAAATTTAAGAGACGCGCCGCGCGAAACTGACGTATATTAATCGTGCCTGGCAAAAAAGCGGGAGCAGAGTCTCCGGGTATCACTGGAATGTCGGCAAAACGGATACTCGTGGTCGAGGACGATCTGTCGACACGAGAGGCCTGGCGCGAACTCATAACATCCTGGGGCTTCGAGGTAAGCGTCGCAGAAGATGGCGTCCGCGCGCTTGATCTAGTCGCATCCTACGGTCCGGACATCATGCTTCTCGACCTCCGGCTGCCGCGCAAGGACGGCCTCACCGTCTTGCGCGAGATGCGCGAGGGAGGAATCGAGGTACCGACCATCGTAATTTCCGGGGAGGGGGAGATTCCGGACGCGGTCGGCGCGATCAAACTCGGCGCGTATGAGTACCTCTGCAAGCCGGTCGATATCGCGCTCCTGAAGCACCTGATTGGCAACCTGGTTGCCCACCTTTCGGTCAGTCGGGAAAACGAACTCCTGCGCCGCCGCCTCATGAGAGCGGGGGCGCTCGGGGAGTTGGTCGGGAATTCCCCCGCGATGAAACGCGTGATGGCGTTGATCGAACAGGTGGCTCCCACCTCCGCGTCGGTCCTCATCCTGGGTGAAAGTGGTACCGGCAAGGAAATCGTTGCGCGGACCATACATAACCGCTCGACCCGCGCCAACCGGCCGTATGTTGCGATCAATTGTGCGGCGCTCCCGGATACGCTCATGGAAAGTGAACTCTTCGGGCATGAGCGGGGCGCTTTCACCGGTGCCGATCGCCGCCGCGAAGGATGCTTCGAGCTTGCCAGTAGCGGAACGCTGCTGCTCGACGAAATCGGAGAAATGAAGATAGAGCTGCAGGCCAAGCTGCTGCGGGTGCTCGAGGAAGGCAGGGTGCGCAGGCTCGGCGCGACCAGCGAAGTCGTGACGGACACGCGGGTGATCGCAGCATCGAATCGCGACCTGGAGACCGCGCGCCAGGAGGGGCGATTCCGTGAGGATCTTTACTATCGGCTCAACGTGTTTGCGATCAAACTACCTCCGCTTCGCGAGCGGCCCGAGGATATCCCGATTCTGGCCGAACGCTTCATTCAAGAATGTTCCCCGTCGGCAGGGGACAAGGCGGTCCGGGGCATCGACAATGGCTGCATGGAGATTCTCAAAGCCTACCATTGGCCGGGGAATGTAAGGCAACTGCGTAACGTAGTCGAGCGCGCACTAATTATGACCGCCGGCCCGCTGGTAACCGCTGAGGATTTGCCCCAGGAGATAACGCGACCGTCACGGTCTGTGGGCGTACGGTTCGAAGTCTCGCTGGGCTGCTCGCTCGATGACGTCGAGCGCGACCTGATCGAACGCACCTTGGAGTTCGTGAAGGGCAACAAGGCGCGCGCCGCCGAAATTCTGGGAGTCAGCTTGAAAACTCTTTACAACCGCCTGGAACGTTATCAGCCCAGAACCCAGACCGGGACAGACTAGTGCGGGTTCAGCTATTTCAAACGAAAGCCGTTGCGCGCACCGGCGCGGAGCCGTTCAGCTGGACGACAGTGGTGGCCGCTGTCCGCAACTCGATCGGGGCAGCATTCAGGCTCATCCGAGATTCGGGAAGAATCGTGGTGAGCTTGCGTGGTAAGGTCGCGCTCCTTTGTTCGGTGCTGTTGGCGATGGCGATCCTTACGGTGAGCGCCCTGGAAATTGGCCGGGCGTCGCGGCTCATGGTGAACGATCTCGGCGGTTCGGGTGATCTATTGGTAGCGCAGACCTTTGAACAGATGCGCGCTGTTTTGAGTAGCACCTCCGGGGACCCGGTGGCCGCGTTGCGGCGTGATCCCTCGCTCCACGCCCTGTTCAACGCTTCGCAGGCTTTTGGCAAGGGAGTTTCCTATCTGCGGATTGAAGATGCGACCGGAGGCCTGATTCTCTCGGCGCCCGAGCAGGTTAGCGGCACGCCTTTGCCGCCGGCGTATCCGTTCGCGGACCTGGAACAAGCAGCCCACCGATGGTGGCCGCTCGCTCCTTTCTGGGTCTTGTGGAGCGGCCGGGTCTACGAGACCAGCAAGACCGTGGAAATCAACCATCGTCCTTTCGCCGTTATCAAGGTCGGTCTCTCGACCGATTTGATCGCTTCGGAAGTGCGCCATACGGTCGACGAAATCGTTCAAATCGGATCGCTTACGATCGCACTGAGCCTGATGGTCGCCATGCTAATGAGCCGGCTGTTGGTCGGCCCGGTGCTGGCGCTCACCACCAGCGTCGAACAGCTCGCTATAGGGGAGGGCGATGTCAGTGTTGCCATCGCGCGCAACGATGAATTCGGCGCGCTCGCAGACAAGTTCAATCAGCTCTCGCGCCGGATCAGCGCTGATCGGCGCCAGTGGGAGACCGAACGCGGAC
>Ga0126371_10007020_pt1 | contig 10051 bp, 9 predicted proteins | sample PanSoiMetaPlot_4_FD_110145 | JGI IMG/M metagenome (GOLD analysis project Ga0126371, IMG submission 110145) | Tropical forest soil microbial communities from Panama - MetaG Plot_4 | ecosystem: Environmental > Terrestrial > Soil > Tropical forest > Bulk soil | place: Panama | collected 2016-02-17
CTTGATGAATCTCCGACCGCGCTGTCAATTGCTCTGCACGCGTCGGAAAACCGACCGCTGAGCCTTGGCCGTCCACTTCGCGAGACTCTGTCAAAAGGGTCTTTTCGCTGTTGAGAGATGCGAGCCCGAAACGTCGCTTTGTCAACTGGCCGCGGCTTCCCGAGAAGATCCGCCAGTTGATCGTTGATCGTGAGAATGCTGACTCTTAGGAAAGTGGAGGCTGTGCCCTAGAAATTTGTGCCACGAAAGGGGTTCACCCCATTGATTTCCGTCTAACTTCCGTCCAATTCAAGGGCAGGGCAACATGGCCGTAAGTCCCGTAAGCGACGCCAGATGTGGCACTTATAGATTTTAACCTCTTCGCTGTTAACCGAAGGGTTGCTAGTTCGAATCTAGCCCGGGGAGCCACTCCTCTCCTGTTCTAAGCTACCCACGCACCGCGACCTCCGCTTCTGCTCCTTTCTGCGGCGAACTGTCACGGAAATGTAACGGTGCGTTCGATCGTGGGGAGGATAGTCAAGCTTGATTTCTCACGCTGTCAAAGCAAAATAGAGATGTCCACGCTTTACCAACATAGAAATGTCCCTTTTTAGGTCTGTTGTTCGGTGCGCCGATCGCGTGGCGCAAACGGATGCAAGCTGTAGCGTTGAACTCCGAAGGACCGGACCATTGGCGAATTGGCGGAAATTCTCAAAGTTCCACGCTCCTGGTTGTCGCTCTGTGAGGCTCATGGGATCGATGGCTTGCTTGAGGGCCAGCGTCCTGGTCGGCCGCCGATGTTGGCGGAGCGGCAACGAAAACAACTCGAGGACATTCCGGACAGCGGTCCGGTAGCCTACGGATTGGATAGCGGAGAGTGGACCTCGCCGATGATCGCTTGGGTGATCGAAGAGGAGTTCGGCGTGCAATACCATCCTGGCCATGTGCGCAAGCTGTTGCACAGCTTGGGCTATTCGGTGCAGCGTCCGCGGCGGCGAGTGGCCCGCGCGAATTCCCGGGAGCAGGATCGTGGGCGCCCAGTTTTAACAAAAACCAAAGGAAAAACGGGGCGATGATTTTTTGCTGACGAGGCGAGTTTCCGGCAGTACACGACGTCGCACGGCAGGTGGAGCCGCGTCGGTCATCTACCCAGTTTCGGGTCACCGGAGACCGCAAGACGGTGAAGATTTTTCGGCACGCTAGCGCTTCGCGCGCCCGTGCGTCGAAGGAACTTAGGAGAGAACGATGAGTAGGCTCAGCCGATGCATGCAGGCGCTCCCTTTGTTGCCGAGCTTAATCTGGTTTGCTCCTGAACGATTGCAATGCACGGCCGGCGCACCGCTACAACGCGGTGCCTTCGTCGAAGTGGAGGGATCGAAGCTTTATTACGAAGAATGTGGTAACGGTCCGCAGGCTGTAGTGCTGGTTCATGACGGAGTGCTTCATTCCGCCGCGTGGGATGATGTTTGGCCTGAGTTCTGTAAGCACTTTCACACGATTCGGTATGATCGCCGAGGATACGGGCAATCTCCGGCAGCCACCGCGGGATATTTCGCGACAGACGATCTCGCAATGGTGCTCCGTCGGCTGAAGATAACCCGGGCGGCGATTGTGGGCAGTTCGCATGGCGGGGAAGTCTCCATTAATTTCACATTGGACCATCCGGAAATCGTGCAGCAGCTTGTGCTGGTCGGCGCGGTCGTTGGCGGCATGCCTTACTCGACACATTTTTTGCAGCGCGGCGAAGCCTTGGGCAGGCCGCTAGAAAAAGGAGACGTGCAAGGCGCGATTGCCGCGGCGGTTAAGGACAAGTATCTGGTTGCGTCGGGGAACGATGAGGCAAAGAAGCGAATGGCCGAGATTCTCTCGGCGAGTCCCCAAGACCTGACTCACCCGGAGCTGGAGCTCCCGGTCAAACCGGCGCTACCGAGACTTCATGAGATTCGCATCCCGACCCTTCTACTGGTCGGCGATGCGGATATTCCGGATGTTCACGCCCATGCGGGGGCAATCGAAGCTGGCATACCGATGGCTCGGCGGGTGGTGATCAGCGACGTGGGCCATTTGATGTACATCGAGAAACCGGCGGAATTCAGCCGCATCGTAATCAGCTTCCTGGAGAGTCAGCCCAAGGAGCACTGACACCCGTCCCACAGCTAGCCTCGGTCGATCTTGTCAACTCCTTGTAAATCTTCCGAGCGCCCGGGTTCGTCCCAGTATTCTCGTGTCAAGGCACCCAGCCGCTCGTACTAGGAGGAACTTCTCCGGTTTCATTATCAGGAGTTATTCCCAGCGGAAGACCTTCGCCGAGAGCGCCGTGCAAACGATAAACCCCAGGATCAGAGCCGTAACATCGCGCACGTGGGCCGACCACCCGTCGCCCTTCCAAATTCCCTCAAGCAGCGACACTGCGTAGGTGAGGGGCAAAATCCGCGCGACGATCTGCAGCTTCGGCGGAAGCGATTCCACGGCGACGAAGAGTCCCGAGAGGCCGACCATCGGATAAAGGATGAGCGCGCCTATTGGTTGTGAGAAGCGCGCCGTCGGAACAACGCTGGCAATGAGAAAACCGATGGAGAGGATGCTCCATGTGCTGATCAGGAGAGCTATCGTGAAGCTCACTAGCGGGGCGTGAATACCGATCGGGTAGTACCGTTTGCCGGCAAGCAGCATCAGAAGCAGCGTAACCCCTGTAAGTAGCAGCTTTACGAGGACGTGGGCGGTAAGGATCGTCTGGGGCCGGAGAGGCGTTGCGCGCAATCGCTTGAGAATGCCGCCTTCGCGGTAAATGGAAATGATTGTCACGAGTGAGAGCACCGCGCTGAGCGTGATCAGGATCGAGCCGAGTACCGGGACGCCGACGCGTAGAAAGCTGTTTGCAGGAAGAGAAGGAAGCGAAACTCGGTAGCCAAGGATTCGCCCTACCACTACGAACACGAGTACGGGAATGACGATCATCCCGAACGCCCCGAGCGGTTCTCGCAAGAAGACCTTGATTTCGATCCAGGTCAGCGTCCTAAGTCCACGCAGCATCGGAGCTCCTCCTAATCGCGGATCGAGTGGCCGGTGAGCTTGAGAAAGACGTCCTCGAGGTTGGGGAGCACCGTCCGGAAGTCCGTAACCTTGATTCGATATTCCGACAGACAATGAATCACATCGGTTACGAAGTCGTCTCCCGAACCGCGAATCGTCAAGCGAGAATCAGTACTCGTGATCGCCTCAAGTCGCGGGATCGCTCGAAGCCGTTCTTCGGCAGTTGGATCGTCTGTCGAGAGCACCACGGTGCGCTCCGGGCAGTGTCGTTGCACCAGGGTTTCCGGAGGGTCAATGTCGATGATGCGGCCATGTTCGATGATGGCTACCCGGTCGCACAAACGCTCGGCTTCCTCCATCAAATGGGTTGTTAGGAAAACCGTCTTGCCCCGCTTGCGGATGCCGCGGACTAACTCCCAAATTGCCCGACGTGCCTGCGGATCCAAGCCGGTGGTCAGTTCGTCGAGGAACACAACCTCCGGATCGTTGATCAGCGCGAGCACGATGAAGAGCCGTTGTTTCTGGCCCCCGGAAAGGTCCATGAACCAGGTGTTTCGTTTCTCGACGAGACCGAGCTGCTCAACTAGTTGCTCACCGTCCGCTGTTTTCTTCCTGTAAAGAGACGACCAGAGATGGACCGCTTCCCAAACTTTGATGCGCTTCTGAAGCTGTGCTTGCTGGAGCTGCACACCGACCCGCTCCTGCAAACGATGCGCGTCCCTCCGCGGATCAAGTCCGACGACGGAAACAGTGCCTCGATCGGGCGTGCGCAGGCCCTCGACGCACTCCATTGTGGTGGTTTTCCCGGCACCGTTCGGCCCGATCAAACCGAAGATTTCGCCAGTCTTGACCTCGAACGAGACGTTATCGACCGCCAAGGTCGAGCCATAGGTTTTGCGTAATTCGGAGACTCGAATGACAGAATTGCCGGCAGGGATTTCCTGAGCCACGACGAGTAAAGAAGTCTACATTACACGCATCGTAAGCGCAATCGCTATGGAGGGTTGGAATTGGAAAGAAAACATCGTCACGCCAAGCGTCAGGACGATCACGCGGCGAAACATGCTAAAGGCTGTCCGCGTAACCCCTCGGTTGACGGCTTACCGGACATCCTGGATTGTCGTTCGCCAAAATTCCTACCGACCGCCGAGCTTGGCTGCTGTAACATTGTTACTGAGACGCTTTTGGCGGCGTCTCTTTTTTCCAGCGGCACCGGCGCCGGCTGGATACCTGGACTGTTCCCGGAAAAACCAAATGCTGTCTTATTGATTCGTTTAGGCCACTCGTTTTAGTATCCTCACACGCATGGAAAAGCGCTCCTTGAGCGACGTGGGTGGGACGTCTGGCGGGCTAGGCCATTTTCTTACTGGCTTCGTCATGGCCTGCGTAGGAGGATATTTCCTTGCGAATCAGGTCAGTGTTGCTGGTTCCTACTGGACGTTCTACGGTGCAAGCACTTTCGGAATCACGCTGGTTCCGATGCTGTTCGGCATCGGGATACTGTTCTGGAACGCGCGAAATGTTTTCGGCTGGTTTCTTACAATCGCTGGAGCCCTATTCATTTTGGCAGGTGTGATTGCCAATATGCACATCTATTTTCGGCCGACAAGCCTTTTCAATACGCTCGTCATGCTGATCCTGCTGGTTGGTGGATTGGGGCTAATTGCGCGTTCCTTGGCTGCGCATCCCAAGCAACCAACTGTATAACCCCGCTGGTTATTCTCGGCGAAACCCTCGCCGAGGCTCACTACCACGGCCGCGACCGGGAAGGTCAAAATAGATTAGAGGGTGTGAAATCGTTCTTTCACTTCGCGAACAAACTCGAGAAGCCTCGGAGAGTTGGTGATCTCCGGGTGCCAGCAGAGGTCGCGTTCGATGAGGTCATAGGTTTCTTGAATACGCGCGCCGGGAATGACTCTTCCGCTTTCGTCGCGGTCGCGCCCCATGAGCCACAAGTGATCCGCGACGGAAGCGGCGGCAGTAACATCGTGCGTGACGACGATGATGGTGTTCAGGTCGTCCAGACAAGCTATTTCGTTAATCAACTCGCAGACCTTGGCTTCCATTACCAGGTCGAGACCTGAGAACGGTTCGTCCATGAGGAGGAAGTGTTCACTGCACAGGAGCTGCTGAGCGATGGCGATCCTCTGGCGCTGCCCTCCCGAGATTTGAGCGGGATAGAGTTGGGCCTGATCCAGCATGTCCAAGCGCTTCAAGTACTTCAAAACTTGTTCATGCGCCGACTCAGAATTCTTATGCATTTGCTTTGCAGCGAGGATCAAGTTGCTGAAAATCGTTCGATTCTCAAACAACGGATAATTCTGCGGGACCACGCCCACCATGCCTGCCTTGACAGGTGTTAGCGTGGAGTTGACCAGCACTTGGCCGGACGTAGGGTGGTTCAGCCCTGCGACGATCCGAAAAAGCTGTGTCTTGCCGATCCCGGAAGGACCAAGGAAGCCGACAACCTGCCCTTGCGTGCGGCCTTCGCGCACAATGTCCCGGATCTCGGCATTGACATCGCGAAGGACGACCTTGTCGTCATACGAGAGGCTGACGTGGTCAATCTTCAGGAGTGTCTCGCCGTAAGTACAGCGTTCTGGCACGACTGATCCTCATTCACCGATTGTGAGACAGCTATCTTTTCTCGAGCTGCAAGTCCGCGTAGGGAAAGAGGAATTTCTTGATCAACCCCAGCGCGTAATCTTGAAACAATCCAATGAAAAGAATAGCGATTTGAATTGCAAAAACGGCCTCCAACCTAAAGTGTTTGTTCTGATTGAGCAGAAGCGCACCTACGCCGCCTTCCGAGCGAGAGATGCCTTCGACCATGGTGAGCATCATCCAGCCCATCGCCGCGTTCTGGCGCATAGCATCAAACGCAATATCGGCCCGACCCAGGACGATCACTTCCCAAACTACGCGCCACTCGCCCATGCGCAGCGTGCGCGCCAAATCGAACTTCTCTTTGGGAACCTGAGCCACTACATCAATCATCGTGGTGACGAAAAACACCGAAACGCCGAAAACTAGGAGGCTGACCTTGAGCCGATGCCCACTAGCGAAAATGATGGTAAAGAAAAACGTCAATCCCACCATTCCAAGAAACCGGCCCTTGGAAATAGCAGCCACAATCGGCTGAAAAAAAGGCACGACCGTAACGTAAGCGAGCAGCAGGGAGATGACGGTCGCCCAAGCCATTGCCTGCACATTCAAAAGAAAACTGGTAATCAATTCCTGGCCCAAACCTTCGTGATTCCAGAGGTCCAGAAAGGCGCGCCACACGTCCGTGGGTTTTGGAAGAAATACGTAGGTCGAGGTCGCCCACACGACCAGCAGCACGGCAATCTGGAATACGATGATGAACCGGAACGCCGGACGCGAAATAACTCGGTTTGGCGAAAACGCGGCTAGAACGTCGCCCAGAAATCCGCTTCGACCCGGTACTGTCGCGTATCGTCCGATGGACGCCGTCCGGGCACTCAGGGTGCCAGTCGCCGGTTTCGATGGATCCACGCCGGATTCCTATTCTTTTTCCGACAAGACGATCTCGACCCGGCGGTTTCGCGCTCGGCCGTCCGCTGTAGCATTCGAAGCGATCGGCTTGGAATCGCCGTAGGCGTGGAGGCGGAAGCGATTGTCCGGGAAGTTTGTGGGAGCTTTGCGCTGCAGCCAATCCCGCACGGCCTGAGCACGGCGCATGGCCAAATCCATATTCCCGTCGTGTGTTCCCATATTGTCCGTGTGACCGTTTACTGTGACGAACAGTGCGCCAGCAATGGCCAAGTCATCTTTGATCTCATACATCTTGCGTTCGCCTTCTGGAGTAAACGAGGATTTGCCGGTATCAAATTCAATGCTCCAGTCGCGTTTCGAAACGACCGTGCCGGTATCGCCGCTGGAACTGAAGCTGGCAACGTCCGCCTCCGCACCACTCTGAGAAAGCATGGAAGAGGCGCCGAGAACGTAGGATGTGTCAAGGATTTCCTTCACATCGGGAATCTTGTTCGGGTCCTTGAACAGGTCTGGGTACTGCTGAGTGGCAATGCTGCCGAAGACGGTGTAGGTCGACCGGAAATTATTATTAGCGCCCGGTTGCAAGCCGAACAGAAGCAGATTGTCATTCAAATTGTTCACCGCGGAGCCGCCAAGCTCAACAACATTCCCGGCTTTGTCCGTTTCTTTCGTCCCCATGTAGTATTTCAGCCAGTAGTCGCCGGTTTGCTCGTTGTATACTTTGGCGCTGATGGCCGCAGCTCGCTTCAGCGCTTCCGGAAAAGCCTTCAGCTGATCAGCAGCCTCGAAACTGGCAGCAAGCATTCCCTGAATCTCGTTCCGATGATCCTGATCGAACTTCTTGATACCAATGATGACATCCGGCATTTGTGAGCGGTACTGTTTCGAGGAAACGATGGACACAAGTCCGCCACGGCCATGTGCAACGTTGACGTCGCCCGGCGTCCACGTAACCACTCCGTTGACGCAAACATGCTTGGTTTCTCCCGTAAGCCGGCCATCCCGAACTACCTTCCGGTCTTCACATGTATTCCCGTTATAGATTTCGGCCGCTTTGATGTAATCGGGTGCATTTACCCAATTGAGCGCATCTGGATCCCATGTTTTTTCGTCGGGATTATTCTTGATTTGGTTATCCGCGGCCCACTTCATTGCAATATTCCAATCGCCGTCGCGAAGCACTCCAGAGACAAGACCTCCTTTGGAGGCTTGCGGATCAGCTTTCCATTCCGGCGGCCCCATCAGCTTGTCTTCACCGCGCGAATACCCGGTCGACCCGATGACTTGTGCAATATATTCGCCAGAGCCGCCGTCCAGCTTCTTTAGTTGAGGATTGACTGCTGCGAAAAATTGTCCAGAGCCGTCTCCCATAATCAGAACGAAGTTCGCTCCGGAAGAGCACTGGCTGTTGCCGTCGTGGAGTTCCTTTGCGCAGGCAATCAAATCGTTCTGCATTTGGCTTGTGTCATCCTGCCGGACCAGTTTCAAGTTGACGTTGTGCTTCTCCATCAAGCTGTTGCGAGTTGTCTCTGGCCCGCCATTGGCATAGATGTAGTTCATCTGGGCATTCCAAGCCCAGATTTCGGTGCGGACTAAAGGAGCCTTTACCGAAGCGGTAGCCGCGTCTGGGAAAGGAGCAGGCTCGACGTTGGCCACCACAGCCTCTTTCAAATCGGGCAGATTGGCTTTCGATGGAATGAGAGCCTTGGCGATACCCGGTGCGGGAATCCAGCCGCGACTAACAGCGGTACGGAATCCAAAGAAAAGCACTAGCCCAATGATCAGTAACAGTGCGATCTTCGCACCGGGCTTCAGCCTGTGGCCTGTTGGTGGTGCTGAAATCTTATCGTCAAACATTCTCTCTACCTCCGCGCTTTTGGCTGGGTCACTTTATCAAATCCCTGTAATCGTCCTTCTTGCTCGCCGTGGGGGTGGGGGCCTGATCCGCAATGCCGCCAGGAACCGTGGATACTGAGGCAGGCAACAGCTTTTGTTGGAACTCCGTCAACTGTTTGACGGCCTCGTCATTGATTGCCCCGGTCTCCAGGTCCATGTTGGTCATGAGCTTGTTGGCCAGCCGATTAAAATCTTCCATTTCACCGAGCATTTGGCCTGCATCGTCGGCCAGGTATTCCAGCGTCTGGTCGTAGATTTGGTTAGCAACGGGGTCGCCGCGGAAAATCTTCTTTGCGGCCTGGAATACGGAATACGCCTTTTTCAGGGCCTTTCGCCGCATTTCTTCTTCGCTAACGCGGTTTTCTTTGTCGGTGATCTGAAATTCTGCCGTGGCCCTCCAGCGAATGAGCTGGTCGTACAAGATTTTCAGTTTGTCCCGCAGATCCGTTAGCGATTTGTTGATATTGATAAGGCTTGCCGCATGCCTCTGATTCGTGACTTTGGCCGACATGTACTGCTGCTGATCCAAGGCCGTAAGGCCGCCAGCTGCAATTTTCTTATCGGCTTGGTTGACCAGCGCCAGGCTATGTTCGGCGTCCTTCTGATTCGTGTCGATCTGGTTTTGTAGTGTCCGGATCGAGCCATTTAGGTTGCCAAGTTGTTCGTCCATAATCGCGAGATTCTTTTTCATCTCGGCAATGTAGTTTTTCAAGATGCCGATGGGATCCAGTTCAATGAATAGACCCGTTAGATAGCGCATAGCGCTCTGGAAAATGAGCTTTCCTAGGCCCCACACGCGTCTGTCCGTGACAATGAAGATAAGGAGCAGAATTGCTCCAATGAGTATGGCGAGCTGCAGCGTGTTCGCCGCAGCAGCGATTAGGAACGGGAGAATCTGGACAAATCCGTACGCGGCGGCGATTCCGGCCAAGACCAGCACCACTTTCCCGACTGTGCCTTCCGGCCGCTGCCAAAAATTCTTCAAGCCTTGCATTACAGGGGAACCTGGATTAGTCGCCATGGCAACTCCCTATTCCAAAATCGTTTCAAATTCCTTGCGTTGCTGCTGAATCTCCACCCGCCGGCGCTCCAGCGCGGCGTCAAAATTACCTTTGGCCTCCTGCAGCTTGGCACGCGAAACTTCTACTTGCGACTGCATGGATTTTGCTTGTTGTTGCAGTTCCGTTATCTCCTTTTGCTTCTCTTGAATCGAATCATTGATGTCACTGATTTGGGCAATCTTGGCATCGACCTCCGTGCGCCCTACCTCGTCGGATTGTTTATTGAAGGTGGTCGCGGAGGAGTTCAGGAGATTCAGTAGGTTGTCGAAGCCTTTCAGGATCGCTTGTTTGGTCAAGCCACCCTGTGACTGGGCCGTGGCGAGCGCGGCCTTATAACGGAGTGATTTGTCCGTGATCACTGAAGCCAACGGAGCCGCGTACTGTTCGATCGTTGCAAGTTCGGGAACGGCGGAAAGATCTGTCTGCTTGGCCAGCCGCGCATAAAACTGATTGTCGCGAGTGGTCGTTGGAGCGAATGAGGCAGCCGACTGAGGTGACCGCCCGGTTGTCGCGGCTGGGGTCGATTTTGTAGGTTGGGGCGCCTGCGGCTCTTCCTCGAAAATTGC
>Ga0126371_10007021_pt1 | contig 10051 bp, 8 predicted proteins | sample PanSoiMetaPlot_4_FD_110145 | JGI IMG/M metagenome (GOLD analysis project Ga0126371, IMG submission 110145) | Tropical forest soil microbial communities from Panama - MetaG Plot_4 | ecosystem: Environmental > Terrestrial > Soil > Tropical forest > Bulk soil | place: Panama | collected 2016-02-17
CGTGCTCCGCGGCGACATCGATATCGCGTTTGAATTTTATGCTGCGGTTCATGGGCTGCTGGCGGACAAAAAACTGGTGACGCTCGCCTCGGCCGGACCGGTGCGAGCCGCCTATCTCCCGGATGTCCCCACCGTGGTCGAGAATGGCCTTAAAGACTACGAGGTGACGAGCTGGAACGGCCTGTCGGCGCCGGCGGCCACGCCGGGGAAAATCATCGCTACCCTCAATCGCGCGGTGAAAGAGGTCATGCCCTCGCCCGACATTCAAAGCAGAGCCCAGGAAATGGGCATGGCGATGCGCTGGAGCACGCCGGAAGAGATGACCGCGCGGATGAAGGCGGATATCGCCAAATGGGGAGCGGTGATCGAGAAAGCCGGCATCGCCAAGCGCGACTAAGGCCCTCGCCCGACCGGCAGCAAGCGCCTATGTAACGGGTGGAAACGCACAAGGACTTCGCAATGGCCGATAGCCCAATTTCGCTCGTGGATCGTGCCGGCTTGGATCGGCAGCGTCTGGCAAAAATCATCTCGCGCGGACTCGATGGCGCCGACGATGGCGAACTCTTCCTCGAATACCGCCAGGCTGAAGCACTGACCTTCGATAATGGCCGACTGAAACAGGCGACCTACGACACCTCGCAAGGTTTCGGATTGCGCGCGGTCAAGGGCGAAGCAGTCGGCTATGCGCATGCGTCCGACGTTTCCGAAGCGGCAATCGAGCGCGCCGGCGACGCCGTGCGCGCGGTCAAGGGTGGCTATTCCGGGCAATACGCGGCACCACCGGCGCGCAGCAATATCAAGCTCTATGGCGACGAAAGTCCACTCCAGAGCCCGTCATTCGAGACCAAGGCCCAACTCCTGCAAACGATCGATGCCTATGCCCGCGCCAAGGATCCGCGCGTGCGCCAGGTGACGGTGAGCCTTGCCGCAACTTGGCAGGCGATCGAAATCCTGCGCGGCGACGACCAAGCCTATCGCGATATCAGGCCGATGGTCCGCGTCAGTGTGTCGGTCGTCGTCGGTGACGGCAATCGGCAAGAGACGGGTAGCGACGGATATGGCGGGCGGGAAGGCTATGAGCGATTCATCGCCGCCGAAGCCTGGCAGGGCGCCGTCGACAATGCCGTGCGACAGGCCTTGATCAATCTCGAAGCCATTCCGGCGCCGGCCGGCGAAATGGACGTGGTGCTCGGCCCAGGCTGGCCGGGTGTGATGCTGCACGAAGCCGTCGGGCACGGGCTTGAAGGCGATTTCAACCGCAAGAAAACTTCCGCCTTTGCCGGGCTGATGGGCCAACGCGTCGCCGCCAAGGACGTCACTGTCGTCGACGATGGCACCATTGCACGTCGTCGCGGCTCGCTGTCGATCGACGATGAAGGCACGCCGACCAGGCGCACGTTCTTGATCGAAGACGGCATTCTGGTCGGCTATATGCAGGATCGCCAGAATGCGCGGCTGATGGGCATGAAGCCGACGGGCAATGGGCGGCGCGAAAGCTTCGCCCATGTGCCGATGCCGCGCATGACCAATACTTACATGCTGGCGGGAAGTCATGAACCCGGCGAGATCACCGCCTCGGTCAAGAACGGCATTTACGCCACCTATTTCGGCGGCGGCCAAGTCGACATCACCTCGGGCAAATATGTCTTCCAGTGTACCGAGGCCTATCGCATCGAGAACGGCAAGCTTGGAGCGCCGATCAAAGGCGCCATGCTGATCGGCAACGGACCGACCGATCTGCACCGCGTTTCCATGGTCGGCAACGACCTGCGGCTCGACAACGGCATTGGCACCTGCGGTAAGAACGGCCAAGGCGTTCCGGTCGGCGTCGGCCAGCCGACGCTACGCATCGACCGCATCACGGTTGGTGGCACGGCCTAGCCGCTAGAGCACAATTGCTTCAGATCAAATCGATTGGCGCCCCAGCATTTTGATTGAGGATGATCTTTTCGGAAAAACGGTCCCCACTTTTCCGGATCATGCTCTATCGCACCACGCCGGAAATGCAGCACGGCCGGTGCCGTGGCGGCTTGATCGAATCCTTGAGAAAGCAGCGCGCGGAAGTCCCGCCATAACCGGGCCGGCGATAGGTCCAGGCCCGGCAGCGCGGCTCGGCCTGGCAGGCTTCGGCGCAGGCTTTGCCCTTGGGATCCGCCGGCGTCTCAAACCAGCGATAATCGCCACCGAAGCGATCGATCGAATATTCTATCGCACCAGCTTGCGGCTCGATCACACCGGCGCCGCGCACGCCCGACACGCAACAGCTCGCTTCCTTGGCCGGCACGACTTCCCGTTTGAGCCAGCACATCGCCGGGGCGCCTGAAGACGGATATGAGAAGCTCCAGGCGCGGCATTTTTTGTCGCGCTCGCAGCGCGCCGCACACACCATTGGATCGCCGTTGGCGACTGGCGCGCTGGCGTAATCACCGCCCGGCCGGTCATAGCCGGTTTGCGGAAAGCCGGTGACGTTGCCGAGCGCGACAACCAGCAGGGCGGCGAGACCAAATCTGATCGCGTGCTTAAATCGCGGCTGCGGTCTCGATTGTCGCGTCGTGATTTTCCGCACCCAGGCACCTGCTCCTTTCGGGCAAGATACAAGAATTTCTTGCCTGTGGCTGGGTCGTCAACCGCCGTGCCGTAACCGCGGCACGCCTCAAAGCTCGCCCGCTAGCGAAAGTGCTTCGATAATTTCAATCCCTGCGCTTGGTAGTTCGAGCCAATCCCGCTGCCGTAAAGCTGATCGGGCGGCGCCAACATTTGCTCGTAGACGAGCCGGCCGACGATCTGACCATGTTCGAGGATGAACGGCACTTCGCGCGAACGCACTTCCAGCACCGCCCGTGAGCCGAGGCCGCCGGCCCCCGCATAACCGAAGCCGGGATCGAAGAATCCGGCATAATGAACGCGGAATTCGCCGACCAGCGGATCGAATGGAACCATCTCCGCGGCATAGCCGGGCGGCACCTGCACCGCTTCTGTTGAAGCCAGAATGTAAAACTCGTCCGGGTCAAGGATCAGCGCCCGATCGGATCGCCCCAGGATCGGCTCCCAGAAGTCTCCGACCTCGTAGGCGGCGCGGCGCTCGACTTCGATCACCGCAGTGTGCCGCTTGGCGCGATAGCCGACGACGCCGTTTGACCGACCCGGCGCCTCTCGCTCGCCAACCAGATCGATACTGACGGAAACGCCATCCCCCATGACCGCTTCAGCCCGGTCCACCAACCGTTCGCGCGCATGCAGCGCGCGCAGCGCTTCCCCCGACAGCGCGGCGTCACCGCGGCGCAAGCGCAATTGCGACAAGCGGGAGCCCTCGCGCACCAGCACCGGAAATGTCTTTGGGCTGATCTCGGCGTAAAGCGGCCCACGATAACCGCCGGCGATGCGGTCGAAGCCACGCGTCTCGTCGGCAATAACGCGCGTGAACACGTCGAGCCGGCCAGTCGAGCTTTTCGGATTGGTGGCCGCAGCGATGTCCGAGGGCAAGGCCAGGCTTTCAATGAGCGGCACGATATAGACGCAGCCGGTCTCCAGCACCGCGCCGGCGGTAAGTGAAAACTCGTGCAGCTTCAGCTCGGCGATGCGTTGCGCGACCGTAATCCCCGGACCGGGCAGAAAACTGGCGCGCACGCGATAGGCAACCGCGCCGAGGCGCAGATCGAGACTGGCTGGCTGAATTTGATCCGCTGCAAAAGGTCGGCCGGCACGAATGGCGCCTTGCTCCGCGAGCGCCGCAATTATGCGGTCGGGCAGAATTCCGCGGTCAGAAGCTGCGAAGGTCAAAGCCATTTGCAGGCGATCTAACTCTATGCCCCGTTTGACGCAAAGTCGGCGGCGGCGTATACAGCACGTTATCCCGTGGTCATTTGAGCCGGCCGGCTTGCAGCCACGTAAAACAAGTCGCTAAAAGGCCGGGGACGCGTGAGCCCGGCCCGAGGATTTCCCCGGCCGGGTTTTGTTTTGGCCGGATTGCCTCGGCCAAATCGCTTGTTGGCTAAGGAGGGCCACATGTCCGCGTCCACAAAGAAGCTCTATCGCCCCGAGACGCGTCTGGTTCAATCCGGCACCTTGCGTTCGCCATTCGGCGAGACTTCGGAGGCGCTGTTTCTCACCCAGGGCTACGTCTATGACACTGCCGCCCAGGCCGAAGCGCGGTTTAAGGGCGAGGACCCGGGCTATCAATATTCCCGCTTTGCCAATCCGACTGTCGACATGTTCGAGCGGCGCATGGCGGCGTTTGAAGGCGCCGAGGCCGCGCGCGCGACCGCGACGGGGATGGCTGCCGTAACGCTGTCGCTGGTCGGGCAGCTCAAGACCGGCGACCATGTCGTCGCAGCGAAAGCGATGTTTGGCTCGTGCCGCTACGTGGTGGAAGATTATCTGCCGCGGTTCGGCGTCGCCTCGACGCTGGTTGACGGCTGCAACCTGGACGCCTGGCGCGAGGCGGTGCGGCCGAACACCAAGACCTTCTTTCTCGAGACGCCGACCAATCCGGCGCTCGAAATCATCGACATTGGTGCGGTGGCGGAGATCGCGCATGCGGCGGGCGCAACGCTCATTGTCGACAATGTTTTCGCCACTCCGTTATTTCAAAGCCCGCTCGCGCTCGGCGCCGACTGCGTCGTGTACTCCGCGACCAAACATATCGACGGCCAGGGCCGTTGCCTCGGCGGCGTCATTCTGGGCTCGCAGAAATTCATTATGGAAAAAATCCATGTGCTGATCCGCCAAACCGGGCCGTCGATGTCGCCGTTTAACGCCTGGGTGCTGCTCAAGGGCCTGGAAACGCTTGCCGTGCGGGTGCGGCGGCAGACCGACAGCGCGGCAACGCTCGCCGTCGCCATCGCCGGGCACCCGAAAATTTCGCGACTGATCTATCCGGGGCGGCCGGATCATCCGCAGGCGGCGATCGTGCAGAAGCAGATGCGCGGCGGTTCGACGCTCCTCGCCTTTGAAATCAAGGGCGGCAAGCGTGCCGCGTTCCGGTTTCAGGACGCGCTCAAGCTCATCCGCATCAGCAATAATCTCGGTGACGCGAAGAGCTTGATCACGCACCCGGCGACCACGACTCATCAGCGGCTCAATCCGGCGCAACGCGCCGAACTTGGCATCAGCGACGGATTGGTGCGCGTTTCGGTCGGGCTTGAGCATCCCGACGATATCGTCGACGACGTGCTCGGCGCGCTCGAGGCGGTGTGATCAGCCGAACTCAGGTCCGGCAACGACGAACAGGCGCGTTGTGTCACCGAACGGGATGCCGCGCTTGAGACCCATCCGCAAGAACGGTCGTTGCACCGTGAAGCCGCGTTGCCTAAGGCGCGCGGTCAGGATTTCTCGCCCGTCGATCAGGTCGAGGAAAACCGGCCCGCTGACGCAACCGAGCGCGGCATCGAGGAGAGCGGCTGCGACATCTTCGTTAGCGGCGACGAGCGGTCCGATCTGGGTGGCGACCCGACCGGGCCGCGCCAGCACGAAGCCGGCATTGTCTTTGGTGATAAAAGCAAGCTGTGGCAGTCGATCGAATAGGCTTTGCAGCAGAAATCTGCGATCGGCGCCGAATGCTGCGGCATCCGTCGCCGTCACTGCGGCAAGATCGGGGGCGGCCATGGAACGGATAGCAACGGCGCGCGTCTTCTTGCGAGGGCCGCTGATGCCTTGCCAGCGCGACAGATTGAACATGCCCTCAAAGCCGAGCGGGCGGTAAATGCGCTCACCAGCCGGAGTCGCATCGAGCACCGCCACCAGCGTGCGCCGCGCAAGTTCGGCGCAGCAGGCTTCCAGAATGCTCGTGCCGATCCGTTGGCGACGCCGCGACCGTGTCACCAGCACCATGCTGATCCAGGCAAAATCGCCGCCATAGGGCAGCACGGCACCGGTGGCAACGATGCCAGCGCGGCCGGACCGAAGCCCGAAGACGGTGCCCTGTCGCGGAAACAACGCCCAATCGGCGCTCGTCTGATTCCAACCGGCCTCGGTCGACAGCGCAACGCAGTCCTCAACCTGGTCTTCGCTGAGCCGGCTGAATTGCCAAGCCTTAATAGACCCCATCGCGGACCTCGAAATGGGTCGGCTTATTCAGGCTTGGGCGATCATGCGCGGCCCAGTCGGCTACCCAGTCGATCATCTGCGCGAGCGTGATGCGCGGACGCCCAAAAAGATCGATGGCGCGGGATACATTGGTCAATAGTGCCGTCGGCGCTTCCGTGCCGACGATCTTCGGCTTCTTGCCAAGGCGTTCGCCAAACGTCATGGCGAGATCGCGAACGGATATGACCTCTGGCCCAGATATGTTGAGCGGTGTTGTCGGCGCGGTCGCGTGCCGCAACAAGCGTAATGCCAGGGAGTTGGCATCGCCCTGCCAGATGACGTTGACGTGACCCATGCTGACGTCGATCGGCTGCCCGTCACGCACCTTGCTGGCTACATCGAATAGCACGCCATAGCGCATATCGATGGCATAGTTCAGCCGGAACAGCCTGCCCGGCGTGGCGTAGCGTTTGGAAAAATATTCGAGAACTCGCTCGCGCCCGACACAGGAATTGGCGTATTCGCCGAGCGGCAGCAAAGGCGTGTCCTCGCTCGCACCGCCATTGTTGATGGTGACGAACGGATAGATGCAACCGGTCGAGAACGCGACGATACGCGAGGCACGAAAAACCTCGGCGACGATCGCCGGCACATGAACATTCATCGCCCAGGTCAATGCCGGATCGGTCTGCGCTCCGAACTTCCTCCCGGCCATGAATATGACATTAGGGATTTGTGGCAGCGCCGCCACCGCCGAGCGATCCAACAGATCACACGCAATGGTTTCGACCCCGTGAGCATGCAGTCTTTCGCGCAAGCCCGCTTCGCTGAAACGAGCGACGCCGACGATACTCTTGTCAGGGGCGGCGTTGCGTGCAAGGCGCGCCAGTGTCGGTCCCATTTTGCCGCCGACGCCGACTACGATAATGTCGCCATCGATCGCGGCAAGGTCGGCGGCCAGCGCCCGACTGGGTCGGCTGAGAAAGTCATCTAATTGATCGGGATCGGCGAACCATGAAGGGAACGGCTCGTCGTCAAGCCAGCCCACTGGACCATTTCCGACCATGCAATCCTCTGATCGTACAATCCTCACCGAATTGCCAAGCTAGCTGCTTCCACTTCTCTTTGCCGGTCGAGCGATGTCAATATATGCGCCGCGAGATGCGCGCACGACGATGATGCCACGGGGATAACGATGACCATTCGCATTGCCGCCATCGAGGTGAGCCACTGGCATGCGCTATACGATGCCGCTTACCTCCGTCACCTTGTGGCCATGCCGGACGTTGAATTGGTCGCCGTCCAGGATTCCGATCTCGCCGTCGTCAAAAAGCGAGCGGCCGAAGTTGGAAACCCGCCGACCTACACGGATTATCGAAAAATGCTCGCCGCAGCCCGCCCCCATTTCGTCGTGGCGCTGGGGCGCCACCGGCAGATGGCGGAGATCGCTCATCATCTGCTCGACGAGGGCTACCCGTTCCTAATGGAAAAGCCTATGGGCATCAATGCCCAGGAGGTGGAGGCAGTCGCCGCCAAAGCTGCCCGCTTGAATGCTTTCGTCGCCGTCCCACTGGCGCAGCGTTATGCGCCGTTTGCCAAACGCGCCCGACAGCTACTTGCAATGGGCGCCTTCGGCCCGCTCTCGCATATCTACATCCGGATCAATCGACCGGCGCCGCCACGCTATGCAGCGTGGGATTGCCCCTGGATGCTCGACCCCACGGAATCCGGCGGCGGCTGTCTGCGCAATCTTGGTTCGCATTGTTTCGACCTGTTCTTGCTTCTGACGAATGAACCGGCGCAGGTAATTGCCGCCCAACTGAGCCGGCGCGCCCATGAGTGCGCAGTCGAGGATTACGCCTCAGTATTGTTGCGATCCGCGAGCGGCGTTCTCGGCACGATCGAGGTCGGCAATGGCGTCCCACGCAACGGCACCGATGGCGAATGGAAGATCGCCGGGCGAGACGCGATACTCACGATGAAAGATGGCGTCATGAAACTCACCACGGCTGCCGGGGAAGAGACCCACCCCGGTACCGACGTGATCGGACCATACTTCGTCACTCTGCGCGATGCGCTCGATCATTGGCAGCGCGGGGCACCGCCGCCGATCAGCGTGCACGATTGCGCGCGCGCGGTCCGCTTGATCGACCAAGCCTACGCCCTAGCGAGCGACTAATCCCTTAGCCATCGACGTTTATGCACCGCCAACTCCCGACATGCGCTGACACGCGCCGACCAGACGAACCCCGGCTACCGATTGAGCGCAAGGGCTTCGACCTTAATCTGCGTGTTGAATTACCTCCATGTGGTGATGCTGGCCGAACCGGGGTGGGTAATTCCAGCGGGGCGCTATGAGCGTCGCTATGCTGCGCTATTGGTGAGCGACCGGAGACGTGAAGATCGGGAATACTTCCGAGCGCTACATCGCCAAATTAAGGAAGAGGGCGGAGCCGCGGCAATGATGTGGGATTTGCAACGGATGGACTTTGGCGACTGGCACCCTCGGGAGATCCCCCAGAGCTTGCTCAATGGGTTCAGCGCTGCAACGCCAGCAAGCCTTCGCTCTCCCACCATTGGAGCAGTGGTACTTCGGCTTGCTGAAAGACGGCAGGGTACCCGGCGCGCTCGTCAACAACAATCCGCTGAGCAAGAAAATCTCGTGGCCCAACACTGCCTACACAATGAGCCTGCGCGAAGACGCCCGCGAACGCTTCCCACCTCTTCGTTGGGAGCCGAGCGACAGCATGCTCGAAGACGGCGGGATGAGCCAGAGCGCACCTTAACAGGTCCGGCAACTGAACTGGACTTCTTCGAGGCGGTTTATCTGAACGAAAACTTGCGGCTCGGTTACAGGCTCAAAGCAGAAGCCGAGCGTGCGAAGTACACCACGCGCAGCTCCGCGCTGTGGCGATCTCGCAGATGGATCAACACAGTTTCGCGCAAGCGCTCGAACGCGCCATCTTGCGCAGCAAAGGACCTCCACCACCAGCAGCGCTCCCAGCGCCAGAGCAGCACCCGGCGAGCGAATTGAAGGGCAACTTTCCGATGCGAAGGCGCAACCTTCGCTAGCCGTGGAGACTGGATGTCGCAGGCTTCCGCCCCATAAAACAATAACTTATCTGCGTTGTTAACCACACTTAACCAAAGATTAATATCGTTTAAGCGTAGCCACTATACAATCAGGGTCGCTCCCCAAAGAGCACGGCCCCGATCTCACCCCCATCCCCCGACACCCCCGAGGTCGGGGTCGTCATTATCTTCAATGAATTGTGGCTGGCAGCGGCGGTCCCGCTAGCGTGAGCGATGACGCTGCCAACGCGCCAAGATCATAAACACCAACACGATTAGCAACACCAAAGCAATGCCGCTTATCTCTCCCAGTCGCCTCCCGCCGAGGAACGTCAAAGCAAAAAGAGCTGTCGCAGTCATGGCACACTGCTTAATAGATTAAGAGGTGCGTTAGCTTATTACTAAAGCACATTTTCGGTTTTTGATTTGGATCAACCTACTGGGCAGCTGTTCACGACTACTCTTAGCTCAGCATGACACGGGCTTTTTTGCCTCCTATGGTTGCCCCCTTGTCATGTTAGGACTGGCGCAAAGGTCTCCTGCACTTCTTTGCGCCAGCCCGCCTGATTGTTGAGTGCTACGCTCTCTCGAAATGCAAAGTGGGCGAAGCCATCGCTGACCTCGCCCACAACCATCGCCCCATTGATATGGATCAATAGGCATGCGAGCCGCGCTGCTACGCTTGCTGGAGCGATGCCGGGGGCGGGGGCCAAAATTCTTGCTCGCTTCGTCGCGCATGGGTGCTCACCAAATTCTGTGGGAATTTGATCGATACATATCCATCGTTTTCGCAGCGCAACACAACAAGCGCAATTCGCGTTTTGCACCAGGAACCACATTCGCCTGTCTGCGTTGAATGGTTCGGCTCCGTGGCCCCAACCCCCAAGCCCCCTCACCCCAGTGCCGGGGTCACGGGAGCCACCATTTGAAAGGATGGCTATGAAGACCGAGAGGC
>Ga0126371_10007023_pt1 | contig 10049 bp, 12 predicted proteins | sample PanSoiMetaPlot_4_FD_110145 | JGI IMG/M metagenome (GOLD analysis project Ga0126371, IMG submission 110145) | Tropical forest soil microbial communities from Panama - MetaG Plot_4 | ecosystem: Environmental > Terrestrial > Soil > Tropical forest > Bulk soil | place: Panama | collected 2016-02-17
AACCGCCGCCTTTGTATCCCGAATCCGCTGCGCCCCGAGGCTCTCGTCCTCCGTGTCCGCCGGCTGCCCAAGGAACGTACTGTTCCACGTATACGTAAACGTGGTCATGGCGAGATCCTCACGAACGGGTCAGCCCAATACCGCCCGACAAAGCCCTGATCAGTGAGGTCTATGTTGATCTCCAGATCCGGATCATCCGTGTCCTGCTTCACTGCGGTCACGAAGTGCTCCTGGGCCTCCCGCAGATAGTCATTGGCCTTATCCGGCCGCCCGAAGCTCTTCCACAAATATGCACAGGCCAGTGCAATCAGAATGTCGTCCTTCCACTCGTAGTCCGATACCGCCGTCGGAAACTGCTCGATGTTGAATGGCCGCGGGAACGTAGTGATCCGCATGAATACCTGGTACACGTAGTCCGGCACTGGATACAGGATGCAGGTCTTGTTCCACCGGCTGTAGAAATACGGCTTGGACCGGGCCAGTACCTCCGGTGCCGGCCAAATCCTATCGAACGTCCTCCAAGGTTTCTCAATCAGCTTCCTCGCCGTCGTATCCCCCGGGTTCAGCACACACGTGTGAATATGCTTGACATTCGGGGCAAGCGGTAAGAACTTGTCATTGAACGCACTATTCGTAAACAGTGTCGCCGTCTGATAAAACCCTTTCATCTCCTTGAAATCGTGCGATCGGCTGATACGTGCCTGCGCGAAGTTCAGCGCACTGACACACCGGTCATTCGACAGATCCGATCGGTTGAGGAGGCCCGCTTGGACCTCCCCCACCAACGCCGTCAGCGGTAGGTCGCCCACCGACCGCCTCCTAGTACATAAAGTCGCAGAACATCTTCCGGGCGGTCACGTCGTACGCGGCGCCAACGGAGCTATGCGTAAAGGCCCCGATCACTGCCACGTTCCCGGCCGTCGCCCCCTGTGTGGTGAGGGCCTGCCCGTTCGTCCCCGGCACAGCGCCCGACACAATCGCGATCCCCTTCACCTGTATCCATCCATGGGAGATCGCACCGCTTGCCGCCACCGCCATCGCCACTCCAGCCCCCATAGCGGTATTCGCCTTATCCACGATCTGGGCGTTACCATCTCCCGCCGGCGCCACGTAGCACACCACGTCACCCACTGCCACCGCCGTTGTCCCAGAGAACCTCACATACTTATAGGCTGCGTTGTTCTCCGCTCGGATAGTGCCAAGCCCATCCTTATTATCTGGGGTGTTGTCAGTAATGTTGCTGACAAACGTTTGCTTCTGTCCCAAGGCTCGCTGCGCTCGCCTTAAACGAACGCCCTCCTTTCTATGTTACTACGCTCATGAACGGCGCTTGCGCCGTTCATGGGGTGTTGATACCATACATCACACCATGCACCCTTCGCCTGTTCGTGGTCAAGGTACAGGCTGAGACGATTTGGGCCGCCCGATCATTGATCTGATCGGGAATCGCTTTCCACTCCGTCATGTCGAACCACATAGCCGGGTCGTACGTGAGGGAAAGGAAACTCGTATTGAGCATATACAAGTGGCCAGGTACCGGCGTTGCACTGTCCTCCCCCGCGATGCTTGGTGTCCAAACCATCGGAATGCCCTTGAAAGTCTGGTTCTCGAACCCGGCATCCGCCAACTTCCGATTCAGCGTCCTGTAGTACGTCAGGACCGCCCCCTCGTACTGCTCGTACGTCCACTGGTCGCTCAAGAAGATGTCCGGCCGGTCCTCTCGCCTGTTGTTCATGCATTGGTTCAGGAGCTTTCGCATTGTGCCAATCCCGGTGTTCGCGAAACTGGCGCCGGTCATATTTACGGTCTGATTCCTCCACCACGCATACTGCGCTTGGCTTGAGTCAATCCCACCAACGGAGATCCCGTTACCTCCCTGGTTACTGGTTGGATCATCTGCCACAAGACAGTTTAGCCCATCAAAGGCCGCTGCCATCGCCGTCGTCGTCCCACTCGTGATCGTGCCCGGCCCATCCACCAACCTAACCTCGAACTCCGTGATGAGGCTCTGCTCCGTGTTATCCAGCTTCGCGTTCATCAAGCTCATGATCCGGGCCTTGCCGGTGTTCTTCTGTTCGTCCGTCCCGAATCTGACAATGCTGGCCGCGATATACCGCCAATTAAACTGGGCAATCGTCAGAAACTCGAAGTCGTTTAAGGCCATGGCAGTTCCTTTGTCTACCCAGGCCACATTGTTATTCGACGCATACTCGAGGCTCTCTTCGATAAACCTCCCGCCCCGCTGCTGCCTCATCTTCCCCTTATCTTTGAGCCAAAACCAGAAGGGCGTCGCGTTGAACACGTTGTCGGCAACGCCCTCCATTCGGTTCTGCCACGTTGTCGTGTACAGGTTATCCAAAAACTGGGTAAGTGTCGCAACCATTCACTTCATTCCTCATCGAAGAGGGGTTCGCCGCCTACCCCCTTCACCGCCTCCGCCCAGGCCGCATCTGAAGCCTCTTTGGAGTTCATACGTTGGCCCCTATTCCCGGTGCCACTTTGGCTGGGCGTCAGCCCACCAAAGCGAGGGCGTTCCGCCCTCGGCGGAGGGGGATTGTATCGGCGATCAAGCTCCCCCGCCTTCGACGAATTACCCGCTCTTGCAAGATGATACAGTGCTTCCGGCGGCAATCCTCTGTATTGCCCCGCAAGCTGGATCATCTCGTCCCGCCAATCCCCAAAGTCCTTATGGGCCTGCGCGCTGTGCTCCACAGCCCGCTGCAACTCGCCCTTCGTCGTATTCGCCGTAATCGCCTGCAACTCGCCCCGGAGTGGCTCCACCACCGTCTTATTCACCGCCCGCAGAACCTGATTCACAATGTGGTCGGAGAACTCCTGCCGACTCAGCGTCTCAAGCTTCGCCGGATCAACCGGGGCGTCGGCTATCGCCGCCGCCTGCGCAGCTTGCTGTTGATTGTTCTGATGGGCCATCTGCATAAGCCCACGCATAACCCCAGTCAATTCGGAGATGCCGCCCTGTAAGTCAGCTGCCCACTTCGGCGGCTGACTTGGGGCTGGCGCCGGCGGTTCGCTTCCGGAAGGCGTGGGAGGAATCCCACCTTCGGTTTGCGTTCCGCCGGCACCCCCCTCGGTCCCTCCGCCGGAGCCTCTCCCGTCGTCCGACGGGGGCCAAGCTGGACTGTCACTCATGCGTCACTATCCTCCGGGACGGGTAATACCGTCCTCAGCAATGGGTTATTCAACACTGCACGAGCCCGCACAATTGAGTTGAAGATTGGCATGAGATTCGCCTCAATTCGACCCTCCGTCATCAGCCCCAGCTGCAACACGATCGGCGTAACCAAGCCACTACCGTCCGTATGGAGCAACAGCAGGCCATCCTTGTTCTCCGCCCGAAATCCCACCGCCTCCGCAAGCTTATTCAAATTTGCTGGCTCCCGACCAGGCATCGGCCTCCATTCCCGCGGCCCCAAAGTGGGTCTATCGCTCATATCCACCTTCCCTCTTTCGCCCCAAACAGCCCGCCCATATCCTCCGCATACTCCGAATAATTGCCATTATCGCGGGCGATCCGTTTCAGGTCCTGCATATTGCTAATGTACTCTCCTTTTTCCGAGATGTGCTCATAGAACCCCTCCCGAAACACCATATGCCGGCGGGTCCGCAAGTCTCGAATTAAAACCCTGCCGCATTCACATTCCATCTTGCCCGACTCAAAGTCCTCCATCTCCTCAATCGTGGCCCACAGATCAAACTTGTGCCCATCGGGACACTCATAATGATACACAGGCATCTGGTGCTACCTCTGCAAGTGTGTATTGTCCGCAACCGGACAGTGTGCATTTCATCGTGGTCTCCCCCCTGCCACCGGTGTCAACTGCGGTCCCGGCCTCGATTGCTGTATCTGCCTAAGCTTCGGTAACATCTGTAGGTACTGTTGCATCGACATTGCCTGTTGCTGTTGCTGCTGGATCTGCTGCGCCTGCTCCGGACTCGCCAGCATATTATCAAACTCAGCCCCATGCATCATCCTCAGCAAATAGCTCGTAAGCTGGTGCTTGTCGATGAGGGGATTCTGCAGCAGCAGTTGATACACCTGGATAGCCTTTGCCTCCTTCACCTGCTTCGTTTCCGGCAGAGTGCTATCAGGATCCACTGATACATTGTACCCGGAATGTTTGAGTTCCTCCGGCCGGAACCGGACCCAGATCGGAACCCCACCCGGTCCCACCAAATCTACAACCTGTTCCCCTGTCCACCGGTTGAAGATAACCGTATGAACCTGTTCAATGAGATCAACCAAAAGATCGGCAACTGCGTCTCGCCTTTCGTCCATTCGGATCTGCGTCGCCTGATTAACAATATTAGCTTCCGTTGCGCTCCTATCCGCCGACCCCGGTGCATACTCTCCAAACTGATTCGCTCCCAGCCCTAGTATCTCCTGAACATCGCGCTCCACAAGCGCATCAAGGGTGATAAGACCCTGTGGTATGTTCGCTGACTCCATAACGTGAACGTCTGCCATAGATGCACCGTCCTCGACATACACCACTGGAGACACTGTCTCATCAGAGAGCTTTGCTGCTTCATCTGGGGTCATCGCCGTCCGCTTCGTGAGGATCTTCACCAAGCTTTGGCGCCTGTGCTTCATCATCGCTGTCCGGTTCTCATTCAGCTCCCGCTGCTGAGGATCGAGGATCTGTGCGTCCGGCACCCCCCAGAAGAACGTATCATCCCTATTGAAAATGAGGTCAAAATACGGGAAGTGTCCCTCTTCCAGCATCTCGTCATCCTCAAAATACAAGATCTTCGCGTTATGGTAGGGGGCAATCACAAACACCTTGCCGGTCTTCTTGTCCCGGATCTCCACGAGATCCACCAGGCCCTCTTCCGAGGGCCTATCATTTCTATTTATCTCCCGCCAGTATGACCGTGACACGTTGATATCCCGCGCCCCCCTCAGTCGAGGATCGTCGTGTACATCATCCACATGTCTCTGTATCCAATGTGCCACCCACCGACTGCTGTGGATATCGGTCGATCCAACCGGCACAAGGAACTGACCCGGATGGGTAGAAAGAAACCAAGGCATATTAGGAACAACCAGATCATTGTACTCCACCCGAAAATCATGCTTTCCGCCGGTGGGCGCCTCCGCATCCAGGAAGTCCGGTGTGGGGGTAAACTCCGCCCCATATCCCAGCTTCCCAATCCCCGTCCCAAACAGAAAGGCATTCTGCGTCATCAACTTGATAGCCTGCTTAACCTTCATCCTCGCAATCAGCTTATTATCAATCCTCTCTAAGATCTGAGCCAGTGCATAATGCTCGTCGCCAGGCTTAGCAGCACCAACGGAAACGCTAGGATTACGAAAATAGACCCGTGGCACGAGTGTCCTAACCATCTTGAAAAAAACATTAACTGGCAACACTCCGTAAGTAAACTCTCCACGATAATACTTCCTCCACATATCCCACTTCGTCTCGAACGCACACTTTTTTCGATATTCCATCGCCTTCCGGATTTGCGCCAACCAGTACGTCCCATCCGGATCGCCGTTACCTTTATACCCACTATAGGTCCGCTTCAGAACCCTGCTTGCACTCGGTGCTTGGTCGTTGAAGCCAACATTCTGAGTTTCTGACGAATAGCTCAACTGCTAGCTCCCCCGCCCCCGTTGGTGCCGCCGACGGAGGGAGTCCCGGTTCCAGCCCCGCCGCCGGCACCCGCGCTGCCGGACTGGCCACCGGCCCGCATCAACGCAAGGATCTGTTGCAACAACGTGCTATAGGCAGCAGTTTGCTGCGACTGCAACGGGTTCGCCACCTGTGTATTCGGCACCTGATACCCTGCAACCTGTGGCGTCGCGATACTGGTCCCCCCAGCGCCAGAGGTGCCGGTCTGGGCGCCTAACAACTGCCGGACTAGCTGCGCTATCGTATTGCTGTCCAGCGTCCCCTGGGCCATCGTGGACATATCACTGGTCAGGTTCCCTGTTCCAGTCAGCCCACCCGTCCCCGTCGTTGTCCCGCTCACTTGCTTTTCCCTCCAAATAGATCGGGGAACTTTGCCACAAACTCAATCGTATCCGACAACCACTTCGCTAGGTTTTCCTGTGCCTCTTCCTTCGTCGAACCATAGCCAGTCGTCCTAGCATATTCACTGGCCTTCGTTGCCCCCGGCTGCGCAACGTCGCCCGTGAATCGGTAGCCCGTTGTACTTCCCAGCCCACTAATGTCTTGCACGTTGAGGGTTGACAAAATGTCCGTAAAATCCTTCAGACTAACGCCTGGCTTCTCCGTCCCCGACGTGACATCCGGCACATTCGCGAACCTCGGCATGAACTGCTTGACTATCCCACCTAAAGCAGCTGACAAATCCTCCTCGGTAGCAGGAGCTGACCTCTGCAAAACTGGATACCCACTACTACCGCCCCCCAGCCTAATCGCCTGCTCCGCCGGGACATCCACTCCATACTGAGATCGCTGAGTGTAGATCGGCCCGAGCGACAACGTATTCAACACATCTATGAACGTTTGCATATCCTTATCGGATATGTTCTGCACACTTGAAGGGGCCTTCGTAGCTGGTTGCGCCGCGGCCATCTACTTGCACCATCCCCAACCACGGAGCTTCTCGAGGTCGTCTGACACCCGTAGGCCAATATCCCGCCGGTACATCTTGCTCCCGACCCGAATATTGTCGAGGGTCCGATAAACTCTTCGGCGAGCCAACTGCAAATCCTCCGCCCGCGCCGTCGCCTTCAACGTCAGCCCGTCGGCCCCACTCGTCTTAAACAGGTCATCCTCAATCATCACGTTGCAGGGCCACAAATGCCCGATATTGTTCTCATTAATGCCGAGGATCGGCTCCCCATACTCCGCCTCAATGTCGTCATCTTCCGCGGGGTAGGGCGGCACGGCCAGTCGCACAGATATGCAAAATTCATTCGTAACCGGCATCTCCTTCATAGTTCCGGCGGCAATCTCTCGAAAGAAATCCCCGACGGGCAACCTGATGCCCTCCAACAGTGCCTCGATAGCATCGTATCCGAACCTAGCAGTGGCTTCGAGGGCGAATGCTCCTTCCTCGTTAACGATACAGTTAACATCCACGGGCCCACGCCAACCGATCCGTACCAGGAATGGTTTGAGCCTTTCCACTGTGGCCTTCGTAAGCCTACAGCCCTCGCACGCCACGACCACGTTTCCCATACAACCCGTTTGAGGTCCGAGCCCTCCGTCCATGAGCCGCTTTTCTTCGAAGGTGTGATTGAATGGCCTGATCCACTCGGTTCCATTAAACCAACCCTCCGTACTAACCTCCACGCCCTCCACAATCTTCTGCACGATGAGGGGGGTGCCACTTGGGTATTGTGCAAAGGCCCAATCCAGTTGCTCACGATCCATTATCAACCGGCTGGTAGCACATCCAATATTGTCGTCCGCCTTAATGCAAACCGGCTCGAACCCCGGTCCCTCCGCAAAAGAGGAGCGAGCGCTCTGAGGATCAGGAAACGCATGGGTCTCAGGGCAAACAATACCATGCTCCGCGAAGATCCTCATTCCTTCCGCCCGCTCCAGTTCCAACCTGTCCATCGCGGGACTAGCCCCAATGAAGGGCCTTTGCACAGTTCGCAACACCCGTTCAATGTTCCCCATCCCCACCATATCGACCAATACCAAGTCAGTGTCCCTAAGCCCGCTCCGCCAACTGTCGACCCTATTGACAATCCCTCTTCCAGAGCGGGCGTAAGCCCGCTCTTTGATCCACATGGAAACGGAATGACCTTCGTACACGAGCCTGCTTGCAACTCCAAGGAAATCCCCTGTTTGACTGATGACAAGAATTCGCATGACGGGCTACGCCCGTCACGCGAGAGAGGGCCAGGCAATTGCATGCTCGTCCCACTCCACGTTATCCGAGATAGGTAGTGGGTCATCTCCCCGTTCGTGCCGGTTGATCAGTTCCATAAACGCCTGACTTGCCTCAAAGATCTCATTCGTCCTCCGTCCCCTCTCGCCCGCACTAGCCAGAATGCTTCCCTCGACCAGCAGCGCATGTGGCCGACAGAAGGCCATCATTGCCGTGGCCATCACCAGGTCATCATAGCATCCCCTCTCCGCACCCAGCTGCCCCCTCTCATTCTCCACGTACGACCCCAGCTCATCCCTCAGCTGCCGACTGTGGATCGTCAGCTCCTCCCGGATCTGCTGTTGAAGGGCCCCTACCGCCATATTCTTCACAATGTCCGTCGTGTACGTCCCGTATTCCGACAACCTCGAAATCTCACTGTAGGTCGCCCGGCCCTTCCCTCGATGAGGTCGGTGTATCCGACCCGGTGGATACATCCGCAGCAGATCCTTCACGAACAATATTCCATGATTATTCCTCTCCGGGTTGCAATAGGCCGTATTGAACTCCGTGAGGGCTCTCATGGCCTTCGCCGCGAACTGGTCCGGTTCAATCATATTATTCCGGTACTCGTACACCTGCTCGCCACTCTCCGTCGCAAAGATAGTCAGCACACTATAATCCTGTCCTACCCCTGCCCCCACATCAGCTCCCGCCACATACGCAACCTCCGGCTTCGGATGATCCCGCAACCTCCAGGTCCACGGGTCCTCGTTCACCCAGTCATTCGTCAATTCAAAATTCACCACCTTGAACACACTGAACCCGGTGGCTTGGAAGCATTCGTCCAGCGTCACGGGATAATTCTCCCGGAACAACCGAAGATCGTAATTCAGCTCGGCAATCTTCTGCCGCCGCCACCGCAGCTGGGGGATAGTCAGTCCCATTCCGAAGTACTTAGGCTCTTCTAATCCTTCATCCAGATCGAACCCTTTATCCTCTCCCGGTATCATGTATTCCGGCGTATTCAGCCAATTGAAAAAGTGCAGCTTATACCCCAACCCATTCAACGCATTCATGCTAGCCTGATGAAACCAGTTCCCAACCCCCCGCCCCGTGGACTCCAGAAGAATGTTCCCCGTCGGCGGCACGGCCTGAAACAGTCCCGACAGCAGTGCCTGAGGATTAGCCCACCGGCTAACCTCACTGCAATGCAAATCGGTTATCGTATCTCCCACCCCATAATCGTCGCTGCCTGCGGTCCCGATGAAAATAGAACTGTCCGTCTTGTTAAAGACCAGCAGCTTCTGCGTCGCATATCGCAGATCCGGCGGTTCACACTTGATATGCTTAATCATATAATGTATGCGACTCAAAAGCTTTTGGCTCGTGTCAGTGTTATGCGCAAGGATAACATGCCGCCGATTTCGATAAGCTAAGCACCGCACGAGAGCCCTCGCCAATGGATATGTGCTGAAGCCACCCTGCCGATACTTCGCAATGATGTCCCGCCCAGTCTGTGCCTCATCAAACAGCTGCTGGTCATGGTTCAGCACGAAGTCCACGTCCTGCCCATCCTTACTTGGGATCCTCAGCAGGCTTTGGATCAGGAGGGCTTCTGGCGTCATTCCGGCCTAGCTTCCCCATTCGCACGCTGCGCAGCACTCGGCATAGCTTTGCCTGTCTCTGGGACAACAGCAGATGGCTGCGTACACTGTTGCTGCACTTCGTTGATGATACCAGCAAGTGCGTTCAAGCCTTCGCCTGCTGCTGTCAACAGGCTATTCCATTGCCGGGCCGGCAGGGTGACTAGCAACGGCGTGGTCGGCTCGATCTGCGTTCCGCTCATGTGTGCCTCATGCGGTTGTGGTATCGGTAACCAGGCCAAGTGCAACAAGTGCGGTCATCAATGAACCGAGCGCTGCATTGCTACCTTTGGCGCCGCTCACAGTCGGTTTTGCTACTGGAGCGGTATTGTAGAACCCGACATTCCCATTAAACCGCGCTGTGCTGCTGAAGACGATAGCGCTGCCAATGGCGCCAGTTGCCATGGAGATACCGGCTACGGTAACGCCGCCGGTGCCGGTGGATGCCAGCACCACAGCATTAGACGTTGCGGGACCCGGGGTGATCGTCAGCGCGGCCTGACTGGCAGAATTGCCGATTGTCGTTGTGCCTTGCAGATTATAGCCCCCCGTACCGCTCTGGGTGATCACCACCGCGTTGGCTGCCGC
>Ga0126371_10007024_pt1 | contig 10049 bp, 14 predicted proteins | sample PanSoiMetaPlot_4_FD_110145 | JGI IMG/M metagenome (GOLD analysis project Ga0126371, IMG submission 110145) | Tropical forest soil microbial communities from Panama - MetaG Plot_4 | ecosystem: Environmental > Terrestrial > Soil > Tropical forest > Bulk soil | place: Panama | collected 2016-02-17
AACCTCTCCGGCGACAGTCGGGTCGATAACAGGCTTGTTGGCCGTCGCCCGTTGGCGCAGCGAACTGTTGCGCTTGTTCCAACCTTCGCCGGTCTTGCGGGATGCAGACCGCGGCCGTGGCGAAGCGGCAATCAACGCTCGTTCGGAGCTGCGCGGGTTAGCTGCTCCCATAGCGAACAGCAACATTACTAGAAAATGGTAAACATGCCCAGCCGGGCAGCGGGGCTCAGGCCCTGGCGGATCTTGCGCCGCGGGTCGCAAGCAGGTGAAACAAGGGGCTCAAGTCAGCGACCTTGCTGTGCTCGACGACGTCAGAACCTCCGATCCTCGCCAAGCCTTCGCCAACCAAGGGTCCACCAGAGGCGGGGGTATTTTCCGGGGCCACCTCGATCGATTGTTCGATAGCTATAGACCCAATCGAATATGTCAGGGTGCCGTTTTCTCTCTACTATTTCAAGCCAGACGGTATCATTACCAATAAGGATGGGATGCCAAGCAAACCATCTTTGCCAGCTGGTTCTGTCCTTGGGTCGTATTTTCATATCATGGGCCCCTTTGATTTGCATTGCGGATGAAGCGAATTCAGCCGTTCCGACCTCGCGATATTGCACCACGAAACATGTTCTCTCTAAGGCTGCTCTTGCGGCGTCACATCAACAGACGCCCCCACATGTTAGCCTCATGTTCGAGCGACCGCCACGGCCGCTCTGGCGCCATTGCGCGCGCAAGTGAAAATCGATTTTGCGTCGACGTCACCACTGCTCGCACTTGTGGAATGGGCGCCAGGTAACCGTTGTATTGCAGTGCAACCTAGGGTGTTGAGCGCCTCCGGGGAAATCAGCCAGTCTCCACGACACGTCGGGCGCGTCGGGACCGCTCGACTCAATGTCGACACCGTCGAGAACTACGAATCACCCACGCGCCGTAGCGAATCAGCGCGATCACGCAGTCGATGATCGACAGGCTAGATGTATGAAGTCCCTTCGCGTACTTTCGATCGCCTCGGAAATATATCCCCTGATCAAGATTGGTGAACTTGCCGACGTCGCCGGCGCGCTTCCGATCGCTTTGAAATCTGAGGGCATCGAGGTCCGCACCGTCGTGCCGGGATATCCCGTTGTCATGAACGCGCTCGGATCGGTCGAGGGAGTGGTTCATCTGCCACATTTTTTCGGCGCGGCGGCTCGGCTTCTGCGAGCGACATCTTGCGAACTCGGTCTGTTTGTTCTCGATGCGCCGCACCTCTTCGCGCGTGCTGGAAACCCATATCTCATGCCGGACGGTGTGGATTGGCCGGACAACGCGCTACGCTTTGCGGCATTGGCACGCATCGCCGCGAATATTGGCCTTGGAGGTGTCTCCTCGTTCGTGCCTGACATCGTCCACGCCCACGACTGGCACGCCGCTCTTGCCTTGGCGTATCTGCACTACAGCAATCGGCCGCGCCCAGCCACGCTGATGACGGTTCACAACCTTGCCTATCAAGGTGTGTTTCCGCGCGAGATGCTTGCTGCGATCGGTTTGCCAGCGGAGTCGTTCAACGTTCACGGTGTCGAATACTATGGAAAGATCGGGTTCCTGAAGGCCGGTCTGTATTTTGCCGATCGTATCACGACGGTCTCCCCGACCTATGCCAGGGAGATCCTCAGCGACGAGGGCGGCATGGGGCTTGGCGGTCTCCTGCGCGAACGAGCAAGTGACCTCAGCGGAATCCTCAACGGGGTGGATACTTCGGTATGGGATCCTGCGACAGACCCGCACATCCCCGGCTGCTTTTACGCAGACATTCCGAGTTCTTTCGAGTCGGACGTTCTGAAGAACAGGGCGACCAACAAGGCGGCCTTGCAGCGGCGCCTTGGTCTACAGCCCGCGCCTGATGCGTTTCTGCTTGGCGTCATCGGCCGCCTGTCCAGGCAGAAAGGGCTCGATCTCCTTCTCGAACATCTTTCAACGATCGTAGGCCAGGGAATGCAACTGGCCGTGCTGGGTAACGGAGATCGCAGCCTGCAACACCGTTACCTCGCGGCCGCACAAGCCAATCCGGACCGAGTGAGCGTTACGATCGGTGATGATGAAGGTTTGGCGCACCTGGTTCAGGCCGGCGTGGATGCGCTCGTGGTGCCGTCGCGCTTTGAGCCGTGTGGCCTCAAGCAGCTTTGTGCCTTGAGGTACGGAACGGTTCCCATCGTGTCCCGTGTCGGTGGGCTGGAGGATACCGTCGTCGATGCCGGCGATTTTGCCCTCACCGGCGGCAGGCAAACCGGGTTCAAGTTTGGACCGGTCACCACCGAAAATCTTGCTGCCGTCCTTCAACGGGCTTGCGCCACGTTTCACGATGTTGCTGCCTGGCGACGGATTCAGCGCAACGGCATGTCGATCGACGTGTCGTGGCGCAAGCCAGCGAGTCACTATGCCAATCTCTACAGGAGCCTGGTGCAACTGCCTCGGAAGAAGGTCGCTTAGAATTGGCCACCGAATTTTTCGCGACCGCGCTTCGAGGAGAAAATTCTCGAAAAGATGGTTAATTCCGATTGCAGCAGCGCATGTTGGCTGCGCGGCGTGCAGCAGCTTCTGTCGAAATGTTCGTGTTTGCTGTCACTTAGATCAGCCCGGTCGCGAGGCTTCGCTGCAAGATTGCAAGCAGGCTCCATCGTCTGCTCGGAGCGAACGAGTGCTTGTCAGTTGCTTGCGCGCACAACCGGTCGCACTTTGGTCGAATTTTTTGCCACAACAATGGCTCGATCAGCGCGCGCATGTTGGAGTGTAGGATGAACAGGACTGCTATCGCCTGTCTGCTGGCGCGCAGCCGATGGGGACTGATTGTCGCGGCCATTTTCGCGCTGCTCGGTTCGTACGTGGCACCTGCGCAAGCGGCTTATTATGGCGATTCTTACTACCGTCCCTATTATGGCGACCGTCCCTACGGCTGTTCCTACCGCTACGGCTGCCCTGGTCCCCGCTACTACAATTACAATGGGTGTTCCCCGTGCGGCTGCTACCGCCGCTGCGGCTACGGGCGAGGCGCTGTCTATGAGCGTCGCTACATTGAGCGTGAATATGTCGAGCGGCGCTATGGCTATGGGGGTGGTTATCGCCGTTACTACGGCTGTTCTCCGTACCGGACGGGCGGAGGCTGCTACGGTCAGTCGGGCTCCTACGGAGGTTATCCCCCGGGCTATGGGTATGGCGGGATCGGGCGCCGCTGGCCGGCGCCGTATATCGGTGGATACGCACAGTCCGGATATTATGAGGAACCGCCGCGGCCGCCGCCGGCCTGGGACGGGGACGACTACTAAGCCGTTCCTGGATGAGGACCGGGTTGGAATGTCGACTGCGTGTTCACACAATCGGACATGGCAGGCGCTGCTATTTCATTGTTTCGTATGAAGTAGCCGATGTGTTGCAACCGCGACCGCCTGGGACTTCCAGCGATTATTGGCGTGCCCGGATCGCTCAATCTCCGAACGCCGTGCCCGCAAGCAGCATATAGGCGCCGACCGCGAACCAGAACGCGTAATTGCTGACGATCGGTATCTCGATGAACACGCTAAGCACCGCGAGAATTATGACAATGATCGAAGCCACAAACCCAAAGTTCACAGCGCATATCTCCCGGGCGACGATGGAACGCTCGAAAACCTTGCCTATACGATCACACGCCGCAACGTGCTGCGAAATCCTCTGGCAAGATCAACGCCACGTATGAATTGCGCGGTCTGATACTCGCAATTCGTGTGTTCTGCAGATTGTGGTGTTAGAGTCTGCAGTAACCCCCAACGTCCGCCGCAACCCATTGCGAGTTGCGCTTAGGCCCGATTCGCGAATTTTTCAGGGCTTTAGTTGGGCGTTTCAAGGCCGGTAAGATTTCGTTCCGAGCAATTCGGAACGGTTTGGTCGATTGACAAGACGTTGACGCAGAAAGGAATTCAGGGAGCGTCCGCCGGCCCTGGCGGCGAGCCGGCACTCGCATTGATCAGCGCCGTCACGTGACCCGTCGTGTGAATGGAGAAGAGCCAATGATCGTGACCGAAGAAGACGCAGTGATGAAGAGGTGGTGTCCCATGATCCGGCTTCGTTGGGAAGAGCGGCCATTTGCCTTCAATCGCTCCAATCCGGGCCCCAAAGCCCGCCTTCGAAACATGCTGTACCGGATGCTGTTCCCGCGCCTGCATCACCAGATGCGGGGGCATTTCTTCCGATGCCAGGGGTCGGGTTGCATGATGTGGCGATGGGAGACCAAAGAGGCACGCCCGTCGGAGCCGCGCAGGGGATTTTGTGGCCTGGCGGGATCGCCCTTCACCTTCACTCAGTAGCGACCTGTCTCGCCTCGCGTGGCGCAGCGGGCCACTAGTTCGACATTGTTTGGGCAAGCGGCACATCGATTCCACTGCCGTGACGCTGCAGCATTGGCCGCCCGATGAGTGTTTCGAAGATGAGTGTTTCGAAAGAGGGTAAACAATTGGCAGCTGTCGTTAGCTGTTGGCCGTGCAGGGGATTTGCGGTCTCTCCGCGAGCTGACCGGTGCACGTCAAGATCCTGCCCTGACTTTGGCCAAAAAAGCACCCCGAATCATCCCCGAATCACCGTCGAATTATTTGCCTTATCCGCGCGGCAAAAACCGGTGGAGTTGGTCATGCGGGGCCCGGCCGTCGTCCTAGCTGCAGCACTTTTATGGCTCATCAGCATCGGAGGCGCCGAGGCAAAGCTCGACGTTCTTGTCGACAAGGCGACACAGCGCATGCTGGTCATCCAGAACGGCTATATTCGCTACATGTGGCCCGTCTCCACCGGCCGCGATAACATGGCAACCCCGAACGGCGTCTACACACCGCAGCGATTGGAGCGCAACTGGTTCTCCACTGCCTACTACGACTCGCCGATGCCGTATTCGATCTTCTTCCACAAGGGCTACGCGATCCACGGCAGCTACGCGATCAATCGACTCGGGGGACCAGCATCGCATGGCTGCGTAAGGCTGCATCCCCATCATGCCGCACTGCTCTTTGACCTGGTGCAGCAGGAAGGTCCGGACAAGACGACCATCGAAGTGACGGACGAAGGACGTCCGGAAGGACCGTCCCTGCCCGGGCGCGAGATCCCTCCCGGACAAGGCCTGAGCCCGCCGGCGCCGCCAGTGCCTTTGCCGAGGGTGATCCGTTATCGGGAAGCCGGTGACATGCCCGAACTGCCACCGCCACAGCTTGGCAATCGGCTGATCGCCCGGAGCCCCCTGCCACCACCGAGGCCGGTGTTCGCAAGTCGTTATATGCCGGCCGACGTCAGGCCGCCACTGACCGATGTCAAGCCGCCCGCCAGCCTGCCGCCCGCCAGCGTGCTACGCGCGCGCAGTGGGGCGCGGGATGTCGACACAGCAAACCGCGCTCAGCGGGCATCGAACGAGCCACCTGACTCTCGTTCCAAAACAAAGGTTGCCGACGCAGCGCCGCCAGAAAAAACACAACAAGCGGCGTCGGTGCCGGCGCAGCAATCGGCTTCCAGCTTCAGACTCCTGCCTGCTTCCTGTTGGTCTGGCGGCGCCTCGCGATGGCGGTGGTGGGCATCGAGCGAGAGAACACCGTGCAGGTAATTTGGTGATAGAAAGGTACGGCGGTTGTCGAGCAAGCGATGGCGGCGCCGGTCGGAACAGAAAAGCCAGTGATGCTGACTGTTCCAATCGAACAGAAACGACCGCCGTTCGAGGAAAGCAATGCGCAGGTTTCTGGCACCTTGGGGGAGGTAGATGGCGGCAGATGCACACAATGTGGACGTAGCAGCTGTAAGCGACTCAGACAGTGCCCGCCGCCGGCGGCCACGAGGAAGCATTCTCGGCTATGTGCCGGGATTTGTCTTTATCCTGCTCTTGTACATTATTGGGCAGTTTGCCTTCCCCGATCCGCGCGTACCTCTCTTCGATATTTCGGGGTACCGACTCTCATGGGTGGAGGTCCTCTTGCTCGCCGCCGCCATCGTGGCGATGGCCGAGCAGGTAAAAGTAGCCAAACCCGGCATCAACAACACCACCGAAGTCCTTCTCATGGGAGCGACTGCGATCATTCAGATCGTGCTCTTCGCTCTCAGCGCCGCCAAAGTACCGATTCTGAGCATTTTTGATAGCACCGAGTTCTTTCTGCTCACCTTGATCAACCTCGCGCAAACCGCGGTGGCCTATCAGATCAACGCTGCCACGTTGATGCGGACGATTTCTTCGTCGTAAACCTCAAGACCGTGAAGGTGCGCGGTATCCCCTCATAGCGTCCTGTCCTGCTGGCGCGCGAGGTCTCTTGGCCGCAATTAGGGCAGTTTCTCCCTCTGCCTCTCGCGCCAATTTCATCACTCTGCAGCGTGCTCGAGCCAGCCCTCTTTGAGAGGGCTCTCCGTCACCCGAGCCATTGTGGGCACAACCCGGCTCGTGCGCGGTAGTGCTCCGCCAGAACGGCGGAAGCTGGCCGCGTCGGACAAGCGCGATCTCAACCACACGCGCGCTCCAATGCAGCCGCAATGCAGCCGACCGGGATTCTAACTTCGGCCGTGAACCGCATCGAAAATTGAAACATTGATTCGGGAAGCTGCCGGAGGGACACATTGATAACAAAGATGATGTCGCTCTCCCTGATGATCGGCGCATTGTTTGACACTGTCGCGGCCGATGTCCTCGTTGTGCTGAGAAATTTCATCATCATCCCAGCGTCACGCTTACGCAAACGGCGCTCCACAGCGGCTTCGGCCGACGCAGCGGATGCCCGGGCAGTGGATGCCCCGATCGATTCTCGACGGACCCGCAATCGGCCTTTGCTCAATTGGCTGGGTGGTGGGCGGGCGGATCTATTGTAGTTGGGAACGTGTTGCGCTGGGGGTCCATACTCGTTGCGACCACAGGATCGCGAAAAAGGCGGCACTAAGCTACCGCGCAGTCTTCGTTCGAGCCCACGATCCGGCAGAGGCCGCTGCAGCCGTCTCGCTTCGCGCTACGGGCGCACATGTCGCCGAATACTCGCCATAGCAGTGACGCAAAGCCCGGGCATAATCCGGGAAGGATTTTCACCGTTTCCCATCGGGAGTTCTCATGCCGCCGCTCGATCCGCATTGTGCCGACGCCGCCCCGGACGGACCGGCGCTCACTGCGTACGACGAAGAGCACGCCATCACCTATATCCGGTTGCTTGCTGCCGACGCAGACGGTGCTGACTGGCGCGACGTTGCCCGAATCGTCCTCCACATCGATCCTGATCATGACGCCGATCGCGCACGAAGGGCCTATGAAAGCCATTTGGCGCGCACCAAATGGATATCGAAACACGGCTACCGTCTCTTACTTCGCCAGGCCGGAAGGACCGGAGACATCAGCGGAAGGCGATCATAGCAACGGGCGTTCTGTTCCAGTTCGAATTTGGCCAGACGTGCGGCGTTGCCATCGGTGTTGAGTAGTGATGACGTGGGCGATGCGGTGCGAGATTGACTTGTCGTGCGGCCGCACCCGCTCGAACAGCCCGCACGCTTGGAATTCATCATCATCCGAAGACCGCGAAGATGGCGGTCGGGCTTTAGTATACGTCCGGGTCCAGGAGCGCCGCGATGGCGGTCGAGAATAGGTAGATCAAGAGGTAGAGTACCTCAAGACCCAGTGCGTACAGGATGCCGACGGGACCCAGGAAGAAGCACAAGATCGCTGCGACCACCAGGAACCCCATGATGGCCCTGACGACGGCGGGCTGTTCTTGAAACCAGTGCGTTTGATCCATCGGGTAAGTCACCCCAGTTGAGATGCGCTGCCGAAAGCAATGATGCATAGAGACGCCCGGTAGGAATGGTATCGCGCGATCCACGCGCCGTAGACCAGCGTCCCAGGGAACCGGCCGACATCCTCCGATGCACCCGGCCCTCGCGCTCGTGATTGGGCGTCCGAGGGAAACCAAAGGCGGGCGATATCGTTCCCTCCGTTCCTCCGTGACGCGCCCGACAACAGGCTTTTGTCCATATCGGCGAGGTGGTTGCAGATGATGTCTGCCTCGTGGTTCCACTCAGGATCTTCGATCTGATCCCTGAATTCCGGACTCACCCCAGGTTGCAACAGGTGATGGGGCCCACCCGAGTCCCAAAGAAAGCCACAAACAGAAGGCATCAAATAAGCAAGCTTGGACTCCATGCGGCTCTTACGACGTGGTTGTCGCATCTGGATGATCACTGATCATCGGACACCAGCCATCCTCCGAGGTTTCCGCGAAGCGGAGCATCCCCAACCATGTCAGCATCGCTTCCCGAAGTGACATTCACGCCCCGCGCAAGTGGAGACGGCACATGGTACGTGGAGGTCGCGAGCCCCGGTATCGCGTGCGAGGACGTTGGCGACTTCAGATCAAAGGCCTCGGCGGAGGCTTGGATACGCGACAACCTGCGAAGCCATGCCGTGAGCAGCTCGGCGGCCCACTCGGCCAACGTGGAGATCGCGGATGCAGACGCGGATCTAGCGGGACAATGCGTTCCGAGCCGCTAAAGCGCGATGACTTTGAGATGAATCGTCATCGCGCTTTGGCTCTTTGTCGAGGCATGATCTTTTCGGAAAACCGCTTCACACTTTTCCGGATCATGCCTTGGGATGAAGCGCAATCGTTCGGTTTCCAGCAGTGAGGGATTTAAGTCGGGACCGAAGGTCGGCTGAGCGCCGGTTTTGGCGCCGTTTGGGTGTGGGCGTCGATGGGAGATCTCCCAACGGATCAATGATGAGGGCCAACCTGTTTGCGATGAAGCGTCGCCACGGTTGCTCGTGAGCCGACCGAATTGTCGTCGGCCACCTCATCGCCAACCGCACCGATGCTCGCGATCATACCTCTGCTGATGTCGTCGTCAGTGTGAAGGTACGCATTGGGACCCGTCATCGTGTCGATCCCGTAGAGATACATCACACCGGCCCAAATGCGTTCTCGTTCGCGAGGCGGCGAGTACGTGACGACAGCGGTTTCTTCCTCCTGTATCACCGCGTGCGCCCAGCGATCCGCTTGCTCTCGCAACATGCTGCCGTTCAACACATCTTCGAACACGCGACGGACGGCTTGGAGATTGATTTCCATTCACCAACTCCCCTTGTATCGACCGTTGCTGTCAAATTGATAGTGTCTCTTGATCCCATCGTTCCGCTCGGGACGAATCTGACGGATATTACCCATCCGATCCAGGGTCTCGTGCCAACCGCGCGTCAACCCGGTCATGATATCAAACTCATGTACGTACCGACGCCCGACCAGTTCGCCCGCATTGTTGGTGGGTTGAACCGGGCCATAGTAGCGGATGCGACTGTTCTGAAGCGCTTTGTCCCCTGCCGCGCCGTACTTCTCTCGAAAGAACGGCCCGAAAAACACGCGATCAATCTGACGCAGACGTTCGGGAGAGAGAGGTTCATTGGAAGATGTTGGAGGGATGGGCCTGGGTGTCACCATAATGGTCAAGGCTGGTCGTTCGGTCGTGGCATCAGCAGTGCGGGTGACATCCAAGGATGCCGCATCCATATCGGGGCGAAGGTCATCAAACGTCATGGCTATCCAGCCCACGCGCTCACTTGATGCGTTGATGCGTCCAAGCAAGAGCCGATAGTCGCCAGCAACGCTACATCTTGTGGTTGGGTTTGTGGCGGCGCCATGGCTGACTTCAGCTATCGCAACGCAACAGCGGGCGCCGGTCAAGCGCGGATCGGCTTTTCGCGGCGCAAAACGGACAGGTGGCCAAGCGGACGGTAACCGACTTTCATCGGTTGCCGCGCAGCATCAGGAACAGATCAGGATGATGGCCAGCGCAAGCGGAAGGGCGATGCTCACCGTGCTCGCAACTATCATAACGAACGACATCAAGGCCGAAAGCACCGGTGCTTCGGCTCCAACTCCACGCCCAGACATATCGCGCACCTCGAGCCCCCGCGGGCATCCGCCCGCCGCCCCAGGTTGAACGATCAAGAATGCAGCCGTCAGGACAGGATTGTCGTGTTTGCCGCCGCAGAGAGTCTCTTGTCCGGACACGAACAAGCCCAAATTGAACTCAGATCGTTAATAGAAACTTAACGC
>Ga0126371_10007025_pt1 | contig 10049 bp, 7 predicted proteins | sample PanSoiMetaPlot_4_FD_110145 | JGI IMG/M metagenome (GOLD analysis project Ga0126371, IMG submission 110145) | Tropical forest soil microbial communities from Panama - MetaG Plot_4 | ecosystem: Environmental > Terrestrial > Soil > Tropical forest > Bulk soil | place: Panama | collected 2016-02-17
GCCGCGATGCGGCCCGAATTCGAGCGCGGCCGCGGCACCGGGCAATGGCATGGCGGACCGATCGCCGCGATCATTGACACGGTCGGGGATTACGCACTGGTTATGCTGCTCGGCCGACCGTTGCCGACGGTGAATTTCCGCGTCGATTATCTGCGTCCGGCGATCAACACAGCGCTGACCATCACCGGCAGGGTGCGGCGCAGCGGCAGACTGGTCGGCGTCGTCGATATCGACGTAGTGAACGAAGCCGGCCAGCTCGTCGCAATCGGCCGCGCCACCTATTCGACCACAGCTGAGTGAGCCGGCCGCGGGCTCGCCGGCCTTCCATGGCTGCAGGCGCAAGAGACCCGGCTTCGCCGCGGATTGGCGATTGTGAACCAATCCGTCAGGACGAATTCGACCAGGCCGTGCAATGACCAGGCGTCTCGGCGTTTTGGCGGTCAGCGGGTCGGCCGCGATCGAATTTCGTTTGCCGCGGGAACCCCCAGGGACGGAAGATCACGTCCAACGGGTCGGGTATCCGGAGAATGTCGGCTAAAGGGAGGACGAAATGTACAAAGCCTCAGCCGGAGTTCTGCTGCCCACGTCGATCATCGGTTCGCTGCCGCGGCCGGCGTGGCATACCGTGCAGCTCGGCAGCCGCAGCTTCCTCGAAGCGATGGTCAATGCGCGCTGGCGCGAGCAGTACGAGGATGCGGTGTCGACGCACCTGCGCGCGCAGGAGGTAGCTGGGCTCGACATCTGCACCGACGGCGACGCTCATTATGACGAAGAGATCGGCGGGTGGAGCTGGCAGAGCTATCCGCTGACCCACATGGCCGGGTTCTCGTCCGAGGCCGCGCTGACGGTGCCGGCGGTCAATCTCGCGGCGGTGCCGCGCGGCCAGATCCTGCACGACCAGCTGGAGGCGCGGGTGGTACCGCGGATTACCGGCCCGCTGGAGCCGGGCAATCTGCAATATTCGGCGATGTGGAAGGTGGCGCAGCGCCTGACGCCGCGCCCGGTCAAGTTCGGCACGATCATGCCGGAACTGCTCGCTGCAGCGGTCGAGGATGACTACTACAAGGACCCGGTCGAGCGCGTCTGGGCGTTCAGCGAGGCGATCAACCAGGAGCTCAACGCATTGGCCGACGCCGGCTGTCCGGTGATCCAGATGGAAGAGCCGCAAATCCACATGGTCCCGGCGCGCGGCAAGCCGTTTGGCCGGCTCGAAATCCCCGAGCTGGTCAAGATCTTCAACAACACGGTCAAGGGTCTGCGCGGCAAGACCGAGGTGTGGTGCCATACCTGCTGGGGCAACCCGGCGCAGCAGCGCATCTTCCGCGACGTCCAGAGCTATCAGCCGACGCTCGAAGCGCTCAACCAAGTGGATGCCGATGCGCTGACGTTCGAAACTTGCTCGTCGGGCACCGGCGATCTCGAAGCGATCGGCAAGATTGTCACCGACAAGAAGGTGGTGATCGGCGTCATCGACCATCATACGTTGCAGATCGAACGGCCCGACCAGGTCGCCGACATCGTTCGTGAAGCGTTGAAGCATCTGCCGGCAGAGCGGGTGGTCATCTCGTCCGATTGCGGCATGGGCCGCGAGGGCATGAGCCGCCGCCACGCGCAATACAAGATGGTCACGATGGTGCTGGGGACGAATTTGGTAAAGAAGGAGCTCGGCTTGCCCGAGGCGCCCTGTCTCGCGGCCGATCCAAGATATTCGCTCGCCGGTTAGCCTTTCCTAAAGCGAGGGGGGATGGCAAGCGCCGGCTCGCTCCTGGCCCGCTAGAGCATGCTGCGATGGAATCTGGGGCCGGCACCTGCGCTTCGGTCAAAACACAGCACGCTTTAGCCGAGGATGGGGGCTAAGCTGCGCCGGTCACCGGTACGCGTTCAAACTCGCCGGCCAGTGCAGCGCCGCAATGCGGGCAGATGGCGAGTGACGCGTTTTCGACGGCGGCCGCCGCAGCCTCGGGCGGAAGGCCGAGCCGGTCGCCCAATTTCTCGATCGCGGCACGCTCGTCGGTGGTGATGACGCCATCCGCCAAGCTGGCGTCCACCGCCTTGCGCAAGACTTCCCGCCGCAGGTGGAGCTGGTCGATAAAGCTGACCGTGATCAGTGAGGTGAACAGCGCCACCGCGACGACGCCGATGATCGTGACAAAACCGCCGACGAGCTTGCCGAACACCGTCACCGGCACCAGGTCGCCATAGCCCACAGTGGTCAGCGTCTCGACCGCCCACCACATCGCGGCGGGGATCGAGCTGAACCCCTCCGGCTGCGCCTCGCCCTCGATCATGTACATCAGCGACGCGCTGATCGTCAGCGTCAGCAGCAGGATGAACAGCACCGCGCCGATCGAGCGGGCTTCCTCGCGGAACACCGCCCAGAGCAGGTTGAAGATCGTCGCGTGCCGGGTCAGCTTCAGCATCCGCAGCAGGCGAAGCAGCCGCAGCGTCCGCAGATCGGCGGCGCCGAGCATGCCGAGGATCGCCGGCAGGATCGAGACCAGGTCGATCAGCGCGAAGAAGCCGCGCAAGTAGCGCAGCCGTCCCCAGAACGGGTGATGAAAGCGCGGGTCCTGAAAGTCGACCGCGGCCCAGGCGCGCAACGCGTATTCGATGGCGAAGACCACGGTTGCGATCTGCTCCAGCCACCACAACGTGGCGCCGAAGCGCTGATCGACGACGTCCACCGACTCGAGGATCACGCCCCCTACGTTGACGAAGATCAGTGTCGCCAAGGCGCCGTGGAAAATTTGACCCGCGCGGGTCGGCGGCAAATCATCGTCGAACATGCGCGCCAGCCCGCGACGCCATGCAAGAAGGCCGGTTTCCCCCATCGCTAGGATGCTACGGAAAATTCATGACGGTTCGGAAACGGCTAGTCCTGCGCCTGCCCGACCGTGTCGGCCATGCTTGCGCCGCGTCGGCCGAGCAGCTCCGGCCGCCCTTCAGTCGAATCGCGGGTGGTCTGGCGCTCGATCTCCGCGTTCAGCCTGCCGCCGATCAGAACCACGATGACCGACAGCCACATCCACATCATAAAGCCGATGACCGCGCCGAGTGAGCCATAGGTCTTGTTGAAGCTGCCGAAATTGGTGGCGTACCAGGAGAACAAGGCGGAGGCGACGATCCAGCCGAGCGCCGCGAAGATGCTGCCCCAGCTGATCCAGCGCCAGCGCGGTTCTGCGCGGCTCGGCCCATAGCGGTAGATGAGCGCCAGCGCCGCGGCGACTACCACCAGCAGGACCGGCCAGCGCGCGTAATCGAGCAGCTCCGCCACCGACGCCGGCAGGTAGTCGAGCACCGCCGGCAATGCGACCAACGCCGCCAGGGCCAACAGCAGAAAGGCGATGAACCCGACCGTGAAGACGAGACTGACCGCATTGAGCAGGATAAAGCCGCGCGCCTCCCGCTCCCGGTAGACAACGTTCAGCGCGTCGAACAGCGCCTTGATCCCGCCATTGGCGCTCCATAGCGAGACGCCAAGGCTGATGACGAGGCCGATGCCGAGGTTGCCGGCCGGCTGGCTCGTCAACCGTCCAAGCTGGTCGCGGACGATGTCGATGGCGCCCCCCGGCAAGATACCTGCCAGCGTGTCGAGATGCTCGGCAATGCTTCGCGGATCGGCAAACAGCGCGTAGATAGAGACGAGCGCCGCGATGCCGGGAAACAGCGCCAGCAGTGCGTAGAACACAACGGCCCCGGCATTAGCGAGAATGCGATCATCGGTGATGCCCCTGTACACGCGGCGCACGATGTCTTTCCAGCTGCGCGCCGGAATGTCGGATGGCCGCATCGCCGGGCGGCCGCGGCGATCGTCGCGGCCTGCCGTCCCGATCGTCCCGACGTCATCGCTGTCGTCTTTTGCGTAGCGTGGCCGCAGATCGTCCATCGGTCCTCGCCTTGTTACAGCGAGAACCGTCAGGATGAGCGGATGTTCCTTGCCGCCGCTGCGCTTACGCCGCGCCGCGCCGGTGCGAGAAGGCGGTCTCGGCGCTGGTGATGAATTCGAGCAACGCGGCGCGGCCGTCTTCGTTGACCTTGCGGGCGCGCAGGATCGCCGGGCCGACTTCGTCGGGCCGCGTGACCCGTTCGCTCCACCCGCCGAGATCAGCGGCGAGATTGGCGTAGCTGCCGCCGAGATCGCGGGTGCGGTGCTTTTCGTGGCTGTAGGCCATCGCATGCGTCTCGATCGCCATGGTCGAGTTGTTGAGCACGATCGTGGTGATCGGGATGCCGGAGCGCGCCGCGGTCTCGAAATCGAGTCCGGTCATGCCAAACGCCGCGTCGCCCATGAAGTTGACGCACATCTTATCGGGCGCGCCCATTTTGGCGCCGATCGCCAGGCCCAATCCGGTGCCGAGCTGGTGCGACTTGCCCCAGCCGAGATAGCCGCGCGGCTTTTTCGCGACATACATCGGCAGCAGCTGGTCGCGCGGGCTGCCGCTGTCATGGGTGACGATCGCGTCTTCCGACGGGATCACCCGCATAAATTCGGACATCACGAAATAGGGGCAGATCGGCGTTTCCTGCGAGCGCAGCTTCGGTTCCCAGCGCGCCAGCCATTCGGCCTTTTTTGCCGCGATGGTCTTCTTCGCGCCGGTCGAATGCTTCTTCTTGCCGAGCCGGTCCTTCACGGCCTCGATCATCTGCTTCAACACGAGCTTGGCGTCGCCGAGGATCGGCAGTTCGCAGGGATGGGTCTTGTAGAGGTCGCGCGCATCGTTGGTAGCGTGGATGATGCGCTTGCCGTCCGGGATGATCGGCGTCGAGATGTTGTGCTTGGTCAGCGAGGTCCCGATCGCGAAGATCAGGTCGCTCTCGTGCAGGAAATGCCGGCCGTGCCCGGTATAGACCGTGCCGCCCGAGCCGAGCGCCAGCTCGTGGTCCTCGGGGAAGGCGCTCTTGCCGTCGGTCGTCGTCATCACCGGCGCGTCGAGCAGCTCGGCGAGCTTCAACAGCTCATCGCACGCCTCGGCATAGAGCACGCCTTGGCCGGCGATGATCATCGGCGTGTCGGCCTTGAGCAGCTTCTTTGCCGCCGCCTCGATGTCGTCCTCGTCGCCGGCCGAACGGGTGCGGCGGATCTTCTCGTAATGCACGTCGTTGCCGGGGAAGTCGGACGTCATCACATCGGCCGGCACCTCGACCATCACCGGGCCCGAGCGGCCGTTTTTCAGCGCGTTGAACGCGCGCCGCAGCGCGCCGACCGTATGCTCGGGCATCACCACCGGCTCGACCTGCTTGGTGACGCTCGAATAGGTGCGCACCGAGTTGAACATCGGGAAATGATGCGCGGTCTCGCGTGGATGACCGAGCGGCAGGAGCAACAGCGGCGTCGAATCCGAATAGGCCGAGGCGATGCCAGCGAAGGCATTCTCTGCGCCCGGGCCGTACTGCATCGCAAAGACGCCGGGCGGGTTGCCGTTCTGCACGCGCGCACAGCCATCGGCCATGTGCACGCCGACCCGCTCCTGACGGCAGATGATCGGCCGCAGCCCCGCGGCGACCGCCGCCTCGATGATCGGCGTCGTCGGGAAGCAGAACAGCGTTTTCACGCCCTCGCGCTTGAGGATCTCGGAAATAGCGTCCATGACCTGCATCGTCTCGCTCCCCTGAGTTCGATCTCTGACGAAACCCTAGCGCGGGTTCGCATTCGGGTTAAGCGGCAAAGCCGTTCGCGCGTCCTTCGAGACGCGCCTGCGGCGCTCCTCAGGATGACGGAGGGTTGTAGATGGCATCGAGAAAACCGTCATCCTGAGGAGGCGCAGAGCGCCGTCTCGAAGGACACACTTACGTGCCGTCAACTCTCGGCCGCGCGCCACTCGACACCATCATCCAGTGGGATGACCGGGCGGGGCAGACGGTGCCAGTCGAAATTCTTCAGCATTGCCGACGTGAGTCCGGGGAGATCGACTTCGACGATATGGTCGTGATCGAAGAATTCGTCGAACCCACCGCGGAAATGGCCACGCGACTTCACCACGACGATGCGCGCCTTGGCGATATCGAGCCCCATCATCTCGAAGAAAATCGGGTCGGCGCATTGCCGCCGTTTGGAGACGACCACCATGGTGATCCCGCCAATCCGCAGCGCCGCGCATTTGCCCATGCCGAGGCTCATCCCGGCATAGATGCCGCGCCGCCCGACGCACTCGCCGTCATGCAGCGCCACAACCCGTGCCGGCGCGGTCCATGGCTCGGAGAATTTGGTGTCCTCGTCGCGGTTGAAGCGCGCCTCGAAATTGTAGTGCAGACCATAGGAATGCGCCTCGGCGGCCAGCGCCGGGTCGTAGATGATGCCGACATAGGCGCCCTTGACCTTGGCCTCGTAGAGCGCCTTCAGCAGGTACATCGTGTTGCCGCGCCCGCCGCCGCCGGGGTTGTCGGCGACATCGGCAAAGGCGAGTGCCGGCAGCGCCGGGTCGTTCGACACCGCGACTGCCTTCGCGATCGCGTCGTCGAGCGGGGTGAGTTTTGGATAAAAGCGTGCGCGGTTGTTCCAGCCGAAATCCGCGATCTCGCGCGCGGCGGCCTCGGCGGCGCGTGAGTTGCGCCGGTCGCGGCGCGCGGTGACGACCACGGCGATCCCGTTCTTAGCCGTGTCGGAAAAGGCAAATCCGCCCATCACCGACACGTTCATGATCTCCGGGCCGATCTTGGTCTGGCCGTAATTGATCATGTCGGCATAGGGGCCGGCGGCGGTCAGCATTGTCACGGTCGGCGGCACGATCGGTAGGCGCATGAAGGCGGTTTCGGTTTTGGTGCCGGCGAGCAACTCGCGGATCGTCTGCGCCGCCTCGATGCCGCGCTCGCGCATGTCCATATGCGGGTTGGTGCGGTAGCCGATAAATGCGTCGATCGACGATACCATGCGATCGGAAACATTGGCGTGCAGGTCGAGGGTCGCCACGACCGGCACATCCGGCCCGACGAGGCGGCGGACCAGCGCGAAGAGCTCGCCGTCCGGGTCGTCATCCTCGGTGGTGATGCCGGCGCCGTGCTCGCAGATATAAACCGCATCGACCGGCAAGGCGGTCTTCAGCCGCGTCTCGATATCGGCGAGCAGCTCGGTGAAGAACTGATGGTCGGTCGGACCGTTCGGCTCGGCGGCGGCGAAGGCGAGACCGACCGGCTCCCAATGCCCAGCAGCGTCCATATCCGTGACGAAACCGGGGATCTCGCCGAGCATGCGCGGCGCCGGCTCGCGCGCCTCGGCGGCGATGTCGTCACCAGCGAAATACGCGAAATGCGCCCGTGTCGCGACCGGCGCGAAGCGGTTGCATTCGATCGAAAAGCCGCAAATGGCGATGCGCGGATTGTCTTTGGGCATGGGATGGGCGCCGGGTTGTGGTCCTGCGCCCATCCTAAACGACTGCCGCGGCTGCGGCACCCCCACCCTGACCCTCCCCCGCTTGCGGGGGAGGGGATTGGCAATCGCCGGCGCTCGAATTCACCCTCCCCCGCAAGCGGGGGAGGGTGGGGTGGGGGTGCGCGAAGCGCCTCGGCAATGAAGATCGCGGTCAGCCCCGGCGGAACGGGTGGTCGAGCACCGCCTTCTGCTCCGGTGTCAGTGACTGGTAGAGCGCCTGCACCGCCGGTTCGACCTGCTGCAGCCCCTTGAGCCGCGTTTGCATCATCTGCTCGCGATGGTGCATGCGGTCGATGACGGTGAGCTTGTCGTCGCTGTCTCGGGACGTGGGCAACGCGTCGCATAGCTTGCGCTGGTCCACCTGCGCGGTTTGGGTCGCGGTCACCAGCTTGTCCCAAAGCGGCTTCTGGTCGGCGGTCAGGTTGAGCTTGACGCCGATCGACGCAACAAATCCCGCGCGCCGGGCGATGCGGTCGACGCAGGCCTGCTGCGGCGACTCGTTCCGACGCATCATCATGCGTCCGGCTCCGTCGCCGTGCATCCTCATCATTTGGCCGCCCATGCGGTCGCCCGTTGCCGCGCCACGCTCGTCGCCAGCCGCGGGCGCCGATGGCGTGCTCTGCGACCAGGCCATGACTGCCGGCATCGTCACCACCGCGACGGCGATCATCGCCGCACCCGCCAGCGTCGTTTTATCCATCGTCGTTTCTCCCATGTAATCCAAGCTCTCGCGGGTGGCCCAGCGCCGCCGGTACTTCCGGCTGATCCCTAAACGAGGCATTGTTCCTAGAATACGCGGTGGCCGATTGCCGGCTCCCCTTCCCGCGGATTAATTCGCTGAAAGGATTTTCTTGCCATGCCGAAGATCGACGGAGGGCGGCTGCTCGGCGACCTCAAGCGCCTGGCGGATTTCGGCCGCTACGAGACCGGGGTCGACCGGCCGACCTATTCCGATGTCGACGTCGCCTCGCGGCAATGGCTGGCCGACAAATATGCCGAGGCGGGGCTATCACCCGTCATCGACGGCATCGGCAATGTCTTCGGCCGCGCCGAGGGGGTGACGCGCCGGCTGCTGATCGGCTCTCACAGCGAGACGCAGCCGCGGGGTGGCTGGCTCGACGGCGCGCTCGGCGTCATCTACGGGCTCGAACTGGCGCGCGCCTTCGCCGCCGATCCCGAGCTGAAGGGGCTCGGCATCGAGACCGTCGCTTGGGCCGACGAGGAGGGGCATTACGGCAATATGCTCGGCAGCCGCTCGTTCACCGGTCGGCTCAGCGAGGACGAGATCGACGGCTACGCCAACCGCGCCGGCGAAAAGCTGCGCGATGCGCTCGTCCGCGCCGGCTATGCCGGACGTCCGCGCATCGCGGTCGATCCGGCGCGTTATCTCGGCTATCTCGAAGCGCATATCGAGCAGGGCAACACGCTCGACTCCACGGGCCTGCGGATCGGCGTCGTCGAGGGCATCGTCGGCATCTGGAACTGGTGGGTCACCTTCACCGGCCAGCAGAACCACGCCGGCACAACGCAAATGGGCCGGCGCAAGGATGCCGGTGTCGCGATGGTGCGGCTGGCGACGCAAATCCACGACCGCTTCGCCGAGATCGCCGGGCCACGCACGGTATGGACGATCGGCCGGATGCTCGTCGACCCCAATGCGCCGAGTGTCGTACCCGGCCGCGCCGAGATGCAGGTGCAGGTGCGGGATGTGGACGAGGCGATCTTGGCTCGTCATCGCGACGCGCTGATGGAGCTGATCGCGGCGGCCGACCGCGCCGGGCCGTGCGCCGTGGCGGTCGAGGAATTGTCGCAGACCGAGCCCCGGCTGATGGACCCGGCATTCGAGGCGGCGATCGAGGCGACAGCCGAACGCTATCTTCCCGGCGGCCACATGCGCATGCCGAGCGGTGCCGGCCACGACGCGCAGGTGTTGTCGAACAAGATGCGCGCCGGGATGATGTTCATCCCGAGCCTCAAGGGGATCAGCCACCACTGGTCCGAGGACACCAAGGAAGATGACATCGTGCTCGGGGCCCAAGTCTTCGCCGACGCCGCCGCGGCGATCTTGAAGGCTGGATGAAAAGGACCGCGGCCGTCTCGGCCGCGTCCTTTCTTAGATGAGGGCGGGCGGGATGCCCGCGATCCTGAAAGCGAGACCCATGACGATCATCCTCCAGGAATCGCTGCGCGGCTTGTTCTACGCGCCTTATTACGCGGCCTTCGCGCTCGGCGCATACGAGAAGGAAGGCGTCGAGGTGCGGTTCGCGCCGGCGCCCGGCTTTGGCAACGCGCCGAACGGGCTGTTCGATGGCAGCACCGATGTCGCCTGGGGCGGCCCGATGCGGGTCAACCAGCTTTATGAGGAGCGGGCGGATTGCGATCTTGTCTGCTTTGGCGAGGCGGTGACACGCGACCCGTTCCTGCTGGTCGGCCGCGCACCGCATCCCAATTTCGCGATAACCGATCTCGCCACCGTGCGTATCGCCACGGTCAGCGAGGTGCCGACGCCGTGGCTTTGCCTGCAACACGATCTGCGGCTCGCCGGGATCGATCCGGTAAGGATCGACCGCCTGGCGAACGGCTCGATGAGCGAGAATATGGCGGCGCTGCGTGCCGGCACGGTCGATGTCGTGCAGCTGTTTCAGCCGCTCGCCGAGGAGCTGATCGAGGAAGGCGCGGGCCA
>Ga0126371_10007026_pt1 | contig 10048 bp, 10 predicted proteins | sample PanSoiMetaPlot_4_FD_110145 | JGI IMG/M metagenome (GOLD analysis project Ga0126371, IMG submission 110145) | Tropical forest soil microbial communities from Panama - MetaG Plot_4 | ecosystem: Environmental > Terrestrial > Soil > Tropical forest > Bulk soil | place: Panama | collected 2016-02-17
CGACATTCGCGGACGTCACGTCAAAGCCGCCGACGTAGTGCGCGCTCTCGAATCCGCTCATGGCGGCCCCGTTGAAGAAGGAACAGTTGGTGCGGGTGCAGGAACCGTCGCCTTCGGATGGAAGGGCGGCATCGGCACCAGCTCGCGCGTGCTCCCTTCGAACGATGGCGCATACACAATCGGAGTGCTCGTTCAGACGAATTTCGGCGGAAATTTGACCATCGCCGGCGCACCCGTTTACCGCGAATTGCAACCTCCAAGAGAACAGTCCAGCGCACGCAACGAAAAGCACAATTCCGCCGACGGCTCGTGCATGATGGTCGTCGCCACCGATGCGCCGATTGATTCGCGCCAGTTGCAGCGGCTGGCCAAACGCTCCATTTTCGGACTTGCGCGCAGCGGCTCTTCCGGCAGCAATGGCAGCGGAGATTTCGTGATTGCATTTTCGACGGTCACAAAATTTTCGGCCCAGCCTGCCGCGCCCAATAGCTCGCCGGCAAGTTGGCTATCAGAAGAAGAATTATCTCCCTTGTTCGAAGCCGTCGCCGAAGCGACCGAAGAGGCCATCGATAATTCCTTGCTTCAAGCCACCACAGTCAAAGGCCGCGACGGACACATCATCGAAGCGCTTCCAGTCGACAAGTTGGAGCAGATCCTCGCGCGACACGGCGTCGTTCCGGCCAAACAATAATCAAACATGCCAAATTTGCCCATCACGCGAGACCCCAACAGGCAAACACCTGCTGGCGGAAACTCTGCCGCCGCATCCGTGCCGGTGAGTGTCTCAGGATTGGCCGCGCGCCTCGGAATTTTCGACGCCACCATGATCGTCATGGGTGGAATCATCGGCTCGGGGATTTTCATCAATCCTTACGTCGTCGCCCAGCAAGTTCACACGCCGGCGCTCATTCTCGGTGCCTGGATTGCCGGCGGCGCGATTGCTCTCGGAGGCGCGTTCATCTGGGCGGAACTTGCGGCCACCATGCCGCGCGTCGGCGGACAGTATGCTTATTTGCGAGAAGCGTATCATCCGCTTCTCGCATTCCTCTACGGCTGGGTATTACTGCTCGTCATTCAAACGGGCGGAATGGCCGCCGTGGCCGTCACCTTCGCAAAGTATTTCTTGCAACTCGCCCCGGTTCACATGAATGAAAGCATTCTCGCCACGGTGGCACTCGGAATTTTGACGGGCGTGAACTGCCTCGGCGTTCGCGCTGGCGGCACCGTTCAAAGCGCTCTGATGGTCTTGAAAATCGTAGCTATCGCCGCGCTCGTTTTATTCGGGATCATTTTCCTCGCGCATCGCGGCGTTTTTACTGAAACGCCCGCGCCGCCGCACGGATTTCTCGACCGTCCGCTTTCATTTGACTTGGTCACCGCATTCGGCGCGGCCCTCGTGCCCGTGCTTTTTTCGTATGGTGGGTGGCAGACAGCCAATTTTGTCGCCGAAGAAATTCGCGAGCCGCGCAAGAATTTGCCCCGCGCGCTGGTCATCGGTGTAATAGGCGTGATTCTGCTCTATCTCTCCGTGAATTTCGTCTGCGTTTACATTTTGGGCTCGTCTGGTCTGGCTAGCACCACCGTCCCCGCATCCGCCGTGATGCGTGTCGTTCTCGGCTCGAAGGGCGCTGCGCTGATTGCTGTGGGCATCACGATTTCCGCTCTCGGATTCTTGAGCCAATCCATTCTCACTGCTCCGCGCGTCTATTTCGCGATGGCCGAAGACGGACTGTTCTTTCGCTCGGTAGCCTGGCTCGATCCTCGCCGCCGCGTTCCGGTCGTCGCTATCGCGGTGCAGGGCCTGGCCGCTATCCTGATTGCGCTTTCAGGACGCTATGACCAGATCCTGAGTTACGTCGTCTCCATGGATTTTCTTTTCTTCGGACTGACCGCAACCTGCATCTTTGTCTTTCGCCGATCCGCCGAAGGGCGTAGCGAAAGTCGAGAGCGATTGACGCGCATGCCCGGCCACCCCATCACAACTTTTCTCTTTGTCAGCATCTGCTGGCTCGTGGTCATCAACACAATTTTCAAATATCCGCGAAACACCGCGGTAGGATTCGGCATTTTGTTCGCCGGCATTCCCGCATATTTTTTCTGGGCCTACCAAAAGAAAAGGAGCAGCGCGTCATGAGGCGAAAGGAAATCCGTTCGGCCTATCTCGAATGGGCCAAATTGCATTCTGCTGCGAAATACAATCTGGCCACTAGCGGACTCGACGGCTTTCCGCTCGCGCAACTGCCGGTGCGAATCGAAGATCTGGAAATTTCCATCGGCGGCAGCTACGGCTACCCTCCGTTGCAGGAACGCCTCGCGAAAAAAAATGGCGTGCCCGTGGAATGCGTCGCCGCCGCAAACGGCACTTCCATGGCCAATCACCTCGCGATGGCGGCGCTCCTCGATCCAGGCGATGAAGTTCTTATCGAGCAGCCCGCATACGAGCCGCTGCTTAATGTCGCTCAGTACCTCGCCGCGAATGTGCGGCGCTTTCCACGGTGTTTTGAAAGTGGCTTCGCCCCCGATCCACACGAAGTCGAAAAAGCGATCACGCCGCGCACGCGCTTAGTCGTCGTCACGAATCTGCACAATCCCACCGGCGCGCGCGCCACAGATGCGCAACTGCGCGCCATCGGAGAGATCGCCAAGAAACGTGGCGCCTATGTTCTCGTCGACGAAGTCTATTTGGACGCTTGTTTCGATCTCAACGCGCGCTCCGCATTCCATCTGGGCGACAATTTCATCATCACCAGCAGCCTTACCAAAGCCTTCGGCCTCTCCGGCTTGCGCTGCGGATGGGTTCTCGCTCCTCCGCCACTCGCCGAGCGCATGTGGCGCATTAACGATCTTTACGGCGTCATCCCCGCGCACGCGGCCGAACTGCTCAGCGTGATTGCTCTCGAACATATCGATAAAATTGCGGATTACGCGCGCACTCGCTTGCAGGCGAACCGCCCCATCCTTCAGCGCTTCCTCGATTCGCGCCGTGATCTCATCGCCATTCCGGCCAGCGGCACCACTGCTTTCCCGCGTCTTGCGTCAGGAAAAGTGGACGCTCTCTGCCGCCTGCTCCGCGAAAAATATGAAACCAGCGTCGTGCAGGGACATTTTTTCGAAATGCCTGACCACTTCCGCATCGGCATCGGCGGCAAAACCGAGCTTTTGGAGGAGGGCCTTCGCCGCCTCGGCCATGCCCTCGATGAACTCCACTCCTAGCTTTTCGCCGTAATCCGCTGGATGGAGCCTTTAGGCCGTAGCAATTGCAGAAACGCCGCCGCGGGATGAGACAGCTGCCGGTCGCGCCGAAAAATCGTGTAAAGCTCCCGTCGCAGATGCATTTCGCGAATGCGCACCTGAATCAGCTCGCCGTCCTCCACTTCCATCTGCACGCACATGCGCGGAACGATCGCCACGCCCATGCCCATGCGCACAAACCGCTTGATGCTTTCAATCGTTGGCAATTCCACTCCAATACGCAACGGCACGCGATGTTTTGCGAATAGCTGAATCACCTGCTGCCGATACGGAGATGCCACGATGTGCGCCACGAAAGTTTCTTCGCCCAGTTCGCGAATGGAAACCGCGCGTTTTCGCGCGAACGCATGGCCCGGCGGCACCACAAACGCGAGGTCGTCGCGCAAGAACTCCACAGCCGCAAGCGCCGCATCCGAAGGGCGGTAACTCGCCACGCCGATATCCAGCCGGTAGTTCAATATCTCTCGCGGAATATCGCGCGAATACACGCGGTGAATTGCCACTTCGACTTTCGGCCATTTCCGCCGAAAGCGCGCCAGCGCCGGAAGCAGCGCGTGAATCGAGCTTTCGTTCACACCGAGCGAGAGCCGTCCGCGGCGCAGCCCGGCGAGATCTTCAATGCTCCGCCGCGCTTCGGAACGCAAATTCAGCATGCGCTCCGCATATTCCACGAGCAGTTCGCCCGCCTCAGTGAGTTTTCCTACGCCCGTGCCGCGCACCAGCAGCGGCTGCCCAACCCACTCTTCCAGCTTGCGCACGGCAATACTCACCGCCGGCTGCGTCCGATAAAGCCGCTCCGCTGCGCGGGAAAAGCTTCGTTCGCGCGCCACCGTCAGAAACACCTGTAAGGAAGCGAGGTCCATAGAAGCCTCACCAGAGAGAAATGAAGTATAAGACAGATTTATTTCAACTAGAATGATTATAAATTGGACGAATGCCCACGCCGGGCGGTTTACTGGAAACGTTTTACAGGGGGCATTTTATGGACACAGTCCGATTTTTCGACACTACGCTCCGCGATGGCGAACAGTCTCCGGGATTCTCGATGACCGGCCCGGAAAAGCTTCTGCTCGCGCGCAGACTTGAAGCGCTGGGCGTAGATGTGATCGAAGCCGGCTTTCCTGTGGCTTCTGCAGGAGAACTCGAATCCGTCAGAGCCGTCGCCACGGCGATTCGTGGAACGACCATAGCCGCGCTGGCCCGCGCGCGCCGCGAAGACGTCGAAGCAGCCCTAGCCGCGCTCAAACCAGCCGCCAGGCCGCGCCTTCATGTTTTTCTCGCCACTTCCGATCTTCACTTGAGCGCCAAGCTGCGCATCACGCGCCGTGAAGCCCTCGACGCCATTGCTACCTGGGTCAGCTATGGGAAAGAACGCTGCCCCGAAGTGGAATTCTCCGCCGAGGACGCCAGCCGCAGCGACATTCGTTTCCTCTGTGAAGCCATGGAAACCGCGGCGGAAGCCGGCGCAACAATTCTGAATCTGCCCGACACCGTCGGCTTCAGCACGCCCGAGGAATATGGCGCCATGTTTCATCGCGTGCGCAGCCATCTCGGACGCGCGGACGAAATCATTTTCAGCGCGCACTGTCACAATGATTTGGGCCTCGCGGTGGCCAACTCCCTTGCTGCCGTTCGCGCCGGAGCGCGTCAGGTTGAATGCACAATCAACGGCATTGGCGAACGCGCCGGCAATGCCTCCCTCGAAGAACTGGCCGTCGCCCTTGCTGTGCGCCAGTCCTTCTTCGGCGTTTGCACCAATCTTCGCCTCGAAGAAATTTACGGCGCCAGTCGCGCTCTATCCGATATCACCGGCATCTCCGTTCCGCCAAACAAAGCAGTCGTCGGCGCAAACGCCTTCGCTCACGAGGCGGGAATCCATCAGGACGGCATCCTGAAAAATCCGCTCACTTATGAAATCATTCGCCCGGAAGCGGTTGGTGTTCCGGCGCGGCGTCTCGTGGTTGGAAAGCATTCCGGCCGCAACGCTCTGCGCACCAGGCTCGAAGAGCTCGGCTATCGCGTGAATGACAGGGAACTCGCCCAATGTTATCGTGCCGCTATGGACTTGGCCGACGCGGAAAAAGAAGTAAGAGATCGCGACCTGTTGGCTTTCATCCACATGGCGCGCCGCGAAAATCAGCATCAAAGCTCGCACGCCGATGCGGTTGTCAACGTGCCGGCATCGAGTACAGCGCAATGACCGGTCTGCGCAAAACAATTGCAGTTGTCGCTGGTGACGGCATCGGGCCTGAAGTGATTCGCGCCGCGATTTCTGTTTTGCAGGAGTGCGCACGCGCCTTCGGCCATCAGTTTCAGTTCGTCGATTTGCTCTTTGGCGGCGACGCCATCGACCGGTGCGGCCATCCCCTTCCCGCCGAAACTCTTGACGCTTGCCGCAAAGCCGACGCTGTGCTCCTCGGTGCCGTCGGCGGCGCAAAATGGGATTCGCAGCCGCTCGATCGCAGACCCGAAGCTGGCTTGCTGAGTCTCCGCAAAGAACTGGGTCTTTACATCAACGTGCGCCCCATCAAACTCTTCGAACCTCTCCGCGATATTTGTCCCGTTCGCCTGAGCGAACACGAATCTATCGATATGGAAATCGTGCGCGAACTCGCCGGAGGAATTTATTTCGGTCCGCGCAAAATCACCGGTTCAAATGGCGACGAAACCGCTTCCGACATGGAAATCTACTCTTCGAAGGAAATCGAGCGTGTCGCTCTTTACGCTTTTCGCCGTGCAGTCGCGCGCGGCAAACGCCTCGCCAGCATCGACAAAGCCAACGTCCTGGCGAGTTCCCGTCTCTGGCGCGCCACCGTCGGGCGCATCAGCGGCGATTTCCCTGAAGTGAGCCTCGAATCCCTCTACGTCGATAACGCCGCGCTGCAACTGATTTTGCGTCCCGCGCAATTCGACGTGATGCTCACCTCCAACATGTTCGGCGACATCTTGAGCGACGAAGCCGCGGCTCTGGCAGGCTCCATCGGCCTGATTCCTTCCATGAGCCTCGGCAACGGCGCCGCTCTCTACGAACCCATTCACGGTTCTGCACCGCAGCTCGCCGGAAAAGATTCCGCCGATCCCGTTGGTGCGATTCTCTGCGCGGCGATGATGCTGCGGGAATCCTTTGACCTGAATCGCGAAGCGGCGGCGATTGAATTTTCCGTGGATATGGTGCTCAACGCCGGCTTGCGCACGCCGGACATCGCCCGCGCTCATTCGCGCGTCGTCAGTTGCTCGGCAATGGCCTCTGAGATTCGCACGGCCCTGGCGGCCTCGGCTGTCGAAACGGAAACCTACGGCTGGGGAGTTTGAATCAAGGGCAACCTAAAGAGATTCAAATTTTTCGAATCACCAGGCAGCCCGCGATCATGTCATGAAGAGCCTGTTTCTTTTCCGTGAAGCCCGCCATGATGTACCCGATCAGAAACGTCAAAATGGAAATGATTTTCGCGAAGTACCTGCCAGTCGCGCGGGCAAAAGAAATTCGATGCCCTTGCAAATCCGTAACCTCAAGTCCCAGCGTTTTCTTTCCAATCGTCGCTTGCCACGCCGAGCTTTCGAGCAGCGCGTAGTACAGCCACTTGATGCACGCGCTCACAATGATCAGTTTCGACAAGCTGCCGAACAAAGCAACGATCTCTGCCGGTGACTGCGGAGGATGGTTCAGTATCACATCCCTGATTTCGGTGCTCACGGCGAAGGGCAATACGATAAACGTACTCGCAATCTGAAGAATGATTGAATCAATAAACCAAGCAACAAACCGCAGCCAAAATCCCGCCCACCGAATCGGCTGCGCAACCGGCGCTGCATAAACGGGCGATTGTCCGGCCCCGCCTCCATACGAAGTAGGCGGCACAGTCGTTTGCGGCGGGAAAGCTCCGGGCGCCACTGGAATGCCCCGAGGAGCGGTGCCTTGCGTTCCGGTCATGTTGCCGCATGTAGGACAGAACGCGGCATTGTCGGCAACCTGCGAGCCGCATTTCGAGCAGAACATCATTCCTCCTTAATTGCACTGTTGCCCAGTTGCATCCTGAAGTGTTGCGAGGCATCGTACTTGCGCGCTCGCGGCAGGTCAAGCGTCAGCGCGCCGCCGATTTCGCGGATGCCTGCTGGCGGCGCAGTTCCGCGCGAAACACTGCTTCGCTTCTCTCGACGTATGCGCGATAACCCTCCGGATCGATGAACGGATTCGGCTTACGTCCGCGGAGCAGCTCTTTATGCTTTCTTGTCAACTCAAAGAAAGAACCGTGCGATGCAAGAAAAATATCGCACGGTAACGAGTGAAGAACGCGAAAGGTCTTTTCGTAATCGCTGGCGATTGTGGGGTAGTTGCGATTGTCGAGAAGTTTGATTCCCGGCAGCACAGACGTGCTGCAAACAAACACTACGTGATACGGCTTGCCCCCATCATTGACCGTCGTTGACCACGTCGTACAGCCTTTCGTATGGCCGGCGGTCACGTGCGCGGTTAACGCCATTCCTCCAAGCATCACGCCGCTGCCATCATGCAGCAAGCGATCCGGTTTCACGGGCGGAAACGTCACCGCATTCACAAAGGACGGGTCTCCATGTCCGCCACTCTCCAGCACCGGCGTGTCGCCCGCGCTCGCGTAAAACGTCGCCCCTGTTGCGCGTTTCAGTTCCGCCAAACCGCCCGCGTGGTCGTAATGCGCATGGCTGCTCAGCAGAATTTCCACGTCGCCCAGCCGAAAGCCTAATTTCTTGATGTTTGCTTCGATCTGCGGCGCCGTTTCGACAAACCCTCCGTCGAGAAGAATGTCGCCCGCAGGAGTGACGATCAGAAAAGACGTGATGTCGCTCGCGCCCACGTAATAGATGTTTTCAATGATGCGAAATGGTTCGACCGGCTGATTCCACGATCTCATGGTCGCATCAGCCTGCGGTCGAGGATTTGATTTTGCTGGCTGGCAAAATATCCCGGCGCAAAACACAAACACCACGGCGAAGCTCAGCCCCTTTTCCCCATCCCTCATTTTCATTTGGAAACTCATCCTAGCGTGTGCGCACCACCTCCTCGATTTTCGCCTGAATATTCTGTGGCATCGCGCTTGCCTCGCGATGCATTCCCAGCATCCGCAAAGTAATTTGATCCATTCGCCGGTCCGAGAGCATCCAGCGCATGGCCGCGGAAATTTTCGCCTCTCGCGTCACCAGATAACGCGCCTTAGGCGACTCCGCGCGAATCGCCTGCAGAATCACACGCGCGCAATCTTCCGGCTTGCTCCGCGAGCGACTCACCACTTTTTTCCACATTTCCAGGAATCCGCTGTATGTCCGCGCGTATGCGCTCGCCGCCGCATTCTGCACGTACATCGCGGATAGGCCCGCGCTCGCCTGATTGATGTTCGTGGGAATGAATCCCGGCTCGATGAGCACCACTTGAATTCCAAACTGCGCCACTTCCATGCGCAGCGCGTCCGAAACGGCCTCGAGCGCGTGTTTGCTCCCGCTGTACGGCCCCATCAGCGGATTCGAAGTCTTTCCGGCGATCGAACTCATATTGATAATCCGTCCCCGCCGCCGTTCGCGCATTCCCGCGAGCACTAGCTGCGCCATGCGCACCGGCGCGATCACGTTGGTCTCGAACTGCTTCCGCAAATCGCCGAGAGTAACTTCCTCCATCACCGCGACAATCGCGATGCCCGCATTGTTCACCAGCACGTCTATGCCGCCAGCCCGCCGCTCAACCTCGCCCACTGCTCGTGCCGCCGAGGACTCGCCCGTCACGTCCAGTTCGAGCGTCTCGAGCGTCAGTCCCTGCGCCTCAGCGAATTGTTCAAGCGCTGCGCGTTTCTGCGCGTCTCGCCCGGCGGCGAATACGCGATAGCCTTCTTGAGCCAGCAGAATCGCTGTTGCGCGCCCAAGTCCGTCCGTCCCGCCCGTGACAAGAACCGTTTTGAACTGGCTGTTTTCGGAGGAACTCATAGTCACCTCCTTGTGATTTTCGTCACAGGAATGGCAAACGAATCGTCTGAACTTCAGCTATCAGACCACGCGAACCGCGCTGACTGATTTAACCGCCGGTGCGTTGGGCACCAGTTCGTCATGCATTGCTGGAGGAGCATGGCGCGCCTTCAAGTAAAGCAAAATGCCAATAAGCAGGATAATCGCGGCTGCAATCAGCGCCAGCTTCAAAACGCGCGGAGACGGCGGCGGTTCATCGCGCCAGCGATTCGGCCGGCCCGGATTATCGCGATTTTCCAATGCAGCCATCATTGCATCTCACTGCTCTGCCGTCGCTTGGTTCCGCACCAGCTTACTTCAGCCATGCTAGGCCGCGCGCTTCGCCAAGTCAACGCACCCTCGCTGCCTGCTGCATTCGCTTTACGGCCTTTGGCCGATGGACGCACAAGCCCGTTCGCGTGACGATGGAACTCAACGAATCAAGGAGGAAAGATGATCAAAAAAGTAAACGGCGGTTACAAAGTGCTTTCCGAAAGCGGCAAAAATCTCGGCGGTCCTTACAAATCAAAGTCACAAGCCGAAAAGCGCCTGCGCCAGGTGGAATTTTTCAAGCATCGGAAAGGATAACTCGCCGCAAAAAGCGGGAGCTCACTTTTCGCTGCCGTATTTCCCTGCTCGTTGCGTGAGCACTCGCGCAACATCTTCGATCACAGCACTCGGCGCCCGCTCAAGAATGGTAGTCAGCGCCGTGTAAAGCTCATCCTGAAGCTCTTCTGATACTCGCCGCGAATAGTGCCGCGTCCGCGTCCCGGCCAGCAGCGCCTGCAGGGAACCGGCTTTCTTGTACTCGCTCCACGCCCAGTTCCAC
>Ga0126371_10007027_pt1 | contig 10048 bp, 10 predicted proteins | sample PanSoiMetaPlot_4_FD_110145 | JGI IMG/M metagenome (GOLD analysis project Ga0126371, IMG submission 110145) | Tropical forest soil microbial communities from Panama - MetaG Plot_4 | ecosystem: Environmental > Terrestrial > Soil > Tropical forest > Bulk soil | place: Panama | collected 2016-02-17
GCTTACGGCTTGATCCAGGGACCCGCGAACGCGATTGGTCCTGGCAAACGTCCGCTTTCGGCGATGACACCCACTATCGTGTTGAAAGACGGCAAGCCGTTCCTGGTGGTAGGGTCACCCGGAGGGCCGACGATCATCACGACGGTGGCAAATATCATCACCGGAGTAATCGACTTCGGGCTCGACATCCAGGAGGCGGTGAACGCTCCGCGCTTTCATAACCAATGGATTCCCGATGGAATTCTTGTAGAGGACCGGCTCTCTCCCGACACGTTGGCGATTCTGAGAAACAAGGGCCATAAGTTTAAGATGGAACGTTATTTTGGCGATGGCGAATGCATCGAGATTGATCCGAAGACCGGCGAGCGTTTAGGCGCGAGCGACGCACGCAATAACGGGAAAGCGGTTGGGTATTAGGCATTTCTGTACCGCGGTGCATTGTGCCTTGCTGTGATTTCGGCAGTAATTGATTTCGTAACAATCGACAAGAGAACTGACCATGCAGAAAGCAGTTTCCACGCATGTATACGTCAAAGAGCGGTTGCATCCTGGACTGCTTGACGGCCTGGCGCGCTCGGGCGCGCAGGCGATCGAAATTTTTGCGGCGCGCCAACATATCGACTACGCGAATCGCAAGCAGCACGTCCGCGAAATTGCCGACTGGTTCCGCTCGAGCGGGGTTCCGCTGAATTCGGTGCATTCTCCGATGTTCGGCGACTATGAATTTGGCCGAACGGGCGCTCCTCCAGTGAATGTTGCGTCGACGGATCGCGCTGGACGGATCGAAGCGATGGATGAGATCAAGAGGGCGTTGGAGATCGCCGAACAGATTCCGTTTCGGTTTCTCATCCAACACCTGGGGACGCCGAATGAGTCGTTCGACGAGCGCAAGTTTGAGGCGGCGTTAACGTCAGTGGAACACTTGCGCGCCTTTGCCAAGCCGCTGGGCGTGCGGATCCTGCTGGAAAACATTCCCAACGAGCTTTCGACCCCCGACAAGCTGGTGGAATTCATCCAGACCGCGCATTTTGACGACGTTGGCGTTTGTTTTGACTTCGGACATGCGCACATCATGAGCAGCGTTTTAGAGGCGTTCGAGATTGTGAAGCCACACATCCGTTCGACGCACGTGCACGACAACGCCAAGGATAAGGATTCGCACCTGTGGCCTGGGCAGGGTTCGATTAATTGGAAAGAGGGGATGGAGTTGCTGCGCGCGGCGCCGAATACTCCGCCGCTGCTACTCGAGATTGAGCACGATGACAAGGTGAATCCGCTGGACAAGATCGGGCCCACGTTCGACAAACTGGAAAGCGCGTGAGCGAGGGGCTTCTTGGCGGCGGTGAATCTGCGATCTGAAGTCTGCAATCTGAAATCAAGATTATGTCTGCACCTGTAGCGACTATCTCAGAAATTGGTAAGCACGACGGCCAGTCCGTCACGATTCGTGGCTGGCTTTACAACCTGCGCGAGAGCGGAAAGCTTCTTTTCCCCATTTTTCGAGACGGCAGTGGGGTGATTCAGGGCGTCGTCCCCAAAAACGCGGTATCGCCAGAGACGTTCGATGCGCTCAAAGGGCTGACGCAGGAATCGAGTGTCATTGTTGAAGGAAAGGTCCGCGCGGATAAGCGCGCGCCCGGCGGGTACGAACTCGACGTTTCGAACGTGCAGGTGTTGCAGAAGGTCCCGGAGTCCGAACCATACCCGATCACGCCGAAAGAGCATGGCACCGATTTTCTGATGGAGCATCGCCACCTTTGGATCCGGTCGCAGAGGCAGGCGGCGATTCTGCGCGTGCGCGCGGAGATCATCAAAGCGGCTCGAAATTTCTTCGACGATCGTGGCTTCACGCTAACCGATCCGCCGATTATCACTCCCGCGGCTTGCGAAGGTACGACCACTCTGTTCCCGGTCGACTATTTCGACGATCAGGCCTACCTGACGCAGTCGGGACAGCTTTACATCGAAGCCACCGCGATGGCGCTCGGCAAGGTCTACTCGTTCGGACCAACATTCCGCGCGGAAAAATCGAAGACACGCCGTCACCTGACGGAGTTCTGGATGGTCGAGCCGGAAGTGGCATATGCAACCCTCGACGACCTGATGGAGCTCGCCGAGAACTTCATTACGTTCATCGTGAAGCGGTGCCTGGAGAACCGGCGCGCTGATCTGCAAACGATCGGCCGTGACGTCAGCAAGTTGGAGAAGATCGACACACCATTTCCTCGAATCACTTACGACGACGCCGTGCAGAAATTGCGGGAAGGGTTCGACAAGGGCGCGCTTGAGAACCAGTTTGAGTCTGGCGGTGACCTCGGATCACCGGACGAGACTTACTTGTCCTCGCAGTTCGAAAAACCTCTGATGATTCACCGGTATCCAGCAAAGGTGAAGGCGTTTTATATGGAACCGGACCCCGAACGTCCCGACCTCGCGCTGTGCGTCGATGTGCTCGCACCCGAAGGCTACGGCGAAATTATTGGTGGATCGCAACGTATGGCGTCCCACGATTTGCTATTGCAGCGAATTCACGAACATAACCTTCCCGAGGATGCGTTCAAGTGGTATCTCGATCTGCGGAAATTCGGCGGGGTGCCCCATAGCGGTTTTGGCATGGGCATTGAGCGGGCGGTCGCGTGGATCTGTGGTCTGGAGCATGTGCGCGAGACGATCCCATTCCCGCGCATGTTGTATCGGCTGTATCCGTAGACATGAACCAGCGAATATGTCACCCACTCCAAACACTTCTTTCAGCAGCGTTACGCCGAAACAAATCCGCGTGATCGGTGTACCGCTCGATCTGGGGCAATCGCGCCGCGGGGTCGATATGGGGCCGTCGGCCGTCAGAGTGGCCGGATTGGAAGCGCGCCTCGAAGCGATCGGGCATGTCGTTGAAGATGGCGGCAATGTCGCCGTGGCCATTCCTGAGCAGAAAAAGGAAGGGGCCGCCCATGCGAAGTATCTGAAGGAGATCACTGCGACGTGCACGAAGAGCGCGGACCTCGTCTTGAAGACGCTTGAGGCTGGCAAAGTTCCCCTCGTGCTGGGTGGGGATCATTCCGTTGCGGCGGGAACCGTAGCGGGAGTCGCGGAGTTTTATCGGCGACAGAATCAGAAGATCGGATTGATCTGGATCGACGCGCACAGCGACATGAACACTCCCGAGAGCTCGCCGAGCGGGAACGTCCATGGCATGCCACTGGCGGCGATTATGGGACTTGGCCCGGCGGAGCTGGGAAACATTTACAACTTCTCTCCCAAAGTGCATCCGGAAAACTGCGTGCTAGTCGGCATTCGCGACGTGGATGCGTTCGAAAAAGAAAATATCCGCAAAGCCGGAGTGGAAGTATTCACGATGCGCGACATCGATGAGCGCGGCATGCGGTCTGTGATGGAAGAAGCGCTGCGCATGGCAGGACGGGGAACGGCCGGGTATCACGTGTCGCTCGACATGGACTGGATCGATCCGGAAGATGCGCCTGGCGTAGGCACGCCGGTGTGGGGTGGTGCGACGTATCGCGAGGCGCACCTTGCGATGGAGATCATTTCTGACCACGGCCGTCTGCTAAGCCTGGAGATCGTCGAGGTGAATCCCGTAATCGACGAACATAACCAGACTGCCGATCTCGCCGTTGAGCTTTCGCTTTCGGCGTTTGGAAAGAAAATCCTCTGAAATCGTATCGAATGATTTGAAGCACAAGGTCCGTGGGTTCCTTATGACGCAATCACGATCCATCGCGGTCATGTCGTTTCTGGTGCTCGGGTTGGCGTGCATGGTTGCGGTCGGCCAAACGAAGGACTCGACCACTTCTTCGTCGTCCGCCTCGTCGATGACTCCGGTGATGGACGGCGGGGCTGGCCCCTGTTCGCTGGAGCTAAGTATCTCCGCCAACGGGAAACCAGCCGTTGCGGCGCATGTCTGGGTACACATCGTTTACGGCTTCGGGGGGATTCGAAAACTCGACCTCGATGCGTACACCGGAAACGACGGTAAGCTGAAATTCACTGGTCTGCCCGATCGCGTGAAGCGGCCGCCACTCAAGTTTCGCGCTGCGAAAGATCAGCTCTCGGGCACAGCCGTCTACGATCCCGAGACCGAATGCAAAGCCAAGCTCGACCTGGTGCTGACACCGCAAAAGACGACGGAGGAAGAACCCGCCGCCTCTGCGAAGTAACCTTCCACAATCGTTCAGGAATCTAGAAAATCATCGCGAGCGTTTGACGGGACCCGGATGCAGCCACGAGACTGAGAATGTCATGAAGAAATTGCGGGTAGGAGTTCTTTTCGGCGGGCGCAGCGGAGAGCATGAGGTTTCATTGCTATCGGCAGCTTCGGTCGTCGATGCGATCGACAAAAGCAAGTACGACGTCGTTCCGATTGGCATTACGAAACAAGGCCGCTGGCTCACCGCGGGCGACGCCGAAGCGCTGCTTCACGGCAAAGCGCCAGATGAATCGAAACACCTGCGTGCCGGTGATCCCGAGGCCACGCCCGGAGCAGCAGTACTCGCCAGCGGAGAGGCAGTCGTCGTTCCGCCCGAGCCGGTGCATCGCGGCGGCAGCAGCCTGACTCCGTTTCAGGGAGATGCCGCGACTCTACGGCGAGCCTCCGACCGAGCCATCAACGTTGATGTGATCTTTCCTGTGCTTCACGGAACGTTTGGGGAAGATGGCACCATTCAGGGTCTCCTGGAACTGGCCGACCTTCCTTACGTTGGTGCAGGTGTGCTCGGGTCCGCGGCGGGCATGGACAAAGACATCATGAAGTCGTTGTTTCGCGCGGCCGGATTGCCGATCGTGAAGCACATTACGGTTCTGCGCAGTGAGTGGGACGCGGATCACAAGAAAACCGAAAGCAAGATTGATCGGCAGCTGAAGTATCCGGTGTTTGTGAAACCGGCGAATCTTGGATCGTCGGTGGGAATTTCGAAAGCTCGCACGAAGAAAGAACTCGGACCTGCGATCTACGAAGCGGCCAAGTTCGACCGCAAGATTGTCATCGAACAGGGCGTTGGTGGCGCGAAGAACAAAGCGCGCGAGATCGAGTGCTCGGTGCTGGGGAATGACCAGCCCGAGGCGTCGATTCCGGGAGAGATCGTGCCGGTGAAGGAGTTTTACGACTATTCAGCGAAGTATCTTGAGGAAGGTTCCGAACTCATCATTCCGGCCAAGCTGACCAAGGCCGAAGTAAAAAAGGTGCAGGAACTGGCCCTGCGGGCGTTCCAGGCGGTCGATTGCGCGGGCTTGGCACGAGTGGACTTTCTGATGGACCCGAAGACCCGCAAGATGTTTGTTAACGAGATCAACACGATGCCCGGTTTCACGGCCATCAGCATGTATCCGAAGTTGTGGAGCGCGTCCGGTCTCGGGTATCGCGATCTGATTGACCGGCTGATTCAACTCGGCATCGAGCGCCACGAGGACAAGAAGAAGAATCAGTACAACAGGTAAGGCAGGTCTCAGGTTAGGTCTTAGGACTTAGTGTCAAGTTCCTTGTATGAAGTTTGCCGAGGCAGACGAGGACACTCACATCAAATGCGAGGTACTCCTGTGCTATTGCTCCTCAAGTTGTTCTGACGAAATCGGAATCTGGTGAGGATTCTTTCGAGAAGATTTTCCCAAGACCCGACAGCCAAGGCCTAACACCTGTTCTCACGCGCTGTACCCTCCGTCCACCAACAGGCTCGCTCCGGTGATGTAACTGGCCTCCGGGCTGGCTAAGTACGCGACAAAGCTGGCGATCTCCTCGGGTTTCGCATAGTGGCCCAGGGCGACGTGTTGAACGGTGCCGTGCGCGCCGGGTCCTTGTGCGGGGTTCATGTCGGTATCGGTGGGGCCGGGTTGCACGTTATTCACGGTGATTGCGCGCGGTCCCAAGTCGCGAGCCAGGGCCTTGGTGAACGAGACGACAGCGCCTTTGGTCAGCGCGTAGACCGTTCCGCCCTGAAACGGTACACGGCCGCTGTTGCAACTGCCGATGAGAAGGATGCGTCCGCCATCGCGCATGCGCCTCACGGATTCCTGCGTCGCGATGAACATACCCTTGATGTTGACAGCGATCATGCGCTCGAAATCCCTGAACGGGAACTGATCGATGGGTGCAATGGCGAGAAGCCCCGCGTTGTTGACGAATATGTCGAAGGCGCCGCCGAGTGATTCGGCGGCCTTGGCGACCGCGGCCCGTGTCGAATCCGGATCGGCCGCGTCGCCCTGAATAGCGAACGCTTTGCCGCCAGTAGATTCGATGGATCGCACAACCTCTTCCGCCTTGGCGGATCCCGCGCTGTAAGTGAAAGCGACGGACGCGCCATCGGCGGCGAGCCGCTTCACGATGGCAGCTCCGATTCCGCGCGATCCGCCTGTAATGAAGGCGGCCTTACCCGCCAGTCTTCCCGCCATTGTGTTTTCTCCTTTTTACGAGGGTGATTTGAAGTACAGGCTGCGGTCCAAGCGGCGGCTGCAGAATTTGCTCTGGTTAGACTTCGACGCCCTGTTCGCGAAGCAGACCAACCAGCCGGCTCACGGGAAGAGCTGTGCCGATATTCACGGCACCAGAAACTCTATCTGCGAATTTGAGAACGGCATCGCTTTCGAACGCTCCAGCGTAGTTCATGACAGCATACCTTTGAATGTATTCCTGGATTTCGCGTTCCAGCAGAGAGCGAAAGGTGATGTTGGAGACTTCGACGGTACTAAGCATCTTGCGCTTTGGGGCATGAAGAACGGCGAGCGACGTGACGAACTGGAATTCATTTCCGGAAAAGTCCGCCAAGAACCGCGCCGCCTCGTTGAGATCAACCGGCTTCTCATAAATCTTCCCGTCTTTTGCGGCTACCGCGTCCCCGGAGACAATCACGGCATCGGGGCATTCTTGCGCGACCTTCCATGCCTTGGCTTCGGCAAGCTTGCGGGTCAATTGAACAGGATCATCGTCGCGAATCGCCTTCTCGTCGATGTTGGCAGGGCGCGTGTGGTAGGGGATGCCGACCATGTCCATCGCCCGGCGACGAAAGGGAGACTCGGAAGCGAGAACGATCTTTAGGGACTGCATTTCTTCTTCGGTCACTTTCGTGAATTTTGCTGAGACGCCAATTTTACGGGAGAGATTAGTTCCGGCGATACGGCGCGCAGCGAACGAAAGCCTTTAATTGCAAAGGTCGCAAAGAAAAACCGCAAAAGTCGCAAAGACGAAAGACAACCACAGGGGACACGGAGGAGCACGGAGGAGGCCCGATGGACCGTGCAATTCCTACCGGGTCAAGGCGCGAGGGTGACCCCGAGATTAGTCCGAGAGTCGATGGACGCTGTAGGCTATCGGTAATCCGATCACGACCATGTGCACGAGCAACCCGAGGATCAGATCGTGTAATTCGTAAGGTCCGCGCGCATGAAGCGCCGAGAGCGGCAGGACGACCAGGTTCATGACTTCTTCCACCGCGCCGCCGAAGAACAGGCCGCAGACGATCCAATGTTCCTTCATGAACGTCAGCTTGCGGCTAAACGCGTAGTAAATTGCCGCTGCCGAGCAAGCAATGAAGAAGTGGAGGACGACTCCCAGAGCGTACCTGCCAGCACCGCCGTGGATCGCCTGTCGACCCAACAGTCCGGCGGCAATCACGCGAGGAATTCCCCAACCAAACAAAATGCAGGCCTGCAGTAAATCTAACGTACCGGCGGCGATGCCACCGACGGCAATTGTGAGGAGAGCAGTGCTCTTTGGGGATGAGAATGCCACTGAGTTTCGTAGAAGGTTGGCGGAAGTAACATCAGACATAACATTTCCTTTGTTCATGTGAATTTCTCACGGTGACGCGTCACACGATAGGAAGGTAGACGTGCGAGGTCCTGAGCTTTTGGCTGAAATACTCTGAATAGTTCTGAAATCCGGTCTGGTTCGCCCAAAGCGTAAGCTGAAACAGGCCGTCTCTCCAGGTTCCGACAAGTTGATACAATCCGTGGCTGCCAGTTGTTTGCTTAGGCTAGCAAGGTGGTCACGGAAACATGCATCGCCCCACCTCAAGTGTGCTACGCGTCGGCGCGTGGTGTGTGGATCCTGTTGCTGGACAGATCTCGCGTGAGGGGGAAACTGCGCGCGTAGAGGCCCGGACGATGCGACTGCTGGTGTGTCTGGCAGAACACTCCGGAGAGGTCGTCAGCATCGATCAACTGATCACTGAAGTGTGGGCAGGAGTCAACGTCTCACCGGATTCGGTGTACCAGGCGGTAACGTCCCTCCGCAAATTGCTCGGCGATGATCCGAAGCAGCCGATGTATATCGCCACCGTTCCGCGGCTCGGATATCGGATGGTAGCGAAGGTCAGTGGATGGGATCAGCCCAACCATCAGGTGGCCGCGAGTGCAGCTGGAGATAGCGAAACCGGGCTTTCCAGTCTGACTGTCTCAAATCCGGGCCGGGGCGGCACCGGCCGTCGGGCCACTTTCATGTTGGCTGGAGCTACGCTGTGTCTGCTGGTTTTGGTCGCGCTCGCTTTCTTATGGCGCGCCAAGGTCGCGGGCTCCTCTCGCGCGTCGTCTGTCATGGCAGCGCAGACGGATAAATCGATCGCGGTTTTGCCCTTCCTTGATTTGACCGAAGACATGAACGAAGAGCCGTTCGCCGACGGTATGACCGAGGAACTGATCGACAAGCTCAGCAAAGTGCCTGACTTCCGTGTACCCTCGCCGACCTCTTCATTTTTGTTCAAAGGCAAGAAAATGCCGATCGCGGAAATTGCCAAGGCGCTTGGCGTCGCGTATCTGCTCGATGGCAGCGTGCGCAAGTCCGGTGGCAGGCTGCGCGTGGCGGCGCGTTTGGTGCGGGCTGAGAGCGGTTACGTGGTTTGGTCGGAAACCTACGACCGGCCGTTCGATGACATACTGATGGTGCAGGATGAGATCGCCGGCGAAGTGACCAAGGCGCTGAAGACATCAATCGACAACAAGCCGGGCAATTGAGTGATGGGTCGTACGTGATGCGACATGCTCAATTATTGCGTTAGTGCATCGCGCGACATGCGACCGAACTGTTCGTTGGGATCGATTTGCGCAGCGTCGCGAAAGTGTTGGGTACTGTTTTCTCGTTCATGCAAAAGCGAATAGGCCTGTCCGGCGTGATAGTGAACTTGCGCCTGAACTGCCTTCGCTTGGTCTGCGCACAGCGGAAAGGCCTCGGTGAGCAAAGACTCAACCTCCCGAGTTGTCCCTGAATTCGCTGCCACAGCCCAGGCCAAGGTCGCAAGATCTTCACCGACCTTGCAGTTGAGGACTCTTGGTTCCAAGCCACTGGCCGCTCGATCTATCTCAGCGGCGCGGCGTGCGTTCTGGAGAGCTTGCGCGAGTTCCTGTTTGTCGGGCGACAGTGCCTCGGCGATTGCCCGATAGCTGGAGCCTCGATCGGGCCACAGGTGAAGCGATTCTTCATGACTCGCTATCGCTTCTTCATATCGACCCTGATCCAGCAAGACCAGCCCCAACGTGTTCGCGGCCAGAGCCTTTAAGCGCGGCTCTTTTTGAAGAGGAATTGCCTTTCGCAAAAAATCTTCGGCCTCGGGGAGCCTCCCCATGGGATGAAGCATTGCGCCCGAGAAGTAGTAATACTCTTGTGCATTCGCGCGATCCTGCTTTAGCAGTTGCGCGTTTTGCAATGCGCCTGCGTAGTCACCTGCCTTGTACGACGCCATGATTGCGTCGATGGCATTGACAGCACGCATTCCGCGCGCGATCTGGCGGTGTCCCGATGTCCCCAGTGCCCAATCAGGTAGTAGATAGCGAGAGAGACGACAATGCCTGCCCAAAGAATTGTCTGCATCGAAAATAACCTTGTCGGCTTCAGTTCCGTTCGGCGCCCGCATTTTATCGCTCCCAGGGGGTGTCGCTTGACACACCCTCGTGTGATCAGTAATATCTATGTCCAAGTTTGCCCCTTACCGGGCGGACTTTGAATTTCATGCAGAGTGGCTGAGGGACGAGCCCGATGACGCCACGGCAACCGGACTGGGATCATATATCGCAGTCGCTTGGTGCCAACTCTCTCCCGGAGACGGGGAAC
>Ga0126371_10007029_pt1 | contig 10046 bp, 7 predicted proteins | sample PanSoiMetaPlot_4_FD_110145 | JGI IMG/M metagenome (GOLD analysis project Ga0126371, IMG submission 110145) | Tropical forest soil microbial communities from Panama - MetaG Plot_4 | ecosystem: Environmental > Terrestrial > Soil > Tropical forest > Bulk soil | place: Panama | collected 2016-02-17
GATCCGCCGCTTTAAGAAGATCCCCCTTTCGGACGGTATAGAATTGCTTCAGTTCGGAAATGAAGGGATTCGCCGATTGCCCAAAAGCGTACGACGCAGTAAGCAGGCAACTGATTATCATCCTGGAATGTTTCACGCGGGGCTCCCAGGGTCGATGGTAACAAGATCACAAAGGGACGGAACGGTACCCCCCGAATCAGTTAACATGGCGTTCATGACGGCCAGCCGTTTTCTCGTTCGCTGTGCTGCTGCTTGCCTGTTGGCGGCGAGTCTTCCGGGCCAAAATCAGCCTTCGCCGACCGTTCAGAATCTCTTGCCGCCGGATGCACTGATCATCGAGACGGCGGATTTGAGCGCAGCCGTGGGGGAACCGCGAGGGTTGGTCTTGTGGATGCAAAAGCCCGAAAAAATCTTGCGAGAAGTCGATCATCCTGGGGAGTCGTACTGCGGAGATTCGGTCTACGGAGACCATTGGTACGGGCCAACTCGTCTTTCGCTGATTGACACAGAGAAGCATGAAAGGCTGAACACCATTGAAGTCCCGGATTTTTTTGAGCATCCGGGAGATGGGCGCAGCTTTCCGATTCCATTCTTTGTGCCGAATGATTTTTACGAAGTTCCGAATCCGAATTCCAAGAACGAAGGTACACCCAGGATTCTCAACCTTAGAGATCTAACCGGAGAGGGATATGCGGGACAGTTCGTGCTCTTTGAATACGAGTTCTGTGGAACACCTCTTACCTCAGTGTTCGGGTATAGCCGAGTGTCCGACAGAGCGGTTCAGTATGAGGTTGAAGTGCTAGGAAGCAACGACGCGCCGAGCCTCGATACTTGGGTCGCCACCATTTTCGGAAGACAACCGGTAAGTCCAGGACATTGGGATTTCACTTGGGAGCCGGGACACGGCGCCAACCGGAAGATCCATGAGCAAGTATCGTTCGACCCGGCAGGCCAGTTATTTGTGGATCGGCAGGAGATCACGCGGCAGAGTTCCCGGTAGTGTTCCCGCACCGAAGAAAATTTCTATCCCCCGCCGCGTCAACGCGTTACCACCAAAATCACGTCCTTCGAAACCCCGCCAATCACTACCCCCGCGTGATAATGGAGTTGTGCAAGAAGGTCAACACGAGCGTTCGGCGACCCCGCTTGGGCCGCACCCGCAAACAGGACCGGGGCGCTCCCCTTGGTACCAAGCGGAGACCGCGCGCTAACCCCTTTCCTTGGAACAAACCTTCTCCGATTTCCGCAACGATCGTTTCCCAGACACCCCGATGGACACGGAAAAACAGATCGATCCCGGCCCCTGCCCCCTGGCTCTCCCACCAACCCCCCGCGCGACCGCCGCGACTTGACGGCGTTGCCAAGTATGTGCATATACATATATTATGGCGATGGAAACGGCCGAACCGGCCTCGGTAGAGGCGCTCTTTGACCTGCCTTGCGCATGCCAGAGCCTGCGGCGCGCCGCGCGAATTTTGACCCGGATTTATGATCAGGAGCTGAAGAAAGCCGGAATCGAGATCACGCAATTCGGCCTGCTCACGGCGTTGACCCTGACCGGCGGGGCCACCCAAAAGCGATTGAGCGGCGGCTTTGCCATGGATAGCACAACCCTTTCGCGCACCCTGGATCGAATGCAAAAGCGCGGCTGGATCGACGCCAAACCGGGAACCGACAAGCGTGAGCACATCTTCGAATTGACGGCGGCTGGCAAGCGTCAACTCGCAAAAGCGCAACCATGCTGGAACCGCGCGGAATCGAGACTTCGGAACCAGCTCGGCGAGTCCGGCTGGAAGGATATGCAACAGGTTGTGTCTTTTCTGACGAAAGGGGCCATCCGGGCGCAGAATCTCTTGCAGCCGATTTAGATGCATATACATCTACTTTACCAGAGAAGGAAGGCTTTTACTTCCTTCTGAAGGTAGGTGCTAGATGCGACCTGTACTTTATTCGGTGACGGCGCTGCTCGCGTCCGCCTTGTTGTTGATCAGCCTGCGCGGCGTACGCGCCGAGGACGGCGCCCGAAGCCAGGCCGAAACTGCGGTCGGGCCGCCGGAACTCGAATACTTTAAGGCGATTAACCAGGCAGGGCCGCCCAAAGACCCACAGTTGCTCTTCCTGCTCATGGCGCAGTACTCGAACCTGAACCTGCAGGGCGAGGGCGCGGAGTTTTTCGCGGCTCGATTCAAGGAATTCGAGCCCCGGCTGACGGATCCTCAAAAATCCCTCTATCTGAGCGCCACGGCACTGTTACGAGCGCAGCACGCCTCTTCGGTTCCGCTGCTGCACAGAATCGGCTATGTGAACGACACCATAGCGATGCTTGACAGGGCCGGGCAACTCTCCAGCGGCCAGATCTTCGTGGTCAACTGGGTCGCGGGCGTGGTCCGCTCCGAACTCCCTGGCGTTTTTCGGCAGAGTAAGGCCGCCGAGGCCGAGCTGGCGTGGTGCCTGGACAACGCGGCCAAGGCGCCCGACCCGGGTTGGCTGCGTGAGGTCCACTATCACCTCGGAAAGTTGGCGCTCGCCAGGGGTGACCGCACCAAGGCGGAAGGGCATCTGCACAGGAGCGGCTACAAAGATTGGAACAGGCCCGTTACGCTGAACACTCCTTTCTCGGAGGACGCGGCAACCGGGCATACGTTCGCTTCGCGCCGCATTTCCGAAATTGTGCCGGGACGCGTGTATGCTTTGACGGGATTCGAGTTCACCGAATACTACTTCGTGGTATCGGACGATGCTCGGGAACTGTTCGGCATCGACGCCGGCACCCGGCCGGATTCGGCGAAAAGCGCCTATGAGGCGCTGCGTGCGCAAGTCCCCGGTCTGCCTCCTCTAACGGCCATCTTCATTACGCACTCCCACTGGGATCACGTTGGCGGCCACGCGTATTTCCACGGCTTAAACCCGCGGCCGCGATTCTATGCCCGAAACAACTACCTGGAGGAAATCGCCCGAGAGACATCCGGTACGCCGGGGGTTTTCGAGAAGCATTTCTTCGGCGAGCGCTTTCGCATCGAGGATGTGCGCAGCTTCAAACCGGATGTCACCGTAGCGGCTCGCACCGAACTAAGGGTCGGGGGAACGCGGATCGAGCTGATCCCCGTCCCGGGCGGAGAAACCTCCGATGGCATCTTCGTTTACTTGCCCGATCAAGGCGTCATGTTCGTCGGCGATTTCATCATGCCCTACCTCGGCGCTCCTTTTGTCGAGGAGGGGAACTTCCAGGGACTGCTGGATGCCATCGACCTCGCGGCCGCGGAGCATCCGCGGTTCCTGCTGCATGGGCACGAGCCGTTGACGCGAAACTTCAACTCGACAGCCATCCTGGCGCAGCTGAAACCGGATTTGTTGTGGCTTCGCGGCCAGGTACTGAGCGCCATAGGGCGCGGCGAGGAGCGCGGCGCCATCCACCAGGCAAATCTGATTCCGCCAGGCTTGATCGCGGGCCAACCAGATGTCTATCTGCCGTATTTCATCATGCGAGAACACATTATCGACCGGCTGTACGACCAGAACGTGGGCTATTGGCAACCCGACCTGCAAGGCCTCGACCACCTCACCAGCGCGGACCGGGCATCTCTATTTGTGGACTATCTCGGGGTCACAGAAGGGCAGCTCGTGAAGGCGGTGGAACGCATGGCGGCGGACGGCAAGTACGAACTCGCATCCTCATTGTCGGAGTCTGCGGGAAAGCGGTTCGCCGACAACGCGTCCGTGGACGACGCGAGACGATTGGTTTACCTCAAGCTGATGGAGAAGCATGAAAACACGGACCCATTCAAATTCATCGTCTACTCCTCCCGGATCGCTGAACAGGTACCACCGATGGCCGCCGGCAAGTGATGGGATGACCTTGCGAAGTCAGTGCCGCCACTACGCCGCGGCCACTTTACAGCATCATACGCACGACCGCCGCGATCTCGTCCTCCATCGGCCGGTCTTTGTCCTGGAACGCGGCGGTCTTTCGCACGTCCTCGTAGATTTGGCGCGAGCCTTGGCCCAGCCGCGCCACACCGCCGCGCAGATCCACGGCTTGCGCCGCGGCCAGCAACACCATGGCGGTTTCGTTGCGGACGCACTCGAGCGCCTCCATGGCGGTCACCGCGGCGTGCATACCGAGGCTCACCACGTCTTCGTTGTATTCTTCGGTGGGCAACGAATGGATGGAACTCGGGCCGGCCATCTGCCGCACCGCGCAGGCGAGGCTGGTGACGCTGAGTTGCATGCCTTTGAAGCCCGAATTGACGCCCGGCTCCGGCGTGAGGTTGGCCGGCAGGCCGGCGTTGAAACGCGGATCCACCAGCACCGCCATCAACGCGTTGGCCCAACTGGCCATTACTGAGAAATCGAGCTTCCAGGTGTCGAGCAGCCGCGCGATGTGCCCGCCGTAGAAATTGCCCGCCTGATAAAATGTCCCGCTCTCCGGATCGATCAGCGGATTGTCGTTGGCGGAGTTGATCTCGCGCTCGAGTACCGCGCGCCCGTCCTCGAGAGCTTCCCAGGCCGGCCCCAGGCCTTGCGGCGCGCAGCGCAGCGAGTAGCCGCTTTGCCGGCTCGATGCGGTAACGTTCTGGGAACCGGCCAGCGCCTCGCGGATCCAGGCCGCCACGGCTATCTGTCCCGGATGCCCTTTCTGTTTGTGAACCCAGGGCTGGAACGGCTGGTTCGGCGCCTGCAACGCTTCCACTGCCAGGGCGATCGTGTTCAACAGCGTCCGCAGGACGCGGCGCGCGTCGGCCCACACCAGGGACGCCACCGCGGTCATTACGGTCGTGCCGTTGATGAGCGCAAGCCCTTCTTTCGGAGCGAACCGCACCGGCTCCAGATGCGCGCTCAGCAGAGCCTCCGCCGCGGACATCCGCCGGCTATTCAGTTCGGCTTCTCCCATACCCACCAGGAGGCGCGCGATGTACGCCGACGGCATCAAGTCCCCGCTGGCGCCGACGGAGCCATACCGCGGCACCACCGGCGTCACGCCGCGGTTGAGCGCGGCAACGAGAGCATCCACCAACTCCGTGCGCACGGCCGAGGTTCCCGTGGCGAATGTCGCCACGCGCAGCAGCATGGCCGCGCGAACCGCGTCCGTGGGTAACGGAGCGCCCGTCGCGCAGGAAAGGTGCCGCATCAGATTGTGCTGCAGCCGTTCCATGTCCTCCGGCGGCACTACGAAATCCTGATTGCCCCCGACGCCCGTGTTGATGCCGTAGATGCGTTCCCCGCGCGCGATGCGCTCCGCCAGACGATCGCGGCCTTTGGCGATCCGCGCCCGCGAGGCGGCCGCGAGTCCTACGGAGACCCCCTGCCGCGCCACACGTTCCACATCTTCGAGGGAGAGCGCTCGCGCGCCCAGTTCCAGGAGTTCAGCCATTTCTGTAGAGTAGCGCCTACTCTACCGTAAACGTCTGCCGGGTCTCGTAGGCCTGGCTGCCCACTGCGTCCTTCACCTGGACGGCGATGGTGTAGGTTCCGGCCCGAATATTGCTTTGCAGGGTGATCCCCATCGCCGCGGATACGTATCGTTTGGGGTAAAACGATTCGGACTGTTCCGATTCAGGCTGCGGTTGGGTCCACAGCACTTTGCCCGCCTCGGTGATGATCGACGTTATGTAACTGACATCGATCTGGTTCTTCGGCCCGTACTTGAAACCCGTGATATCAAAACGCGCCCACACACCGTCTCCGGGCCGGTAGGCTGCTTTTTCCACCGGCTGGGTATCATCCTCGGACCGGAAGAACTGAAAGTTCCTGACGGTGAGCGTCTCGCTCGGCGCCACATCGCGTCCGCGCACCTGGAACGGAATCGAAGACTCGGCCTTGGTCTTCGCGACGAGATCTTCGACTCTGACGGTGATCTTGTATGTCCCCGACCCGGCCAGCGGCGGCACCATGATTTCGGTTTGGATCTTGGGCATCCACTCCTTGTCCTGCGGAGTCACCTCCTCGACGATCTCCTGGTGGAACGGCTCCATGATCGGAACGCCCTGTGGGTCGGAGGCCTCCACGGTATAGCCGAGATGAATTTTTTCATCCGCGGTCTTCGTATAGCCGCCGACCCGGCAGAAGTAAAACAAGGTTTCGCCGGGCACATGGTCGAAACTGGCGGGCAGCACCGCGCCGCCATCGCTATCGGAGATCGCCGGCCGGACGATTTCCAGAGGGGCGGCGGCCAGGGGAATTGCAAACGCCAGGAGCAGCATCGGACGCATGGCGAAGACTCTAATCCATTTTGGGAACGTCAAAAGTCAAAAGTCAAAAGTGGGGCCGAGCCACAGGCGAAGCGTACCTGCCTACTTTTGACTTTGACCTTTGACTTTTGACTTTTGACTTTTCCAGAATGGGGGCATGGCGCTAAGCCGACGGGCCTTCCTGGCCGCCGCGGCCGCGAGCCGTCTCGCCGCCCAACCGAAAGCCCGCACCGGCCCCCTGATTTGCCTCTACTCGCGCCTGCTTCCCGAGGTCGAGTACTCCGATATGGCTCCGATCCTGAGCGGCATGGGTTTCGATGGCTGCGATCTCTCCGTGCAGCAGGGTGGCACCGTCGAGCCTTTCCAGATCTCGGTCGACCTGGTCCGCGCCGTCGAGGTGTTCCAAGGGCGCGGCCTCGAGGTTCCTCTCATCACCACGACGTTCGTCAATGCGACCGAGCCCTGGGCCCGCAACGTGCTCTATATCACCGGGGGCACCGGAGTCCCGTTCTTCCGGGGAGGCTACTGGCGCTTTCCCGGCGCGCGCCTTGTCGAGATGAAGGCCCAGATTGTCGGCCTCGCCAGCGTCGGCCGTGCCTACAACATGGCCATGGGTGTGCCCAATACGGCGGGCGAGGCCGTGATCGGCGATCTCGATCCGAAATGGGTCGGCTGGGATTTCGATCCCTCGCAAGCCACGCCCGATCTGCCGCTCGAAAAAGCGATGCCGCGCGTGAAGATGTTCATTCTGCGCGACGCACGCCGTCAGAACAGCCAGTTGACACCATGTCCATTAGGTGAGGGCATTGTGGACTGGGGAAAGTTTTTCGACACCATCGCCCACGCGAAATTTTCGGGTCCCCTGACCTTGCAGTCCGACTATCCGGCGTCCGACCGGGTCGAGGCGATCCGCAAGGATCTCGACTTCGCGCGGAAGCACCTGAACGACGCCTATCAGAAGGTGATCAACAGCGCTACTTCATCCCAGCCATCAGCCGGACCGTCGGTTTCGTCACCAACGCCAGAACCGCGGCCGCAGCCACGCTGAGCGCGGCCACCACCCCGAACAGTTCGGTCAGCGGCATGGCATCGTAGACCGCGGCCGCCTGCCCGGCCGCCCAATCGCCGATGCTGATCGACAGGAACCACACGCCCATCATGAAACCGGCCACGCGCTGCGGCGCCAGTTTGGTCATCGCGCTCAGCCCCACCGGGCTGAGACACAGTTCTCCCAGCGTTTGCAGAAAGTAGGTGCCCGTGAGCCACCAGGGCGAAACCAGTTTCCCTCCCAGCGAAAAAGCCGCGGCGGGCACCAGGATCGCAAAGGCCAGTCCACCCAGCAGCAAGCCCCAGGAGAACTTCGCGGGTACCGACGGTTCGCGGTGCCGCATCGCGATCCACAACCAGGCAAACACCGGCGCGAGCGCGATCACGAAGACCGGCTGTACGAACTGAAACCAGCTGGCCGGAAATTCCCACCCAAGAAAATGCCGGTCCGTGTTGCGTTCCGCGAACAGGTTGAGCGAGGAGCCGGCTTGCTCGTAGGCTGCCCAGAAAATGGCCGACGCCACGAAAATCACCAGTGTCGCGACCGCCCGCTTGCGCTCGATCGGCGACCAGCCGCGCCCGAAGATGAGCCAGGCAAAGACGGCGGCGGAGATCGCCAGCAGCACCCAGCCTAAGGCCTGCGAGATCACCTCAGCCGTCAGGTTGATCGTCCCCGCGCGCGCGAGGAGCGCCACGATTGCCAGTGCCGCCAGGGAACCCAACCCGGTGAGCAGCCCGCTGCGCTTTTGCGCGGGAGTTGCCGCGGCGCCCGGATGCTTGCCCGCCATGCCGAGATACTTCCCGCTCAGGGCGTACTGAATCAGGCCTGCGAGCATCCCGATTCCGGCTGCGCCGAATCCCAGACGCCAGCTGATGCGTTCACCCACATACCCGCAAATCAACGGCGAGATGAGGGCGCCGACGTTAATCCCCATATAGAAGATGGAAAATCCGGAATCGCGGCGCGCGTCGGTGGGCCCATAGAGTTGCCCGACAATCGTGCTGACGTTCGGTTTCAGCAGCCCGGTGCCTAACATCAGCAGCACCAGCCCCAGGTAGAAGAACGGAAGCCCCGGCACAACCAGGCAAAATTCTCCGGCCGAAATCAGGACTGCACCGTACAGCACCGCCCGTTGCTGGCCGATAATGCGATCAGCGAGCCATCCGCCCGGCAGGTTCATCAGGTAGGCCAAGGCCGTGTAGAGCCCGTAAACCGAACCGCCCTTGGCGTCGGAAAACCCGAGGCCGCCCGAACTGGTGGGCGCGACCATGTAGAGAATCAGGATCGCGCGCATCCCGTAGTAGCTGAACCGCTCCCACATCTCCGTGAAGAAGAGCGTCGCCAGGCCGCGCGGATGGCCGAGAAACCGTTTGTCTTGATGGGTTTCCACCTCGGTACGGGTCGGCATGCACCGCCAGTGTAGCATTGCGGGTCTGATAGCATGACCAGATGGACTGGAGAGCGCACGGGATCAAAATTGTTCGCGCCGGTGAGTTGGACTCAAACACTCCACAAACGCCGGGCATGACCCGAGCCGCCGCCATTACCTACGCCACAGCAGGCGCGCAGAAACTTTGGGCGGGAACCGTGGTGGTTCAGCCCGACGCCAAGACGGGTGCGCATCACCACGGCGAACTGGAGACCGTGCTTTACATTGTGAAAGGCCGAGCCCGCTTCCGCTGGGGGGAAAAGCTGGAGTATGTAGAGGAAGCCGGTCCCGGCGATTTCATTTACGTCCCGCCGTACGTCCCTCACCAGGAGATCAACGCACGCCGCGATGAACCAGTAGAAGCGGTGGTGGTGCGCAGCGGCCAGGATCCAATTGTGGTGAATCTGGACATTCCGAGTCCCGAGCCCTCGGCTGACCCGCCCGATCCCTTCCATCCGCGCCGATCACTGTAAGGTTTCCGCCCGCTTCAACCGATGAAGCGGGTGATGCCAGTCCCATCCGGGCGCGCGACCCTGCTTGTCTGCGCAGGCCTGCTGAGCGTGCCGACGCTGATTCGGCCGCAGACCACGACCACTACGATCACCGCAACACCCGCTTCGCTGACGTTTCAATATACGCTAGGGCCGACGGCGAAATTGCCAGCGGCTCAAGTTGTAAACCTGAAGAGTAGCGAAGTGAATCTGGTGGCCACCTTGACGGTAAGCGGCGACCTGCCGAGCAACGGCGATTGGCTGGAGCCGTCGATCCGGCGCGGAACCACCATTAAGTTGCCGGGGAGTGTCAGCGTGACCGTCACCCCGACGTCTTTGGCTGCGGGCACCTACAACGCCACCATCACCTTCACGGCGACGGACTCGGGGGGCGCTACCGTGACGCAGACGGTCGGAGTGAGACTGATCATTCTTCCGGCTCCGTCCGAGCTGGACTTCAGCCCGGTCGGCGGCTTGACGTTCAACTATACGACAGGAAGCCCGACGGCTCCGGCCAGCCAGCAATTCCTGATGTACAGCGAGGGCGCGCCGTTGTCCGTGACGGTTACGGTATCGGGTGCGCCGTGGCTGAAAGCGAGTCCGACCGGCTCAGTCCAGGTAGGCGGTCTGTTCAAGCCGATTTCGGTGAGTATCGATCAGGTGGAACTCGCCAAACTCATTCCGAAGACGTACACCGCCAACATCACCGTCTCCGCGCCGGCCGCGATCAACAAGAATTCGACGTATCCCATCACGTTAAATGTCAATGCGGCGGTTCCCTCCGTGACGGACACGTGGCCGAGCGGAGTGGTACTGAACAGCAGCGGCACCGGCGCGACCACGGTCGTCCTCGATGGGACCGGTTTCTTTGACACGTCTACGGTGACGGC
>Ga0126371_10007031_pt1 | contig 10045 bp, 9 predicted proteins | sample PanSoiMetaPlot_4_FD_110145 | JGI IMG/M metagenome (GOLD analysis project Ga0126371, IMG submission 110145) | Tropical forest soil microbial communities from Panama - MetaG Plot_4 | ecosystem: Environmental > Terrestrial > Soil > Tropical forest > Bulk soil | place: Panama | collected 2016-02-17
AAGTTCTGCGCACGGCGATGAACGACGCGGAGCCCATGCTCGTGGAGTTTCAGGTCGCCGATGATCTTCGGCTGCAGCAGGCCTACCGTGTAGGCCGCCGTGGAGTTGCGGAAGCCGGGATGGAATTCCTCCGTGACGCAGGCCCCGCCGACCACGTCGCGCCGTTCCAGAACGCGTACGCGCAACCCTGCCATGCCGAGATAGGCCGCGCAGACGAGCCCGTTATGACCGGCCCCGATTATGATGGCGTCAAGATCAGACATGGCGTTCGCGCAAGCAATTCGGTGGTCTCGTGCAGCGTTTCCAATGTTCGAATCATATCGACATCATCCATCAGCCTCCTCCTCAGGAGCGCTCTCGGGCGCGCGTTTCGAAAGGCGGCGACAGGCGAAATCGTGCCCGCGGCCATCCCTCGAGACGGCCGCGCGAAGAGCGCGGCCTCCTCGGGATGAGGTCTGCGAGTTTGATTCCGGTCGTGCGACACGATTGGTTTCATGAAATCGGTCGACTAGACGTGTTGTGTAGGCGAGCTGAACCGCAGCAGAGGCAGAAGGTCAATCTCCGTCGAGCGAAAATTACGACCTTCCCGAACTTTAGAAGGAGGGCTGGGGTCGATCCTGTCGGCAGCCGTACCGCCTCCGCCCAAGCTCAGCGCGGACGAGCAAGCCGCACGCCGGAAAAAGACCGAGGAGCTCGCGCCGACGTATCGCACGGCGCGGCGCAGTCCGGACGATGATCAGCAATGCCACCAAACAGAATTGGGGTAAAGTAGCTAAAAGCTCGGCGTGAAGCCAGAACAGGCCGAATCGGCGTCCGGCAAAAGCATTGCCGGACAAACGCGGTTGATCAGGAGGTTTGTCCATGCACGATATCGTCATTCGCGGCGGCACTATCATTGATGGAACCGGCAAGGCGGCCTTCACCGGGGACTTGGCCATCGACGGCGACCGCATCGTGGGCGTGGGCGGCCGGCAGGGTCCGGCCCGCCGCGAGATCGCCGCGACGGGGCTCTTGGTGACGCCGGGCTGGGTGGACGCGCACACGCACTATGACGGACAGGCGATGTGGGATCCGTTGCTGGTGCCGTCGTGCTGGCACGGCGTCACGACTGCGATATTCGGCAACTGCGGGGTCGGCTTCGCCCCGGTGCGGCCGCAGCATCGGGCGGCGTTAATGGAATTGATGGAGGGCGTCGAGGAAATTCCGGGCGTCGTTCTGGCCGACGGATTGAGCTGGGATTGGGAAACCTTCCCAGAGTTCCTCGATGCACTGGAGCGCCGGCCGCGCGCGATCGACATTGCGGCTCAGCTCGCGCATCATCCTTTGCGGGTCTACGTGATGGGAGACCGCGCCATTCGGCTCGAAGCGGCGAATGCCGACGACATTGCCGAGATGCGCCGTCTGACGATTGAAGCGCTTCGCGCTGGCGCTTTCGGGTTTACCACCTCGCGCACGGACTCTCATAAGACGCCGGTCGGGGAGATGGTTCCGTCGCGCTATGCCGGAAGCGACGAACTGCTGGGCATTGGCTCTGCGCTCGGCTCCATTGGCGCCGGCGCCTTTGGCATGAACAGCGATTTCGACGACGAAGCCGCCGAACTCGCCTGGATGACGCAGCTCGCGCGAGAAACGGGACGCCCGGTGTGGTTCCTGCTGACGGACCGCTATGAGGACCCGGAGCGGTGGCGGCGCCTGCTGACAGCGACCCATACTGCCCGGGCAGATGGGGCGCAGGTGACGGCCCAGATCGCCGGCCGGCCGATTGGCGTCATGATGGGCATCGGTACGGCGCTCAATCCGTTCTCGCTACGGCCGAGCTATCGGGAAGTCGACGGTCTTCGCATAGCCGAGCAGCGCAAGCGCCTGGCGGATCCCGACCTGCGCCGCAGGATTCTGGCGGAGAAGCCTTCCGCTGAGGAGGTGAGTCGGCTGGCGCAGTTCCGCCAGCTCATCACGACCCGCTGGGACCGGTTTTTCGTGATGACCGATCCGCCGGACTACGAACCCGCCGCCGAGATGAGCGTGGCGGCAATCGCCGCCCGCGAAGGGCGCACGCCTGACGAGGTTGCTTATGACTATCTAACCCAAGCTGCGGATCGGTTCCTGTTCTTCCCGATCGTGAACTATGTGCAGGGCGATCACGAGCCGATCCGCGCGATGCTGACGGATCCGGCGACCCTTCTCGGGTTGAGCGACGGCGGCGCCCATTGTGCTTCGATCGTCGACGCCGGCGTGCCGACCTTCATGCTGGTGCATTGGGCTCGCGATCGTCGGCGTGGACCCAGGCTGCCGCTTGAATTGCTGGTCAAGCGCCAAACCAGCGAGACGGCCGATTTCTTCGGCCTCTCTGACCGCGGCCGGCTCGCGCCAGGCCTGCGGGCCGATGTGAACCTGATCGATTTCGACGGCTTGAGGCTTTATCAACCGGAACTCGTGAGCGATCTACCGGCCGGCGGACGGCGGTTCGTGCAACGGGTCGATGGGTACAAGACGACGCTTGTCGCGGGAATCCCGATTTTCGAGCAAGGCGAGCATACCGGCGCATTACCCGGACGTCTGGTGCGCGCTGGCCAGGTGTAGGAGGCCGACTAGGGTGGGCAAAGCGAAGCGTGCCATCAACCCCCTTCCCGCCCTCCTTCGCTAACGGCAGGTAGGAGAGAGGTGTTGGGGCACGGCGCGCAAAGCGCCTTTGATCGCCCTGCAAGTCATCGTAATCGATCGAAATCCGCCCTAGATGATGTCAGCCTATGAAAAAGAGAAGCGCAGGAATCTTGATGTACAAGAGATCGGGGCAGGAACTTTTCCTGCTCCTGGTGCATCCCGGCGGCCCGTTATGGGCTAGGAAGGACCTCGGGGCGTGGTCGATCCCGAAAGGAGAATATGAGAAGGGCGAGGAGCCTCTTGCCGCGGCAAAGCGGGAGTTTCGCGAGGAGCTGGGAGTGGAACCAAGCGGCGAGTTCTGTGAGTTGGGTGTGCTTGTACAGCCCAGCAAGAAGGAGATCACTGCATGGGCCGTCGAAGGTGACTTTCCAGTCGCCGATCTGAAGTCGAACACATTCGAGCTGGAATGGCCTCCCAAGAGTGGGCGGAGGAGGCAATTTCCCGAAGTCGATCGCGCCGAGTGGTTCATTCCGGCTGACGCACGTATGCGGATTCTCCCCGGGCAAGTCGAGTTCATCGACCGGTTACTGGCCCGAATCGGGCATGTGGAACCGCTTCAACATGGCCGTTAGGGCGGATAGCAAAGCGTAATCGGCCGATCGGTGCCACCTACGCTTACGCTACTGCTCCTACGCTATTGTCGCTACATGCCAGCATGCGCCAGCCCTTGAAACTTCATCCCGACTCGCTTTGCTCTGCTGTGACCGGCATCGAAGTGGAGGGCGCGCGCTCACGCGCCGGCAGCTTGGTGTTGTGCTATTTCGTGACCGGTAGGATAAGCGATCTGCGCATGCCGTCGGTAACGACGGGCGGGCGGACCGACGGGCTCTGGCAGCACACCTGCTTTGAGGCCTTCGTCGGTAATTCGTCGGGCGCCGGGTATTACGAGTTCAACTTTGCGCCCTCGACGCAATGGGCCGCGTATCGGTTCAGCGGCTATCGAAGCGGGATGCACGTTGCGACCGAGATGCCCGCGCCGTGGATCGAAGTACGATCAAGTCGGGAATACTACACACTGCAAGCGTCTCTGGAGTTGGACCAGTTATCGATGTTGCCGCGCGACGCCGGATGGCGCCTGGGTCTCTCGGCGTTGATCGAAGAAACGAGCGGCCATAAATCCTATTGGGCGTTGGCGCATCCGCCGGGCAAGCCCGATTTCCATCATTCCGATTGCTTTGCGTATGAACTTAACCCGGCGTAGTGGTCTCACTCCAACGCGAGTGTCCGTCGTTCCGGGGCGCGGGCTCTTGCGCGCGAGGCCGGAATCCATAACCCTCACCTGGTGGCTATGGATTCCGGGCTCGCCGCATCGCGGCGTCCCCGATTGCGTTGAGCATGAGATTCCGAACAGTAACGGCCATGAAATTCGGCATCGATCAACTTGTTGCTGACCCCGCTTTGCGCGCGCCGCTCAACGGCAGGCGGATAGCATTGCTGGCCCATCCGGCTGCGGTCACGGAAGATTTGACCCACTCGCTCGATGCGCTAGCCGCATGCAGCGACATTAGGCTCGCCGCGGCTTTCGGTCCGCAGCATGGCCTGCGCGGCGACAAACAGGACAACATGATCGAGTCGCCGGATTTCGACGATCCGGTGCACGACATTCCGGTATTCAGCCTGTATGGCGAAGTGCGGAAGCCGACAGATACGATGATGGATGCGTTCGACATCATCCTCGTCGATCTGCAGGATCTGGGTTGCCGTATCTATACATTCATCACGACGCTGCGCTACATCCTCGAAGCGGCGTCGAAGCGCAGCAAAGCCGTGTGGGTGCTGGATCGGCCGAATCCTGTCGGCCGACCGGTCGAAGGCTTGACGCTCCGCGCCGGGTGGCAAAGCTTTGTCGGTGCCGGTCCGTTGCCGATGCGTCACGGGCTTACGCTCGGCGAGCTTGGTTCGTGGTTTGTCAAGACGCTCAAGCTTGATGTGGAGTATCGCGTCATCGAAATGCAAGGCTGGCAGCCCGATGCCGGGCCGGGATTCGGCTGGCCGCTTGGCGAGCGGGCGTGGGTCAATCCCAGCCCCAACGCGCCTAACTTGTGGATGGCGCGCGCCTATGCGGGCTCGGTGATGCTCGAGGGCACGACGCTCTCGGAAGGGCGCGGCACCACGCGGCCGCTCGAGTTGTTCGGCGCTCCCGATATCGGTGCACGTCGGGTCATGGAGGAAATGTATTCCCTGGCGCCGCAGTGGCTCCACGGCTGCCGCCTGCGCGATTGCTGGTTCGAGCCCACGTTTCACAAACACGCGGGCGGGCTTTGCAACGGCGTGCAGATTCACACGGAAGGCCCCGGCTACGACCACCGGGCGTTCAGGCCGTGGCGCATCCAGGCGCTTGCCTTCAAGGCTGTACGCCGCTTGTATCCGCATTATCCGCTATGGCGCGATTTCGCCTACGAGTACGAACACGGCAAACTGGCCATCGATGTCATTAACGGCAGTCCGTTGCTGCGGGAATGGGTCGACGATGCGCACGCTACCCCCCAAGACTTGGATGCGCTGGCGATGCCGGATGAGGAGGCTTGGTTGGATGAGCGCCGAGGATACCTGCGCTATTGAGGTCAAACCGTGACCTTGCCCATAGCTGAAAGGTCGACCTGATCAGCCTGGAGTCGCCGAAATGTTCTTTCACCTTCCAAGAAAGCGTAGCAGGCGCCGCAAGCGGGGCAGATCGCATGGACGCGTCGGACAAGACGGAAACGTATACCGGGGGATTTCTCTTGCAGCTCGCGCAGCCGCTTGGCCCAAGTCTCATCGGCGAGCCGGATCGATTCAAACCCGAGAATTCCGCCACACGAAAGGCACGCAAATGTGCAAGCAGCCGCCTTCAGCCGCTTGCGATAAATGAAGTCAAGAAGGGCGACGACCGGAATAATTATCGGCAAGAGTACGATCAAAAGGATGAGTACACCTATTATCGCGATACCGAGCACGACGCCATCCCATTTCCGCCGACACCGGCGAATGCAAGGTATTGAGACGAATGAATTCGGCGATGGCGTCCGCATTTCTTTTCGCTGCTGCGTCCGTCAAGGCGGCTGCTCGAATTGCGATTCGAACTTTCAATACCGCGCATTCCCCGGCGTCCGCGGAAACGGGATGGCGTCGCGGACGTTGGCGAGGCCCGTGACGTAGGCGAGCGTGCGCTCGAACCCCAGGCCGAAGCCCGCGTGCGGCACCGTGCCGTAGCGGCGGAGATCCCGGTACCAGGCGTAGTGCTCCTTGTCGATGGCGCGCTCGGCCATGCGGGTGTCGAGCACGTCGAGGCGCTCCTCGCGTTGACTACCGCCGATGATCTCGCCAATCCCGGGCGCGAGTACATCCATGGCGGCGACCGTCCTGCCGTCGTCGTTTACCCGCATGTAGAACGCCTTGATGTCCTTCGGGTAGTTCATCACGATGACGGGCTTCTTGACGTGCTTTTCGGTGAGATAGCGCTCGTGCTCCGACTGCAGGTCGATGCCCCACTTGACCGGGAACTCGAACTTCTGCTTCGCCCGCTCAAGCACCGCGATGGCCTCGCCGTACTCCATGCGCACGAACTCGGAGCCGACGATCGCTGTGAGCTTCGCCACCAGTCCCTTCTCGATCCGCTCATCGAAGAAGGCAAGGTCTTCCTCCCTTTCCCTCAGCAGCGACTCGAATGCTGACTTCAACAGCCCTTCCGCCAGGGTCCCATTGTCCGACAGGTCGGCGAACGCGATCTCCGGCTCGATCATCCAGAACTCGGCGAGATGGCGGCTGGTGTTGGAGTTCTCCGCCCGGAATGTCGGCCCGAACGTGTAGACCTTAGTCAGCGCAAGGCAGTAGGCCTCTACGTTGAGCTGCCCCGACACGGTCAGGAAGGCCTCGCGGCCGAAGAAATCCTGCGCGTAGTCCACCCCGCCCTGTGGCGCGCGCGGCAGATTAGCGAGGTCGAGCGTCGATACCCGGAACAGCGCTCCCGCCCCCTCGGCGTCGGACGCGGTGATGATCGGCGTATTGACCCAGAAGAAGCCGTTCTCATCGAAAAACCGATGGATGGCTTTGGCCAGCGTGTGGCGAACCCGCGTCGCCGCCCCGATCACGTTGGTGCGCGGCCGCAGATGCGCCACCTCGCGAAGGAACTCCAGCGTGTGTGGCTTGGGCTGGATCGGATAGGTATCGGGGTCGTCCACCCAGCCGATCACATGAATAGCGCTTGCCTGCACCTCGAACGGCTGCCCCTTGGCGGGCGATGGCACGACCATCCCGGTCGCTTCAATGGCACAACCGGCCGTGAGCTTCAGGACCTCGTCGCCGTAGTTGGGCAGCGTGTTCGGCGCGACCACCTGCACCGGATGAAACGACGACCCGTCCGACACGTGGACGAACGAAATGCCGGCCTTGGAATCTCGCCGGGTTCGCACCCAGCCCTTGACCGTCACGGGTGCATCCTTCGGCGCCTGGCCAGCCAGGATCTGGCGCGTGCTGAACTCATCCTTGTGCATTGATCGAAGTTACAAAGGCAGAGCGATTTGTCCAGTTATTGTCCCTCGGGCCGCAGCCGCGGTGGCCCTGCTGGGGCGGCGCAATCGCCGGCTTCATGGCCCGATCGGTCGCCTTGGTTCATGCCGTTCGTTGGAACGAAACGGGAATTGAGGGGCTGTCCAACGTGTTTGGACCAACGTTTGGACGCGCAAGGACCATGGTCGCACATCGTCAAGACCGGGAAGACTACAGCCGGCTACCGGTATGTCGAATCCGTCGCCGGCAGGCGCGTTTGCTGGAGTTTCTTTACAAGGGCTGCGGCGCACTCATCCTGGCACTGCGACGTCGATGCCCGGCATTACCACTCCGCTTTTGATCGGCCACCGGTTCGTCGGCAATTGCTGAGCACGGGCTCGAAAAGGATTGGAACCTCCAACCAAGACACTATGAGCTGCCAAACCCTATATAAGTTAACCAGCAGTCGCGCCTCCCTCAGATCATTTTACCGTGAAACTTGCTACTGCCAGGAGCCAGGGTCAGAACCAGACGGCCCTGACAAGTTGGACGGCCTTTTGGGCGGTTCGGCAAGTCTCTGAATAAAAAGGAATTTCCGTGGTGGGCCCGGGAGGACTCGAACCTCCAACCAAGCGGTTATGAGCCGCTAGCTCTGACCATTGAGCTACGGGCCCCAGTGTTTCTTAGACCATTTTCGCCACCGTGGTGACCCGAATGCGAGTCAGAAATCGCACGGCGAGATGCGACGCCGTGCAATCCAGCATTGCGTGAATGAGGAGTTGCGCTCCTCAATTCGGCAACAAATGTCCAGTTCAAGCGTTGTTGTACACGGCTGGGCGAGTTAAGCCAAAGACCGCAAGCGGGGACACCGTGGTTCGGCACGTCAATCACCGTGACCAGTTTAACTTCTTGCTTCGCACCAACCGGACTGTGGTGCTGGCCGTGCTGTGGGCGGCGCTCGCAGCCTGCGTTGTCGGTTCGCTCGTTTATGACGTCGCTGACTGGATTAGCGCGTGGTGAGACGTTCACATCCGTAGCACGCGCTTGGCATTGCCGCTGAGGATCTTCATCTTGTCCTCATCGCAGATCGGCGTCGACTCCAGCCATCGAGTCGCTGGCAAGTTTTCCACAAAAGGCCAATCGACGGCAAACAGAATCCGATCGATTCCCATTTCCATGATGCAACACAACAGCGCCGGACTAGAGAAGTTCCCGCTGGTGGTGATGTAGAAGTTGTTGCAGAAAACGTCGCGGAAGCTCAGGGATTTCTGTCCGGGCCGCGCCAGCGCCTGGTCGATACGCCAGACGAGGAACGGCAAGGTTTCGCCGAGATGGCCGAGGATGATCTTCAGACCCGGATGAGCCTCGAACACTCCGCTCAGCACCATGCGGATCGCCGTCGTCGCGGTCTCGACCGTGTAGCCCCATGCGGGTCGCACCACCATGGGAAACTGTTGGGCGTAATCGGCGTAGTAGGCCTGCGTTACGGCGGTATGGGGCAGCGACGGATGCAGATAGATCGGCACATCGAGCGTCTCGGCGCGCGCATAGATCGGCCAGAACCACCGGTCGTCGACGAACTTGCCGTGGGCCAAGCCGTGGATCATGGCGCCCTTGAAACCAAGCTTCACCACGCAGCGCTCCAATTCGTCGGCCGCGGCCTCCGGCTCGGCGGTGGGCAGCGCGGCGAAGCACGCAAACCGCGTCGGATGGGCCGCAATCGCCTGATGCAGCCGGTCGTTGACCCGCCGGGTCAGCTCGACCGCGATATCGGCTCCGATTTTCTGGGCGGACGGCGCGCCATGGGACAGCACCTGGATGTCGATGCCGGCTTCGTCCATTTCCTTGAGGCGCAGGGCGCCGAGATCGTCGAGACGACGCTGCGTCTCCCCCGGCCGGCCGGCTTCGATGCCGGTGAAATGCGCCGCCAACTCGGCGTCCCAGTAGTGCTCCTCGATCGCAATAACCGGACATTTCGGCTTGGTCAGCATTCGCGTTTCCCCTTTTCCCACCCCTCCCTACGCTCCCCCTGCTTGTGGGGAATTTTAGGGAGGGGGCTGCCTCTCTCGTATCGAAGGTGAAAAGTTCAGCGTCAAGGCCAAGCTGTCAGGACAAGCTCGTGACAACGATCTACAAAATTTGCCCGGCGGTGCAATGGGCCGAGGCCGAGCGCACCGGCGAATTCCACGGCTCGGCGGCTGATCTTGCCGACGGCTACATCCATTTCTCGACCGCCACCCAGGTTGCCGACACGGCCGCGAAGCATTTCGCCGGCATGTCGGACCTTGTCCTCGTCGCGGTCGCGGCCGAGGATTTTGGTGCAGCGTTGAGATGGGAACCATCGCGCGGCGGCGCGCTGTTTCCCCATCTCTACGGCGTATTGCCGATGGCTGCGGTGCGCTGGGTGGAGCCGCTGCGGCTCAACAGTGGCGGAAGGCACGTATTTCCCCGGCTGGACGCGTGATCACTGGCGTGGCCCCTCAGCGGACAGGTTCGGTTTTATCGCATGTCATTGGAAGGAGAAGCGGATGAACTATCAAGGTCGAACTGTCGTCGTCACCGGCGGTACCGGCGGCCTCGGCACGGCCGTCGTTGAGGCGCTGATTGGCGCCGGAGCGACCTGCCATGTGCCATACCGTGGCGAAGCGGAAGGGCAGACCTTTCGACACCGTGGCCACAAGCAGGTGATGCTCTATCCGAAAATCGATTTGACTGACGAAGATGCGATCGGGCGGTTCTACCAGCAATTTCCGAACCTATGGGCCTCGATCCATGTCGCTGGCGGTTTTGCTGCCGGTCGTATTGCCGCGGCTGGAAAATCGGTCCTTACGAGCCAGCTCGATGTCAACGTCATGACCTGCTACCTGTGCTGCCGCGGCGCGGTCATGGCGATAGTCAAAAATTCCGCCGGCGGGCG
>Ga0126371_10007032_pt1 | contig 10045 bp, 7 predicted proteins | sample PanSoiMetaPlot_4_FD_110145 | JGI IMG/M metagenome (GOLD analysis project Ga0126371, IMG submission 110145) | Tropical forest soil microbial communities from Panama - MetaG Plot_4 | ecosystem: Environmental > Terrestrial > Soil > Tropical forest > Bulk soil | place: Panama | collected 2016-02-17
CCGCCCGATATCGCCGAGGTCACCCTGGCAGAACCCCTATGTTGAACGCCTGATCGGGACGCTGCGGCGCGACTGCCTGGATCACGTGCTGATCTTCAGCGAACGGCATTTGCGCCGAGTCCTGACCTTGTATTCGCTCTATTACAATGAGACGCGCACGCACTTGGGGCTGGGCAAGGACGCGTTACGACGAACCGTCCAACGATCTGGGACTATCGTCACCACACCAATCTTGTGCGGATTGCATCATCGATACGCCCGGAAATGATTTTCGGGAAGGACACCATGCTCAAGGCGCTGCTGTCGTACATGAAATACCACAACGAAGCCCGGACACATTTGTCACTAAACAAAGATCCGCCGATCCCGCGCGCTGTCCGGGCGGCGGGCCGCATTCTCAGTCTGCCGATTTTAGACGGATTGCATCATCACTACAGCCGGATTTGATTTCTGGCAGGCACAACGGTCGTGCGCGGAGCGACCCTCCTCATGAGGGCCTTGTATTCGCCAGAAGCTCGGTGAACGAGCCCGCGACCGCATAGAGATTTCCATGGCCCGTCGTATTACGGACAGCGGTCGGGTTTCGACTCTCCCAGAACAAGATGAGCTGGCCCAAATCGAGGCGCGACGGATCGAGCCCCGCCGCGGCAGCCTCCGCCGCGATACGATCGAGGTCGGCGGGGCTCAATTCGCGATGCTCGTGATCCCAGGCAAAGACAGCGCCCGAGCCGCAGGCACAGACGAGAAGGTTGCTGCCAGGGTCGGTTGCGATCGGCAAGTAGAGCGCGGGCAGATGGCCCTCGTAGGTTTCGGCCGCCAGATGGAATGGATTCCAAGAATCCCGACAGCCGATGCCATAGAGGATATCAACTTCGAACCGCGCGCCGATCGGGCAACCTTCGGGGAGATCGACGAACCCTCCAGCACCGAATCCGCCAGGACCATAACGAGATAGGAATCCGGCATAGTCGGTCGCTAAGGTGCAAGCGGCCTCGACCTGCATGCGCGCCAGCGCATCCGCCGCCGGAGGTCGCCAGGATCGGTCGAGGGGATAGAACTCCAGGCGTGCGAGGGCGCGGTCGATCTCGGCTTGGAAGCCGTCGCCGTTCTCCGGCCCCGCATTTGGCGGCCCGCTCATTGCGCGGCTCGTGCGGCCGACGCACCGCCGGTGTGCGGCACGTTGGCATGCAAGTCGGTGGGTACGAGCAGCATTAGCTTGCCTCCTTGGTGATGGTGCCACGTCAGCCCGGCGCTCTGGCGATAGGCCTTGGTACCTGCGGCTTTCGGCTCACCACGGAAGATGAAATCCTCGCGGGTGAAGCCGGGAGGTGGTTTCCGCGTGCCCTCCATGACCCCTTTTGCGAAGAGCTTATCCGCTTCGGAAAAATCGCTGGCCTCGCCGCTCATATCCCCGAGGTTCACACGCCCGACTGACCAGGGCGAGAAGTCGGGATAGCCGTTGCGGAACTGAACGCCATTACCCTTTCCGATCACGCGGACCAAGTCACGGTTGTTCGGGTCGTTCGCGTCCGGGTACCAGATCGAATTTCCCGGCCGGCCTTTGCCGTCCGCGCCCCATTGACCGTAGCTCCGCGGCAACCGCGGCGTCGAGAATACACCAGGCGGGTGGGCGGGGTCGAACCAGCGGGGAGCTTTGGCCGGATCGGCTAGGCCGTCATTGACCTCGCCTAGCCGGCTGGAAAGATCGTTGATCTGCTCGAAGGCGTCGTCCGCCGCTTCAGTGTCGCCCACGAGCTGTGCGCGGTCGAGCAGTCGCCTCTGGACGTCGATTTCGACCTCGAGCGTGTCGCGCCAGGCCTGCAGCTTGGCGGTGTCGGACAGTGTCGCCCAGCCTTTGGCGGCGTCTTGGCTCGCCATGATCTTGCCGGCCCACTTGGGATCGGTTGCCTGTCCGATGTGCTGCGCCTCTTCCTCGAGGCTGAGGATGCTGCCGCTCTTGCGAAATTCGACCAGGAGATCCGGATTGGGCCCGCGCGACAGCACCTGCAGCTTCGCGTGGGCGGCAGAATTTGGGTATTTCTTCAGCCACTCGGCATCGCTCAGCACTTTGACGATCGTGCGGTTCTCGAATTGCTTGGCCAGTTCGGGATCCAGGCTGCTCAGAAGGATCTTCTGCAGGGCGGCTGGGTCCGGATCGGCGGCACCGAGCCAGTTTTTGCGGAGGGCCGCCTCCATTACCTCGTCCGCCACGCCGAGACGGGCCGCGAAGCGAGAGAGGAGGGTGGCGCTGCGACTGGACTCCTCGAGGAAGGTGCGCACGGCGCGGTTGAAGCCAAACGCGGCCAGCGCGTTCAGGCCGATGGAGAACAGCAGCCAATTGCGCGCCGAACTGACTTGATCGCGCGTCGCGAGTTGGAAGCCGCCTTCGACATCGAGTTCGGATTCCGCACTGACGAGCGAGAATTCCGCCACTTGCTCGCGCAGTTGAAGGAGGCCGTAGCCGAGGCCTGCGCCATGGAAAGCCAAGCCGAGCCACGTCTCTCCGCCGGTGATGAGCCCCCCCAGTATCAGAACGAGGGTGATCGGATCGATCTTGAAGAGGCTCGCGAACTTGTCGAGACCGTGGAAAAACAGCGCGGTCTTGATCGAGGACTTATCGTCGTCGTTGAACCGCGCGAGGACCGGCGCGTACAGCACGTCGAAGTCGAGCACACGCGAGGGATCGTCGAAGATCGCGCGCCGGACCTGGGCGATGTTGTCGAGCCGCTTGTCCACCTCGGACATGGCAGCCTGGGCGGCTTCGGCGCCGCTCTTGTCGCCGAGCATATTCTCAACGTCGGAACTCTCGGCCGGCTCTTTCGAATCCGGGTCGCGCTTGTTTCGCACGAACAGCGCCGCGCCGGGGTTGTTGCGGACGATCTGACCAGCCTCGGTCAGCAGCGCATCGCGCCGGTCCTTCTGGTCGTCCGTCGCCTCTTTGCCCTCGATCTCGGCGGCGAGAGCGTTGAGCTCGATCATCACGCTCTGCAGCCGTGCTACATCGCGCTTGAGCTTGTCGCCGGCGGCCGGATTTGGCGTCGGCCGGAAGACACCTTCGTCCTCCGAGCTGCGCCGGATGTCCTTGAGCCGGTCCTCGGCGTGCTTCAGGTTGAGCAGCGCCAGATTCGACAGCATGCTCTGGAAGACGTCGATCGGCTGGAAGCCCGCCTCCTTCGCCTTGCCGCCCTCCAGGAGCTTCGTGTCAGCTTCCAGGCGCTTGAGGGGATTCTCCGTCTCGTCACCTGCGCGGTAGAGATCTCCATTCACCGGTGGGCGCAGCACGAAGCCGCCGCTCACCGTCAGGGCGTAGACGTCGCCCGCGAGCGGCCCGGCCGGGATCACCTCGACATAGGTGTCCTTGTCCGGAAGCAAGTAAATGTCTTCGCGGCTGTAGTCCTTGTCGAGCGTGTAGGCGTGGTAGCGTTCCTTCACCCTGACCACGGCGGTGGTCCCGCCCGATATGCGGGCGACGGCGAGCATCACGTCGGGATCCTCGTCGCCGTATTCGGGGGGGAGGAGCGACTGCAGATGGAGCTTGGCGTTCCACCACAGCGTACGCTGCTTCTCTGCGACGAGGGTTCCGAGCACGCTTTCGCCGTCAGCCTTCCAAGTCTCGCGCTGCGCCTGGAGCGCATCCTCGTCCGCCTGGGCGAGGCTGGCGTTCTCCCGAACCCCCGCGACGATCTCCTCGGTGCTGCCGCTCAGCAGCCACTTGAAAGGCGTGATGTCGCGCTTCGGGTCGTTCTTGAACAGTACGGCGAAATAGCTGTAGTCGACCTCGTAAAAGCCCTGCTGTCCAATGTAGCCGGCGTAGAAATCGATGACATTCTGTGCGGCGGGCTTGCCCTCGGCTTCTATCCGCAGCGTAGTCAACTGGTCGACGATTCGTCGCGACTTTTGTACGAGCTCGAGGATGTCGCCGTCCTGCTGCAGCAGCCTTTCGAAAGCTGCCTCGCCGATGACGTTGATGACCTTCGTCTGGAGTTCCGCGAAGGACAACGGGTACTTTGTTTTCCAGCTAGCAAGCCCGCCGCGGAGCGCAGCGGAATTTAGTATGAAATCGCCGGGGAAGTTTTTCACGTCCTCCAGCAGTTTGGCGTCCTGCTGGGCGAGATCCTCCGCCGTCCCGCCGCTGCCGTCTCGCCTGATCCTGGCCCCGCCGCGGTCCGCCTGCCGGACGTGGGCGAGCTCATGCGCAATCAGTTTGCGGCCCTCCTGGGTCTGTGGCCGATACTGTCCCGACGCAAACACGATGTCGGAGCCTGAAGCGTAAGCCCGCGCCCTCAGGCTGAGCGCGCTCTCCGCTGCTCGCGCGTCGATGTGAACGCGTACGTCGGCGAGGTCGCGGCCCAGACGCGGCTCGAAGAAGGCCCGGATGTCGCGCGGAAGGTGCTGGCCGCTGGAGAGCCCGAGCTGCGCGCTCGCGGCGGGCGCGCGTCGCCCGACGGTCCGGCTCGCCAGGCGTGGGATGGCGGCGTCGCCGCCGCTCGTGGATTCGGCGAATGCCTTCGCCTCATGCTCCTCGCGGTCGGCCACATCTCCTGGTCCGCGCCGAAGCACCGCCTGGGCCGCCTGATTTCCGACCACTTTAAGTGACGCGCGCGCAGTCGCGATTCCGGGCCGGGACCGAGGCATCGCCTCAGCTCGGCCAAGCGAGGGGGTGGACTTGCCCGCCGGGCTGCGCTTTTTGAACCCGCTCATACTCTCGCCTCGCGTGCGGGAGAGGCGACATTGCTCAGGCCCGGCCTCGCCTCCTTGGTGCGTGGCGCGAACAACCGCGCTGAGGCCTGCTTGGCGGCGCTCTTGGGCGTCCGCTCCGACTTGCCGGTCATTCGGCCGCCATGCGCGTCGCGGCCTGACAGACGCCCCGCATCACAGGCGTCGTGTCATTCGTTGCCGCGAGCCCTCCCTGATACTGCCGGAAATCGCCCGCCGCCGGCACCTTGCCCTGCTTGAGCAGCTGCCGCGACACCGCCTGGCAGAGCCGCGCCATGTCGATCGGCGCGTCGTCGCCTGCCGCCGCGAAGGCCGCGTCGAGCGCCGCCACGCGGATGTCGCCTCCGGCGAGCGCGAACTGCTGACCGAGAAACGCAAGGTCCACGTCGTCCGCCAGCGGCGCGGCGGCGGGAATGGCCGCGCGCCACAGTCGCGCGCGCAGCACCGCGTCGGGCAGCGGAAACTCGATGGCGAAATGCATTCGGCGGCTGAAGGCCGGATCGACGTTGCGCGCGAGGTTCGAGGCCAGGATCGCCACGCCCTCGAATGCCTCCAGCCTCTGCAGCAGGAAGGCCACTTCGATGTTGGCGTAGCGGTCGTGGGCGTCCTTGACCTCGCTGCGCTTGCCGAACAGCGCGTCGGCCTCGTCGAAGAACAGGATCGCGTTGCCGTCGCGGGCGAGCGTGAAGATCCGGTCGAGATGCTTCTCGGTCTTGCCGATGTATTTGCGGACCACCGACGACAGATCGATGCGCCACAGATCGAGGCCGGCCTCGCGCGCCAGCACGCCGGCGCTCATCGATTTGCCCGTGCCCGGGCTTCCGCTGAACAGGGCGGTGACGCCGGGGCCGCCGCCAAAACCCCATTTGCCGAAGACGCGCTCGCGGTGGCGGATGGCGTCGCTCAGGTGCCGAAGCTGGCGCAGCGATGCGTGCGGCAGCACCAGGTCCGTCCAGCCGTTCGCAGGCGTGATCCGTTGTGCGAGCCCGCCGAGCTCGATGCCGGCCTGACGCCGCGCCGCGCCGAGCAATGCGTCGCCGCCCGCGCTGCCGCGTGCGCCCGGCGCAAGGCCGAGGCCAAGCCGTAGGCTGCGCGCCGCGGTCTCGATCTGCCGCGCCGAGAGGCGGAAACGCTCCGCCGCATCGACCAACGCGGCCAGGTCGGTGAGCAGCCCGGCGCGCTGCAAGGCCGACGCCCAGAGCTCCTGGCGCTGCGCGGCATCGGGCCCGGCGAACGGAACCTCGACCAGCGGGAGCCCGACAAGGTGCGCGCGCCATGCTGCGTCCGCCGGCGCGGACAGGAAGGTGGGGACGCAGAGCCCTCGCAGTGCCGGCGCGAGCGCCGGCACCGCCTCGGCGGCAGGCTCGATCAGGAGCAGCGCGTCGACAAGGCGCGCCGCCAGCAGGCCATCGCGGACGATCGTCTGCGCCTGCGCCTCGTCGGCGACGGTCAAGCGGACAATGTCGCGATCGAGCCGCCGCGCAAGCCCGGCCACGGCCGTTGCGCGCGCGTCGGAATGAGCCCCCGCCATCGCGATCAGAGGCACTTCGCCCGCGACGATCGCGGCCGCAAAACGCTCGAGCGGACCGGGGTCCGCATCCGGGACGGGATGCTCGAAAGCGAGCCCGCAGCGGGCGGATATCATGCGTCCGAGCAGATGCGCCGAGAGCATCGGGTTCGCGGCGAATTCGCAAAGCGGCAGCGGCGTGCGCGGCTCTTCCGCGGCGAGCGGCAGCAGCAGCGCGGGCCCGACCAAAGGACCGTCGGCCGCAAGCGCATGGCACGCAGCCTCGCCGAACAATCGTCGCGCCAGATCGACGGTCGGCCAGCGGCGGCGCACGTCGTCGTTGAGGTAGGCGAAGATCTGCGCATAGGCCGGATCGATATCGGGCGCCAGCGCCAGCATGAGGACACCGGCCGCGGTCTCGTCGAGATGAAAACGCGCGATGACTGCGTCGATCGCCGCATGAGGCTCGCGCTCGGGAAGCGCTGTGGCATCGGCAGCGTTCGCGCCTTTGCGGGCGTGAAGGGCATCGACCTGTTCGTCGCTGACGAAGAGGCCACGGAACTCGTCCAGCGAAAGCTGATAGCGCGCCCGGAGCCGCTGGACCTCGCGGCCCAAGGCCGCGTCGAGCCTTCCGAGCGGAAAGCGCTGCCGAACCGCGCTCATGGCGGCACCCGGCCAAAATCGACGCGCGCGCCGGACGGCGCGACGACGCTGCCTTCCGCGATCCGCGCGAGCGACAGGACCACGTCGAGCGGCGGTCGGTTCAGCCGTCCGCTCCAGCCGCCGGGACGGCGCTCGAGGGCGGCGGTCGTCGCCAGCAGGTTGGTCCACAGGAAGGGCGCCGACGCGTCCCTGAACCCGGGCAAGCGCCGGGCAAAGCGCGCCGATGCGGCGCGGGCAAGTCCGGCCAGAGCCCTCGCAGCCGCGCGTGAGCCGACCAGGCTGCGCGGCGCGAGGAGGAAGCGCGCGTCCCCTCCGCGGCGCAATGGCTCGAGCTGCGGCGCGAAATCCGCCCATCGATCCGCCGGGATTGCGCCAAGGCGCGCCGACATCGCCGACGCCGACGCGCGCGCGTCGAGGCCGAACAATTCGCGCCACAGGCCGTCGCCGAGGTACTCGGCAAATCGTCGCCGGCCAGCGCACAGTCCGAGCGCCGCATGCCCGACGAGCGCTGCCGCGTCGGCCGGCGCGTCCGGCCAGGTCGCGACAATGCTTGCGATGTTCGCGAACTCGAGCTCGGGGAGGAGCAGCAGCAGGCCGCCGAACGGCGTGAACCGGTAAGCCGGGTCCGGCCCGGCCGGACGGTTTCGGCGCGCGGCCGCAGCCAGAATGCGCTGGGCGTCTGCGGCAGGCACGGAGCTTGCGGCGGCGTCTAGCTGCTGCGCGGGAGAGGATAGCGCGCCGGCGGCGCCATCGCGCGCGTCATGATCGAGCTCGCCACCGAGCTCGACCCATAGACGCGCCGCGGCGGCGAGCGACGCGCCGGCGAGGACCGGTTTGCGCGCGAACGCGCCGACAAAAATTGCGAGCGCTGATGCGGCTTGGGGGAGCTCGGCGGCCGCTTCGGCCACCGCCTCGGCGCACTGCTCGAGACTGGCGGAGCCGCGATCGGCGCGGCCGAGCTCGTCCACGATCCGGTCGGCCTCGGCGGTCGTGAGCGCGCCGAGCACCGACATCCGCCGCAGCGGAGACAGGCTGGCGAGCGCTTTCAGGCCCACCCGTGGTTCCGCCAGGACGGCGGTCCGGATCGCCTGGGATCGCGACAGGAAGCGCAAACCTTCCGCATCGCGCAGCCACCACCGACCGGCGGCGCGCCCCTCGGCCAGCGCCTCGAGCAGCGCCGCGAGATAGATGGCGTGGCTTGCGTAGCAGACGACGCCGTCGCCGTCGACGGATCCTGTCTGCTCGGCGCGACGCAACTCGCGGACGATTGCGTGTGCCAGGACCGCTGCGAAGCTCTGCGGCTCGAAGCCGGCGTCGAGCGTGACGTCGACCTCGAGCCGGCGGATTCTGAGCACCGCTTCGCCGGACCAGGCGTGCGCCGCCCGCTCGATCGCCTCGGGCAGAAATCTCTGCGCCGCATCGACGAGCCGTTGCTGAAGCTCTCCTGGCGCGGGATGGTCGCGCGGCGCGAGGCCGCGCAGTTCAAGGCGTCGAATGGCGACGCGGGCGGGCATGGGTCAGTCGTCTTCCGACGACTTGCCGGGGGCGTTGGTCTCTCCGGCCTGCCGCGCCTGTCGCTTCGTGCGGGGTGACTGCGGGCCCTGCGTTGCTTGCGTGCCTTCCCTCGAGCCCGCCTCCAGCATTTGCGCAAGGCGCCTGTTGTCCTGTTCCAGCGCCTCTACGCGATTGACGAGTTGCCGCAGGGCTTCGACCACAAGAGCCTCAAAGCCCTGTGGGCCGATAAGGTCCATATCGGTGCTCGGGTCGTGACGGACCCAGTCCGGAAAGACCTTTGCGACCTCGTCGGCGATCAGCCCCGCGTGGCGCCCCGGACGGAGCTGGGCTATGTCCGCATGCTCCCACGCGAACTCGACGCCGCGCAGCGCCAGGAGCTTCTCGAGCGCTCCCTCGAGGGGCCGTATGTCGCGCTTCAGCTTGGCGTCGGACGGGTTGGAGAACGTACCCCAGACCGTCAGATTGCCCCTGACCAGCGTGTTCCCTTGGACATCCAGCCTCGCGAGCGGCGACGCAGCCCCGATGCCGACGTTGTCGAAGCCATCAAATACCACGGTGCTGCCGCCGCTCTGAATATGCAGCACGCCGTCATCGGTGTCAGACACCCGCGAGCCGAGGAGTTGAAGGAAGGCGGAGCCCGTATTGGTGACCGTAATGCCGCCGCCGAGGTTCAGGCTGCCGGCGATGGTGGCGTTGCCGGTGATATTGGCGCTGCCCGCGCTGATGGCGCCGGCCGTGAGCGTGGTGGCCACGTTCGCGTCGCCGTTGACATCGAGCAGGTGCGCGGGGCTTGGCGTGCCCACTCCGACCTTGTCGTTCCCGTCAAACGTCACGGTGGAGCCGCCGCTGCGAATGCGAAGGATTCCGTCGTCCTGGTCGATCAGCGCGGAGCCGAGCAGTCGCAGGAATGCGTTGGCGTTGTTGACCGCGATTCCACCGCCATGCACGTCGAGCGCAGTGTCTGCCTGCGGCGACTTTGTGCCGATGGCGACGTGCGTCAGGACCCCGTCGGCGCCGAGCTCGATCGTGCCGTTGCTCGCGGTCATGAGCAACGTCCCGTCGTTCTCGCCGCTGACGATGGAGCCGTTGAGATGCAGCTTGGTGGGGTCGCCGTCGTGACCGAAATCGCCCTTGACGTCGAGTGCGAGCCCCGCTTGCGGCACGGCAACGCCGATGCCGACGCGCGAGTCCGTCCCGACCGACAACGCCGGCGGCGTCGCCAGGGTGACGGGCGTCCCCGGATTCGACGCCGCGACCAGGAGCCGGTTGACTGCGCCGCCGGACGGCGGCTGTCCGATCGACACTTCGAGGTTCTGCACCGTCGGCGTCGAGGCGTCGACGTTGCGCCGCAGGAAGAATGAGCCCGCAGGCTCGCTGCCGTCCGATGCGCGCAGGCTGAGTTGTCCGCCCCACAGGCGCGCATCGCCCAGCACGCGCATATTGCCTTCCACCCATACCAGCTCGTTGCCGATCAGCCTGCTCGAATTGTTGGGATCGGCCACGAGGTCGGCGACCTGGACGCTAGCCTTCTTCTCCAGATCGTCATTGCTGAGGCCGGCCTGCTGATCGGTCTGCCGATCGCGCAGCCTGAGCACGCCGTCCGCAGCCAGCACGCTCTCCGCGACAGCCCCGACATAGCGCCGC
>Ga0126371_10007033_pt1 | contig 10043 bp, 8 predicted proteins | sample PanSoiMetaPlot_4_FD_110145 | JGI IMG/M metagenome (GOLD analysis project Ga0126371, IMG submission 110145) | Tropical forest soil microbial communities from Panama - MetaG Plot_4 | ecosystem: Environmental > Terrestrial > Soil > Tropical forest > Bulk soil | place: Panama | collected 2016-02-17
CGGGCACGCGGACGGGCCGCCGGGGATCGCGGTGGTGGTGCAGCGGGGCGGCCGGGCGGTGCTGCACCGGGCGGGCACCGCCAACGTGGCCACCGGGGCGCCGATCCGGGCCGCGGACTCGATGCGGCTGGCCAGCGTGTCGAAGGCGTTCAGCGGCGCGACCGCCTTGTCCCTGGTCGCCGGGGGCAGGCTGTCCCTCGGCGACACCGTCGGCCGGCGGCTGCCCGGGCTGCCGCGGGCCTGGTCCAAGGTGACGCTGCGCGAGCTGTTGCAGCACACCAGCGGGATCCCGGACTTCAGCCAGGCCAAGGCGTTCCTGAAGGCCGTGCTGAAGTCCCCGCAGAACCCGCCCCGGCCGGTGGCCCTGCTGTCCTTCGCGCCCAGGCGGCTCAACTTCACGCCCGGGTCGCAGTACAAGTACTCCAACTCCGACAACATCGTCGTCGGCCTGATGGTCCAGGCCGCCACCGGCAAGACCTACGCAAGCCAGCTGCGGCAGCGGGTGCTCGCGCCGCTCGGCCTGAAGGACACCAGCCTGCCGCGCGGCAGCGCGCTGCCCGCTCCGTTCGTCCATGGCTATAAGGTGGCCCCGCCGCATCCCCCGGTCGATGAGACGCACGCGTTCGCGGCCGGGTGGGCCTGGGCCTCGGGCGCGGTGGTCTCCACGCCCCGCGACGCGAACGCGTTCATCCGGGCCTACGCGCGCGGCGCCACCACCAGCGCGGCCGCGCACCGGGCGCAGTTCACCTTCCGGCCGGGAAGCTCTGACCCGCCCGGCCCGGGACGCAACTCCGCGGGCCTGGCCGTCTTCCGCTACCAGACCCGGTGCGGGACGGTGTACGGGCACACCGGGAACACGCCCGGCTACACCCAGTTCGCCGCGGCGACCAGGAACGGGAGCCGGTCGGTCGTCGTCTCGATCAACGCGCAGATCACCCCGGACACCAGCCCGGGCCGGTTCCCGGAGCTGCGCCGCATCTACACCCTCGCCGTCTGCGCGGCACTCGCCCACTGATCTGCCAGCCGGCACCACCTCGCTGTCCGGCACCCTGGCCTTGGTGTCGGTCCGGTACGCAGGTGCGATCCGAGCCCAGCCGCGGCGCCGTCCTGGTCAGCGAGTGAGCGGGGCTCTCGTCGGCTCGAACCGTCTGGATTAGCGCCTGGCGCGGAAGACGACGATGTCGCGGTCGAGGGGCAGCTGGTCGCGGTGCAGTCCGGATGGCTGGGCCGGGATGAACGGCAGCTTGCCAGTGGGCTGCAGCCCGAGGTTATCGTCCCAGATCCGGTCCGGCACCCGGCCAAGCAGTCTGAACCGATCAAAGACATAGGGCACGCTGTTGGTCGGGAAGAACTCCCGCGTGGTCATGATCTGGAAGTGCAGGTGCGGCGTGGTGGAGTTGCCGCTGGACCCGACCAGGCCGAGCAACTGGCCCCGGCGCACCTTCTCGCCGAGGTGGACCGGGAGCGAGCCCGGGTCGAGGTGGGCATAGAGCACGTAGAGCCCGGGGCCGATCCGGACGGTGACGTGGTTGCCGACGGTCTGGCCGATCGGCGGCGGCGTGGGCGGGTGCGGCACCGCGGGGTTGTTGGGCAGCCCGTCCTGCCGGTCCACGACGGTGCCGGGCGCTGCGGCGACGACCGGCTGGCGGTAGGTGAAGTAACTAGGGAACTTGGCGGGGTCGCCGGCCCAGGCCCGGATCTGGCTGTCTACCTTGAAGAAGTCGATGGCGAACCGCTGCGGCACCATCAGCTGGGCGTTGACCGGCGCCAGCCCGCGCCGGTGATGGGTGTTGTCGGTACAGCAGCCCTCGCTCATGTACCAGCTGCCGCCCTTGACCGGCGGGCTGAGCACGGGGGCGTAATGTCGGCTGGTGCGCACCGGCTTGATCACTTGATTGAACCGGACCGGCGGGGCGCCACCGGGCAGGATGACCGCTCCGGCGACTCGGTGCACCAGGCGGCGGGGCACGTCGGCTCGCGCCGGCAGTGTTGCGTCCAGCCAGGCCACCCAGGTCGCCGACGGGGGGATCGTGGTCGACCCCGCGCGGCTATCGCCGCCCGGGGAGCCGACCGGCGTGAACTCGGCCTTCAGCGCAGTGCCGGCGAGGTTGAGCAGCACCCGGTGCGTGGCGGCGTCCAGGACCTGGACCTGGCTGATCCGCACCGGCACGGCGAACGGGTTCAGCAGCAGCAGCTCGTAGGCCAGGTGGATCCGGTTGTCGCTGCCTTCGAACGGCGCCGGGACGGTCAGCGTGGCCGCGGTGACCGCGGTGAACTTCGTGCCCGGGCGCAGACCCGCCGCCCGCAGCGCAGACACCAGCGCCGCATGGCCGTTGCGGGCAGCTACGGGCCCGCGCGGGGGTGCGGTGGTGACGAGCAGGACACCAGCCAGCGCCACGGCCAGGCAGCCGCACACCGCTGCCCAGCTGCGCGTTAACCGCTTCGGCCAAAGGTGCAACATTATGCATCAGTCCTTCCTGCGCGGGGCGGTTCGTGAAACCGGCATCATCCCCCAGCCTCCGCCCCGTCTAAAGCACTTGTAAAGGGCCCGCAAACTCTCCAGGCCGCACCAGCTGGCCGGCCCGGGCAGGGATAGCTACATCGCGGGGCCAGCGGGCTGCGGCCAGCAGCGATAGGAGTGCCATCCTCGCCATCGGCTATTGCCGCGCCTGCCAAAGCGGAGCGCTGATGGCAGTCCGCCTATCGATGCCGCAGCGCGTGACCTGGAATCCAGGCCATCGTGTCTACGCAGGTGATTCGGGGTGCGCCAGTACCAGCGGCCATGATCTGTAAGCCGTCGGCTTGTGCGTGCACCCAGGAGTGCAGCCAAGGCACCGAAACCAAGTCTTCGTTAAGGTTCACCAATTCGGCGTGCCGGTTGTGGTCAGCGTGTCCTGCCCGGCGCCGAGGGACTGCATGGCGGTCGGGGAGGCTCGTGCCTCTGGGGGATTGGCTGCGCAGTGGAACGGTAGCAGCTGGACCGTGCAGCCCACCCCCCATGGCGGGTTCGAGGACGTGTCATGTGCCACGCCCGCCAGCTGCACCGCCACTGGCCTGTACTTCCACCCCTTCGCCCGAAGTCCTGCGCTGCCGCTGGTTGAGCACTGGGACCACGCCCGCGCCACACGGGTACGCGAACGGTGCCGTCCTGGCCGGGTCTCCTGCTGGTCGGTCTTCCACTGCACCGCAGTCGGCGTACCGCTGGCCGAGCACGAAAACTAGACGGCCGCGCTGGGTGCCGGGCCGCACGAGGGTGTCGCAACCTGGGCTGCTCAGCGTGACCAGGCACCCACCCCGGCCCCCACACGGAACGATCCCCTGTGCAGTCAGTCAGTCCTGCCTGGCCTCGCAGTGGATCATTGCTGGTCATACCGCCGGGTGCAGCAGCACATCATCCTTCAAAGCACTGCTCGGGCCGGGCATGGCCGCAGCCTTCTAGGCTGAGCAATCACTGGCCAGGAATCAGTGTGTCACTACATTCTGAAGGAAGTGCAGCGCCACCGACGGCCGGGAATGCCCGGACACATTGCGTGGCACGTTCAGCCAGTAACCACTCACATATCGACGGGTGTCCTGGTAAGCATGCCAGAGCTGGTCGGCTGAGTCCAATCGACCGCTGGGACTGGTGCTCAGCCCCATCAGCAACTTCGCGTGCGGATTGGTTTGGTGGAGCAGCTTAGCTGCCTCTTGGGCATCGTGCGCGTAGATGGCTGTGCCCTGCTTCAGCTGGTCCTGAATGTCCAGGTAATCCGCATCTGCGGCGCAGTTCATGAGTCCCGCGTTCACGAACTGCTGGAACCATTCGCCGTCCGCGGGCTGGCGTCCCGACAGATCGAACCCAGGGCTGGCAATGTATTTCAGCCCGTTCTGATGTAGCAGCTTTGCCGTCATTCTGCAGTACCGGACCGGATTCGCCAGCTCGTCCGCCGGGGTGTGCGTGAATCGCTCGTTGTCGTATAGGACGGCCTTGGTGTTATCGGCGATGGCGTGGTCGTCGATCGCCTGTGCAATCCCGGCGTAGCTGTTGAACACCTGGATGCGGGTGGGGTTGATCAGCGGCTGCGGCGTATCCAGGGGAGTAGACACCAGGTTGTGTGACTGGTTCACCAAGGTCACCAGCTTCGGGCTGGCTCCGGCGGCCTGCATATCCAGCACAGCGTGGTTCAGGAGCATCCAGGTCGGAGGCGGTAGTGGCTGGTGGTGCGGCTGCTTCTTCTGGTGGTGCACGGGCTTGGAGGGTGCCGGCTTAGGAGGCTTTGGCGCACGGCTATGGCGCGGTGGGTGAAGCGGCTTCTTCGGCGCATGGCTGTGATGCCGCGGCTGAGGCGGCTTCGGGGGCGGGGGGGCGGGCTTCCGGTGATGGATCACACGTGCCGCCGATGCAAGAACCATGGGCCTCGCGTAGCTGTACCCGGCGCCGATGTTGCTGGCCAGGACTCGGGCAACGGGCGGCGCACTATGGCCCCGGGTCACCAAGCGGACGCCTGCTGCGATGCAGGCAAGAAATCCCACTGTGACCAGGGCTAGAGTGATCAGAGCCTTCGGTCGCATGCGACGGTTAGGTTCTGGCATGCTCGCACTGTAGCATCCTCGTGGTCGAAGAGCCCAGGGGTCGTTGCTTATTATGAAGCACGCTATCCCTCCCCCGTGTGCGGGTGTACAATAGGCCGCCGAATTGCGCGGCAAAAAGCTCCGCCGACGACTGGATCGCATTCAGCGCATAGAGCCGTAAATTGCAGCCGCCGGACAATTTTGATTGCCGGCGCAGCGCAAGATATATGTGCTATATATGTGCTGCAAACTCCTTTAGCGGATGCTTGCAGGCCGGGAGGAAGATTCCCCGGCTTTCCGGCCAGTCGCTGACGCGCCCGTTTCGCCGTAGACCACGGCAGTGTCTACGGTGGTGGTCGATAGGCCACCTACGGAAACCGATCCGGCTGGACAGTGCCGACCCGGGAAGCCAGGATCTGGCCGACCAGATTGGCGTAACGCCGGATGATGTGCAGGTCCCGCGCCGACGGAGCGAAGGGACGAGGGTAGTGCGTAGAAACGACGCCGACCAGGCGGCCCGCCTTGTCGGCCAGCGGCGTCGACTGCACCGCGCGGAAACCTGACGCGGCTGCGATCTCCCGGTGCGGCGCGAAGCCCGGGTCGGTGGTCACATCGGGGATGATCAGCTGCGCACCGTGCCTGGCCGCCCGCCCGCACGCTGACGCGTCGTCGTCAACCACCGTGAAGTGGTCGAGGAACTCGGCGTCGAAGCCGTGCTGGGCTGCGATCCTCAGCGCACCGGACGCCCCGTCCGCCAGTTGCAGGTTGCCGCGGTCAGCTCGCGCGAGCGACAGCACCGTTTCGAGCGCCCGGCCGGCTAGCAGCTCAAGCCGCTGGACATACCGCAGGCCTGCCGCGGCGGCGTACAGCTGCTGGGCCACCAGTGGCTCGTCCAGATCGAAGCGAACCCATTCGGCAGACCGCTCGATCTGCCGCGCCTGGTCCTCTTGGCCGCAGGCACGCAGCCGGGCAGCCGACCTGCGCTGCGTAGCTTCGGTGCGTTCCAGCACGTTCTGAACTCTCCGGCCCACGCCTGCCGGAACACGCCGAGGGACCTCCCGGAACCACAGGTCGGCCCCGTAGGTGTCCATGACGCGAACTCTACCTCGCGGTTTGCCATCGGGCGGGTGCCTGCGTGCCGCCCTGCCCTCGGGGCCTGGTGATCGAAGCTCCTAGGCGGCTCACGTGCAGTGACGTCTGGCGACCGCTACGCTTGCCATGTGTTTGCACATCCCGCGGATGCTGTGCCGTGATGAGCGATCCGGGATCACTCCGCGCCGAGCCTGGCGAGCCGTACGGCATCGTCGCTATCGCCGCGTCGGCGGGCGGCATCACGGCTCTGGGCCACGTGCTTGGCGGCCTGCCGGCCGGTTTCCCGGTTCCGGTCGTGGTAGTCCAGCACCTCGACCCGCGTCACAAGACGATCATCGCCGAGGTGCTCGGGCGCCGGGCGAAGCTGCCGGTCGTTCTGGCGCGAGAGGGAGACCGGGCCGAGGCCGGCACGATCTACGTCGCTCCGCCCAACCACCATCTCCTGGTCGAAGCGAAGGGAGTGCTGGTGCTGTCGAGCAGCGAGCTGGTGCATTTCCTGCGCCCCTCTGCCGACCTGCTGTTCGAGTCGGTCGCCGGAGCGTACGGGCCGAGAGCCATCGCGTGCGTGCTCACCGGGACCGGCAGCGACGGGGCGATGGGTGCCTCGGCCGTCAAGTCCAGGGGAGGCACGGTCATCGTCGAGGATCCGACACTGGCCGAGTTCAAGGGGATGCCGGAGGCCGTGATAGCGGGGGGCGCCGTTGACTTCATCCTGCCGCTTGATGAAATCGCCACTGTGATCCGAGGGCTGGTTGAGGCGAACCGGAATGACTGAGGCGAACCGGAATGGCTGAGCAGCGCGTCCCCGAGGAAACCGACAACACGCTTGAGGATCTACTGGTTTTCATCCGCGACGCCCGCGGCTTCGATTTCACCGGGTACAAGCGGTCGTCCCTGGCCCGGCGGATCCGCAAGCGGATGTACGAAGCCGGATCGTCGGACTACGTGGCTTACAGGGACAAGCTGGAGAGCAGCGCCGAGGAATTCGGGTACCTGTTCAACACGATCCTGATCAACGTGACCGGGTTCTTCCGCGACGCGGAGACGTGGACCTTCCTGCAGCGTGAAGTCATGCCTGAGCTGCTGTCCGACATCGATCCGGCGCGCGAGATCCGGGTGTGGAGCGCGGGCTGCGCCAGCGGCGAGGAGGCGTACTCGCTGGCGATAGCCTTTTCTGAGGCGCTGGGGATCGAGGAATCCGCGAAACGGGTCAAGATCTACGGTACCGACGTCGATGACGAGGCGCTTCGCGACGCCAGGGTCGGCCTGTACTCGGCGAAGGCACTCGAAGGCCTGCCGAACGAGCTGAGGGACAAGTATTTCGAGCAGAACGGGACCCAGTTCGCGTTCCGCCCGGACCTGCGCCGCCGGGTGATCTTCGGTCGGCACGACATAACCCGCGACGCCCCGATCTCGCGGCTTGACCTGCTGGTCTGCCGCAACACGCTGATGTATTTCAACGTCGAGACCCAGTCCCAGGTCATCGACCGGTTCCACTTCGCGTTGCGCGAGAGCGGTTACCTGTTCCTGGGCAAGGCCGAGATGCTGCTGTCAGACGGTGAACGGTTCGAGGTCGTCAGCATGCGGCAGCGGATTTTCCGGCGCCGGCCCGGACAGGCCCTGCCCAGGTATCAGTCGCTGCCGATCCGGCTCGACAGCATCGGCACGCCGGAAATGCGCGACGTAGGCAGGAAGCGCCAGCTCCGCGACCAAGCCCTGGAGTCCGCCCCGTTCGCTGCCATCGGCGTCGACTCCGACGGCAACGTGGTTCTGGTCAACAGCCAGATGCGGAACATGTTCGGGCTTACCTCCCGGGAGGTCGGCCGGCCGTTCCACGACCTGGAGATCTCCTATCGGCCGGTCGAACTGCGATCCGTGATCGAGCGGGCCTACTCCGAGCACCGGGTGGTGCGGGTCAGCGCGGTCGAACGGCAGGTCAACCCCGGCGAGACGCAATACCTGGACATCCAGATCCAGCCGCTGTGGGGCAGTGACGGGCTCAGCGCCGGGGTCATCCTGATTTTCACCGACACCACGGTCACCACCCGTCTCCAGATGGAGGTCAAGCGCAACCGGGAGGAGCTGGACACCGCGCACGAGGAGCTCCAGTCCACCAACGAGGAGCTGGAGACCACCAACGAGGAGCTCCAGTCCAGCATCGAAGAGCTGGAGACCACCAACGAGGAGCTCCAGTCCACCAACGAGGAGCTGGAGACGACCAACGAGGAGCTCCAGTCCGGCAACGAAGAACTCGAGACGATGAATGAGGAGATGCGGGTTCGGACCTCCGAACTCGACGAAGCGCGCACGTTCCTCGAGGGGGTCCTGTCGAGCGTGGCGGCGGGGGTGGTCGTACTCGACGCAGACCTCAAGGTCAGAAGCTGGAACAAGGGAGCAGAGGAACTCTGGGGGCTGCGCGCCGACGAGGTGCGCAACCAGCCCTTCTTCCAGCTCGACTTCGGGCTGCCGACCGGGGAAGTCCGCGAGATCGTCAACGAGTGCCTGGCCTCCAGCCGCCGGACCGGTCCCATCCAGGTGGACGCGATCAACCGCATCGGCCGCACGATTACGTGCACCGTCACCTGCTCCCCGCTCAAGGGTGACGGTGAGGGCGAAGGCGCGGTCCTGCTGATGGAAGAGGTCTATCAAGACTGACGTACGGCGAGGACGCGGGAGAGGCTGTCGGATGCCGGCGCCAGCAGCTATCCTGACGTCATGCCCGCAGGCCACGACAACGGGGGCGGCGAGCCTCACGGACTCTATGCGCAGGTGCGTGCCACCCGCCAGCAGTCGAAACTCCTCGCCGGTCAGCTTCGGACCGCCCAGTACGGGATCAAGGAAAACTGGCAGTCGATCGAGGCTACCTGGGTCCGGTCAGAGCGGATCCGGGCGCTGCGGCTCGCGGCCCGTACCGACGGGGACCGGCGTCGGTACTCGGCTTATGCGCGATTGCGGTCCCGGCTGTCCAGCATGCCCGTGATCGAGCAGGCTAAGGGCATCATCATGGCCCAGTGCGGCTGGACGGAGGAGCAGGCGTTTGACGCCCTGCGGCGGACGTCCCAGCAGGGAAACGTGAAGGTCCGGGACCTAGCGGCCACGATCGTGGCCCGAACGGTCGATTCGGCGTCCGCTCAGCGGCCCGCAGGCCCAGGGAATCCCGCCGCGCCATCGGGCGATGAAGTCATCCCGCTGTGGAATTCGCCCCCCCCCGAGAGGGTTCCCGGATCGGGGCGTAGGCGCAACGCTGCCGGGTAGACCATTTGTACTGACCATGTCCGTCAGCACGTGGTTCAGCCGGGACCCGCGCGGCGGTGCGCCCTCTTACCCAGGAGCCCCCCATGACCGGGAAGGACGACGATTACCACCTGAGCCGGATGCATGTTGACCCAGCCATGCAACGACGGCGCCTGGCCATTCTGGCCACCAACATCGCCCACACCGAAGACTGCGTCGCCGACACCCTGGAGCGTATGGCCCTGACGCGGCCATACAACGCGGCAGCGTTGCGGGCGCGCGCGGCACAAGCGCGTGAGCACGCCGCGCTGGAGCGCGACCGGGCCGACGCATTCAGCCAGCCTCGTCAGGCCGCGCGCCGCATCGGCGCCGGTTCGGCACGATAGGCAGCCGACCCGGGCAGGAAGACCGGCGGGCAGCAAGGCCGACGGGTGGCTGAGCCCGTCCCCTGGTCTCGGAAAGTCACTGACGAAGGCGGTTGACCGGCCCGCGCATCGCCGGGGGCAACGTGCGCGGGCCGCGTCCGCCTGGGCGCATCGTGGGGGGGACACGAGCACATCCGCCAAGCGAACACCGGCCGGGGTCGAGTGAGCCGGTCTGGGGAATCTCGCGTCGGGTTGAGGAACGCGAGCCGGGCACACAGGGACCCCCGGCTGGTTCGTCAACCGTATTTCCACGATAGCCCTGAACCGCCGGATAGTCCAGGGGTCCCCCTGAACGGCCGGACAGTCGAACGGCCGGATAGTCGAGAGATCGCGCCGCGGCGACCATGCCCGGATCAGACCGGACCGTCCACCCAATCCCACGGGTCTTCTTCGGGCCCAGCCCGCCCGACCGTCATAGCCGGCAGTTCCGGGGCACGCCGCAAGAGTGCCGCCAGGGCGTCGTCGCCGGCCTGGCGATGCTCGTTGTCGTCCAGGACATCGAGGGCGGCGAACACCGGCGCGTTCGCCAGGGCGGCCAGGTTCAGCGCGTCGCTGGACCTGGCGTCCGCCACTGCCGCCCCGGCCAGCCCTTCGAGCTCCACGGTGGCGGCGTAGGCGCCGTCGATCACCCGGTCAATCCGCACCTGGCGGACCCGGGCGCCGAGGCTTTCCACCACCGCGGCCATGAACTGGTAGGTCATCGGGCGCCGCCACTCGGTCCCGCCGAGGATGGCAGCGAGA
>Ga0126371_10007034_pt1 | contig 10043 bp, 3 predicted proteins | sample PanSoiMetaPlot_4_FD_110145 | JGI IMG/M metagenome (GOLD analysis project Ga0126371, IMG submission 110145) | Tropical forest soil microbial communities from Panama - MetaG Plot_4 | ecosystem: Environmental > Terrestrial > Soil > Tropical forest > Bulk soil | place: Panama | collected 2016-02-17
CCTTCTCGTATTTACCGGTCTGCAAATTGGGCTTCGCGCCCATGCTCTCATTCTCGATAGCATATTGCGAGGCCTCGGCCGGATCGGTGGTAAGCCACGTGCCGCGCCGCGCATCGCGCAGGCTCTTGAACGGCACATCTTTGGAGGTCCCGTGATAGAGAACCTCGCGCGGCGCATCGCCCGCGCCCTCCTGCCAGGTCCACTCAGGCATCAGCCCGACCTTCTGCGGCGCGTAGTGCGTATCAGCACCGCTCGCCGTGCGATTGGTTTCGCCGTGCGGGCCGTAGTTGACCCACGAGTTCTGCCCGCGCGTCTCCGAGGTCATCGCGCCGCGCGCTTGCGGCGAGTACATCGCCATGTGCGAGCGCCATGCATTCTCCTCGCCCGCCGCGCGGAAGCCAACGCCTTCCCGGAAGTGGCCGAAGTAGTCGTGGACGATGCGGAAGATGTCGTTCACTACGGTCGGGTGGCCATCGATCGTGATCCCGGTCGGCCGCAGCATCGGGTTGTTCACCGCCATCGCCTTCTCGGCCTCGGTGCCCGAGCCGTAGCCGAGTTCGGTCGGGAAGCCCCACCAGTGATCGTTCTGCGTGACATCCATCTGGGCGAGCCGCGGGTTTCTCGCATACGGATCGGCCATCCCCGGCTTGATCCACTCGACCTTGAGATTGGGATGCGTCTTCATGATCGCGTGGTACTGCGCGATCGTCTCGCGCGCGAGCGCATCGTAGGACGCGCGCACTTGCGGATCATCCGGGTCGTGCTTCATCTCCTCGAAAGCGTTCGCGACGCGCGTCGCGCGCGGCTTATCGACCTTCGCGTAAGTGGTCGGAGGATCGTAGGGCAGGCCCGCGGACTTCATGTACGCGCGGGCGGCGTCCTGTGCGACGCCAAGTGGCCCCGGCACGTAGACGCCGCCCGCAAGCTCGATCGGTTCTTGTGGCAATCCCTCTAGCGGGGCGTAACCTCGCGCGGCCTGCGTTGCCTCTCGCGATGCTTGTCCCACGCTTCCGCTTCCTCGCGGCCCCGTCGCTGCGCTGCCGATTCCTGACGTGCGGGCGCGGCCGATTGCGTCGGCGATGGCGGGTTCAAGTTGCTCCCGCTTAAAAAGTTCCAGCCGCTTTTGTAGATCGGGTCCGTATCGGCGGCGAAGCCTCGCCAGGTAGCCTTTCCCCGTCGCTTCTCGTTTCCAGTCGTGGCCACGGCTCGCATCCTCTCTTGCTTTGAAACCCGAGACATCAAGATCGCCCAGGCCCAACTCATGTGCAAGTTGGTCAACGAGCGGCATGAAGGTTTGCTCGACTGCCTGCGCCGTGCGGGCACCGCCGACATCGAACAGAAGCTCTATCCCGTGTGTCCCCGCCGCATCGACCGAGGGTGAAAAACCCGCGACCAGCTTGGGGGCGCGCTGATTCAGAGCCTGCGCGAGTCTAGCGACATTTGATGGATTTTTCAATGCATCGCCGTAGATGCGGACCCCCGTGCGGGTGCCCTTCGGGACCGGCTGATAGCCGAGGATTTTCTCCTGCTGGGCCAGGTAACCGACGAAATCCGCGATGTCGCCAGCGACCTCAGGTGAAGCGTTGAGGCGCGACGCAATCGACGGGTTCGTGGTGCCCTTCCAGCCGCCGAGGCCCGCGACACGCGACAACTCGGTCGCGCCCGCGTTGCGCATCGCATAGTCGAGGATCATGGGCAGCACCTGGCGCGTGACCATGTCCTTCTGCGCAGGCGCGAGATTGCCCCACTCCGGGAACTGCTGGTGATACGGCGCACCCTTCGCAAAATCGAGTTCGGCCGCCAGGTTACGCATCTGGCTCTCGATCGCGCCGGTCGGCGTCAGGCCCGGTCGCCCGGTGAGCTTCGACATCGTCATCCAGCCGATCGCCTGAAACTCGGCAGGCGTGAGATCATTCCATCCCTGCCAGCCGCGCGCGTTGAGTTGATCGGTGAACGACCGCATCTTGTTCGCGGCCCACTCGTATGGCGCCTCCTTCGTCGTCATCTTGTCGGTGTCGCGCTTCAACTGGCGCAGCACCTGGCGCTTTTCCTGGGCGCCCCACGGCTGTTCACGAATCCATTCCAGCAACGGCGTATCGACATGGCCCATGTCGCGCATCGAATGCACGTCGGCAACCGCGGGCGCGCCCGCCATCGGATTGTCGCCGTAGAACGTGCGGGTGTCCTTCTGGAGCGCGCTATCGACGAAGTCGTAGATTTTCTGGCCGCCCGCCTTGGCGACCTTGCTCCAGTCGCCTGAGAGGATCGCATCCCAATAGGCGCGCAGCCGCTCATCGGCCAAGCCTGCGCGCTTCTGCTTTGAGAACGCGCCGGTCTGATTGATGTATTGCTCGAGCGAACGCAGCGCGCTCAACTGCGCGAATGCAGGCGTCGCATTCTGATTGGCCATGAGCCACGCGGCTAGCATCTGCGCGCCGCGCTCACGGCCGAAGGCTTGCTCGTAAGCGGGCAGTGCCTCCTTATACCAGTTGCGCGCCTGCGCGATCTCCGGGGGCGTGAGCACCGTCTCGACGCGATTGATCCACTGGTCGAGATTGACATTGCCGAGGTGAACACCGTTCGGCAGTTCGACCGCGGGACTCTTCGCGCCGCCGACCTCCTCATCCTTGCTCATGCGCTTGTGCATGCGATTGAGCCGGTTGTTGAGTTCATCCGGGATCGGGAATTGATTGAGCCGCCCGCCGACGCCGGGTTGCTTTTCGGTCGGCGACTCCGGGATGCCCTCGCGCAGCGGAGGAGCTTCAGTAAGGCGCGGCAACGGTACCGCACCTTCCGCCTCTGGCGGCGGCGTCCGCTCCGACAGATCAGGCCGCGGCGGCGGCGCTGCCTCCAAGCGTTCGGCCGGGGGCACGCGCTCGACATCAAGCGGCTCGACGCCTTCAGGCAAGTTGCCAGTGCGGGCCGGGGGACCTTCTTCAAGCGGCGGCAGCGACGGCTCTTCCTTGAGCGCCCTGGCGCGGCGCAGCACACTTGCCGCGCGCTCGCCACGCGCGGCCTCGCGCGCGATCTTCGCGGCGCGTGCCGCCGCTGCGATCTCGGCGGCGCGTGCTGCCGCGGCCCCAGCGCCCGCACCAGGCGGCACGCGCGGCAGCGCCATCGCTTCCTGCCAGGACGGCCCCGCACTGGCGAGGCCGATCGACGGGCCGAAGCGCGTCATGTCGCCGAGCGATCCTTCGTCGGGCAGATCAATCTGCGGCCCGGCGAGATCGTCCGTATCTGGCACACCACCGCCCGCCATATGCTGCGCGATGCCGAGCGCGTGCGTGAGCACGGCGTTGACCTCAGGATCGACAACACGACCCCCCGCAGCGCGCTTGATCGGAGCATTCACGCGCCCGCCGCGCTTGAACCGCGGCGGCGTCGGCGACGCGAACCGATCCGGCCCCGTGTAGTTCTCGCCGTGCTCCAAAATCCAGGTCATGACGGCGTCGCGCTCAGGTCCCTGCATCGTGTAGATGCGCGCCATGTCGTTGCGAATGCGCTGCCACCTCGCCTCGGTCGCGGCATCAAGCCTGCCTGCCGCTCCTTCAAGTCCGGTCGCGAGGCCTTCTCGCACCGGGTGCCGCGCGAACGAGCCGATCTGACGAAGGATGCCACCACCTGGTGCTGGTGCTGACACGCGCGCCTTGTCCTCGATGGAGGGAGAGGTGCGCGAGCCTTGCATATTGCGCGGCGAGTGATGCATCTCGAATTCGTGGCGCAGATCACGCTCCAGCGCATTCGCCTTCGCGTCGTCCTCTAGCACCCAGCGAATCTTTTGCATGTTGAGCGGGGCCAGGACCCTGTTCATCACCGGCAGTTCGGTGTTGCTCGCCCTGCCGCCAAACTGGTTGTGGAGGTCTTTGCGCAGCCCCTCGCGCAGGCCCGCCATCTGCGCCCTGGAATAGCCTGCGGTGATGAACGGCAGTTCGTCCGCATCGACGTTACTCGAGAGCAACTCCCTTCCCAGTTCCCGCGCCGCCATGATCTGTTCGGGGCCAGCGAATGCCTGCCGCGCCTCGCGCCACACACGGCCGATTTCGGGATTGGGATGGTTGTCGATCGCGGTGATCAACTCATTCTTGAGCCGCGTATAGATGCGCCTCCAGGTTTTGTCGCCGCTGGTGACGCTCCGCTCAATCAGAGCATCGAGGCCGCGCTTGACCAAATCCCAACTCTGCGCGGTCGGATACGAAGTCGGATGACCGGAGTCGAAAGTGAAAGTATTTTGCCATGGGACGCCGGTCGCTTCTGCGAGGTCTTGCGCTTCTTTGAGAGCGCCCACGCTGCGCAACCTCGGCAGCAACTCATTGAGTTCTGCGGTCGGCGTGATCTGCATCGTGCGGAATTGATTGTAGAGCGGGTTCGCGGCCCTCTCCTGGTCGATCCTGAGCGCGCGATTCATCTGCGCGATGTTTTCGACCGAGCCGATACCGCGATCGAGGATCGCATTGAGGCGCTCACCTTCTTCCGCGCGGCGAGTGCCAACCGCGGTGTCGAGATCGACAGAGCCTTGACCGGGAATATCCTTAATGCCCCGCGCGTCGCGATAGGTCAGATTGCCGACCTCGTATCCGAACTGATGCGGCGACATCCCTGCGAGCGTCGTTTCGAGCGTGTGCGGCGAAAAGCCTTCTTCCTTGAGCGACTTCGCCACCATTTGGATTGCCTGCGGCTCCATGCCCTCAAGCGGCGAGATCGTCGCTGCGCCAGCGGGCGCGACGCGCGGCATCGGCTCCGTGTGTGACACGGTTGCTGGCACCAGATTTACTTCGGCTCCCGAGATGGGATGCGTGCGCGGTGTCGTAACCTTCGGAGCCACCGGAAGCTGCGCAGGTCCTTGCCGCGGCACCCAGTCTCGCGCAGGCGCGAGGTGGACTGCCTCCCACGCTGGGAACTGCGACGCCACGTTGAGATTGCGTTCCAACGAGTTGGCATCGGCCTCGCTCATGCCGAGGTCTTGCGCCGCACCGGCAATCGCACCGATGCCGCCGCTCACGCCCGCGCTCAGTCCGCGCAGTCCGTAATCAAGACCTCGCAGCGGCTGCGTGCGCAGATAGCGCGCGGCGGGTTGCGCCCAACTCGGCAGGCGCGGATCATCCTCCTCGAGCTTCTTGTTGTAGAGCACCGGCTCAGTGCCGAAGCCCGCGACCGCGCGCTCACGCATCCTCTGCGCCATGTTCGGCGCATCGAACGACGGCACATCTCCGCGACCGGCAAGCCCGCGCATCGCGGCCATGCGGCGCGCGGCCTCCTCAGGCCCGACTGAGGCCGCGAGATCGCGCTGCGTTTTCTCGTTGAGCCAGGTCAGCGGGTTGTCGATGCCCGACCAGGTCGTCGGGTTCCACGTCGCGGGGACTGTCGTGGGCGTAGTTCCCTTCGCCTCATCGGGGGCCGCTGTGCTCTCCGACAGCGGGACAGTCGGAGCATTGGCGGTGCCGCGTCCTGGAACCAGATCATCAAAAAGCCCACCCGCGCGCGATTGCGTCGGCGTGCCGAGCGTCGGCGTGCCGGTCGTCCCCTGGTTTTGCTGACCGGGCTGCTTCGGGATGAGATCGTCAAAGATGCCCACGTCACTGCACCTTGTCCAATTGCTCCATCAGCCGCTTCATCACGGCGTCCTTGTCCGCGCCTGCCAGAATTGCCTCACGCGCTTGCTCGAGAAGATCAGAGCCGAGGTTCTGCCCAGGCGCAGGCTGCGCGCCAGCACCGCGCCTGGTGACTGCTGCACGCTCGCGCTGCACCTGCTTCTCGACCTGGCGGACTGCGGCCTCGTAGGTGTGATTGTTCACCGCCGTGTTGAGATACTCGAGCGCAAGATCGCGATCGGACTCGCGCATGACGCCGGTCGGGTTCATCGCCCGTGCCCAGTGTTCAGCAAGTTGCAGGTTCGAAATGGCGAGCTTCTTCTCATTCTCGTCGCTGACGATCGCCTTGCCTTTCATGATGAGTTGGTTGAGCGGCACGATCGACGTGCGCGTCACATTCTTCGCATTCTCGAGCGCGGATGGGATCGCCGCGTCCAGCGCATTCAGGATGATGCGCAGGTTCGCCTCGCGATTACCCGCGACCTTCGCGCCGGAAATCTCGCCCGTGAAGTCCGCCTTGGCCTGCGCGAGTTGATCCATCGTCAAGTCAGGATCGCGACTGAGTAGCCCCCAGAGCCGGGACTTGTTAAAGTTGCCGATCTGACCGCTGCCCATGTTCGGCGGCGGCGAGCCTGTCCGCTTCCAATACTCCGCACCAGCCTTAAGCTGATCGTCATCCCACATCCCCGCGCCCCACATGCGCTGCTTGAGGCCCAGTTCCCGCGCCTTGAGGCCTAGCTCGATGTTCTTCGCCGCGATCTCGGCCTTGTTGTACGGCTTCATTCGCGAGTATTCGTCCTGATGGAATTGCGCCGCCTGGTCGAGCTTCTTCGCCGCGTCCTCGATCGATTGCTCCTCCTTGATCCCGGCGAGCGCGCCCTGGCCGATCGCGGCAAACGGCGGCAGCGGCAGGCCGCGCGCGTCGCGCTGGCCCGCTGCCGACATCATGCCGAGGCCGCTGAGCAACGCGAGGCCCCACGGACTCTGGAACATCTGCGACATGCCGCGCTGTGATGGCAGCGTGCGATTGAGCGGCTCCTTGTCCTCGTAATCAGCCGCGTTGATCTGTGGCACCGTGATCGCATCAAGGCCGGTCTGATCTGTCGCGCCACCGACCGGCGGCGTCGTCACCGCACCCGCCGCACGCCCGACTGCGCCCACACCGGTTGTCGGGACACCAGTCGTGCCGGTCGCACCAGTGGTGCCGGTCGCCGCAAGACTGAGCGCGCCAGCAGGCAGCGCATTCGTCCCGCCCACGTTCCCGAGCGCACCCGTGATCGCCTGCGCGGCGTTGGGCTCCGTTCTGCCGCTCTCGGTCGTCCTGGGTTCTCCCCCCCACGGCGTACCAAGGGCCTGGTTGTTGAGGACCTGCCCATTAGGGAGAACGATGTAGTTGCCGCTCGTCGGCGTCTCGGTCTGATCAGCCTCCACCGCGGGCTGCGCCTGCGTCGGCAGCTTGATCGTGCTCACCGGCCGCGGCACCAGCGTGTCGTCCTGACCGGCCATCTTCTGGCGCAGAAGATCGAGGCCGCGCGGATAATTGTCAGGATCATTCACATCGCCGCCTTCCTGATAGTGATACGGGGTCATGCGCCCGCCGCGCTGCGCCATCAGCAGCGGCAAGATTGTCGCTGCGCTCCTGCCGATGCTGGCGAGATCGCTCAGCCCGCTGCCCTTGCCGCCACCGGCCGACTGCTGCTGCGTGTTGAGATTGAGTTGCGGAATCTTCGGCTGGATTTGCGTGAGTTGCGTCTGCGGGATGATGTTTGACCCCGTCATCGCGGACGGATTGACGCTCTTCGGCGTCATGTCGGCAACGCTGCCGCTGACACCGACCGGTGCGCCGCTCACACCGCTTGGCAGCGCGCCTGCGCGTATATCGGGCGTGTCGGCGGCAGAACGCATGAGTTGGTTCGCCTCGCTGTAGCGCAGCATCTGATCATTCGCGGGCGATGCGGCAGCAACACTGCCGAGACTGTCGTCATCAACCGTGCCGCCCGGCGCGTACATGCGACCACCACGCGAGCCCATGGACGCAAGCGTCCCGCTTGGCACGCCCGCCGCCAAATCGCCCGTGGCAATGCCAGTATCGCCACCACCGCCGCCCCACCAGCCTTGCTGGTTGCCCATGCCGTAGATGCCCAGCCCGGTAAGACCGAGGCCCGCGATCGTGCCCCATGGTGACGGGGCCGGATAATTCGTCGCACCACCGCCGATCGTCGTACCGCCGAGGCCCGGTGCGAGCGCGCCGGTGATCCCGGCGAGGAACTGCGCGTTTTGATAGGGCCACGCAATCGATTGCAAGATGTTTTGATACGGCGCGTTGAGTTGCGCCTGGAGCATCTGCTGTTGCAGCCCGCCCGTGCCGAGGAGCGCCTGCGTGCCTTGCAGCGCCGCGTTCTGTGCCGCCGTGCCGAGGTTCGCGGTGCCGAAGCCCGCCGTCTGCGCTTGCTGCGCGGCCTGGCCGTAGATGTTCGCGTAGGTCTGGCCCGACGCGAGCGCCTGTTGCTTGGCGAGTTGCGCCTGCGCGACCGCGATGCGATCGGCATTCTGCCCGCCCGCCTGCTGCACGGCCTGCCCGGTCGCCTGCGACATCTGCTGGCCATAGATGTCTTGCAGGTTCGCGGTGACATTCGAGATGAAGGGATTGGCGAACATCGCCGCGCCCTGCGGCCCCATGTATTGCGCCGCCTGGTTGATGTAGGGCTGCGCCATGCCCTGGATCGCGCCAGTCTGATTGAAGGCCTGGAGTTGCTGCGGCGAGAACGGCGCAACCGGAGCAACCGGCACGTTGAACGGTGTCTGCGCGACGTTCGACGCCTGCCCGAGCGCCTGCATGAGATATTGCTGCGCATACGGGTTCGGCGCGTAGGTCTGGTTCTGGTTCGTGGTGACCTGTTGCGAGCCTTTGCTACCCATGGCTCACCTCATGCAGCGAGTGCGCTCGATCCCGCGACCGAGCCTTTTCCCCCGTACATGAAGAACGCGCCGACCTTCGGCAGCATGCGTTCGTACATCGCGACCTTCGCCTCAGTTCGCACTGTCGAGATGATCCCCGTGACGAGCTTCACACCGGTCGCGTCAGATTGCTCCTTCATCCACTTCACCAACGCACGCCCATGACCGGATGCGCGGCAGCGCGGATCGACAAAGACGAGGAATTCCTCGAGATGACGCGCGTGCGTGTACCAATAGCTGCCGACGAACAAGAGACAGCACGCCTCGAGCGCGCCGACCGGCCCGATGACGCCAATCGCACCGCGCGGCCCAACGTCCCACACCGGGATGAGATCGGGACGCAACGCGCGCGCGACGAACGTATCGACCTTGTCGGCCGCGAGCGGGAACTGGGCGTTCTCATCGTGGCTCAGGAGGAGGAGCCGCCACACCTCGGCGTAGTCTTCCGGCTTGGCCGTGCGAACGATCGACAGCGTTGTCATTTCTTCGGCGGCTTCAGACCGCGCAGTGTCTTGATGTGCTTCTTGCGGGTGGAGTTGACCCACTCATCGAGAATCTTGTGCCCGCGGGCCATGTCACCCGAGCCGATCTCCTCGACCTTCTCAGGCGGCACGACGAACTCGCCGCCCGCCGCAACGATCGGCACGTGCGATGAGCCACCGCGAGCGAAGCGCGGCGGCGCGACGAGGTGGCCAAGCTTCTGGTTGCTGGTGCGCGCGGCACGCAGGTTCGTGCCGATCTTGCCGATGCCGCTGGTAGCGTATGGCCCCATCTTGAGGAGCTTGTTGAGGATGTCGGCACCGGCCATCGAGTTGCCCTGGCCGACCGCTGCGACGTGGTCGGCCGGGAGCACGTAGGCCCCGCCGCCGACCGTAATGGGAAGCTTGTCGGTGCGGCCCGGCACCGGGGACTTGATCATCCCGGAATGCGCGAGCGAGCGCGCCTCGAGGCTTCCGACATTGACGCCGCCGCCACCGGCTTTGCGTCCGTACCGGCGCGCATTGCTCAGCGCCGCCGCGATCGCCTGCTTCTGCGGATGGCCCGCATGCATCATCTCGCGGATGTTTTGCGACACCGCCGCGCGGCTACCTGACTTGATCAGCGGCATATTCCGAAACTACCTTCATTTCTTGTGCAAGCCAAGGGGTTGCCAGGGCGGTAAGCAAATGCTTTGGTCGCGCATCGCAGGAGACACGCAATGATGAAGGGTTGGCAGGCCGCGCTTTTGATCGCGGGATTTTGGCTCAGCCTGATCGCGATGCAGATCGTCTTCCTCCCGGCTTGATCACGCCGAGCGAATCAGCGTGAGGCCGCCGATCGCACCCGGCGGTTGCGGCAGCGTGATCTGGCCGGAACTGCCGTAGGTGATGCCGGTCGTCGCGCTGCTGGTAAAGTTGCCAAAGACACCGGTATTGAAAGCCACGCCCGAGCCGCCGCCGCCCGTGCCATTGTTGTTGTTGCTCTGGATATACGAGTGCAAGTGTCCGGGATCGATGA
>Ga0126371_10007035_pt1 | contig 10040 bp, 11 predicted proteins | sample PanSoiMetaPlot_4_FD_110145 | JGI IMG/M metagenome (GOLD analysis project Ga0126371, IMG submission 110145) | Tropical forest soil microbial communities from Panama - MetaG Plot_4 | ecosystem: Environmental > Terrestrial > Soil > Tropical forest > Bulk soil | place: Panama | collected 2016-02-17
TGGACGCCACCTGGAATCGGAGGCCGCCGAATCCCGCCCCGAGCAGGTGCTTGAACAAGACCCGAAATCGTAGTCGGCCACTGACTTCCCTGTTACTTTTTGCTATCTTCGCGGCATGAGCCGCGCCCTCAGTCTTTGCGCAGTGATCCTAGCTGCCGGAGAATCCCGCCGCATGGGTAGCGACAAGGCGCTGCTGCCGTGGCCTCCGGTAAGCCCAGGGCAAGTCGCCAGCAAGACGTTCCTGTCGGCCGCTATCGATTCGCTCGCGCTCGTCAGCGACTCAGTCATCGTTGTTGCCGGCAAAAATCGAGAGTCGCTGGCCCCGATTGTCTATGCGAACGGAGCGTCATTGGCCGTCAACCACGACCCGGACCGCGGCCAGTTCAGCTCCCTGCAAACCGGCTTGCAGCAAGTGCTGAATCGAGGGCGTGACGCAGCGATCGTCACTCTCGTTGACCGTCCGCCAGTAAACACCCCGACGATTGAGAGACTCCATGCCGCATTTGGCTCTGCGATCGCACGCTGGAAATGGGCAGCGGTTCCGGAATACAACGGCAAGCACGGCCATCCCATCTTTCTCGCTCGAGAGATGATTGAAGCGTTTCTGAAAGCACCGGCAACCGCGAGCGCCCGCGACGTACAGCACGAGAATCGCGAGCACATCGTGTACGTGGGGGTCGACGATCCGCTAGTTACCGTGAACGTGAACACGCCCGAGGAGTATTCCGCTCTGCAACGCGCGGTTCCCCTGCTACGCAGTTGATCCGCTACAATTCAAATTACCGCAGGAACAGATTCCGGATTGCCAGCGAGTCGGCGCTCCTGCGGATACCTTATTCCAGGGAAATTTCATTGGCTTCATCGGTCGTGACGGATCGCGCGCAGAACTTTATCGAGTCGGTGCTTCGCATCGAGCCCAAGCTCGCCGTTTTTGATTGCGATGGAACGCTGTGGTCCGGCGACGCGGGAGAGAGTTTCTTCTCGTGGGAGATCGAAGAGAAGATCATTCCGGAGAAGATCGCCCGCGCCGTGAAAGCCCGATATGCAGACTATCGGGCCGGCAAAGTCCCCGAAGAAGTCATGTGCGGCGAGATGGTCACCCTGCATGCGGGGATGATCGAAAGCGACGTACAGCGGGCCGCGACCCGCTTCTTCGACTTGCTTTTCGCGGAACGTATTTTTCCCGAGATGCAGAGGCTTGTCCGACAGTTGCAAAGTAACGGCTGCGACGTGTGGGCCGTGTCATCCACCAACGAATGGGTCATTCGCGCGGGAATGCGGCACTTCGGGATTGCGCGCGATCACATCCTGGCGGCGGCCGTCGAGATCGACCAACTGAAGATTACAGATCGGCTTGTCCAAGTTCCCAGCGGCGATGGCAAGCCTCAGGCGATCCAAATGGTGATCAAGAATACGCCCGATGCTGCCTTTGGGAATTCGCGCTGGGATACCGAGATGCTCGCAATCTCGCGGAATGCCTTTGCAGTCAATCCGAACCCGGATCTCGCAGAAACCGCGAAACAGCGCAACTGGAAAATCTATTTCCCTCAGGAACAACGGTAATGTGACCGGGTACAACGCGGTAAAGTTTGTAAACCGGTTGTAATCGAGTGGTAATTCTTTCGATCTCTGCAGCGCTCCTGGCGGCTTTTCACTTGACCGCGATATCGGGGCATCCTATCTTTTCCCACAATACTCTGTTCATTTCCCTCCCTCGGCTGTGAACTGGCCTGACAACAGGCAAGGGGGCTCAATGGCTACGTGGAGTACTTGGAATGGGAACGAGCAGTACGTCTGGGTTGTAATCTGCAAGAACCACAAATACCACGACAAGCAGAACATGTTCAGTGGACACAAAATTCCGCTGGGAGAGACCGACCAGTACGCGCCGCCGCCCGAGATCGATTTCCGGATGACAGTCCGCTGCGATGAATGCGGCGAGGAACACCAATACGATCCGGCGGACATGATGCGCTTTCAGATGGAGATTCCGCCCGACTTCAAACCCCACCCGCTCTTCGCCTGAAAACCGCAAGTCCGGCTCGCTAGACGGAGCCGCCTACCTGGTTTACGGCAACTTCTTCAACAGCGCCGCAAGCGCATCCATCGCGAGATGACCGGCATGCGATGAAGCTTCGGGGACGCCGCCAACCGCTTCCATCAGAGTTTCGCGCTTCAACCCCCGAACATCTTGTACAGACCGCCCGGCGACCAACTCCGTAAGCGCCGACCCGCAAGCCATGGCCGGGACGCAGCCTTTGGCCCGAAACCGAATGTCGGCGACGTGTCCGTCCTGGATGCGGACACTTAACCGAAGTACATCTCCGCAAGCTGGGTTCTCAATTTGGACAGTGGCGTCAGGATTTTCAACCTCTCCCGCGTTCCGAGGATTCTGGAAGTAGTCGAGCAATTGTGGGGAATACATCGCGTCCAATTGTACGAGTTCGCATGTCCTGATGAGTGGAGAGCAGCTCTCCTTCCCCGACAAATTCCTTTACCATGACTATGAGACGTATTCGGCCCTTGACCTTAGAGCGCACACCTCGTCGAATGGTCAGCCTGCAGCCCAGCGCAACCGTGACGTTGCGCGATCTCGGCCAATTGGATCGGCTGGTTGCTTGCACGAAGTATTGCGTAGACGTGTGTCCCGAGGTCGCAACTGGTCGTCACATCGTCGACGACTCCTGGACCGCGCACGCAGATGAAATTGCGGCAACCCGCCCGGATCTGGTAGTTGCCTCCGTTCCGTATCAAGAGAAATCCGTAGCGGAGATCCTGAAGGCTGGGATTCGATTCCTCGGCCTTGCGCCCCACACGCTGGACGACATCTACACCGATATTGCGACGATTGCGGCTCTGGTTGGCGTGCCGGATCGCGGTGAAGAAGTTGTGGCGCGAATGCAGCATGAGATAAAGGCCGTACGCGACCGTACGCGTAGTTTTCCGCGACCGCGGGTGTTTTGCGAAGAGTGGGGGAAGCCAATCATCGCTTCGCAGAAATGGGTGGAAGAACTGGTTGAGGCGGCGGGCGGAACGTTCATTGGTGATCCAGGCCGCCAGCAAACTCCCGAGTACGTATCAAAAGCAGATCCCGATGTTCTGATCGCGGCGTGGTGCGGGGCGGGTGACCGCGTTCCGCTGGAAAAAATCGTGCGCGACCGCGGCTGGAGTCCATTGCGTGCTGTAGATCAGCGCCGCGTTTACTGCGTTCGTGACGAATTCTTGAACACACCAGCGTCGACTCTCGTATCTGGGTTATATGCGCTGGCGGGAGCGATCCATCCTGAGAGCTTTCCCCAAGCTGAAGGTCTAAGGCAGATATCCGATGTACCCGCGCAGTCACATACAACAGGAGGGCTGTAGTTTAAGATTGCGACCATGCAAGTTTCGGCCACTGTGCAAGAGGTAAAAGCAGAAATCGACAGCTTGGCGGCGTCCTCCGTGACCGCACAAGAATTGATGTCGGCGATGGTGGAACTGCTGCATAAGAGGATGCTTAAGTACAACTGGGTCGGGTTCTACATGATGGAAGCCGGCGCCCAACCGCCCGTGCTCGTGCTCGGACCCTTCCAGGGCGCCATGACGCCGCATGCCCGAATTCCGCTGCACGAGGGAATTTGCGGAGCGGCCGCCTCGACGGGGAAAACGGTCGTAGTCGACGATGTCACGAAGGACCCTCGCTACCTCGCTTGCTCGCTAGAAACGAAGTCGGAAATTGTGGCTCCGATCTTCGTACGCGGGAAGGTTGTCGGCGAACTCGACATCGATAGCCACTTCCCTGCCGCGTTCGCCTTGGAAGATCAAACTCTGGTAGAGCACTGCGCTTCTCTGATCGGCAAGAAACTGGAAAAGTCCCCGGTATGAGGGTCGAGAAGGGCAAGGTTCGCGCGCCCGAGATCGGACGTTTGTGGCTGAACTCCCCGCCTCTCAGTTTCCGTCAACTGCGAGGTCGCGTCGTGTTGGTGGATTTCTGGGATTACACCTGCGTCAACTGCATTCGAACGCTGCCCTATGTGCAGGCCTGGCACGAACGCTACGTCAGCAAAGGACTGACGGTCATTGGTGTGCACACCCCCGAGTTCACGTTTGCGCAGTACGAATCCAACGTCGAGCGCGGAGTGCGTGAATTCGGATTGACCTATCCGATCGTGATAGACAGCGACCACGAAATATGGAAAGCCTTCGCGAATCGCTACTGGCCGACGAAATACCTGCTCGATAAGGAAGGGTACCTCCGCTACGCGCACTTCGGCGAAGGTGAGTATCGGGAATGTGAGGAAGCCATCCGCGAGTTGTTGAAGGAAACTAATTCAGGCTTGTCTTTTCCGCCGCTGATGGAACCCCTGCGAGCCGAAGATGGTGCTGGTGCGGTTTGTTATCGGCCGAGCGCCGAGTTGTATCTGGGCAATGCTCGCGGACGAATTGGCAATGCGGGCGGATTTCAGGCAGATGCGATTGGGAACTACGTTCTTCCCGAAAAGTTCGAAGACGGCTTGTTTTACGCAGGGGGGCGATGGGCTTCCACTGCGGAATATATGGAATCGGTCGAGGATGGCGAGCACACGATCGTTCTGCAATACGAAGCTGCAGGAGTCAATCTGGTCATGGCCGCACCACGAGGCGGCTCCTGCAACGTTGTAATCCGACAGGACGGTCGTCCACTTACGCCCGAGCAAAAGACCCGCGATACTCGTTTCCGTTCGATCGATGGCAATGAGGAAAGCTACATCTCCGTGCAAAATGCACGCATGTACGCGCTTGTAGACAATCACGCGTTCGGATCTCACCGGATCGAGCTGACGTGCCCACCGGACGTCGCTCTCTTTGCATTCACGTTCACCAGTTGCATCGATCCAGCCGCGGCAGGGGCGGCTGCCGCTGTCGAGTCCCGCTCATGAAGCGGGTCGTCGCTGCTCTCATCGTGAAAGATGGGAAGATTCTTGTCTGCCAACGTACCAAGCATCAGACCATGCCCCTGAAGTGGGAATTCCCAGGAGGCAAGATCGAGGAAGGCGAGCAGCCGCGCGATGCCCTGCGACGCGAACTGGAGGAAGAATTAGGCATCGACGCCACCGTCGGCGATGAGGTTGCGCGGATCAGGCACGAATACCGCAGTGGAAACTCGGTCGAGCTACGCTTTTTTGTGGTGCAGGAATTTCGCGGCGAACTGGAAAACCGGATATTCCGCGACATGCAATGGGCGGAACGAAGCGAGCTGCCGGCCTTCGATTTTCTGGAAGCCGATGTGAAGCTGGTGTCTGACCTGGCGGCAGGAAAACTCCTCTAAAAACGAAAAGCGCCGCGATGGGTGGCGCTCATCTGGTCTGCACTGCCAAATTTCAATTCTGCGAACCGTCGCGTTTCAACACCGGGTGATCGTCGTCAGGAGTGCCCCCGCTGTCGGATGGCGCCGAAGCCCTGCGGAGTTCCGGTTCGCCTTGTCGGCGGTCATCCAGCTTGCGCCGGTTTTCAATCTTCCCGAGGCGGCTTTTCACTTCGTCGAACTCCGATGTATTGACTTTGTACGTTTGGCGCGCCGGAAGGAGTTTCTCGATCTCCTCCTGCGATTTCTCTACTCGATCTGGCGTCTGCGGATGGGTATCGAAAGCCTTTGCCACGAATCCAGGCTTCTTCTTTTCCTGAGCCTGGATCTTTTCGAAGAATGCCGTAAAAGCTTGCGGATCATAGCCGCTCTTGTACAGGTACTGAACGCCGAGATAGTCGGCCTCCGCCTCGAACCCGCGGCTGAACTTGGTCATGGTGGCTGCCAGCGCCGGACCCGCCGCTTCCTCTGCCGCCAGCCCAACGCCACCGCCAACCATGATCAGAGGAATGGTCGCAAGCTGAGCCAATGTGCCCCGCGTATTCTGCCGGGCGATGTGGCACGCGGCAACGTGAGCGATCTCGTGCGACATTACCCCTGCCAATTCGGCCTCGTTATCGGCCGCCAGAATCAGCCCGCTATTGACGTAGAAAAAGCCGCCCGGAAGTGCAAAGGCGTTGATGTCGTCGGAGTCGATGACCTTGATCGTGAAGGGAACTTTCGAATCGGAATTCCGCACAAGGTTCTGTCCAAGACGGTTTACGTACTCCGTGACTACCGGATCCTTGATGAGCTTGGAGCTGGAATCGACCTGCTGGGCATACGCGCGTCCCATGTTGATCTGGCCTTCGACGCTGTACCAGTTTCCGACACCGCGCCCACAACCCACGTTGCGATTACCGATAGCATCCAGATCGTTGATTCCACCGTCGTGTTTCGCCTTCGAAGGCTCCGGACTGGCGGGCTCATCGGCAGGCGCCGCGAGCGCCAGGCCTGTCGAAAGAATAGCGGTTACGATGGCGAGTCCGATATTGAGCGGATGTCTCATGGGAAGGTACCCCCTTACAAACACACTACCGTTCCTAGTTTAGACGCGTGAGGCCATCCCCGGGTTTCCCGAGTACGTCATCAAATCAACCTTTGCACAATAGTCTACGCCTCGGCGTCGGAACAATCCAAGCGTCTTAACGACAGTGACTTAGGCTCTGGGTGGTCAACCTTGTGCGTGCAGGCTCCAGAACCAGGCTACGGTTAACCCAATCATAACGACCGTCGTCGCCCAAGCTATGACGTTGAAGGCTCTCGAATTCACGTACTCACCCATCAGGTCCTTGCTGTTGACCAGCAGAAGCATAAAGATGAGTACAAAGGGAAGGACGGCGCCATTTACAACCTGCGACAGAATCGTGATCTTCACGAGGGGAAGATTGGGGATCAGGATCACACCCGCACCGGCAACAATCAGGATGGTATAAAGCCAGTAGAACACCGGGGCTTCTCCAAAGCGCATACCGACGCCGGATTCGAAGCCGAGTCCTTCGCACACGGTGTACGCCGTCGATAGCGGCAAGATCGATGCTGCGAACAAAGAAGCGTTAAACAATCCCATCGAAAACAGAATGTAGGCGTACTGGCCAGCTAGAGGCCGGAGGGCCTGGGCAGCATCCTTGGCGTCCTGGACGTTGCGATATCCATGAGCATAGAGCGTCGCGGCACACGCCACGATGATGAACCACGCCACCACGTCAGTAAAAATGCACCCCGTGATAACGTCGATTTGTGAGGCGCGGTACTGGCGCGTCGTCACTCCTTTCTCGACGATCGATGATTGCAGATAGAACTGCATCCAGGGCGCGATCGTCGTGCCCACCAGGCCGATCACCATGTAGACGTATCCCTGCTCCCGCCAGGCGCTCATTGCTGGAGGCTTCACGGTCGCCAGCAACGCCTCGCCCCAGGCCGGCTTGGCGATCACGCCAGCCACGATGTAGGTGATGTAGAAAAACGACGCCGCCAGGAAGACTTTCTCGACGCTCTTGTATTGCCCTTTCACGACGATCATCCAGACGATCACCGCGCAGATCGGAACGGTGTAGTACTTGGAGAGGCCGAATAACTCAAGGCTGCCCGCGATCCCGGCGAACTCGGCAACGACGTTGCCGAAATTCGTAATCAAAATTCCGATCATCATCAGGAACGTAATGCGCAGCCCGAATTCTTCCCGGATCAGATCGCTGAGGCCTTTGCCGGTGACGGCGCCCATTCGCGCAGTCATCTCCTGCACCACGATCAGCGCAACCGTGATCGGAATCATGGTCCACAGAAGGAGATGTCCGAATTGTGCCCCGGCGGACGAGTACGTCCAGATGCCGCCGGCATCGTTATCGACGTTTGCGGTAATGAACCCGGGACCGACTACCGCCAGCGAGAGCAGGATCCGGGTCTTCCAACGCTTCAGGAACCTCATGGGCACAGATAGAAAACATGGCGGTGCAAAACGATTGGACAGGATAAATGCTCATCTGCCATCTGGATAGTTGAAATCTGAGATTCGCGTACAGAAATCGCTCAACTTGCGCTGACGGCAAGACCCATCGTGACGTCGAGGAGTCGCTTGCTTGGAATTCCTCGGAACCTTGACTACAGTTTTGACCGAAGCAGATTGATGACGTCGTCGGAGGTAATGACGCCGGTCAACTTGCTGGCGTCGTCGGTAACCGGAAGCGTCAAAAGATTGTACTTGTCGAACAACTCCGCAACCTCGCTGTCGGAGGCGTCGGCGTGACACGAGATGAGCGGTTCCTGCGTCAGGCTCAACAAGGGCGTTTTCGAATCGGCCAGCACCAGTTTGGCCAGCGGTACCATCCCCGCCAGCGTGTGATGCGAATCGACGAGGAAGAAGGTGCTAACCGTCTCCACGCTGCCCTCGAACTTCCGCAACGCCTCGATCGCGTCGTGCGCAGTTGAATCGACCGGCAGGGCGATGTACTCGGTGGTCATCCGGCCGGCAGCGGAATCTTCTTTGAATTCCAGGAGGCCCGAAACCTCCTGCCGCTCCTCGGGCGCCATCTCCTCGAGGATGCTTTCGGTCTTTTCCTGGGGCAGGTCGGCAAGCAGATCGGCGGCCGCGTCGGGTTGCATCTCTTCTACGATCTGGGCGGCACGGTCCGAATCCAACGACTCCAAGATCGCCTTCTGCACCTTCGGGTCGACTTCCTCGAGAGCTCCCGCGGCCACCTGCTCGTCCAGCGTCTCGAATACGGCTTCGCGCTCGCTCGGAGCCAGATCTTCGACGATGTCGGCGATATCGGCCGGATGCAGTTTGGCCAGCCGCTCATGAGAGATTTTGAGTTTGACCCGGCGCGCCGGATCGGTCTCGATCAGATCGACGAACTCCCACGGAATCACCCGCGGGGGGATCTGATTGAGCAAGAACTGCAACGCGCCTGTCGGAACCACGCCCTTCAACAGCCGCCGAACAGCGCCCCGGGCGCCCACATCGACTGAGCCCACTTTGAGAACAGGCCGGTTGGCAACCGAATCCTTGCTCAAATCGACATCGTTTACACGCACGACCTTGCGCCCATGGACGTCAATCACCTGCTGATCGAGCAGATCGCGTTCTAGGAGGAACAATCCTTCTGATCCGTTGGTGGCCTTCCAGTCCGAGGCGGCGGTCGAAGCCATCACCTTGCCGTTGATGGCCGTCACTGATTGCAGGGGCAGCAGACGGTCACCAGCTTTGGTCTTTACGATAAGCACAGAGACCAGAACCCGATCTTTTTGCGGCGTTAACGCTACCTCGCGGACACGCCCGCAGGTCTGCCCGGCCGCATCGATGACCGGTTGACCCAGCAATTCCGTGAGTGCGAGCGTCGTCATGCCGCGAGAATACTCAACTCTCGCAGCAGAAATCCAGATAACAATCGCTTTTTTCAAAGAAATTCGCTTTCCATCGAGTGAATTCTCGAATTGGAACCGGTCCTTCCCGTAGCGCGCTACCATCTCTCTGCGTTGACAAGTGTCCGACGGAAAGGGCAAACTACCGCCTTCACGAATCCGCCGCTTCCCTCCTTGTAGCTGGGGATCAGGCCGATGAAGGGATTGGGTCTCCAGGGGTTCGTAAATCAACTCGCCATCATGAGCGCACACCGCGTTTCCTACACCCTCGATTCGACGCTCGACACCGTCAATAGCGCCGAGGAAGTCGCCAGCAAGATCGCGACCGAGGCCGGATTCGAGGACGAAGAGGTCATGAAGATTGCGATGGCGGTTCGGGAGGCTGCGGTAAATGCCGTACTACACGGCAATGCCTACGACCCGGGCAAAAAGGTCCAGGTCGATTTTGAGCGCACGGCCAACGACCTGGTCATCACCATACGCGACCAGGGTAAGGGGCTCGATCTCAAAAAAGTTCCCGATCCATTAGCTCCCGAGAATCTGTTAAAAACCTCGGGGCGCGGCATCTTTCTTATCCGCTCATTCATGGATCAGGTGGAAATAAACCCGTCCCAGACGGGAACCGAAATCAAACTTATCAAGCACGTCCACGGGCCAGCCGCGGACGGCAAGGAGGCTTCCCAGTGAGCATGAAGACCAGCAACCGTCAAGTCGACGGGGTGACCATCGTGGATTGCAGCGGTCGTATTACTCTCGGTGAAGGCAGCGTGATTCTGCGCGACACCGTGCGCGATCTGCTGGGCAAGGGGAACAAGAA
>Ga0126371_10007036_pt1 | contig 10040 bp, 10 predicted proteins | sample PanSoiMetaPlot_4_FD_110145 | JGI IMG/M metagenome (GOLD analysis project Ga0126371, IMG submission 110145) | Tropical forest soil microbial communities from Panama - MetaG Plot_4 | ecosystem: Environmental > Terrestrial > Soil > Tropical forest > Bulk soil | place: Panama | collected 2016-02-17
ATCGCCGCCGAAGCACTGACGACCTCGGGCCGTCAATGGCGTAAGCGCGAAAAGGCCGTTCAAAATTCTTTAGATTGAGGAAACCGAGGTCGCGCGCTTGCGAGCCGTATGCATGACGCACCAAGTTGTAAGCGAGCTCCGACAGGATGATACCCCCGGGCTGCCCATGTTCTTGTAGTCGTGCAGCTATGTTAACACCATCGCCATAGATATCGTCAGCCGTGGTCATCACATCACCGACATGCACGGCTATACGCAAGGCGATCGGACTACTCTCTGCCGCTTCTTCTCGGTGGGTGGCTTCTTGGACTTCGCGCCCCCAGTCCACTGCATCGAGCGCGCTTGGGAATTCCGCGAGGACGCCGTCGCCGGTGGACTTGACGATCCTCCCCCGATGTCTTTCGGCGCCCGGACGGAGGATATTTGTAAGGAGCTCCATCCAACGGCGATGGGTCCCCTGCTCATCTTCCGACATCAGGATCGAATAGCCGACGATATCCGCGAATGCGATCGCGACCAGCCGTCGCGCACCTCCATTCTCGGCCGAAGGCGCACCGGATCCCGAAATTGAAGATGCGGCAGGTATTTCGAGCTGCAATCCGGTTGACGGTTTCTTGTCAGAGTTTTCCGGGCCGAACCACAGAGTGCAAGCAATTCGATCACCCAGCCGAACAAAATTAACTTTTTTCGTCGTCGAGCGCCTGACTTCCGATATGTGGGCAGAGCGAGTGGCAACAACATAGCCGCGCGGATCATCCGGCATTCTTTGCCCACGTAGGGCAGTCCTTTTGCGGCACGGCCAATCGGTAGCCGGCAATATCGGCAGCAAATTGAGTGGTGCAGTCCGAGTCCGGATCCATCCGCTATTTGCGAACCTCTCTCCTCTCCAATCGGATCGTGCTACCGTTGGCGGGACCCCAATCGATCAGTGGAGACCGAGAGCTATGGATCTTCAGGCGGTGCGAGAAGAAGCGATTGAGGCAACGACCCGCGCCTTTTGGGACAGAAACGGCTTTGTGCCCGACGAGGACAGCGAGGAGTGGGAGGCGGAATACCGCCGGCAATTCGAGCGAGCGAAGCGGCGGCACGCGAGCGGGCAAGCCGCCACGGTCAAACCGTCTGCTGTTGTAGCGGCGCCGGTGGAAGAGGCCGGCTGGGCCGGATTGACCGGGGCTCCGACGCAGATCCGCTGGGCGGCCACGCTGCGCGCCGATCGTCTCAAGGAGATCAAAGACCCCGGGATCCGGCTTTGGCTCGCCACGACTTGGACGAAGGCGAAGAGCTGGCTCGACACGCGAGATTTGCCAACCCCAACCTTTCTGCAACGGATCGCGCCGCATTACGCGGAGTACCGCCGGCAAGCCGAGGAACAGGCGCATGCGCTCAAGTCGGAGCAGGAGGCTAAAGCCGCCGCCGCGGAGGCGCTGCGCCGGGAAATTGATGCAGCAGGAATTACGATCGAGGGCCTCATCGAGCTGATCGATATCGCCGAGCGCCTCCCGGCGGTCGCGATAAAGGGTAAATTGGCGGAGTTGGACGACGGTGGCCGGAATTTGCGGATCTTTGAAACCGCGGACCCGGCGGTTCTCATGGTCCTGGAAAAGGGAGAGTCGGGCCGTAGCGACTATGGTATAGAGCGCGACGAGGGGCTGGTCGCAGACCTAAAGCTGTTCGCGCGCGCGAAAGAACTGATATAGCGCAACACAGGGAGGATGGCCCTATGCTCACCGCAAGCTCGGCACCCTCCGCCCAGGCGAGGGAAGCCATGGAGCTGCTCAATGCCGAGGCTAGCAAGCTAAATATCTGGTTGCGCACGCAGGCAAACGCGCCGGCACAACCTCCGTGGTTTCGCGATACCAGGGTCGAGGCGAGAGGGCAAATCGCTGCCGGTCGCGTCGGCGCCGCACAGGTAAAGCCTCTTCCGCATCTTTGGCAGTGGCGCCAGATCTCGCCCTATCTCGATCGGATCGCCGAGATTGCCCGCGGCGCCGACGTGTCGCCGATCGAATTCGCCGAACGTCAGCAGTTTCTGTTGACCAACCCCGGCCTCGGCGGGCGGCTGCAGGTCACGAGCACGATCCGCTGTGCGGTATCGATCTATAACCCGGGCGATGTCGCTCCGGTCCACATACACTCCCCGAACGCCAGCCGCACCATTCTGTCGGAGGGAGGCGGCTACACGACGATCGATGGGGAGCGCTGCAGGGCCGCACGCGGTGACCTGATCCTGACCCCGAACGGTACTTGGCACGACCACGGCAACGACGGAACCGAACCGGTCATATGGATCGACGTTCTCGATTTTCCGCTGATGGAATTCCTCGACTGCGTCTGGCTCGACGAGGCATTTCCGGGACAAACTCAGGGCAATTCACCGGCTCAGCCGGTGACACGCGGTCCTTGTTATTCGCACAGGCTCTACGGCCAGGGTGGGCTGGCCCCGCGGTTTGTCCCGCACCAGCGGGGTTTCGGACTGGGTACCACGCCGATGTTCCATTATCGCGGCGCCGATATCCGGGAGGCGCTCGATGGGCTACGACGCGAAGACGGGGATCCCTACGAGGGCATCGCGCTGCGCTTTGTCAACCCGACGACCGGCGCATCGCTGTTCCCGACATTGGATTATGGTGCGCAGTTGCTCCGGGCCGGCGAAGCGACCCGGTTCAAGCGAGAAACCGCAAGCACACTTTACATTGTCATCGCCGGCGAAGGGGCCACAGAGGTCGGCGGGCAACGTTTCGATTGGCGGGCGAATGACATTTTTGTCGTGCCGAGCTTTGCGTGGCGGCGTCACATCAGTGAAAATGCCGGGGATGCCGTCCTTTACAGCGTGTCCGATATCCCACTGCTCGATAAAATCGGCCAGTATCGCGCGCAAGGGCGGCTCCCGGATGACACGGTCGCCGAGCTCGCGCCTTAACGGATTAGTTCCGAGACCGGAGATCCCGACATGAGCATCGTCCGCGAATTGTTCGATGATGCGGTCGCCATGCAAAAAGACGGTGTTTCCCCTAGTCAAATCGGTCGCGCGCTCGCCGATCGCTGGGAAGCCGAAGAATTGGGCGCGGCCGGAAAAGTCAAGCGCACGAGGTCCGCGTCCGGCACGATCGAACTCAGCTTTCCCGGCGGCGAAAGGATCGTCTGGAACGGCAGAACCTGGGATTACGTTCCGGCTTGAGCCGGTGCGGTGCGGTTGGCGGTGCGCCTTTGCCGGCGTCGGTTCGGCGATCGGCCTCGCCCTCTTGGCCGAGACGGCAATGCCCGGCCGAGCGGGGGGCGAGGAGATCGTCGCGGCTTATTCGGCGTATTGGGCGGGCCTCCCGGCCGCCCAAATTCGCCTGAAGCTGCGCGACGGCGGCGCCCGCTATCATGACGAGATCCAAATCGCTACGCAGGGCCTGCCGTACTTGTTTACTCGATTTCGCGCCGCTGCATCCGCTGAAGGGCAACGTACCGCAGATCGGTCAGCTGTGCCGTCGTTTTATTTGGCCGATTATGACCTGCGGAAACGGCGCGATAGGCGGGTCAGCATGCAATTCGTTCAGCGCTTCGGGACGACATTCGCCGAACGCGGCTCCGACGACACCAGCCGAAAGCCGCCGCTCGCCGAGGCGTTTCGCAAGAATGCGGTTGACCCGCTGTCGGCGCTCGAGCGCATTCGTGAGGCGCTGCGGGGCGCAAAGCCTGGCCGTTCGTTTGCGATCCCGGTCTACGACGGAGCCCGCCGGTTCGACATTGTCGGGGAGATCCTGCCAAAGAAAGACTCGACCGACGGCACGCTGCGCGCCCAACTCGTGCTCCGGCCGATCGCCGGTTTCAAAGGCGAGACGAGCGAGGACGGTGATCCCGACGACGCGCCGCGTAAGGTCGAGCTGACCGTCACCGACGACACCAAACTGATCCCCCTGTCGATCAGGGTTCCGGTTTTCTTCATGCCGCTCGTGATCCGCTTCGAGCACTTCTGTGCGTCATCGGCGCCCTGCTCGGGATAGGCTGCCCGCCGCTACATTTGGCTACGGGTACCTTTGCAAACCGCCGGCGGAGCGGCATTCTGAGGGCTCATCACGAAATCTCGAGAGTACAGAGATGGCGTTCTCCCTGATAGACGAAACCGACGGCGCAATTCCGATTGCGGTTCTAACAAAAGACGAGTTCGCAGCCTGGTTTGAAAATGCGCCGCCACGAGAGCGTAATTGGCTGACGTCGCTCGGCTTTTCTGCCGAACGCGGAAAGCATGCCCTGGTTTCGGGGGAGGGCGGCGAGCTCGCCCGTGTGTTGGTTGGGCTCGGGGATGGCACCGACTCAGACGGCACGATGTGGGCGCTCGCCGGATTGTCGACCGCACTGCCGGAAGCGAGCTATCGGGTCGAAACCGTCCCTCCTGGCGCGGATCCAAGCCGTCTGGCGCTCGGTTGGGCCCTCGGAACCTACGCCTTCTCACGCTATAGTTCGAAGAAACGACGGGACGCTACTCTCGCTTGGCCCAAGGGGACCGACCGCGGCCGCGTCGAGCGGATGGTCCGAGCGATATTCTTGGCTCGCGATCTTGCCAACACGCCGGCCGGTGACCTCGGCCCAGAGGAGCTTGCAGACGAGGCGATGCGCGTCGCCGAGATGGCGGGCGCACGCCACCGCGTCATCGTCGGCGACGAGCTCCTCACCGAGAATTATCCGACGATCCACGCGGTCGGCCGTGCGAGCGTGCGTGCGCCGCGCCTCGTGGACATCGTTTGGGGAGAACCGGCGGCGCCTAGGATCACGCTGGTCGGCAAAGGGGTGTGCTTTGACAGCGGCGGGCTTGATCTGAAGACTGCCTCGGGCATGCGGCTAATGAAGAAGGACATGGCGGGGGCGGCGATCGTGCTCGGCCTTGCACAGGCGATCATGGATGCGAATTTGCCAGTGCGGCTGCGCGTCTTGCTACCCTGCGTCGAAAACGCGGTCTCGGGCAATGCGATGCGCCCGCTGGACATCGTGCGCACCCGCAAGGGACTGACCGTCGAGATCGGTAACACAGACGCCGAAGGCCGGCTGATCCTGTGCGATGCATTGGCCGACGCCTCGACCGAGAAACCGGCATTACTGATTGATATGGCGACGTTGACGGGGGCGGCGCGCGTCGCGCTCGGCCCCGAGCTCGCGGCGCTCTTCTGCAACGACGAGGCGCTTGCACGGGACCTGCTCGACGCCGCCACGACCGAAGAAGACCCGATGTGGCGGATGCCGCTATGGCGCCCCTACCGCAAGATGATCGACAGCAAGATCGCCGACATCAATAACGTCTCGGAATCGCCGCATGCCGGCGCGATCACGGCGGCGCTCTACCTCCAGGAATTTGTCGATCCTGCCGTTCCGTGGGCGCATCTCGACGTGATGGCGTGGAACACGCGCAGCCGCCCCGGCCGCCCCGAAGGCGCCGAAGCCACCGCGCTTCGCGCCCTCTACGCCCACATCGCCCAAAGGTTCGGTTAAGTACGCACCGGGCCGGCGAAGCTCCTCGTCACGCCTCGGTTGCGGCGACCATCTGTTCGCGGCCCAGCCTGTGCGCCGATAGGTTCAACCGCATCCCGACCGCAACGGCAGCGAGCGGCACTGCGACGAACGCGATAGGCACCCAAAAAGCCGGGCTGACAATAGCGCCCGGATTCATACCGTCTCCGATACCGCTGGCGTTTGCGACGAGACCCGCTAACGCGGCGCCAAACGCGAGGCCAAGTTGTTGAACCGTCGCGACCGACGCGGCGGCGGTGTTCTCCTCGCCATCTCTGGCGCCGCTCATGACGTGTTGCGCAATAAACGCCCAGCAGGCACCAATACCGATGCCGATTAGTGAGATTGGTGGAAGCAGGACCGCCGCGGGCCCTTCCGGCATCAACAAAGCGACCCCCAATAACCCCAAGCTCATCGCGATTGGTCCCGCCACGATCAAGCGCGCGGGCCATTCCCCGGACAGCGATGCGACGGCGAGCGCGGCGGCCGTCCATGCGAAGGATGCGCCCGCAACCATGTACCCCGCGGCGAGTGGGTTGAGCGCATGCAATCGCTGTAGGAACAGCGGCGCATACACACCAAGCGGGCTATAGGCCATAGACAACAACAAGACCATCCACAGCCCCGCACCTGTGGCCGATCGCAAGGAGAAGGCATCACTTGGCAGAAGTGCATGAGCCGCCGCGCGATCGATTCGGAGCATTAAAACAAAGGCGCCGATTGCGGCCACGGTCAACGCGCTCTTCAGCGCAAGCCCGAGCGACACGCTCGCCAACGACAGCAGCGCAATCGCGGCACAGACCAACGCCAGCCGGAGGACCGGAAGCTTGGTGTCGGCGGCGCCGCGCGCCCGATCGGCGGGGAGGACGAACTCGGCACCAATGCCGAGAAGGCCGCCTACACCCGCTACCGCATAGAAAGCGCCACGCCAGTTGCCGTAGCCGGCGAATACCCCGCCGATCAGAGGACCCGCTAGTACGGAAACCGACCACACGCCCGCAAGGAGTCCGAAGACGCGCGGCCAAAGCAGTTCGGGAAATACATTGCGCACGAGGACGTATGCCAGCGCGGACAAAAGCCCGCCTCCGAGGCCTTGCACGAAACGGCCGGCAATCACGATGCCAATCGATGGCGCCAACGCGCATAAGACGGCGCCGGCGGCATAGATCAGGGCGCCGCTGCTGAACGCTCGTCTATTTCCGACGGCGCTACTGACGATACCGGTAGCAGTCGCCGCAGCGATCGAGGAGGCAAGGAAGGCGGTTGTCGGCCAACTCATGAGATTAGCGCCACCGACATCAGCGACGATGCTCGGCAACAGGGTTGCGGTGATCAGCACATTCATCGAGTGCAGGAGCACCCCGCCTAGCAACACGCTCAGCGGCAAGGCTAACCGAGGCGCGAGAAGCATCGGCCAGCTCGGCGGTAATTCCTCTTTGCGCACTGCGACCCCTTTTGAAAAGCGATTGTTTATTTTATACTACCACCATTAAGAAAGGAACCTGTTTTTTTATCACTGAGGAAAGACGTGAGTTCGAATAACGGAAACAGGCTCTTATTCACGCTAAAGTCGCGCGGACCGCAACCAACGAGTACTATCGCGCGTATTCTCGGTATCACCGAAGTTGGCGTGCGACAGCACCTGGCAAAGCTGCATGACGACGATCTGGTCACATTTAACGACCTGGCGGGCGAAGTGGGGCGTCCGAAGCGGATGTGGCGGTTGACGGCCAAGGGCCATGCGCGGTTTCCCGACACACACGGAGACCTCACGGTCAGTTTGATCGGGAGCATCCGTTCCGTCTTTGGCGATGCGGGATTGGATCGTCTCATCGCTGCGCGGCAGCAGGCCATCTTGGCGAACTACCGGCTCGCATTGCAGCAATATCCCGATCTTGGTGATCGGGTTGTCGTGTTAGCCAGGCTGAGAACTGCTGAAGGGTATATGGCGGAGTGCGAGTCGCAACGCGACGGCAGCTTTCTGCTCATCGAGAACCATTGCCCGATCTGTGCCGCGGCCAAAGCATGCCAGGGCCTCTGTCGATCGGAGCTCGAGCTGTTCCAGGCGGCATTCGGCGCCGACACGTTGGTGACGCGCCAAGAGCATCTTCTCTCCGAGGGACGTCGCTGCGTCTATCGGATCGCGCCCGAGACTCGGCGAGGAACGCATGGCTAACCTCTCGACCGAAGCATCGCACTACAAGTTGTGTGAATTCAACACTTGGTACCCGTACCCTTTTTCTTCATGCCCGCGAAAGCGGGGGCGACGAGAAAGAAAGAACGGGAACCATCTGTTTCGCTCGCACTACCAGCAGGCAGTCGTCCATCCGGAGTTGGATACTCGTCAATATCCTTGTGCTGGGTCCACTTGGTTCAACAGAGGGCGGCCTTCTTCGAAACGACGGATGTTTTCGAGGATGATTGGGGCAGCGGTCAGCGGATTGGTGAGGCCGGCGATATGCGGAGTGACGAGGATACGCGGATGGTGCCAAAAGGGATGCGCCGGCGGCAGAGGCTCTTCGCGAAACACGTCGAGCGCCGCAGCAGAAAGCTGCCCTGCATCGAGTGCCGGGATCAAATCCTCCTCGACGAGGTGATCGCCGCGGCCGGCATTGATCAGGCTGGCGCCTCTCGGTAGTGCGGCAAAAGTGCGCGCACAGAGTACTCCCTCCGTCTCGCTAGTCAGCGGCAATAGGCAGATGAGAATCTCGCTGTGGTGGAGCAGTTGAGAAAGCCCCTCAGGACCGGCGTAAGTGCGAAAACCTTCGAGCTTTCGTTCGCGACGGCCCCAGCCCGACACCGGGAATCCCACAGCTGCGAGTTTGCGCGCGGTATGCTGCCCGATTTCCCCGAAGCCCAGGATGCCGACATTCCGTTCACCGGCATTCTTCTGCGGCAATTCGCGCCAGATCCTGGAAGCCTGCTGGGCGTGGTAATCGAGGTCCTGGCGATGCATCCGCAGCGCTTGCAATACGGCGTACTCACCCATCGCATCGGTCAGATAGGGATCGACCAAGCGAACGATCGGGATGCCTTGCGGCAATTGCGGATCGCACAGAATGTGATCGACTCCGGCGCCCAGCGATAGGATCAGTTTGAGATTTGGCAACGACGCCAATAGCCCGGGCTCCGGACGCCAGACCAGCGCATAATCGATCTCACCCCTGTCGCCGATATCCGGCCACACCCTGACATCCAGTTCCGGCATTAAACGAGTGAGCTGTGGCCGCCAGCGGGCCTCGGAATCAACGGAGGAGCGAAACATCAGCGCCATCGCGTGACCTCGTGCTGGATCGGGTTGCCGCGCTCGTCTGATAGCACAATCCTTCGAGCTGCCACATTGCCGCCCGCTTCCTCCGCCATTACAGCAGCCAATGACCGAAGGAGGGGAGGTCGATGCACTCATTATGGCGGAGACTGGCCTTGCAGTGGCTCGGTGGCGACGGATCGGGCGCGTTGTCCGAAGACAAAACGGCGCTTGAGATGCTGCTGACCGACGAGAAACAGCCGCAGGTCTTCGACGTACGACGCACACCCGGGGTTTCCTACGATGCAATGATGTCCTCGGGTATTGAAAGCGGCTCGGATCCTCAAATCGTATCGGAAGAGGCCTTGCGTTCTGGCCCTTCGAGTCCCGATCTTTGTTGATCGAGATCAAAGTGACTCCGTCGCTTTAGTGAGAAGAGCATCCGCTATACCGGGTTCTGCGACAGGAGAGGCGGTGATGAGCTACAAGGATTTGCTGGTTGTGCTCGATTTCGACCCCTCGGTACCGGTGGCCCATCACTATGAGATCGGCGCCGAGATCTGCCGCGCGCGACAACAATACTTCACCGACCGGCAGACCAGCTGACGCGGTGCGCTCGACCTCAGCCTTGACGCCGCGGCGCGCCAAGTGCAGCGAGATATCCGCGCCAGGCACCTCGCCGTGACCCTCCGGTCCCTCGCGCGGATCGATCGTCAGCACCGTCACCAATTCCGCGGCAGCCAATAGCGGCAGCGCATCGTTGACGGCACGCGCGGCCTCCCGGCTGGCGTTCCAGGCGACCAGCACTCGACGACCGATGTTCTCGAAATGGCCTGCATAGGGAACGACGAGGATCGGGCGCCCGGACGCGAGAGTAATCTGCTCCGGGCGCGGCCTGGCAAGCTCCGCATCCCCGCGATCCGGGTCGAGCTGACCAAGGATCGCCAAGTCGGCGTAACGGGCGTGAAGTGCCGGATCGGCCTCGGGACCTGCTGGAACCTCGCGCCATTCGGCAGACACTCCGCGGACGCTGGAAGCATGTTCGAACGCAGCCCGCACGTTACTCGCCGCCTCCCGCGCCCGCTGGCGCCACTCGGCAAAGAACGGATCGAGCAAGGCCGGGTCGTAATAGCCCATATGGCGGGGGGCCTCGGGCATCGGGAACGGATAGAGCCCGATAAGATGCGCCGCAAAACGCTCTGCGAGAGTGGCGGCCAAATCGACCCGCACCCGTACCGAGGGGTCGAAATCGAGCACAACCAGCAAATCCTTGTAGCTCATCACCGCCTCTCCTGTCGCAGAA
>Ga0126371_10007037_pt1 | contig 10040 bp, 9 predicted proteins | sample PanSoiMetaPlot_4_FD_110145 | JGI IMG/M metagenome (GOLD analysis project Ga0126371, IMG submission 110145) | Tropical forest soil microbial communities from Panama - MetaG Plot_4 | ecosystem: Environmental > Terrestrial > Soil > Tropical forest > Bulk soil | place: Panama | collected 2016-02-17
AACTATCTTCTCCAGTCGCTGGAGGCACTCTTCAAATTTGGCCAACGGAATTTCGCTCCGATACTTATCTTAATGCAATGAAATCGCGCGCGTGTCCAGTCTTTTTTGTAGGTGTCATCGAAAAAAATGCACACACCACTTCCCAAAAAAGAACATGGAACTAGAAAAACGTTCTTGCAGGTGCGTTAAAGAAAAACCTTGGTGAGAGCTCAACGCTCCTTGAGTAACTGCTGGTATAACGGCTCGACCGGTTAAACAGAAGCCGTCGGCTGTGTTCCGAGAGCCTCCAGCACATCGACCGCAGAACTGTACCGGCCCATCGGAGCACTGATCTGGGCTCCCTGTACTGTCTGCCTTGCTGCGATCAACATCTCCCGGGCGATGGCCACACCTTCGGCCCGGGCCGCTTCCGGAGTCTGCGCCCGCGCCATCCTCTCAAGGATCGAATCTGGCACCGACACCCGCAATTCATTCTTCATGAACTCGGCATTCCTGACGCTCACGAGCGGCCATATCCCGGCGATCACGGGGATACGGCAGTGCTCAATGCGCCGCAAAAAGTTCTCCAGCAGCCGCAAGTCGAAAACTGGTTGCGTAACAACATATTCCGCGCCAGCCTGCACTTTGTACTCGAACCGCCGGATCTCTTCATCCATGTCAGTCAGGCCCGGGTTCGCCCCCACGCCGATGACGAAGCCGGTGCCCGTCCCAATCGGATTGCTCCCCAGATCGAGTCCATGGTTCAGGTTGCGCACGATGTTCACCAACCCGATCGCATCCACGTCGAACACTGCCGTAGCATCAGGGTAGTTACCCATCTTCGGCGGATCACCTGTAATACAAATCAGATTTCGAATGCCTACCGCCGCGGCTCCTAGAAGATCGCTCTGGATGCACAAAACATTTCGATCGCGACAGGTAAAGTGCAAGATCGCATCGAGGCCAACGTCGCGCTGAATTAGCAGGGACAACGCCAGGTTGCTCATCTTGGCCGAGGCTCGCGGGCTGTCGGGAATATTGACGGCATCAATACCGACAGACTTCAAGAATCGCGCCCCTTCAACCTCTTTGCGGACGTCGATGCCCTTTGGCGGCACGATCTCGACCATGGTTACGAATTCACCCCGTGCCAGCTTTGCGCCGAGTGGCGACCGCTTCTCGATTGGTACCGCGGGGACCGACGTCGGTGCGGCATGTGTTGTCACCTGCGCAGTTGCCGCTTTCCCCCTGGCTTCGCCCACACGCAACGCCGCCTTCATTACTCTGATGTGGTCAGGAGTGGTTCCGCAGCAACCCCCGACCAGCTTTACTCCGGCGGCGACGAACTTGCGCGCATAACTCGCCATATACTCCGGCGAGCACAAATAGATGTTCCGGCCATCTACGGATCTTGGAATTCCTGCATTCGGTTGCGCCGCCAAAGGCAGGGAACTGGCCGCCCGCACGCGCTCCATCGCGTCCAGCATCGCAACCGGCCCGACACTGCAATTGCAGCCAATAACGTCCGCACCCCACTCCGCCAACTTCGGAGCGAACGTTTCTGGATCGGAACCGTCCAGGCAGTTTCCGTCCTCATCGATCGTTACCTGGGCGACGATCGGGATCGTCGCCGACACATCCCGTACCGCCGACATGGCCTGGTGAATCTCTTCCAGATATCCGAACGTTTCCAGAATCAGCAGATCGACGCCACCTTCGATCAGCGCCTCAATTTGCTCGCGGAAGGCGTCGCGCGCCTCTTGATACGAAGTTTTCCCCAGAGGTTCAATCCTGGTCCCCAGCGGGCCAACCGATCCGGCGACCCAAACATCGAAGCTTTTGGCGGCCTCGCGCGCCAGGCGTGCGCCTGCGCGATTGATGTCTTTCACCTTGTCAGCCATGCTGTGCCGAGCCATACGGAACGAGTTCGCTCCGAATGTATTGGTTTCAATGACTTCGGCTCCGGCCTGCAGGTAGTCGTGGTGAATGCCGCGAATCAATTCCGGCTGCGAAAGATTCAGCTCGTCGTACGACCGATTAATGAAAATGCCCTTGGCGTATAGCAGCGTCCCCATCGCTCCATCGCAAAGAATGGGAGACTGCTTCACTCGGGCTAGGAAATTGTCCGCCATATGAATGCTGAGAATACAGGATGAAGGGCGCCTCGTGCATCCTTGGTCCCAACAGGCGCGTCAGTCAGTCTGTTATAATCCACCATTTCGCAACTAAATCTATCTTTTTCATGTTCTTAGGAGCCGGCTGTTTGAAGAATCGCGTCCTCGCTTTGCTGGTTGGATTGTGTGCTGCACTCGGCGCTAGTTCCTGTGGAGGCGGTAGTTCAACCTCGAAAGTCAGCGGCTTGCCGGAGCGTGTCCTAGCCTCTCAAGGTGTCACCAGCAACATCGTCTTCGGCGGACTCGTCATCGTTAACGGGACGAACGATACCATCGCCCGCGTCGCCCCCATCAGTGCCGGGGCTACTCCCGGGACGATGGCCATTTCACCCAGTCGAAACATCGTGGCCACATTTGATCCTTCCAGCAACTCAATTTTCGCGGTCGACACCACGAAAGAGACCGATATCGGCAGCAATGGGGTTAAACTGCCGGGCCCAACTTCCAGCTTCATTGTCCCGACTGCCAATCAGATCGGCTACGCTGCCGTACCTTCCGCTGCTGTGAACGGCTTCGCCTATGTCGGTGCCATCGCGCAAATGAACTTTGCGTCTGGCTCGTTCACCACGATTGCCGTAAACAACGCCCAGACGGTTGTGGCCAATTCCGCCGGCACCCAATTGCTGGTTTTCAGCGGCGATTCAGATTCCATGACCGTTCTGAATCCTCTGGCAGCCGTTCCTCCGGTTGATACCAGTTGCTACTACAATCCGCCAAATGCTGTTTGCACGATCGTACCTGGCTTCGACCGGCCCGTTTACGCGGTCATCAACAACAATACGGCCTACGTGTTGAATTGCGGTCCCCAGTGCGGCGGCAAGCAGGCCAGCGTGATGTTCTTCGATCTGCCGAGCCTCACTATCACCAAGACGATTCCTGTCGATGCCGCGACGATTGCTGTCCTAAACAAGTCCACGCTCTATGTCGCGGGCACTTCTCCCACGAACAACGCGTGCACCGGCCAACAAACCGCGGCGACCACTTGCGGACGCCTCGACATAATCGACATCGGCGCGGGGGAAGTGGTCGGTACCGCTGTAATCACCGACGGTTATCACAGCCGCATGGATTACAACGTCTACAACCAACTCTTCATCGGCTCGCATGACTGCACCAACATCGGGAACGTGAACAATCCCAGCGGCGAAGTGCGTGGCTGTCTCTCCATCGTTAACGCCACGAATGGGTCGGTGACCATTCCTCCCGATAACGGCAATGTCGATGGCCTGCAGGGATTCACCAGCCGCACGATCGAATACGTCGCTGAAGGCGGAAATTTGCGCGTCTACGACACAAACACGGAAAAGCTCTTGATCAATTCGGATTTCCTGCCCAACGGGACGATCGACATCGTCGGATATGTCGGGGATGTAAAAGCAATCGACTTCTTCTAGAGTGGCTTCGAAAAATAGTGTGACTCTTCTTCTGCGCCACCCAAGTGAGTGTCATGCTGAGCGGAGCCGGAGTGCAGCGAAGCGGAACTCCGGCGCAGTCGAAGCATCCCTACCCTTAGAACAACTGTCGGGGGAATGGGTTCGTAGTCCAAAGCTATCGTGCAACTGTCATGTCAAGCGGAGCCATACCCTGGCTCAAGAGCTGTGGCCGTTGCAACGCATCACGCCGAGATAAGCGCTCCACGGTCCCACCGTCTCACGGTATTGATAAGCCATGATTCTGGATATCTGGTGTATGTGCGTCAGGTCATGTGCCGCCCAGGTTGCCAGCAACTGCGAGAGCGTGACTCCGCCTAGTGCCGGGTGCATTCCACGTCGCGTGAAATCACCAGACTGCAGATTCAGGCTACGTAACGCAGTCAAGTTCTCGGATCGTACGTGGGCAAACTCGTCGAGCAATTGTCCGATCGATTTACCCTGAATGTCCTGCTTATGGCCTCCGCGATCGAACACATCAAACGGCCGGCTATCCCCATGCTGCAGAATCATTCTCGCTCGCGGCATCCAATCCGTTCGATCCCCATGGATGAGATGGCCCACGACCTCAAACGCAGTCCAACTATCGCCGCCTTCCCGTTGATGAATCCATGCCTCGGGCAGATTCCGCAAAAGGGCATTCAAAGCCGGCGGAGTATTCGAAAGCAGCGCGATCGTATCATCCAACTTAAATTCACTCATGGCTTCCTCGCTTCAATCGTCAGTTGGTGAGTCTTTGCCGAAGCTACGGCCTTTGCGCTGAAGGGAAGCGTAAACGTCGTGCCCTCGTACCACGACTTCCATTGATCCATGTAGTACGGGCTGAGAAAATTTCCGCCTTGCCCCGTCACGGTATTCAGTGTCGATTGATCCAGATCTGCCAGGTTCGCCGTGAAACGCTCAGAGGGACCGTGATACCGGGTCACCGCTTTGACCGAATACCCGCTGCCCGATTGTTCCTTGGTTCCCGGACCCGACCAGTGGTTGATTAGAGGAATCCGCCCCAGAATCGGATGCTGAATTTTCACTGCATTGAAAGTGCCCCAATGCCACGAGGCGAGATCTTTCGGTGCCTGCGGGTCGTTGACCGTAGCGTCGACTGCGGCAGTCAGGAGTTCGTCATAACTGGGATACTTGTCCGGTAGCCAGCGTTTCGGACGGTGCAGCAGAAGGTTCTCCAGCCAAACCGAGCGCTGCAGCCAGGAGTATGTCTTCCAGTCGACACTCGTATGTTCGTCCTCTTTGTAGAGTTCAGAGTCCGAGTCATGTTGTTTTTCTGTCGAAGCGCTTCCCAGTTTCGCCTCAAGAATCAATCGCCGCAGTTCTCGGATCGCGTTTTCGGCAATCGTAGGTGCTGCCGACGAAGCTTCCATACGCCCATCCCATCCCCGCATCAAGTCCGCCGCTTGCTTCACTCTGGCGGATGCTTTTGAGGCATGGTCGACGGCATATACAAAGCGTTCAGCCGCGAACGAAAGCGGCTCCGAATGAATGTCCGTCTGCAGTGCGAGCATGTCGGCCGCCGAAAACTTCCGGCCCGATTCCAGCACGTGATAAATCCGCGCCGTTCGCCACGGAGCTTCCCACTCCATGCTGATCGAGTGTGGATAGTCATCCGGCGTAATCCTGCCGTTTGCCGTCGCAATAATCCCCGACGGCGGATTGTACGTGCTCGGCAGTTTGTCGAACGGAATGTACGAAGTCCACTCGTGCGCATCGTCGGTGCCACTCACCGGCAAACTCCCATCTCCAGACGCCCGGATCGGCACCTTTCCCGTCGTGTGATACCCAATGTTCCCGTCCACGTCGGCATACACCACGTTTTGTCCTGGAGCATCCAGTTGCGAGAATGCCTTTGTGAACTCATCCCAGTTCTGCGCCGCATCTACATCAAAAAAGGGGATGTGCAGCCCGTCGTAGAGCGTCCAACGCAACGCCAATTGACGTGTCTCGCCCGGAACCAGATCGGTGATGATCGGCCCGTGTCGCGTAATCCGCACATCGACGTTTACATCCGGCCCGCCTTTGACGTGGATAACCTCCATCCGATGCTCCGGCTGCAGCCATCCCTTGGGCGTCTCATACGCACCGTCCGAGTTGAAGTTCTCGATGTAAACGTCCGTCACCGTCGGGCCAACGTTTGTGAATCCCCACGCCACGCGCTGGTTGTGGCCCACGACCACATAGGGCATCCCGGGCAGCGTCACGCCGGCTACATCCAGCGTTCCAGATTTCAGATGTGCCTCGTACCACAGGTTCGGCATCTGATGCCCGAGATGCATGTCGTTCGACAGCAGCGGCTTTCCTGTGACGGTGTGCGCGCCTGAGACAACCCAATCGTTCGAGCCGTCTACGGGAATCTCTTCGGGGCCAGGCTGGAAGTCGCTCTGCGTTACCGAATTGTCCGGCCCATCCTCGTCATCCTCATCATCGGAATCACGCGGAGCCTTTTCCGGTGCGTTCACGTCCTCGCGCATCACGGTTGGTGGGCGATCATGCCACGAACGATTCACGTACAAGTCCGCCGTGAGCTCCGGACCAAGCTTGGCCAAAATCTTCTCGCGGCCGAGGGCGTCGAAGAAGTAGTGATAGTTCAGATCCTTCACCATCGAATTCGCCACAACAACCGAATCTTCCGCGGTCCAGGGTTTCGGGATGTAGCCCAAAATCCGAAACTCAATCGGAAGGTGTTTCCCATGCGCGGCGATGTATGCATTCACGCCGCGCATATACGCGTCAAAAAAGCTCCGGTCTCGGGGACTCGCCATTGCCAGGGACTTCGTTGCCGCTGCTCGCAGTCCGAGGATGCGCTGCTCGCGATCCAGTTTCAGAGTCTGCTCGCCCAGAATCTCCGAAAGCTCTCCGGCTCCAAACCGTCGCATGATGTCCATCTGCCAGAGCCGGTCCTGGGCCGTGACATAGCCTTGGGCGAAGAAAAGATCTTCCAGCGAAGCTGTTTCGATCATCGGCACGCCATGACTATCGCGTGTGACGGTGACCGGCGCAGTCAGCCCTGCGACTTGGGCTTGCCCGTCGAGCTGCGGCAGGGCCAATTCGGCCAAGTAGTAGGCATAAGTTACGGCCCCGGCCACTAGGAGGGCGACCAAAAGCAGCAACCACAATAAGATGCGAATGAGAGGAGAACGCCGCCGTGCGGGCGCTCCGATTTCTGCCAGCGTGCTCATATGGGAATCTTTGATTGTATTCCAGACAGGGCGGCGTCATACTGAAAATGAATTTCATTTTCAACTTGCCGATGGTATTCTGACTCGCTACCCATGCTGCAAAAGCGCATCGACGACCAGCCCACCCTCTCGCGCCAGATGGTGCGCGAGGCCCAGGATATCCTCCACCGCCATCTCAAGGATGTCGGTCTGAAACAGACGGCCCAGCGCGACACAATTCTCCGCACCTTTCTCGAAACGCGCGACCATCTTTCCACCGACGAGTTGCACCGGCTGGTACAAAGAAAAGATGCCGGCATCGGCTACACCACCGTCTACCGCACGTTGAAACTTCTCGCAGAGTGCGGGCTCGCCTCCGAGGTTGCCTTTCACGACGGCATTGCGCGCTACGAGCATCAATACAACCGCCGCAGCCACCACCACATGGTGTGCACCAGTTGCGGCAGTTCCGTGGAATTCTTTTCTCAGGAAGTAGGACAGCTCGAGCAGGAAATCGGACGCAAATACCATTACCTCACGACCCGTCACACCTTTCAGATTTACGGAATCTGCGAGGACTGCCGCAAGAAGAACCAAGCCAGCCGGACCATCTAAAGCTCACCAAACGAATGGAGAGCGTCCCCAGGGACCGATAAGCAGCGGTGAGTCCCCTGTGATCCTCCGTGCCCCCTGTGGTTAACGCATTTGACCTGCTCGCGCGCAACACGGATCACGGAGCAAAACACACCTAGAAGCCCAACATCGCTCCCAGGGCTAACAGACTGAACGGCACGAGCGCAAGGTTCCGAATCACGCCGAACAAAACAATCATGCAACCGAGCGCGTAGATCGCAGACGAGGAAAGCCGAGGCTGCGGCAATCCCCGCCCACGCAATCCAACTAGGATTTCGGAAAACAACCCATACGCGACGAACGGAAGCAACACGATTGTCAGTGGATTCATCGCCCAGGCCCGATGAACATCGCCGTGCAGAAGCGCGTGAATCGCCCGCAGCGAGCCGCATCCCGGACAGTAGCACCCAGTCAGATAGTGCACTGGGCAAGGTGGAAAGATCCATGATCGGGCCGGATCAAATGCGCGCAGCAAGACTAATCCCACGGCAGCAATAAACAGTGCGGCCAACGTTCGCTTTGTGATAGTTGACTGCAAGATCCCTTACCTGAGGTGTCGAAGCATGCCCGCTCCGAAAATCAGTATCCAGAATAGAGTTCCGAAAAGGCCAACGCCGAAAGAGACCCAGCACCAGATCTTCGCATTATTCGACGCCGCCTGCGCCCCGGCATAATCGCCCGCCAGCAACTTTCCATTTACCTGCGCCGCAAAAATGATGGCCGGAATGCCCGTCGGAAGGCAGCAGAACACGGTGGTAAGAATTGCGAACACAAGGTAGTTCGGAACCGTCGTTCCCGCTGGCGGCATGACGACGCCCGTTACATTCAGCGGAGGCGCCGGAGTTCCCGCTTGCAGGACTCTTCCACATTGCACGCATACCGCTGCTATGTCCGCATTATTCGTTCCACATTGAGGACAAAACATTCGTCTCCTCCAGAAACGCTACAAGGATTCAATACGTCACAACGCTACCCTTACACCCGTTCTCGATTGAAGCGCGAATACGCAATGATCAAACTCGGCGTCGAGAGTCGCGGGAAGGATAACAAAAAAGAGTGCGATTGTTATCGTCGCAGGCCGACGATAGTTATTTCACTACGGTTGCGTGGGAGGCCGGTGCTTCCTAGTTTGAAGAGCCGTCGTGGCATCTGATATGTTGCCCCGAATGGATGTTACTGGAGCAGGACTGAAATCGTGCTCCGCCTGCTCAGCACAAATGCCTGAAACGGCGGCCTTTTGTCCGGGTTGCGGCCGCTCGATGCCTCTCACCGCAGGCGCGCGGAATAAGGTCGGCAAGCTTCCAGAGAACATTGCCGGAGCTCTGGCTTATTTTTCGTTTATGCCGGCGATCGCTTTCCTTCTGCTTGATCCTTATCGCAAGAATAAATTCGTGCGCTTCCATGCGGTGCAGTGTCTCGTTGTGTGGCTTGCCGGTATTGTTGTGGCTCTCGCGCTGCGCGTTCTGGGGATGGCGGTGTTCCTGATTCCGATCCTCGGACCACTTCTTGTGGTTATCGTCGACGTTGCCGTTATTATCGCAGCGTTCCTGCTGTGGGTAGTGCTCATTATCAAAGCGTTGCAAGGGGAGATGTTCGCTCTCCCCTGGATCGGCACCGTCGCCTACCAGCATTCTGGTCCCGCGAACTGAGCCGGTGCGCAAGAAATTGCTCATTGCTTTCATGTTTCGTTTCTGTTACTTTCCCGGCGACGACGCTGGGTAGCGAACTACTGCTGCTTATGCTTCTCCGCTCCCAACGCCCTGGAGGACGACTTCATGGCATTCTGCAATATGTGTGGAGCTCAAATCGCCGACGGCGCCTCCGTTTGCGCCGCATGCGCCGCCCGTGTTCCCGCTGGCGGTCCCGCACCCGCAGTCGCACAGCAGGGAATGACCGACAACGTTGCCGGCATGCTCGCCTACATCACCATCATTCCCGCGATCATTTTTCTCGTGATGGAACCCTACAACCGGAACCGCTTCATTCGGTTCCACTCGTTCCAGTGCTTGTTCTTCTGCGCTGCCCTGATTGTGCTGCACGTCGGACTCGGCATTTTCGGTATTGTGCCCGGAGTCGCGCTGCTCACTTTCCCGTTGCACATGTTGATCAACGTAGGTGCATTTATTGTGTGGATCGTTCTGCTGATCAAGGCCAATCAGGGACAGATGTACAAGCTGCCCTTCATCGGAAATCTCGCCGAACAACAGGCGAATGTAGCGTAGGTCTTGGATTCTTGGCTGGAAAAACGCGGCGGCGTCCCTGAACGGAGCCGTTCTTCAAGCGAAGCGAAGGATCTCGCGTGCAGTGTTGGTGCGCCGCGCACTATGGCGAATGTCACCTTCGATGCCGGGCTCTTGACTTTCTTCCCCTAAGCTGTCAATCCTATTAGCTTTTACCTCGCGACGTGAGTCTGCCCTCGAAGCATGCCTCGCCGCAGGAATCTGTGGAACGATTGGGGAATGCATTGCGAGTTCGGGTTTTTTATCACGACAAATGCTTTGATGGGGCTTCCTCCGCGGCACTCTTCTCTCGCTTCTACCGCGAGCGCATTCGCAGCGACGTCGACTTCGAATTCACCGGTCTGGTGCATCGCGCCGGAGCGTTATTCGACGAAAAGCAGTTCGACGGCGACGAGAATGCCATCGTCGACTTCAAATATT
>Ga0126371_10007038_pt1 | contig 10039 bp, 6 predicted proteins | sample PanSoiMetaPlot_4_FD_110145 | JGI IMG/M metagenome (GOLD analysis project Ga0126371, IMG submission 110145) | Tropical forest soil microbial communities from Panama - MetaG Plot_4 | ecosystem: Environmental > Terrestrial > Soil > Tropical forest > Bulk soil | place: Panama | collected 2016-02-17
CGCATGATGAATTTTCTCTCGAGGATTTTCGCGATCAGCTCAAGCAGATTCGCAAGATGGGTTCCATCGAGCAGCTAATGGGAATGCTGCCGAAAATCGGGCCCTTCGCCAAATTGCCGAAGAACGCGGAGATCGACGAAAGCCGCTTGAAAGTGGCGGAAGCAGTGATTAATTCCATGACCGCCGCCGAACGAGGCGATCATCATTTGATTGACGGCAAGCGGCGCAAACGCATCGCGCGCGGCAGCGGCACGAGCGTGCAGGACGTCAACGAAGTCTTGAAGCAATACGTGGAAATGCGCCGCATGATTAAAATGTACGGCAATACAATGCGCGGCAAAATGCGCGGTCTCGGCAAACTCCGCTCCTCCCTCACTCAGTAAACTTTTTCGTCACTTTTTCTCTAATTCTCCAGCGGGCTACGTACCGTCCGGTCTTTGGCATTGACGCACGGACGGTTCTCGGATAATGTGCCCGCACACTCTTAGAGACTGTTCCGGTTTTTACGGTGGGAGTCCCGGCCCCTGATGCAAGGCGTACGTCTGTACCTGGGTATCTGTTGCGCGTTTGTGCTTGCGTTTTTCCTTCCAGCAAGTTTTTCACAGTCACCCGCTCCTGCGTTGAGCGTTGATGCAGCGGCGAACAATCATCCCATTGACCCGAATATCTACGGGATTGCCAGTTTTGGCCTCGACTCTCAGTTCGCTGCGGAGATTCATGTGCCGAACGTCCGCTGGGGCGGCGACACAACGACGCGCTACAACTGGCTCGCGGATTCGAGCAATCTCGGATTCGACTGGTATTTTCTCGGCGGAAGCGGACAGGCAGATCCGGTCCCGAGCGCTTCGGTGGATCAGATGATCTCGACTTATGGAGCTTCCGGCGCGCGCGCACTTGTAACGATTCCGATCATCCCATTTGTAAACCGCAGCTCGACGCTCACGTGCAGTTTTCCCGTGTCCGAATACGGACCCCAGCAGAAGGTTGATCCAGATGGTTCCCTTCCTGATGGACAAACCTGCGGCAACGGCATTTCCCTCTTCGGAACTAAGCTGGAGGACGAAGACGTGTATTCGAATCACGTCGATAACAACGTCTCGCTGGAACAGGGATGGCTTGAACACTTAATCGCCACGTTTGGAACGGCCGCGAACGGCGGAGTTCCCTACTACCAGTTGGATAATGAGCCGTACGGGTGGTTTTATACGCATCATGACGTGATGCCCAGTGGCGCGACCTACCCGCAGATTGCCGCGCTCGGAGAAGAGTATGCGGCGATGATCAAGCAAAGCGATCCTTCCGCGCGGGTATTTGGGCCGTCGGATTTTTCCGGACAGGGCTGGATCGGCAATCTACGCCAGCAGAACGGGCTTTACGCGGGGCAATATTATTTGCAACAGATGGCCGCCTACCAGCAGAGTCACGGCCAGCGCATTCTGGATTATTTCGACGAGCACTATTATGCGGCGAGTTTCGACGACGCTTCTGAATTGGCGTCGACGCGAACGCTTTGGGATCCGACCTATCTCGGCTTCAGCAGTTCGCCGTTCAAGGGGCCCATTGAATTGATCCCGCGATTCCGTCGGTGGATTCAGCAATTTTATCCGGGAACGAAGCTCTCCATTTCGGAATACGGGTTCAGCAAAGGCCGGAACTGGCTGGTGGATGCGCTCACCCAAGCTGATGTGCTGGGAATTTTGGGGCGAGAAGGCGTCGATTTCGCGAATCTGTGGACGATTCCCATGCCTCCCGCGCCGGTGCTGACAGTCTTCAGAATTTTCCGCGATTACGATGGGCAAGGCGGGGAATTCGGGAACATCTCCGTGCGATCGAACAGCAGCGACCAGGGACGGCTTTCGATATATGGTGCGCTGCGGTCGAGCGATCACGCGCTGACCGTTTTGGTCATCAATAAAACGACGCAGCCAATCGGCACGGCATTGTCGCTGGCGAATTTTTCCGGACAGTTTGCTTCCGTGTATTCGTTCAGCGGCGCGGATCTCTCGAATATTTTGCGCGGAAGCGACGTGGGCATTGTGTCGAACCGGATTGATTACGATTTTCCGGCGTATTCCGCCACGCTTTTCGTGATTCCGGAGAGCGGGCAGGTGGTCGCGACGAGTACTAGCCTCGCAGCTTCTTCGCTGAAACCAAAGGCCGGGCAAACGGTCACATTCAGCGCGTCTGTTGCGCTAGTGGGCGGCGCGGGAACGCCGACAGGAACAATGGAATTCGTGAATGATCAAACGGTGCTCGCGACGATTCCGGTGAGCGCCGGCGCGGCATCGTTCACAACGGCGGCGCTTTCCAGCGGGCCGCACACTCTGACGGCGATGTACTCGGGAGACGCCGATTACGTTGCATCGTCCTCTCCGCCAGTACAGGTAAACGTGATACCGATGAGGGACTATTCTTTGGCTCTGAGTGAGTCATCCCTTCAAATAAAGAACGGCGCGAGCGCGACCATTACGGTTACGGTAACGCCACACGAAGGATTCGCCACGGCTGTCGCCTTCGGATGCACGGGCTTGCCTGCGGGGAGCACTTGCAGCTTTGATCCCACCAGCGTCCTGCCTAATGGCGGATCCGTGACCGCCACGATGACCATTGCGATTGGCACTGGCGCGAGTGCCGTAATCGATCCTCGGCCCAGCACGCGCATTCTGAAAGCGCCGCTGTGGTTGGTGATTGCGGCCTTGCTTGGTCTGTCGTTCTTCAATATAAAAAGTCGCGGGGGGCTGGCGTCCAGAACTGCGCGAGCGTTCCGCCTCGCGGCGCTTGCGAGCGGATGCTCGTTGCTTTTTGGCTGCGCATTGGGCGGCGCATCGTCTATGCCGCAAATTTCCAATCAAGGACGGAACGCCTATGTTGTTAGCGTGAACGCCGGGGGCATCAATGTTCCCAGCCATTCACAAGAAATCACACTGACGATTCTGAAGTAGCTTCCCGCTTTAACCATTCTATCAGCGAGGAGATCATCTCATTTCCTTGCAGAACTCTCCGACGCGTGGCCTGCTGTTCTGCGCCTTCATCTAAAATAACGAGTTTTCACCGATGCCGTTCGTGACCGATGCGCGCGCCGAACAGTTTGAAACTCGGATTCCTGCGCGGCTCGACCGCCTGCCGTGGAGCGGCTTTCACTGGCTGATTATGTGGGCGCTTGGCGTCACGTGGGCGCTCGATGGCCTCGAAGTCACATTGAAGGGCGCCATCAGCGGAGTCTTGCAGGAGCCGCAGGTGATGAACTTTTCGCCCGCGCAGATAGGCTTCATCGCATCGGTTTATCTTTTGGGAGCCGTGACAGGTGCACTCGTTTTCGGTTATTTGACAGACCGCTGGGGAAGGAAGCGGCTTTTCTTCATTACCCTAGCTGTCTATCTTGGCGGGACACTGCTCACTGCGTTTTCCTGGAATCTCTGGAGCTTTTGCCTCTTTCGTTTTTTTACCGGCTCGGGAATTGGCGGCGAGTACGCGGCCATCAGCTCGGCGATCGATGAATTGATTCCGGCGCTGTACCGAGGGCGCGTCGAGCTAATTGTCAACGGAAGCTACTGGATAGGCGCGGCGGTTGGTGCAGCCTCAACCCTAGTTTTGCTCGATCCGCACATATTGCCGCCCTGGGTCGGCTGGCGAATTGGATTTGCAACGGGCGCGGCGCTGGGGCTTTTCATTCTATTGCTTCGGCGCCACGTGCCGGAAAGTCCGCGATGGCTTATGACCCACGGAAAACGCGTGGAAGCGGAGCAAGCAATCGCTGAGATTGAGAGGCGCGTGGAAGCAGATTCGGGAGAATTGCCCGAGCCGGTGGAGGAGCCTCTGGTAATTCATCCGCGAAAGAGTTTCGGATTTGGTATCGTTGCGCGTACGATGTTTTCGAAGTACCCCGCACGCTCGTTTCTCTCGCTTTCGCTGATGGTTTCACAGGCGTTCCTGTACAACGCGGTGTTCTTTACTTATGCGCTGATTTTGACGCGCTTTTATCACGTCGCGCCAGGCCGAACCGGAATTTACCTGCTGCCCTTCGCCGCGGGGAATTTTTTCGGCCCGCTGCTGCTGGGGCGTTATTTCGACACGATTGGGCGGCGGCAGATGATCTCGGCGACATACGGGTTTTCAGCAGCGTTGTTGATGATTACCGGATGGGCCTTCAGCGCAGGCTATCTTTCTTCGGTCAGCCAGACCGTCCTTTGGAGCGTGATTTTCTTCTTTGCTTCGGCGGCGGCCAGCTCTGCCTATCTGACGGTGAGCGAGATTTTTCCGTTGGAAATGCGCGCACTGGCAATCGCGTTTTTTTACTCGCTTGGAACGGCCGCCGGGGGAATCGCTGCGCCGTGGCTATTTGGCTCGTTGATCGGTTCAGGCTCGCGCGAAAAAATATTTTTCGGATACATCGCGGCCGCAGCGTTGATGTTGGCAGCGGCGTTAATCGAGATTATTTGCGGCGTTAGGGCAGAACGGGCCAGTTTGGAGCAATTGGCCAGCCCGCTTTCGGCACGGGAATAACCAAGAGTCTGTGTCGCAGCTGGTGGAAACCCGTCGGACATCGGCAATCTTTGGCATTCTTTCCCTTTGGTGAGCCGCTCAAAACTGGGTTGCGCAGGAAATCGGCTAAAATCGTATTGCTTTGCAAAACAAAGTCGTATCAATTCGTATCATTGTAACGATTTTCGTTTTCCGGTTTTTTTCTCGCGCAGGCGAAGAAAAGCCGAAGCGATGCCGCCTTCACCTACTACATCAACGGCGTGCCGCGCACGAAAACGTTGGCTACTTTCAAATCCGGAGTGAGCAAAACAAGATCGGCATCGGCGCCGGCCCGCAAAGCCCCTTTCCGATTTTCCAGGCTGAGGCGGCGCGCGGGATTGTAAGTCGCCATGCGAACGGCTTCGAGCAGCGGCACTCCGAGCCGGACCATGCGCTGTACCGCGCGATCAAGCGTGAGAGTGCTGCCCGCGAGTTTTCCTTCGCGATTGCGGCAGATTCCGTCAGTGACGGTCACATCAAACGTGCCCAGCCGGTAGCATCCGTCGCGCATGCCAGTGGCAGCAGTTCCGTCGCTCACCAGCAAAACTAAGTCCGTGCCTTTCGCGGCAAGCAGCAGACGGATCGCGGGGTCATCCACGTGAACGCCATCGGCGATGATCTCCGCCGTTACGGAAGGGTCGGTCAGCACCGCGCCGAGCACGCCAGTTTCACGATGTGAGAACGGACGCATCGCGTTGAAGACGTGCACGGCATGCCGTGCGCCTTTGAAAATCGCCCTGTGAGCTTGCTCGTAGGTTGCATCGGTATGTCCTAGCGCCACGATTAAGCCTTTTGCGTACGCACGTTCGACGAGTTCCATCGCTCCTGGAATTTCAGGAGCCAGCGTGAGTATCCTCGCTGTTCCTCCCGAGGCTTCGAGATAGCGGTCTAGAAGGGATGCGGATGGTTTAGCAATCGCGCCGGCAGGATGCACGCCGCGGCGAACTGAACTGATGAACGGTCCCTCCATGTGAATGCCAATGATCTCCGCGGCCGTCTCTTGCGAGCGATTGGCATGATTGAGAATGAAGCGCGAGATGCTTTCAAGACAGCGGCGAGTTTCGTCCGGCGGAGCCGTCACTGTCGTGGCGACAGCAGACGTCGTTCCGTGGCGCACGATCGTAGAAGCGACTGTGGTCATCGCCTCTTCGGTAGCAGACATGAAGTCGTGACCGCCGGCACCATGTACGTGAACGTCGACGAAGCCGGGAACAACGGTGGCATCACGCGCCAGGATTTCCTTCGCACCCGGCGGCGCGACAAACCCTGCCCGCGGCCCAACGAATGAAATTCGCCCATCCTCGAATGCAACAGCGGCATCGCAGATTTCTTCGAGCGGCGTCAATGCGCGCGCGGCGTGAATTACGGTTGCGCTCATCGCGCACAATCGTACTCGAACCGCGCGGAATCTCGCGGAAAAATTCAGAGCTCAGTTGCAAGAACTAAACGCTAGGCTAGAATGTTACGCCGTGAATAAATCGGAGGCGGAATGGCACACGAAAAACGGTTCGTAGCGTGGAAAAGGCATCATCGGAAAAGGAAATCCGCGAAAGCGAAGATGAAACTGTATGAGCAGGGCAAACTGCCGCACGACAAATTGCCCGCTCTCGCGAAATCTTTTCTACGCAGGAAAATGCGCTCGCTCGCAAAAGCGCAGTGATCTAATTGCACAAAAAAAGGAGGCGCTCTTCAGAGCGCCTCCTCTTTCCCGCGCTTGCCACGATTGGGCAAGCGGGCCGCGTGGCTCAAGCAATACCTACTGGCTTGAGCCGGTAGAACCGGTGGTCGCCGACTGCGGCGCCGCCGCCTTTGGCACACTCACGTAGCCGCTCACCTTGTTCTTGTTCACCGAATTCACAACCAATTCGAGCGGTGCTTGATACTCGTGGGTGTAGAAGTAAATCGGTTCGTCTACGGAGCGATTCTGCTTCACAAACCGTTTGTCGTCGACGTAAAGGTACATCGAGAAGAGCTGCTTTTTCATGTTGGTGCCGCGGAGCTCGACGGTCAAATCGCCGACGCGCTTACGCTGGCCCTTCTTGTCCACGCTGAATTCGAAGATGTTGCGCTCGCCCATCCGGCGCAGCTGGTCGATCTCATCGTGGTTGCGGGCGATCAGATTGCCGAACTGGTCGCGGGCCATTTGAAGGTTCTGCTTGGTCGAGTCGAGATCCGTCTTGACACCACTGACGTCGCCGCTGAGTTTGTTAACATCATCGGAGCTGGCCTTTGACGCAAGCTGAGTATTCAGCTGATCCTCAGTCTGCTTCATCTCGGCGAAGTGCTGTGCATCCGCCTTGGTAATTCTTCGAGCCTGCAGCCGGGCGGTCGCGAGCTCGCCTTGCGTCAGTTTCAGACGATCGGTGATCACGTTCAGTTCGCCCTGCTCTTGTGCGTTGGTCTCTTCCGCTTGCTGCAAGCGCTGCTCCAGCACCGTCTGCGCCTGCTTGGCGGTCTTTACCTGCGACTCCAAAGCCTGTTGATTGCTGCTGGACGTCCGCTCAGCGCTCCAGCCGATGCCCAGCGCAACTAGCGAGACTACCGCGATCAAAACAACAACAATCCCTACCCACCGGGGTGTCGCCGCTTCCGGCGTTGCTTGATTTCGCTCTTCAAAAGTCATTTTCGTGTCTCTCCTTGAACCTGAATTCCCCCTGCCGGAGGGGTAAGATGCACGGCGGATACCAATCCTAATCAGCGCCTATCTAACGCCTAATTACTGCAATTTCAATCAGTTAAAAGACTGTTCTTCCGTACAGGATTTGGCCTGTACCAGGCCTACCCTGAAATCTTTACCTTGCGGAGGTTGTTTCTGCCTGAGGAGGCAAAACGACGGCAGGATGCTAGCGCGTGATTTGCATCTGTTTCAAAGCCTCAATGCGGTCATCGAGAGGTGGATGCGTGCTGAACAGATTGGCGAGCATTCGGCGACCCTGCAAAGGCGCCACGATGCACAGCGCCGAGGTCGAAGGAGAAATATCCATAGGAATTTTTTTGTTATAGGCGTCGAGCTTCTGAAGCGCGCTGATCAGGCCATACTGATGGCCGACCATGTTCACGCCCGACGCATCGGCCTGGTATTCGCGCTGCCGTGAAATGCCCAGTTGCAGAAGCAGCGCAGCGATAGGCGCAAGGATGAGCATCAGAATCGCGGTAATCGCGTTTCCTTCGCCTTCATCGCGCGAATTGCCATAGCCGCCGAAAATCAGGCCCCATCGGCCCATTTCGGCTATCCAGGTGATTGCCCCGGCCAAAGTCGCGGCGATTGATGAGGTCAGAATGTCATAGTTGCACACGTGGGAAAGTTCGTGCGCGATAACTCCTTCGAGCTCGTCGTCTGTCATGATCTGCATCAGCCCGGCCGTTACACACACGGCGGCGTGATGCGGATTCCGCCCAGTGGCAAACGCGTTGGGAGCGGGCTGCGGGCTCACGTACAGGCGCGGCATAGGAATGCCGGATTTGCCGCACAGGCGTTCCATTACGGCATAGAGCCGCGGCGCCTGCTCGCGCGTGACCGGCTGCGCGTGGCTCGAGCGCAGAGCTATTTTGTCAGAGAAAAAATAAGCCACAGAATTCATCACCACCGCGAGAATCAACCCGAACGTCAATCCTCTTTGTCCGCCAATGGCGCCTCCGCCGAGGATCAGCAACAGCGTGAGGGTCGTGAGCAGGAACGCTGTCTTGAGCGTTTTCATATTTTTCTCCGGGAAACTATAAACAGTTTAAGCGCAGGTTTTGCGTTGGTCAAATTACGCGCGCCGCGCTGCCTTTGCGTCCGGCTTCTCTCCTTTTTTCTGCGCTTCTTTGTCTTTCTCGAAGCGCATTTCGCCGGTTTTCGGATCCGCTTCCACAAGTACGCTTTCGTCGGGCAAAATCTTACCGTCGAGAATTTCGAGCGCCAGCGGGTCCTGCACCATTCGCTGAATCGCGCGCCGCAGCGGCCGAGCGCCATAGGCAGCGTCGTATCCCTCGCGCAGCAGAAGCGCGCGAGCTGCAGGAGACAGCCGCAGCGTCACATGCTTCGCTTCGAGCAGCTTGGATACTTGCGCGAGCTGCAGGTCAACGATGTGCTCGAGCTGTTCCTTGCCGAGCGGCTGGAAGATAACGATATCGTCCACGCGATTCAAAAATTCAGGGCGGAAAATCTGGCGCAATGCCTCCATGGCTTCAGCGCGCGCGCGCTTCGGATCTGTGGCGGCAAGTTCGAAAATCGCCGTCGAGCCGGCGTTCGACGTCATCACAATCACCGTGTTGCGAAAATCCACGGTGCGGCCTTTGCCGTCCGTCAGCCTGCCGTCTTCCAGAATCTGCAGCAGAATGTTGAACACGTCCGGATGCGCTTTTTCGATTTCGTCGAGCAGCACCACCGAATACGGATGCCGCCGCACTTGTTCGGTGAGCTGGCCGCCTTCCTCATACCCGACATATCCCGGGGGCGCGCCGATCATCCGCGCGACCGAATGCTTTTCCATGTATTCGGACATGTCTAGCCGAATCATGGCGCGCTCGTCATCGAACAGAAATTCGGCGAGCGCGCGCGCAAGCTCCGTCTTGCCCACGCCGGTGGGCCCGAGAAATAGAAACGAGCCAATCGGCCGGCGCGGGTCTGATAGTCCAGAACGGCTGCGCCGAACGGCGTTTGAAACGCGGCTGAGCGCGTCGTCCTGGCCCACAACTCGCTGGCGCAGGCGCTCTTCCATGTGCACCAGCTTCTGCACTTCGCCTTCGAGCAGCCGTCCGACAGGAATGCCCGTCCACTTGCTCACGATGCGCGCAATGTCCTCCTCGCCCACCTCCTCCTTCAGCATCGCGCGGCCCTTCTGCAATTTCGCAAGGGCTTCCTGCGCCTGCTGCAATTTGCGTTCAGCGGCAGCGAGCTTACCGTAGCGAATCTCCGCCACTCTCGCCAAATCGCCCGCGCGTTCGAGGCGCTGCTCTTCTGTTTTCAGGTGGTCGATTTCGCTTTTGGTCTGCCGAATGCGGCCAATCGCTTCCTTTTCAATTTGCCATTGAGCTTTGAGAGCGTTGGACTTCTCGCGCAGAGAAGAGAGTTCTTTTTCGATTTCGCGTAAGCGCTCGCGCGAATGCGGGTCGGATTCTTTGGCGAGTGCCTGGCGCTCGATTTCCAGCTGCAGGATGCGCCGCTCGACTTCATCAATTTCCGCAGGCATGGAATCAAGTTCCATGCGCAGGCCGGCAGCGGCTTCGTCAATCAGGTCGATTGCTTTGTCCGGCAGGAACCGGTCGGAAATGTACCGGTGCGAAAGCATCGCCGCTGCCACGATGGCCGCATCTTGAATGCGTACGCCGTGGTGCACTTCATAGCGTTCTTTCAGCCCGCGCAGAATCGCGATAGTGTCCTCGACCGACGGCTCGGCGATCATCACCGGTTGGAAGCGGCGCTCTAGCGCCGGATCTTTCTCGATGTACTTGCGGTATTCATTGAGCGTTGTGGCGCCGATCGCTCGCAGCTCACCGCGAGCAAGAGCCGGCTTGAGCATGTTCGAAGCGTCCA
>Ga0126371_10007039_pt1 | contig 10039 bp, 19 predicted proteins | sample PanSoiMetaPlot_4_FD_110145 | JGI IMG/M metagenome (GOLD analysis project Ga0126371, IMG submission 110145) | Tropical forest soil microbial communities from Panama - MetaG Plot_4 | ecosystem: Environmental > Terrestrial > Soil > Tropical forest > Bulk soil | place: Panama | collected 2016-02-17
ACTTATAAGGCCCCAGCGGTTGACATGAGGTGCACTAGGGAGTTTCCCTAAGACATATGGACCTTCCGAATACGGTGATGACCCTGGCGCGTGACCCGAATCTTGTCGCCTGGCGGCCTCGGGGTATCGCGATCCGAATTACGGGCGGGCTGGTGATGGAGCGCACGATGACCAATCGGCCTTATAAATGGCGCCCCTGTTTCGCCGATATCATCGCCGGCGATTGGATGACCGGATCACCGCAACAATTCGTGCAGTACGTGCAGTCCCTAGTGGCTGAGCAGGAAGAATAATGGCGCTAGATGAGCCGTATGAGTTCTTGGACCTAATGCCCGGTGAGCTTTTCATTATTCGGGTCGACCGCTACCAGGACGGCACCGCGGTCATACATCCGAAGACCCCCACCTCGAGGCATGTTCGGCAGTACATGGATCAGAATAACCTCAGCGAAGCGCCGGCGGCCGGCACGCCGATCGGGGTCGAGGTCGGGGTCTTGCGCTTATTCGGCGAGCGTACCGATCAGGCTTCTCGAGCCAAGTATTGGGATATTTCCTCGAAGACCCTACGGGCGGACCTTCTGGCGCGGCTTCAGGCGGGCCAGCAATTACCCTTCGGCCTTCGGCTCGACGCGATTGGGCATGCGCCGAAGAAGCGCTATTCGGTCACGGTCTTCTAGTGGTGGTCTTTAAAGACCCCACTGTCTGTTTACAAGCTGTGGCGGAAAGTCTCGAGGGTACGCCCCAAAAGGACACGGCGCCGGTTGATCGGCGCCGTATGATCAACTATGAGATTAGGTGTCGAGGCTAATGCTTGCATAGTGATCGCTTCATTACTTATCAATCACTAAATCATCGTGCAATAGCCTAGACCGGAGTCGTAGACGGCGGGTTGCGGTGGAGTACCTTCACGTAGGGCTGGCGACGTGACGGTGCGGGGCCACGGCGAGTTGATGGATCGCCCTGGCCGGCATTTGGACAGGGAAAGCGACACGGCCTTAAATGAGCCGGCGAGCGAAAGCTCGAGGTCACCACCAGGCGGGCGCCAGGGCCGTGCTACGAGCCGTAAAATGAGCACCCATGCTGCCAAAAGCCCTTGGCGGTTTGGGGACGGGTTTAAGTTGATGCCGCGCCGGTCCATAGGCGACAGACTTGCGGGCGACAGTCAGACAGCGCGACGTAACTGAATGCGGAGCAGTCGGGAGCGCTAGGCTGACCATTTGACGGCGGTCGTGCAAGTCTGGTGACTGTGGGCCGTGCGCGGCCATTCCTTATTCCGCCAAATTTTTCTCCGGGGGGTCGACGTGAAGGATCGTAGCTTATGCCCGAAGTGGCGATGCTGGCGGCCTCGCATAGTGGGCGGTCGGCTCTGCGAATTTCATCTGGCGAAGTATCTTCAGAAGATCCGGGATCGCCGGCGATGCTTGGTAGCACGGTGCACGCGGCCGCGTGTCGAGGGGTCGGCGGTGTGCAAGTTCCATAAAGTTCATGCTGAAATCAGAGGCCATTGAGTTTCACGAAATGCGCGATTTCCTGGTGCTGGCGAAGAATCCATGCATCACAGACGCGGCCTCTGAACTTCACATCGCCCAACCGGCGCTCAGTAGGAAAGTGCGTAAGCTCGAAGGTACGCTAGGCGTCGAGCTGCTCGACCGCAGGAACCGCAATCGCTTCCGGCTCTCGCCGGCCGGCGAGGTCTTCGCGATGGGTTGCCGGGCGATCCTGGCGGCCGTCGATGAAGCCTTCGAGCGCACGCGCTTAACTTGCGACAAATAATCTCGTAGCACAAGACACGTTTTCGCCCGTGGGCGCCGGCTCGAACTGGCGTCTTGTGCTACGAGTGCATGGCGCACGTGCCAAAAGTGCCAAAACCCCATACCGGGGCAAAAAGTAGCACAAGACGGCTCGAGGCCGGGATCTCCTACCCGATCAGTAGTCCAGATCCGGGCGAGCTGAGCGCCGGCGCTCGAGAAAATCTGTCCCCCTATGACATGAAGATCGTGGCACAAGATGAGATCGCGAATTTTGGCGGCTATCAGAAATGGCGTCTTGTGCTACAGTGGCTCTTGTGCTACGGTTCGGTTCATGGCAACAGTAGAAGAGATTCAACGGGCGCGGCGCAAATTTGATGCACTACGCCGGATGACCACGGCTCGCGGCTGCACGCCAGAAGAGGCCGATACGGCGCGCAAGCTCGCGGAAGCCCTGGCGAAGAAATGGGGCTTTCCGTGGTCGGATATGTTCGAAGAGCGCCGGGATCGCGGCGCGGCTGACGACGCGGTGCTGCGCCGGGCGCGGGAATTTGCCGAAGAAATGAAGCGACGGGCTGAACAAGCGTTTAGGAGTAAGCGGGCGCGAGCCGAAGCAGACGCCGAAGCGGCACGCCGGGCGGCGGAAGAGAAGATGAGCCGGGCTGAGCGACAAGCCAAAGCAGACGCCGAAGCCGGCGAGCGTGAGTTTAACTCGCGCTTCGATGAGGCTTCGCGCAAGTGGCATTGGGAATACCGCAAGTGCGGCAAGTCAAATTGCTGGTGTGCGAATGACCCGAAGGGTCACGGACCCTACAAATACTCGAAGAAACGCACCGGTAAGACGGTGCGGACCATTTACCGGGGGCGATGAGGTTCGAACCTATGGCAGCTAAGATTCTGAAATTTCCCGAAGCATCGCGGCCGCGTAAGACCTATGCGCCGGCTTTAGTGCGGGCGGCCGTGCGGCTGATCCGGCGCAAGGGGGTGAAGCAATGACGCCGTGGCATCAAGTGTTCTGGTGGAAGTTTCTGGCTGAGCGCTTTGCGGCGTTCAACCGGGCGATGGTCAACGGCAGCACCGTGCATATTCGGCGGGATATGCTCGACTACTATCACCACGCATGCAGGAATTAAGACCATGATCGATTTTTGGGCGGCATTTAATAACTGGCTGATCTGTCTTCCGGCCGTGGCGGCATTCGCGATCATCTGCGCGATCTACATGCCGGATGACTGGCTCAACTGAGGGCGCCGGCGATGAGTACAGACGAAGAGGTCACGGTGATCATGCACGGTCCTCGAGGTCCGATACGGATCACTTTCCCGGCTGAGTTCCTGACAGTGGTCTATGAAGCGGAGTTCGTAAACATGGTCGTCGGCGGGCCGTGGGAGTTCTGGCATGAGGTCGAACTCGAGGAGCAATAGCCGGATGCTTTCACTCTTATGGTTTAGTGTCGGCGCCATTGGGGCCTTGTTGGTCATCTGGCTGATCGACTGGATGCGTGCAACGGCTGAGACTGAACGGATTGCAGAACTTAACGAGCGTGGCTTGACTAACCTCGCACGCCATAAGCGCGAGGCCGAAGAGCGCCAGAAGCGCGGCCGCGAGCAAGCTAAGGCGGCAAAACTTCCTTGAGCGATTGCGCGGCCCATAGGGCCAGAAGAGCATCGGCCACACTATCGGGAATTTCATAAGACTTGAGCGCATGGCGGGCGGCCTCGACTGGCATCAGTTTCTTAATCACTTGCTCGCGGGTAGCGGTGACCTTCTCTCGCAGTAGTGCGGCCTTATCGTGGCTCAGCACCACCCCGTAAACGTGCACTAGCTTGGCATTCTTCGCGGCGTGCCAGTGGCCGACCATCGCCACGGCGAGCGAAGGCGGCACGCCGGCCGCGACGAGGGCGGCGACGGCGGCTTCATCATTCGGGAATGCCATATCCAGCACACCACTAGTCGCTCATATACTGCGCACGTATGCCGGCGACGATTTCCCGCAAGCGTTGTTCCTCGAGCTTGGTCTCTGCCCGGTCTTCTTCGGCGAGCACTTTACCCCGAAGCCGGGCGCTGTCGACCCCGTAATAGGCTTCGGCCACGTTGCGCGGATAGCCCACGGCCTCGAGCGCCGGCACATATGCGTTATCGGTAATCTGCCCGGTCTCGTACAACACGGTGACGCTCTTCCGATAGAGTTCGGTTAGATTCTCGAGCAGTTTTACCGAAACGGTGGTGTGCACGAAGTCGACGGCTTTCTTACTGAACTCGAGCGAATGCAAGTGGCCGTCGAGGTCGGCGATGCTGATCGTGCCCTTCTCAGCCGCGCTAATCACGGCGGTTAGATACTGGCCCCTGACATTCTTAGTCGAGTTCCATTCATAGGCGTCGAGCAAAGTATGTAGGTCGAGGTCGCGCACGCCGGAGAACTCGAGCATCTCTTTGACCGTGTCACGCGGGAAGGGCTGATCTTCGAACATCGAGGTCAACGCTCGAGGCTGCACGGTGCGATAGGCCGAAGCGACGAAGGGCGCTTCATATTCGGCCTTCGTGCCGGAGTAATGAAACAAGCCCTTCAACTGAGCATCGGTGAGCAAGCGTTGAGAATGCCAACGCACGGCGGATTCTTCGGACGGGAGTTCGGGCTTGAAGTGGGCGCGGTATCTATACTCGAGGCTTTTGCCGAAGGCATTAGAGTACAGCGGGTCAAGCACTTGATGAGCCACGTCTTTGAAATCGGCGAAGTCGGCGAGCATCGGCCCCACGCCGTTAAGCGTGTTTAACTTCTCCGGTAACACGGCCTCGAAGGCGGCGGTTACCGCATGAGAACTTAGCCCTAGCGTAAAAGCATCGGCCATCGCGGCAGCGGCCGCTACTTCGGCATTCTCCGGCGTGCTGATACCACCGTTGGTTATTTCCTTGACCTTCTCGACGATAGTGCGGAGCGTCCAATCGCCAATTGGCACTTCGAGTTCTTGAAGAATCGGCCGGCCCAAAGCGGTAAACAAGCCGACCATCGATTCGATGGCCTTGCGAATATAAGGCTGCGAATCGTGGATGTAGATGGGCAAGTATTGGATCGCGGCCGTGGTCAGATTGCCCCATAGCCAACGGCCGGCAATGTGACCGGGTTCACCTAACAGCGTGCCGAGATCGATTAAAGCCTGCTCAATTCCTTGCAGGGTCTCGACCAGTATGCGCCAGAAGGATTTACGTGGTGGTTTCGCCATATCAACCGCTCATAATTTGCGCGAGTTCGGGGGGCGTCATGTTCTGCTCGAGCAGAAATTTTTGGATTGCCTTGTTCTTAGCGTCGAGGTCGGAGAAGTCTTCGAGGCCCGGCTCGAGGGCGTCCGCTACGCGGGTGAGTTCCTTGCACAAGCAATCATCGGTCGCTTTGGTCAGCCGGTCGATAGCGTCGACCACCGGCTGAAGGTCTCCGCTTCCGGTCTCGAGCACTTTGAAGATATCGGCGAGTGCTCGAGCGATTGACCCCAACGGCGCCAACAGATTGTTAATCGAAGGCGCGTTATCGAAGTGCAGCAAGAGGCCGTGCAGTTGGGTGGTGATCGAAGTGATCACCACGATCAGTTGATGACAACAGGGGTCGAGCGTGTCGGAGTTCTGCCCGCGAAATATCTGGTTCAAAGCGGCCGCGATGTTCGCGAGGCCCTGCATTAGTGCAATCGCTTCGGCACTAAGGTCTTCGCACTTCTGTTGTTCTTCGCACGGCGGGAACCAGATATCCCACGGGATCGGGATCGGAATTGGCGGGATCGGCTCGCACTTCTCAGTCTTCGGGTTCCACGCATAGCCGGATGGACAAGTGGGCGGGGGTGGTGGCGGTGGTGGTGGCGGCGGCGCTTCGGGCTTGTTCTTGACATTGACGGTGGTGCTCTTCTGCGCGTGCACCGTCCCTAAGTGGCCGACCCACCTAACGTTGAGCGTATGAAGACCATCGATCACGATGGTCGTGAGCCAGTAGAGAATCACCGTCACCGGGCGATCACGGTTGGTAGTTTCGGCCGGCTCCGTGCCGATTAGCTGACCGTCAACGTAAAACTCAGCGTGAGCGGTCGGGTAGGGACCACCCTCAAACTGCACGCGGAGAATCACTTGCCCGTGGACGGTCTGACCGTTGTCGAGGCCGATATTTATCGTCGACGGGCCGGGCGGCGTGCTCGCGAGCGTGCCTAACTGAAAGCCGGGCCAGACTTTGGCTAACTGAGCGTTGGATGGATCCCACCAGGAAGCTGCATAGGAACCAGTGAATTGACCTTGGTAATAAATCGGCCGGCCCGGTGGTTCATGCTGAAGGATCGATCCTAATTGCTGGATGATGAAATTCGGCAAGTGACCGGGCGAACCCTTGTCACCGGTCGGCGGTGGCGGTGGCGGTGGTGGGGGCGGTCCGCCCGGCGTTTGGTTCTGTGCGAGCCATTGGCTCGAGATGCCGATCTCGAGGCCGGCTTGCGGGTAAGCATTTGCCTGATTAGCGAGTTGATGGAAGAGCAGACGTGATGGATCGTTCGCCGGATGCACTTCCGCTTGGAAGGCTTGCCATGCGGCCTCGACGGCCCGGATCGCGCCGTTGGCCGGAACGGGCGGGTTGCCGGCTTCGTGCATACAAGCGGTTAGCGTCTGAGCTTCGAGGGCGCCGAGTTCGGCGCTGATGTTATGCCAACGGATGATTTCTTCGACCCGCACGGCGGCCGCGAAATACGGTCCAAACCAGGGGCCGGCTTCGGGATCGCTCAGCGCAATGCCCTTGCTGAGACACTGGCCGGCGCCGAGTCCGAGTAGATGCAGGGTCGGCGATCCAAAATCCGAGAAAATGACGGCTTCGTCATAGGTCGCTTCGAGCTTCGGGCGGCCGGGCGGAATTAAGGAAAGCGCAAACTTGAGGCTGTCAACAAAGGCTTTGACCCATGCATAAGGATTCTCCGGGTTGGCGGCGACTAGAATCCAGTCAACGCTAACCGTCAAAGCCAGAGGGTAGTTTATCTGCTCAGCCATTTTAGGGGGGTATCAACCTATGGGCGAGAGTTCGAAAACGCCGGCAAGGGCCGTTTCCGTGTCACGTAGCGCGGGACAATCGGGGTCTAGCCCCAAACTTCGACGAAATTCCAACTAACGATCATCGCCACATTGACGGTCACGGCCGCGATAACGAGCCCCTGGCCGTGCGGCACGGCCAGTTCATAGGGCCAAAGCACTTGAGTACCAACGGCGGCCGGAAGACTCATACGCTTGATTAGCGTGCCTTGTGGGGTCGCATTGGTACCGTGGCGAATGGTCGAAACGCCGGCTGGCGAGCCTAAATAGACCGATTGCCCGAGACCGTCTGAAGTGGCTAGTGGTGTAGCGAACGAGGTTACCAGAATATCGCCGGCCGTCGCGAGCGAGACCCATACGCCAATCGGCGAGGCTGCCATGACCGCACCACTCGGCGGCAACAATTGACTTTCACTCACGGCGGCGGCAACTGCTGCGACGTTCGACACGCCGGTAAAAGCAAGCCCCAAATAGGCGACTAGCAAGGGGTCGCTAGGGTTGGCGGTATTGCTTAGCCGCATAGTCGAGCCGTCTAGCGGTACGTTTCGGCGGTGACCGTGAGTGTCGGCGTGAGTGCCGAATCGCTAAAGCCCCACCATTCCGAAACTACCATCTCTGGATCTTCCTCTTCGTTGACTTCAATCAAGCCGGCCGGGCCGTAAAGATAAATGCCGTCAAACTCATTGGCGTCACTACCTGAGCGCAAGTAGATAATGCATGGCGTATAGCTCACATTTTGGATGATGAGCTTGATGCGTCCGCCATCGGCCGGCGCGATCATAATGCCGGGAAAGCCGGGGCAAATAGTGCCGGCCGGATTATAGATAACTATCGGGACGCCGGCGTGTCGAATATGCGCCATTGACTATCGGCCTAACGGCCGCCAGGGCGGGACGGCGCCATGACCGGCGATGCTGGGGTCTCGCTGATTAGCTCGAGGTCCATCCATATATTCTCAGCCGTGTCGGCCGAAGTGCTCCAAAATTCGAATGTCGGAATAGTCAGATTGTCAAACTGGCCCCACTCGCCCCAGCCACCACCACGTTGCCCGTAAGGTTCGAAGCTAGTATCAGCCTGAAAGCCAAGCCCACCAGGGCGATTATGTTGCTGTATAATTATCACCCTAAATGCGAGACATCCGGCCGATTTCGCGCGTGCCCCGACTAGTCTATAACGCCCGGCGGGTAACCCCGTGTCAAGTACTATTGGAACACTAGTCCAGGCATTCGCGACTAAAGTAGTTGAGCCGGTCGCATGTACGGTGAAGTAGCGGCCAAGCGTGGGATGCATCGGGCCAGGGCCGAAGAGTACAAATGCATAGGCATTCTGTGCGCCGGCGCTACTCTGTTGAGCGTATGCTGGTAACTCTTCTTGAGGTTGTAATTGAAGCGGAGCACCACTGTACTCCATGCCCGTTGTATCTAAATATGGAGTAAGCGCACCGGCGCCGCCAATCGCGTTAGCATACGGAAAAACCCAATAATCACCGAATCTTCTATAGCTCGCGGGTTTAAATTTTGCGACGGTCATGTTAGTACCGAAGAACCCGGCGAATAATACATTCGGCATATCTGGCGGTACGACTATTGCGTTATCGCGAGTATAGATTAGGCCGTCTGCCACGGCCACTATTTGTTGGTCGGCGGCAGTATTCGCAATTGAGCTAAAGTAGGCTGACAACTGTAGTGCCATGTGACTAGTTACTCTATATTTTTTTCGGCGGCATCGCGGGCGAGAGTGGGTCGGGTTCGGTCTTGTGGGCCGGCGTTGAACTAGTGGGCGTGTAGCTATTTAGTAGGCCCTGGCGTCTGATCGCTTCCTGATTTCTACCGTCTGGAAAGATGGCGGTCGGCCAATGCGTCAAACCATGTGTAGCGGGCGCCAGCTTAGCTAAAGGCGCGGCGCATTCGGGGCAAAGCCCTTGCGCGATTCTTTCATCCGGGGTCATCGCGGCTTCGGCGTCAGTCATCGTAATAACTCCTGCACCGTACTGATAACAGTGAGTAGTCTAGAAATTCTTGCCTCGAGTGGCTTCCATCGCGTCCAGGAGCTGATTGAGCCGGGTGCGGTTAGCAGGGTTGCCGCGAGGCTGACGTGGCGGAAGGGCTGAGACCATCGTCTGTAATTTCGGCCCGAAGACCCCGGCGAAGTGGTTATATGCATGCTGTTTGTTCACACCACTCGACGCATATTTAGACTGGCCGGCGCCATTCACCGTCGAGGTAAACGTGGTGAAATTGACCTCTTTGAGCTTTCCGACATATTTAGACGCGGCGCTCGGCGAGGCCACGGCGGCTTGCCATTGCGTAACACTGGCGGCGGCCTTCGTGAACATCGACGGCCCATGAGCGATCAGATTGGCGGCCCACTTCGGGCCGGAGCTTTGAACCTTCGTGCCCCAATTGGCGGCCCAATTGCCGGGTGGTGTGACGGTTCCGTTAGCCATAAGAGCTTACTCCTGGTGACTGACGGCGCCGGGGCTTGGCGGGCGGCGGCGCCGTCAAGTTGATGCTGCTAGCAACCGACCGGGGGGACCGTCGAATTGTTAGACTCTCAGCACAAGCCGTTAGCAAAGCTATTGAAGGGTGTCAAGTGGCTGCACTACTCTAGTAGCATGGGTGTTCGGGCAAACGCTCAACTAGAAACACAACTGCTCGCCGAATGGCTGACGGCTTCGGGATGGTCTTCACGGTCCAAGACACACGTCAATGTTGGCGCCGCTACGCTCGAGTACTTAGGCCAGCGGCTTTCGCCGGCGAGGCAAAGAGCCTTCGGCGTTTGGAACGATTGGGCCGATTGCCGAATTTTTACGGGGTCAGAAGTCTGGCTCGTCGAGGCTAAGATCGTCAACGTTGGTGGCGTGTACGGTCAACTGTTGGACTACATGGATGAATATCCCTCGAGTTCGGATTATGGGGCCTTCCGGCCGGCGCCGATCAGGGGAGTGGTGCTTTGCGCATTCAAGCGTGACCGGACGGCAAACCTCTTTAATCAGTACGGCATAACTACCATCGTCTATACGCCGGTATGGGGTGGCGATACTTTAGCCAACAAAGTGTTCGCCTATGGTCCCATGCGCTAGATTATAAGAGGCCCATGCCGTTAAGCGCCGAGGGCCGTGGCTCGAGAAGGTCTAGAGTAGCAATTGCTTAGTAGACTAGCTAGGCGCTCGATTAGGCACTCCGGCCCGAAATGCCGGGATGCCCTGTTTTTGTCGGAAGTTTCCTTAAATTCGCCGCCAGTAAT
>Ga0126371_10007041_pt1 | contig 10039 bp, 11 predicted proteins | sample PanSoiMetaPlot_4_FD_110145 | JGI IMG/M metagenome (GOLD analysis project Ga0126371, IMG submission 110145) | Tropical forest soil microbial communities from Panama - MetaG Plot_4 | ecosystem: Environmental > Terrestrial > Soil > Tropical forest > Bulk soil | place: Panama | collected 2016-02-17
CATCGCTTTTCGTAGTTGGGTCACGGGTTTCTCCTCGTGACCCACGATAATCCGGTCTCAGATGGCCGCGACTGCCTCGACCGTTCTTAGAAACGCGAAGCGTCTGCCGCCAGGCTTCGTTCACTGCGGCTTATCGTTCCGCACAGCACCTATATTCCGGATTGCACGGCTACCCGTATAATATCTTTGCACGATTACGTGATCACGAACCAACGAACATGCTTCCCGACGATGCCTCTGACCACTGCCGTTGAGCGTGATTCGATTAAGGAGTCGACTATTGGCTGAATTGTCATCAATTATTGCCCTTGGTGACCGACTGCTTGAATGGTTAAGGATTTTGGTTCAGGCTGACGCGGCGACGCGCACAAGATGGAAAGATGCTGTCCAAGTGCTGCAAGTGGCAGTGCTTAATACTCAAGCCTATGTAGTGCAATTGAATCGCGGCGAACGAGTGGACCGGCAGGTGGAAAGAGGGCTGGCAGAAGCGTGGCAAAATGCGGCTGGCGCCTTCTACGGACTGGATGGGGCGCTGGCCGAACGGTTGCAACTAAAAGGCGAGTACTGGATTCAACCCGAAAACTGGACAGAGCAGCAGGTTCTTGACGCGAACATATCGCTCCAGCACGTAGCCGAGTACACCAGACAGCTTCTTCGAGAGGGCCGATGACACACCTGAGGTCCCGATCTCACCGTAGTTGTTGGCGCTGTTTCGCCGCAGATTGAGTGAATAAGTGTGGTCGACGGCCGCAACCATGGATTTTCGGCTCATTCCGGCGTAGACGAGTTCCGGCTTGTCAGTTACAATTATTCACAACTGTAAGCTCTATGCCCGGCTTGGCGGTATTCGGAGATGATAACGGCACGTTATGGATCGACTCTGATTCCCAACCCATCGCTCTGTCTGAGTTTCAGAGGAACAGGGGATGGAAGAAGGGTTTTTATCGATAACCTTGCCGCGACAATCGACGCCGACCCAACCATGCACGGCCGCCTTAAAGTGGTGTTCTTGCCGGAATACGATGTCACCTTGGCCGAGCGCCTGATCCCGGCGAGTGATGTGTCCAACCAGATCTCGACTGCCGGCTACGAGGCCAGCGGAACGAGCAACATGAAATTCATGATGAACGGCGCCCTGACTATCGGTACCCGCGACGGCGCCACCATCGAGATGGCGCAGGAGGCGGGGGAGAAGAACTTCTTTCTGTTTGGCCTGACTGCGGATCAGGTGAGTGGCAGCCGCGGCTGGTACAACCCGCATTGGCATTATGAGAACGAACCCGAAACTCGCGCGGCGCTGGACCTGATTTTCTCCGATCACTTCAGCCGCAACGAACCGGGTGTTTTTGCCGGATTACGGGACGCGCTCCTCACGCAAGGTGACCACTTTATGCATCTGGCAGACCTGAAATCTTATGTGGACGCCGATCAGCGCATGCTGGCGCTGCGCGCCGATGGCGATGCTTGGACGCGGAAGGCAATATTAAATGTAGCGGCATCGGGAAAGTTTTCTAGCGATCGCACCATCGCCGAGTACGCCAACGAAATCTGGAACGTTAAACCGTGTCCGGTCGCGTAGCGCAGGGTTTGGCCGGACTCGAACGCGAGCGCCTGCGCCGGCGGTATCGGCCGGCGCGGATCCGCGTGCTGTTTATCGGCGAGTCGCCGCCCGCCTCGGGCCGCTTCTTTTATCGGCGGGACTCCGGCCTTTATCGTGCCGTCCGCGACGCTTTCCGTACCCTCGATCCGGCGATCACCGATGATACATTTCTCGAGGCATTTCAGCACTCGGGTTGCTATCTGATCGATGCGTGTTCTGATCCCGTGGACGCTCTCGATGCCCGCTCGCGCCGCACCGCGTGCGTGGCGAGCGAATCAGGGCTCGCCCGGAATATTCGGCGGTTTCAGCCCGCTGCTATCGTGACGCTGCTAAAGTCGATCCGGGATAACGTCCGGCGCGCCGCCGTTCGAGCGGGATGGCATGGTCTGATTGTTGAGCTGCCTTATCCGGGTCGTTGGGCCAGCCACCGTGAAAGTTTTCTCGAAGATCTCGTGCCTCAGTTGGAACAATTGTTCCTCGGAAGATGATCCCATGTTGAGGCTGGTCTCCGTCAATGTCGGTTTGCCTCGCGACATTTCCTGGCGCGGTGCCGTCGTGCACACATCCGTCTGGAAGTCCCCGGTGCCGGACCGTCGCATGGTACGCCGTTTGAACGTCGACGGTGATGCTCAAGGGGACCTCGCCGGCCATGGCGGGGAGCATCGCGCTGTGATGGTCTATCAACTCGACTCGTATCGTTACTGGCAATTGCACCTGAACCGTGACGACTTTACCTACGGCCAGTTCGGCGAAAACTTCACGATCGAAGGTCTTCCGGACGACGAAGTGTGCATCGGCGACCGTTATCGCATCGGCGGCGCGCTCTTTGAGGTTACTCAACCGCGCGTTACTTGTTACCGCGTTGGCATTCGCATGGACGAACCGCGCATGGCGTCGCTGCTCGTCTCTCATCGCCGGCCCGGCTTCTATTTCCGCGTTTTGGAGGAAGGTCCGGTCGGCGCAGGCGATGAGATTATTAAAGTCGCGGGCGGCCCCGAACGCGTCAGCGTGTCTGAAGTTGATGCGCTGCTTTATCTCCCTGGTCATCCACGCGACGGTTTGGCTCGAGCTCTGCGCGTACCCGCTCTCAGTGAAGGCTGGAAGAACTCTCTGCGTTCGTTGCTGACTCAAGAGGGAACAGGCAACGCCGGACTGACTCCCGGTCCAGCCTCGGAACCAGCTTGGGCTGGCTTTCGTCCGCTTCGCGTGGCGCGCATCGATCGCGAGTCCGCGAATGTGCTTTCGTTCTCGATCGAATCCCCCGATCAGTCTCCCTTGCCCGCGGTGCTCCCCGGCCAGTCCCTGATTCTTAGGCTTCGACCGAAGCCCGAAGCGCCGCCTGTCTTTCGCAACTATTCGATTTCCGGCCCGGTGGACTCGGGAGTGTACCGTATCAGCGTCAAGCGCGAGCCCCACGGCCTCGCGAGCAATTACCTGCATTCCTACGTCAAGGCCGGAGCCGCTGTCGAAATTGCCGCAGCTCGCGGAAGCTTCACACTGCGGGATGGCGAGGGGCCGGTAGTTTTCTTGAGCGCTGGAATCGGAGCGACGCCTGTCATGGCGATGCTCCACGCGTTGGCTTCCCATCATTCGGAGCGGGCAGTATGGTGGCTTCACGGCGCTCGCAATCGCTCCGAACATGCATTCGCCATCGAGTCTCGTGAGCTTTTGTCGTCGCTGCCCAACGCCAAAAGTTACATCATGTACAGCCGGCCCGACTCCGGTGACCGTCCTGGCCGCGACTTCGATTCAGTTGGGCGCCTGACTGTCCCGGTTCTCCGTCAACTCGGCGGCCCTCGCCAAGCGGACTTCTATATTTGCGGCCCAGCCGGCTTCCTCGCCGGTTTCCGCACATCGCTTACGGAATGGGGCGTCATAGCCCGGCAAATCCACAGCGAAGCCTTTGGACCAGGCGAAGGCTTCACGCCCGGCATAGCGGCTCGCGGAAGTCTGGAACCGCCGAGGTCCGTGACCGGGCCGGGGCCCCAGGTCTCATTCGTTCGTAGCGGCGTCACCGGGGCCTGGGGACGGCAGTTCCAAAGCCTGCTCGAACTCGCAGAAGCTTGCCGGGTTCCCGTGGGCTGGTCCTGTCGTACCGGTGTCTGCCACAGTTGCGAGTCGGCCTTAGTTGCCGGATCGGTCGAGTACGAACCCGAGCCGCTCGACCCACCCGCGCCCGGCAATATTCTGATCTGTTGCTCCAGGCCTAAAGGCAACGCGGAAATTGATCTCTAAACGTGCCCGCTACCTCTGCTGGGCATTGCGTCCTCGAAATATCGCAGCTTTCGCCGTTGACCGTCCGGCGCCGCGGGAGTTGTTGATCGACCCGGCCCTTCTTGACCGCGAGTATTTCCAGTGCCGTCCCGACGTAACCGATCTCGAGCAATTAGTGCGGTTCGGTGCCAGCGGCGATTTTCGGCGCCGCGCAGCGCACCCCCTCGAAGTTCTGGCGGCCAACCAGATCGAGACCATCATCCAGCGCGACAGCGGCGTGACCCAACCCCCGTCATCTCCCGCGCCATCCTGGTTTACAATCGCGGCCGCAGAGAGCACTTCGCCGACGGCATTCTCATCATTCCTTCTCACAATCCCCCGCAAAACGGTGGCTTCAAGTACAACCCGCCGGCACAGACCTCTTTGGCCCAACGGTGCCTCCGTAGGCAAAACGGTCGTGGGCAGTGCCATGATTGATAGTGTCGTGCGCAAGCTCGGCCGGTCGCGTAGCGAAGTTCCCGTCAGCTTCAAGTGGTTTGTTCCCGGCCTTGAAGCGCTGGGCTCCCTCCCATTGATCGCCGAAGACCTCGGGGTGATCACACCCGATGTGGTTCAATTGCCCGATTCTCAGAATCTGCCCGGCATGCGGGTTCTTCAGCTAGCGTTTGATGGCAATCCGCCAAATCCGCATTTGCCGCAGGACTACGCGCACAACACCGTGATCTATACTGGCACGCACGACAACAATACCACCCGCGGCTGGTTCGATTCGCTGCCGGAACCGCAGAGGCAAACACTGTGGGCGTATCTGAGGCGGGCGCCCGGCGAGAGCGGCGAGGTGGCTCCCGAGCTGATGCGGGTGGCTTGGTCCTCTCCCGCGGCCGCACCGCCGGCCTTTAAAGTAAGAGGGGTGACACAATGAAAGCGACGCTGGCAATCGAGGCGATGGGTTCGTCAGCTTGACGAAGATCTTCTTTCAAGAAGTGCCGCTATGCTGGCCTTCAATACGGGCATTCCTGGCGCATCCCGGCCTTCACCAGAAACGCAGTAACAACGCGTAATGGCGGGCATGCCCACAGGCGAATCCGACCAGCCCGCGATTTCAGACGGGCACGGCGGCACCTTTCAGCAATCGACTTTCGAGTTGACGATACTAGCCGCCAGCGGGATCTATGCGCCCTACAAAGGCGGACACAATCACATGGGGACCGGATCGATATCCTGGCAAGCGGGTTGTTAGATGAAAGCTGTTTCTGCATTATCAGCGAGGGAGGCGGATCACCGCTTTGGTGGACCTCTAACTGATTGCTTGGCCCTCTGATCTCTGAAGCCAATCTTGGCGGCTCTAATGCCAAGAAGCGGACCTACTTGATCGGCACCTCACTTCCATACACCGCCGGATGCAGATCGACCAAAGATTGCGCCGGCTGTGCCCGAACCCGTCATAGTTATTGCTGCCTCGATTCGAGCGGTGGGTTCGCATGAAGTCGCCCCAACGCCCGCTTCCGGACCCGCTCGGAAAATCGACCGTCGCCGTCGACCCGTCGCGGTACCAGACGAAAAAATCGCCCAGAATGCCGAAAGCGGTATCCGCTCCCTCATTGGGACCGCCGAAGGCGACAGCGATGCCGACCTCGAGAAACCCCTGTGACTGGCTCATCATTGGGTTGACCAGAGCTTCCGTTTTGTGCCGATCGCTGCCATCGCTATTGCGGAGAACAGCATTGGCAAACTCGATGGTTCGGGAACGACGGTTCCCCACGCGGAATATTTCTGGGCATTTGAACGGTCATCGGTGAGTACGACGCCGAATATGTTATCCGGCGCGTAAGACGGAATACAACAACCAGGAAACGGCTCGGTTGCGTTGATGAGCTGGGACAAGTCCGTGAACCCTCCTGCCTGGCTCAGCGTGAAGGACAGGTCCGAGGTTCCAAACGGCGCCGACTCCAGATAAAAATTGTCGGTCAAGAAGTCGGTGAAGCAATAGGTTCCGGCTAGACAAAAACCATCGTTGGCATCTGCGAAGCCGGACGTGATTTGTGATCCCGAGAATACCGCTGCAGGTGAAATCCCAGATACGGTTGCACCCGCGGGTTTGTTGAACCCGAACCAGGTGATCAGCAGCCCGGGTCCGGCGGCCACGTTTACGCCGATAGTCTCATCCGGGTTTAAGGTGAATGTGGCGACAGCGTACGGACCGGGCTCCGGTATCGGCGATCCACTGGTATCCAGATCCGCCACCATCACGTCGGCGGATGCTAGACCGGTTGTTGCCGCCAGAAGCAAGCCCAATCGCTTTGAGCGACTGAATAACATAGCATCATCTCCTCTCGCGCATCTGGTAATTCGTGCGTAGAACCCGATGTCTCGCACCCTCAAGAGCGGAGGGAACACGCGAAACAGTCAGAGCCTTCGCGAACCTCTTCATTAATCAAGGGCGGAAAGCAGGCTCGAAAACTGTAATCTCCCGGAAAAAATTTTGGGTTTACTGGTACGGTGCCAGCTCAATGCTGACCGATATCAACACCCGTGGGGGCTTTCGATACAACTCACAAGCCTGCGACGGCTCTCGGTTATTTGCTCACGATGTGCACCGGATCTTTGTTGTTTTCGCAGATAAACTCTTGAATTTCGTCGCTGGGGACCAGTTCCCAGATGACATGGACCTTCCATGGTTTGCTGAAAGTAGCCGCGTCTTCGATGCTCACTTCGATATCGAGGTGCCCATAATCGGGCCCCGCGCGACTCCTACCCCCGTCATCTCGCGCGCCATTCTGGTCTACAATCGCGGCCGCCAAAACCATTTCGCCGACGGCCGACACCGACGCAACGCGATGGATCGAAAATCGGGCGAATGAATTGCTTCGCTGTGAGAATAGCGGGGTAAAGCGGATTCCGTACGCGATCGCACTAAAGGCCGAAACCACCCACGAGGAGGATTTCGTCATCCCCTACGTGCAGGACCTCCGCAATGTGGTGGACGTTGACGCAATTCGCCGGCCTCAAGCTCGACGTCAATCCGCTGGGCGGCGCCGCCAAACCGTACTGGAGCCGATTAACTCCATCTACAACCTGGATTTCTCTGTCATGAATCTTGTGATCGACCCGACTTTCTCTTTCATGACGGTGGATCATGACGGCCAGATTTGCATGGATTGCTCCAGCGCCCGCATGAACGTACCCGGCCAGCCCGGAGGCAACTGGCGCTGGCGGTTGACAGATGATTTGCTATCCCCGGCTGCATGCGATTGGCTCCGGAATTTGACGGTACAAAGCAGCCGTTCCGCGGCCGATTTACCCGCCGCCGCACCGCCGGCCTTTACAGTAAGAGGGGTGACACAATGAAAGCGACGCAATTGCTCCACAACCTCGGCCAGAGCATCTGGCTCGACAATATTACGCGCGACCTGCTCGACAGCGGCACGCTCAAACAATACATCGACGATCTGTCGGTCACCGGACTCACCTCCAATCCGACCATCTTCGATCACGCCATCAAGAACAGCTCCGCTTATGATGCCGCAATCACCGACCAACTGCGGGCCGGAAAGACCGGCGAGGAACTTTTCTTTGAACTAGCCCTCGAAGATATCACTCGGGCCGCCCAATTGTTCCGGCCAACCCACGACCGGACCGATGGAGTGGACGGCTGGGTCTCGCTGGAGGTGTCCCCGTTGTTGGCCCACGATACTGCCAGCACGCTGCGCGAGGTGAAAGATTTGTACGCAAGGGCGGGGCAGCCGAACCTCTTTATCAAGATACCCGGCACGAAGGAGGGCTTGCCCGCCATCGAGGAGGCGATCTTTGCCGGGATACCGGTGAACGTGACGCTGCTGTTCTCGCGCGAGCAGTACCTTGCCTCCGCGGAGGCCTTTCTGCGAGGTGTTGAACGGCGCATCGATGCCGGCCTCGATCCGGACGTTGCCTCGGTCGCTTCCATCTTCGTAAGCCGCTGGGATGTAGCGGTCGCGGGCACGGCGCCCCCGTCTCTACGCAATCACATCGGCATTGCCGTCGCCATGCGTACCTACCAGGCTTATCGGAATCTGCTGAGCTCGCCGCGCTGGCAGCGCGCCTACAACGCCGGGGCGAGGCCGCAAAGGCTGCTTTGGGCCAGCACCGGGACCAAGGATCCCAACGCATCCGAGGTTTTGTACGTGAAAGCACTTGCCGCTCCCTTCACCGTGAATACCATGCCCGAAGCGACTCTGAAGGCCCTTGCCGGGCACACGGAGCTCGGATCCATTCTCCCCGCCGATGGCGGCGATAGCGATGCCGTGCTTGCGCAATTTGCCAGAGCCGGGACCGACGTCGATATCCTGGCGGCGCAACTCCAAGACGAGGGAGCCAAATCATTCGTCAAATCGTGGACTGAATTGATGGGCGTGATCGCCTCGAAGTGCGCCGCCATCCGGGGGACCGCGGGGGCGGCGTAAACTCAATTCTTGAGCCGCACGCATTTCGTCTCACGGGAGGAACCAGAGAATGGAAGCCATCGAAGTGAAAACCGGGACAGCGTCAGTCGTCGGGAGCCCTGCCTGGAAGGCTCTAGAAGGGCACTATAAAAAGGTTCGCAGACTGCACCTGCGCACGCTCTTCGCCGATGACCCTGGTCGCGGCGAACGGCTCACTGCCTCGGCGGTGGGGATCGAACTCGACTACTCGAAGAATCGTATTACCGACGAGACACTCACGCTCTTGTTCCAACTCGCCCGGGACGCGGGTCTCGCGGAGCGCATTGAAGCGATGTTTTCGGGAAGCAAGATCAATATCACCGAAAACCGCGCCGTGCTCCATACGGCCTTGAGAGCCCCGGCCGGCGCATCCGTTATTGTCGACGGCCGAAACGTGGTGCCCGAAGTTCATGCCGTCCTCGAACGGATGGCCGCGTTTAGTGACCAGGTTCGTAGTGGCGCCTGGAAGGGTCATACCGGCAAACGCATCCGTAACGTCGTCAACATCGGCATCGGTGGGTCCGATCTCGGACCGGTTATGGCCTATGAAGCGTTGTGCCATTACAGCCAGCGCGACATGACCTTCCGCTTCGTGTCCAACGTCGATGGAACCGATCTCTACGAGGCGGTTCGCGATTTGGACGCCGCCGAAACATTGTTCATTGTTTCCTCAAAAACTTTCACAACCCTGGAGACAATGACCAATGCGCAGTCCGCCCGCGCCTGGTCGCTGGCGCAGCTTGGCGGTGATGAGAAGTCTGTGGCGCGGCACTTCGTGGCCGTTTCGACGAATGGTGGCGAAGTGGCGAAGTTCGGCATCGACACCGCCAACATGTTCGAGTTCTGGGACTGGGTCGGCGGGCGCTACTCGATGGATTCCGCCATCGGCCTATCGACCATGCTCGCCATCGGCCCGGAGAACTTCCGCGGCATGCTCGACGGCTTCCATCAGATGGACGAACATTTTCGAACCGCTCCGCTCGAAAAAAACCTTCCGGTCATCATGGGCCTTCTGTCCATCTGGTACAACAACTTCTTCGGTGCTCAAACGGTCGCTGTCCTGCCCTACGATCAATACCTCAAGCGGTTCCCAGCCTACCTGCAGCAGTTGACCATGGAGAGCAACGGCAAGCACGTCGCACTCGATGGAGCGGCAGTCAAATCCAACACGGGCCCGGTCTATTGGGGAGAGCCGGGAACCAACGGCCAGCACTCGTTCTATCAACTGATTCACCAGGGGACCCGGCTCATTCCTTGCGACTTCATCGCGTTCGCCCAGCCGCTGAACCCGCTAGGGCAGCATCACGACATGTTAATCGCCAACGTCTTCGCGCAGACCGAGGCTCTGGCGTTCGGCAAAACACCCAAGCAGGTCAAGGCCGAGGGTACGCCGGACTGGCTGGTGCCGCACCGGGTTTTCGAGGGCAATCGTCCGTCGAATACCATCCTCGCCGAGCGCCTGACACCGGAAATCCTCGGCGAGCTCGTGGCCCTCTACGAGCACAGCGTATTTACGCAAGGCGTGATCTGGAACATCGATTCGTTCGATCAGTGGGGCGTGGAACTCGGCAAGGTTCTGGCCCAGCGGATCATTCCGGAGTTGAACAGCGCGTCCGAGCCGAAGCTCGGGCACGACAGCTCGACGAATACGCTGATCCGGCGGTTCAGGGCGAGAACGGGCGGGTAGCTACGCGGCCTTTCTGACCGGCACGGTCTGCGCGTCCTGAAGGATCATGTCGGATGCCTTCTCGGCGATCATGATGGTGGG
>Ga0126371_10007042_pt1 | contig 10038 bp, 9 predicted proteins | sample PanSoiMetaPlot_4_FD_110145 | JGI IMG/M metagenome (GOLD analysis project Ga0126371, IMG submission 110145) | Tropical forest soil microbial communities from Panama - MetaG Plot_4 | ecosystem: Environmental > Terrestrial > Soil > Tropical forest > Bulk soil | place: Panama | collected 2016-02-17
ATGACCTCGACTCCCCGCTTATTGAGTGCCTTAGCTGCAGCGCCGACAGGATCGCGACTGACGACGCGAACTGTGAATTTGCCCGATGCGAGCAACGCGTCGACCACGCCGCCGCCCTGTTTCCCGCTACCACCGATCACTGCGATTACTGGCTTTGCCATTGTTTGTTCTCCCTTGCTCGGCGTACTATATCGCGGTACTGACCGGTACAATCTAAAGTTTTTGTCAAGAAATTGTCACCGGGAAAGAGCCGAGATCCCTTGTCTCGTGGCGAACCGAAAACGCAATTTGTTAATGAATTCTGATAGAGAAAACAAGTACAAAGATGTAACAAATGGGGAAATGCTGCCCGCTATCGCGTGCAGCCAAGGTTGTACCTTCGGGTACAAATAGGAGGAGCAGGTATGAAGGCACGTTTCGTCAGAGGCTCGGAAACCCGTTTGCGAATTATTCGCACGGCAGCGGACTTGTTTCACAAGCAGGGAGCGCGTGCGACCAGCCCCGACGACATCATCGAAGCTTCGCGAACCGGAAAAGGGCAGTTCTATCACTACTTCAAGAGCAAGGAAGGTCTCGTTCACCAAGTGCTCCAAACGTATCTAGACGAGATTAAGAATGGCGTTGCGCCCGTCGACTACGAAATCAGCTCGTGGCGCGACTTGGAAAAATGGTTTCGCGCTCATGTGGAACTGCAAAAGCATTACGAAATGACACGCGGCTGTCCGTTCGGAACCTTAGGCAACGAAGCGACCGTGAACGATGAACTGATCCGCCAAGACGTCAGCCTCATTTTCGAGGTCATTAAAAACAAGTTGGCGGCGTTCTTCGTCAAAGAAAAAGCCAAGGGAAAGCTGGCCAAGCAGGCCGACCCAGAGCGCATGGCTGACTTCTGCATCTCCTCGATCCAAGGCGCGATGCTCATGGGCAAAATAAAGAGGAGCAGCAAAACCGTCGAAACTAGCATCGCGGAGGCGCTCGCACATCTCAAGGGATACTCAACTAAAGTCTCATCCTCAAAATGATTCGAGACATAGCAGGAGCCGGAGCAACCCAAGGCTGGGCTGGCACAGCGACATCGGCGGCGAACATACAGAAACAGGCTTGTGAGGACCATGCGGACGCGTGGGCAGTCCGGTTCACGCGCGAAGCAGGAATCGATCCTCAAGGAGGGGTCCCCTTGCTCAACGCGTTTGCTAAACTCCAGCAGCCGGGGTGGCAGGGGTTTGCGCAACAATTCATTTCTGACCACTCGATCAGTGCGTTGCGCATTGTCCACGTTGTGGCATTGATCAACAAAAAGCAACCACTCTCAGAACAGCACCCCAGCGACAGCCGGTGAATTGCAATAGGCACTGACTAACCAGGTCCTTGTGTCTAAAACGTGAAGACCCCGACAGCGTTGTGCGGGGAACGGGGCGAACGGGGGCGAGCGATAGGAACGAACGGGAATGATATTTTCGTTGGTGGACTCACCCGTAGTGATGCCATAGGGCTCACCGTACCTGAACACACAGAGACGCGGATACTCCAAGACAGCGGTCGCCGGTGCAGTTGTTATAGATTCAAACAACGTGCTAGTGGGGTACCTGTCATGCGGTGGATCTCGAAGCGGCTGGCGTTTGTGTGCGTTCTGCTGACCTTTTGGTCAGCGATAGCATTCATTACGCATCAACATTCGAATTCTACCGAGTCAGCAAAGTGTACGGTCTGCGTTGCTGCCCACTCAGCTTCTCCCAAAGCCACTTCCAACCTCTTGAAAACGACGTTCGTTGTCGTATCCACCATTCAGGCACAACCAGTCTCCGCCCAACAGTGCCTTGTAACCTTCGCTCTTAGCATCCGCCCGCCTCCTGAAGTTTAGATCGCAGAAGAATCGGCAAATCGCAACAGATTCGTTCTGTATTCCTAATTTCTTCGGAGGAACTCATGCTGGCTTCATATAAGAAGTCGCTGTCCGCGACTTTTCTCATCACTTTTTGCTTGGTCGTAGGAGCGATCGCTCGTGCGCAGTCAGGGAATTCGTCATCGATCACTGGTACTGTGCTTGATCCCTCGGGCGCCGTGGTCGTCAATGCCGCCGTCGAAGTTCACAACCCGATCAGCGGATATTCCCGCAGCGCGATAACCGACTCGGCAGGAAAGTTCACGATCCCGAACGTTCCGTTCAATCCTTACCACGTGACAGTTACAGGTCAAGGCTTTGCCCCATACGCGCAGGACGTTGATGTCAAATCGTCGGTTCCCATAAGTCTGAGTATTAATCTGAAGGTATCGGGTTCCTCTGAAGTAGTGACCGTTGAATCGAACGCTGAAGACCTCCTTGAAAACACATCGACATTCCACACCGACGCGGACCGTGGCTTGTTTGACAAGCTTCCGCTCGAGAGCCAATCGTCCTCTTTAAGTTCGCTCGTGACTTTGGCTTCACCAGGAATTGCAGCAGACTCGAACGGTCTCTTTCATGGCATGGGTGATCACGCAGAGAATTCGTTTTCCGTTGACGGCCAGCCGATCACAGATCAGCAGAGTAAGGTGCTGCTTCTCGGCGCTACCGTCACGTGACGCATTCTCGGCATTGCCTCGTGAAAACCCAGGATCATAGTTTGGCGCTGAGGGATTCCAATGACGGTGCAGCAGCGCTTACTGCTCCTCAACTCCGTCGCGGAAGTTCATCCACCTTCGGAACTTGGCATGCGCCTATACCTCCTCCATGATTCACTAGTACTCCTACATCAAAATACAGAGGCTATCTACATGAAGAGATTTGGCGTGGCCGCGTTCGTACTGTTTTCCGCGCTATCGTTCGCGCAACTTGCTCGACCGACGGTTTACATCGAGCCGCAACAGGGGTTCGAGACGTACCTTGCTGCTGCGATGAGCAAGAAGGGCGTGCCAGCAGATATCGTCACCGATCCAGCAAAAGCGACTTACGTTTTGAAAACCGCGCCAGTCGAAATCCAGAAAGAATCGACAGGCGGAAAGGTCGTCCGATGCCTATTCGCTTACTGTGCAGGGATCGAAGACAAGGGAACGGTCTCGGTCCAGCTGATCGAAGTTAGCTCCAGCAAAGAAATGTGGGCTTACTCGGTAAACAAGCAGCGCGGCGGTAAGAACGAGCAATCGATGGCCGAAGCCGTAGCGAAGCATTTCAAGGAATTTCTCGAGAAGAAGTAAGCCACGACTGCCGGCAAACATAGCCGCAAAATCGCTGCGCAAGCGAAAATTACGCCGTTGCACCCAACGGGAACTCGCGACACAGAGCTGCAGACGTGGCAGTCTTCAACGGTTGCAGCTCTTCCAGCAACCTCGACAGGGCGACGCTGAGCACGTTGTTCCACAATTATCCCGGTTGCATCCGTACGAACCGCATCCGTGGCAACACCGTGTTCGTCCATAGTTGTTCCCGCTCATCGGGATCAGTGCGACAAGTATCGCGGTCAACAGAACAATCGAGCGCATACGTTCCTCCGCCGATAGTCTGCGAAGGTCAACCTTCTTGGACAACGTTACGATGGTGAGGTGTTCTATTGTGGAACAGCTCTTCGTTGGGCATTTCAGTGCGACGCTACTTCCGCAAAGAAATACCGTTTCCTGCGGGAGAGATCGAGTCCCTCCTTAAGACCTTTGTCGTCTCCCAGCTAGAATACTGATCCAAACAACGATCGGAGACGACACCTTGCCCACACGCCGAATCCCTCCACCCACACCGCCTGAGTGGCCACCGGAGAAAGCCTATTCCGCTCTGTCTAAACAACTGGAGTCATTGCAAGAATTAAAGGGGTCGTGGATACCAAGAGGCCGAACACAAGGAAAAAGAATGGGCACAACTCACCGGGAACATCATTAACAGAGCGTTCGCGAGTGACAGTCCCAATCGGAGTCATTTTGCTCGGGCTCGGTCTGCCGGAGACTACTTCATCGCCACCGATTTCGGATACGCAGGAGTAAATCATGCGCTCGACCAGCGGAATTACGAAGCGCGGATTCAGGCCTACGAAGGAGTTCTCAACAGCTGCCGCGCTGAGTTGAAACTGGACCTGCCGGAACCCGAGATTCAGGGTGTGTTCGAGACTGGCCAAGAATACGAACTCTACCGGGCGGTGAAGACGATTCTGAGTTCAGCTGCAACGGAACGTCTCGACTTCAGCCGCGCATACAAATTCGATTCGGTTTCTGGTGCCTAACCGGTGCCTAAGCCAGACCAAACGTGCCAAAAGCTAGGAAAGCGTCAAGCTGCGTTGGAAGCTAAATGCAAGAGAAGTCAAAAGGAAGGAATGCTGGGCAAAAGGTTTGTTCCTCAGGCGCTCTAACCAACTGAGCTAACCGCCCGCACTTTCTGGGCTTGTTGCGACTGCCGCATTTGCATGGTGCGGGAGGCAATCACCAACAAAAGCGAGTATATGCGAGCCAAGAAAATACGGTCAATCAAGGGCTCTATAACACTCGGGAGACGTTTCTCACTCGTTCAATGTCGGAGAGTCCCATTGCATGTCTCTCGACTCGATGCTGAAACGTTGTGGGCCCGCCCTGCTAGACTCTTCCCGTGCGCCGTCTCATTATCAACGCGGATGACTTCGGGTTAACGCACGGAGTGAACCGTGCCATCGCCGAAAGCCATGCACACGGCGTCGTTACGTCCACAACACTGATGGCGAATTCTCGTGCATTTGACGAGGCAGCGCAGATCGCAATATCGCATAAAGACTGGAGTGTCGGCTGTCATCTGGTGCTGGTCGATGGCGAACCGCTGATCGACCCTGGTCGTATTCCTGGTCTCGTCCCGGGCCGTGACTCGCATAAATTTCGGAACGGCGTCGGCATTCTCGCCTTGCAGTCCCTCGCGGGCATGCTCGATTCTGACCAGGTGGAAGCCGAGAGCGTTGCCCAGATACGCAAACTGCAAGCGAACGGCATCGACGTCTCGCATATCGATACCCACAAGCACACCCACATCTTTCCGGCTGTGCTGAATGGAATCTTGCGCGCCGCGCGTATTTGCGGCGTAACGGCGATCCGCAACCCGTTTGAATCATTTGCCGCCGATTTTGCCCGAACTCGCCAACAACTTTGGAAGCGCTATCTGCAGGTCCGCGTTCTGCGTAGGCTGGCTTCCCCGTTCCGAAAGGCCGTGCAGAAAGCGGGCATGCGTACACCGGATGGCACACTCGGAATCGTCGTCACCGGACATCTCGACCGCCAACTCTTTCAGGGCATCGCCGAAAACATTCCTGAAGGAACCTGGGAGTTCGTTTGCCATCCCGGATATGTGGACGATGATCTTCAAACGATCGCAACTCGATTGCGGGAATCAAGGCGAGATGAGCTCGAACTTCTCACCTCCCCGGAAGCTCGCGAGGTTCTGGCGAGCCGAGATGTAGAGCTCATTACGTATCGCGATCTGTAGAGCCTGCCGCCCATCACAGGACGACAAAAGGCCGTGTCTTAATGTGGGACTGTTTGCTTGGTGGAGAAATTGGACGTAACTTCCGTAACATTCAATTTGCAGCCGGGGCGCTATGATTAAGCACGAAAGCCACTTCACAGATTTCTTATGAGTTCTCGTCCAGATCCCCGGTTGACCACCGATCTCCCTGTTCGAGTGTGGGGGATGGCGGCCAACGGTCAAACTTTTAATCAACAAATACAAGCGCGGAATATCAGCATTTCAGGTGCGTTGTTCTCGGGCCTGGAACACCAGTTGAAGGTTGGGGATGTTGTTGGTGTTCAGTACAACAACCAGAAGACGCGGTGCAAAGTGATCTGGGTGATGGACAGCGGCACCATCCAGAAATTTCAGGCGGGCGTTCAAATTGTGACAGGTCAGGACTGTCCGTGGAAAGACCACCTCACGCCTGATCAGATAACTCCGCAACCAGAGCCGAACAATCGCCGAAAATTTGCTCGCCACCGTGTTTCCTTTCCTCTCGAGGTTCGCGACGAGCGAGTGCAAACGCCGATGCGTGTGAATGCGACGGACATTAGCGGAAACGGATGCTATGTCGAGACCATCCTGCCGCTTGCGATCGGCACAACCCTCAGGGTTGACTTCTGGGTCGACACCGAAAAGATTTCCACTTCGGCGGTCGTGCGCACGAGTGACCCCGGCGTTGGCATGGGCATCGAGTTCATCGGTCTGACGCCCGATACGAAACAGCGCATCCAAAATCATCTCGATAAAACAGACCCGCTCACGGTCAATACATTCAAAACCTCCGGATAGGCCTAACGTCCTTCACTGCAAGGAACTCTTCCTTCATTTTTCTCGCGTAGAATCTGAATCGCGCCCGCCGTGCCACAATCGAATGGAAGAGTCGCTCGCGGAGACGTTTGAATGAAGATCGGCATTACCTGCTATCCGACCTACGGCGGCAGTGGCGTTGTGGCAACAGAATTGGGCCTCGAGCTCGCGCAACGCGGCCACGACATCCACTTCATCTCCTATGCGCAGCCGATCCGCCTCACCGAGCCTCAACCGCACATTCACTACCACGAAGTGGAGGTGTCTCGTTATCCGCTGTTCGACTACCCCCCCTACGATCTTGCCCTCGCCACACGCATGGCCGAGGTTGCGGAACTCTACGAACTCGACCTGCTCCATGTGCACTATGCGATCCCGCACTCTGTAAGCGCTCTGCTGGCGCGGCAAATGCTGGCGGCGAGCCCATCTCGTCGGGAACTTCCCTTTGTCACCACCCTGCACGGCACCGACATCACGCTGGTTGGACTTGACCGCTCTTACCTCCCAATCACGCGTTACTCGATCGAAGAAAGTGACGGCGTTACGTCAATCTCTCAGTACTTGAAGGACAAAACGCTGAAGGAATTCGACATCAAGAACCACATCGAAGTTGTCTACAATTTCGTGAACTGTGATGTTTATGTCCGCGACAAAGAGGCGGCGAAACGGCGAGAAGAATATGCCTCACCCGGTGAAAAGGTGCTCGTTCATCTTTCCAACTTCAGACCCGTGAAGCGCATCACAGATGTGGTCGAGATCTTCGATCGCGTTCGCAAAAAGGTACCGGCCAAATTGCTTCTGATCGGCGATGGCCCGGATCGTTCGAAAGCCGAATGGCTGGCAGTACAAAAAGGAATCCACAAGGATGTCATCTTTTTGGGAAAGCAGGATCGCGTACAGGAGAAACTCGCGATCTCCGACGTGATGCTGCTGCCCAGTGAACTCGAGTCATTCGGGCTGGCGGCACTGGAGGCAATGGCTTGCAAGGTGGTCCCGATCACGACCCGCGTCGGCGGACTGCCGGAAGTCATCGAACATGGCAGAACCGGATTCATGGCCGACGTCGGTGACGTCGACACGATGGCCCAATACGCAATCGATCTTCTCGCGGACGAAAAGAAACAGGAAATAATGGCGGTACAGGCACGAGCCATGGCTCAAGCTCGGTTCTGTTCGACGAGGATCATCCCGCAATACGAAGCGTTTTACCGGCGAGTGCTGGACCGTTCCTCGTAAAGTGCAGCCGGAACTCCGCTTCCTTCCTGCAAGATCGGCAGCCTGAGACGCACGAGAGTTCCCTTTCCACTCTGGCTCTCAACCGTCATTTTGGATGTGTCTCCGTAGAGCACCTTCAGCCGCTCAGCGATGTTGGCCATGCCGATTCCGGTGCGACTGAACCCATTCGATTTTTCGATAGATTGTGCACCGCTGATGCCGATCCCATCATCCTCGACTTCGATGATTAGATCCTTGACTCCCAGCCGGCTGCGCAGATGGATGCTGCCGCCTTCAACCTTCGACGAAAGCCCGTGCTTGATCGAGTTCTCCACCAGCGGTTGCAGCAGCATCGCCGGAACCATGCTTTCCAGTGACTCAGGTTCCAGGTCTTTTATGACGCGTAGTTTGTCACGGCCAAAGCGGACAACTTCAATATCGAGGTAATTGTCGATAAAGTCGATTTCCTCGCGCAGCGGAACAAACGACTCGGAGCTGTTCAACAGACGCCGCAGAATAGTCGCCAGCTTGATGATGACCTCCCGGGCAGTATCTGGATCGAATCGCACCAGAGACGAAACCGAATTCAAGGTGTTGAACAGGAAATGAGGATTGATCTGGTTCTGCAGAGCTTCCATGCGAGCTTGTAGCAAGAGCAGATGCTGCTCCTCCAGTTTCATCTGGATGCGCACGCCGTTGAATATCTTAAGTTCCGTGCCAATTACCATGACAGAAGTTGCATAGATCGCGACCTGAACCCAGATGTTTGAGCTCTCCACGCTGAACGTTGCGCGGGAAAACACGCGTGACAGTTCGCTTTGGGTGAAGCGTAGGGCAATGATCGTTGCGAAAAACATGATCTGCCAATCAAAGCGCGGCCTGGGAAGATTACGGCGGATCCATCGATAGATGCTGAGATCGATGAATGGCGAAAACGACCAGACATCTTCTTTGTCTTGCGCGAGAGCACGGAGCTGCCCTGAAGCGAAGCCACATAGCACGTTGAACGGCAGCATGATCCATTCGCCGTGCATCAGCGCGGGAAGCGCAACAAGTGAGCCGCCCACAACACCGCTCAGCCGGCCTCCGATCACCCCCAAAAGGAGCGTCGTCTCAAATGACAGGTCCCCGGCCGAGAAGCTTTTCTGAATGAAGCGAATCCACACGCCCAAGGCGATCGGGATTCCGAACCACAGAGCGAGATAGACCTTTTGACGGGAACTCCGGTGCTCTCGAAAGAGTAGCTTCTTGAATTCCAGCGATCGCACAAGTGCGCTGGAGACGGCGGCCGCGACGCCCAGTTTGACAAGCAGATTTACGAGGATGAGTTTCTGGTCCACTGACGGCTCGCTTTAAGAGAAAGGTAGCACGGCAGACGCGCCAGAGCTAATGGCGGGTATGGACAGTGGCCACTCAGAGCGCGAACATCACGGCCGATTCGATTTACGTGACTGGATTACGCAGGCAGCTTATTTGCCGCCGCTTTCAACGCATCCTCCAAGCCTGCTGCGTTCGGTGCTCCACCTTGAGCCAGATCCTTGCTGCCACCGCCTCGTCCGCCAAGGCTGGCCAAAGCTTCCTTTAGAAGCGTACCCATGTCGAACGGCATGCCTTTCGATTGCGCGAAAACCAACGACGGTTGTCCGGCAGTGGATGCAAGAAGTGCGACGACGTTTGACTCAAGCCTCGTAAGCTTTTGGGCCAGCAAGCGAATGAACGCGAGATCCCGATCCGCGAACACCCGCGTGATCGTCTTTCGTTCTCGGTCAGAATGCGTTTCTGCAAGCAGTCGAACTGCCTGCAATTCCGCAATTTCCTGCACAAGATGCTCCGACGCTTTTCGTGCCGCTCGTACCTCATCGAGTGTTTTGTGCACCTGCTCGGGAAGGTCCCATAGCTGTGCCGAAAACAATGTGGCGGCCTGGGTCAGTGTCGAAAAATCGCGACGTGCAGTTGCAACCGCGCGCTGTCCGCAAACAAACTCGACCCGCCACCCCTGTCGAACCTTCTCGAACTTGCGGAGCAAGACAGAACCGATCTGCCCAGTTCCGCGAACGTGTGTTCCGCCGCAGGCGGACAGGTCAAAGTCCTGAATATCGATTAGACGAAGTTGTTCCTTGTCAGCGCGTGGTGGCTTACGCAACCCTAAGGTCTGTGCCTCGTCCTGGGTGGCGTACTTGATTTCCACGGGACGGTTCTCCTGCGCAACCTCATTTGCGAGGTGCTCGGCTTGCTCGACCTGAGAGAGCGTGAGGTTTGGAGTGTCGAGATCGATCGAAGAGTAGTCGTCGCCCATGTGGAACGAAACGGTAGGAATATTGAACAATCGAATGAATGCCGCGGATAGCACGTGCTGTCCGGAATGCTGCTGCATGTGATCGCGCCGGCGCGAAGCGTCGATCGTTCCGCGAATCTTCGTTCCGCGCTCCGGCGGCTTATCAGCCTCGATGTAGTGAACGACCCGGCCGTCTTCGGTTTCGACGACTTCAGAGACCTTCAGCCTTTGAGACGACGCATCCGCATCTGGAGTCGACATCCAGCCTGTGTCATAGACCTGGCCGCCGCTGGTCGGATAGAACGCGGTG
>Ga0126371_10007043_pt1 | contig 10037 bp, 7 predicted proteins | sample PanSoiMetaPlot_4_FD_110145 | JGI IMG/M metagenome (GOLD analysis project Ga0126371, IMG submission 110145) | Tropical forest soil microbial communities from Panama - MetaG Plot_4 | ecosystem: Environmental > Terrestrial > Soil > Tropical forest > Bulk soil | place: Panama | collected 2016-02-17
AATCGAGACGTGGGATATCGGGCCTAATCAGGACAAGTGGGCATGGGTCAGTGGTGGTCAGGCGGCAGGCGCGCGGGATGTGCAGCTTAATCACCCGCTTGGCTCCGGTAATGTCAAGCTTAACGCCGGATTATACGTGCAGTCGTTTACCGTCGCGACGCTGCCTGCCTGTTCAGGCGCCATCGATACCCTGATGGCAGTAGTAACCGATCAGGCTGCTGGTCCGGTGTATAACGCTGCACCGACCGGCGGTGGGGCATTACGCATGCCGGTCATGTGCGGTGCTGGCACATGGCATTTGCATTGAGGAGCTTGATCATGGATCAATTGTCGCGCCGCTCGATGCCACAGCCGATGGCGCCCAACACTCCGCTCGCCGCAACGCTGGAAGCACAAGAATGGAACATTGTGTTGCATGCGCTTGGCAAGTTGCCGATGGAGATGGTGCGTGCGCTCAGTGATAAACTCAGTGATCAACTGATGCATGCTGCACGCATGTTGGAGAATACGGACGAACCACCAATGCGCGTGCGTGGCGGTATTTCGGAAGGATGATCGTATATGCTCAACTTCCCAGATACACCGACGCTTAATCAAACATTCAGTTCGCCGAATGGCACATTCCTATGGGACGGTGGGAAGTGGATACCGCAGGGCGGATATGGATATGCACCGCCTGCTGGTAATACAGGCGGATTTCTGCCACTGAGCGGTGGCACGATGACTGGGCCACTGATTTATACTGCAACCGGCGGTAATACAACGCGCTCGGCACAGGACCGGGCAGCCGAGCCGTTCAGCGTGCGCGACTTCGGTGCCATCATGGACGGCACCACTAGTGACCAGACACCGCTGACCAATGCATTCGCAGCAACCCCGGCACTTGGTGTTATCACTATACCGCCGGGCAATATCAATCCAGGAACCTTCGCGCCAACCTCTAAGCCGATGCTGTGGCGGTGCGCGGGGACGTATACCGGTAGTGGCACGCTGACGCTGGGCACCATCGGCAACAGTGTTGTCGAAACCATGTATGGCACATGGAGCAAATACTTTAATCGCGGTAGCTCGGTCGGCATTACTAGTCTTGGTGCCGTGCTGCGGACTGACATGACACTCAATCATACCGGTGGCACCACTGGCGGTGTCGCCGCACTAGATGTCAATGCTTTTACCACTGCTGCATCGACGCTCAACGAGGCGCCTATGGCGGTGTCGGGCCGTTTGACCATGAGTAGCACTAAGGTCGGTGCACAGGTCGGTGTTGCAGTGTTCGGTAGTTCGGTGAAGGCATCCGGTGCTGGTAATGGCTCGCCATTTGGTGCTAACTTTCTGGCTGACGATCAGACCGGACTATCATCGGTCAATGCAGGCTCGGCGGTTGGTGCCGAGATTGATCTGAAGGCCAATAAGCTAGATGACGGCACGCTGGCGGATGGTTTCAATAATGCTGGTTCGGGTAGCTATCCCGGCTCGCAGCGTGTCGTGCTGGCATTGCAATACGGCCGCAGCAACCGCAGCGACAATACCGCGATGGAAGTCGCGTCGATCCTGCAAATGGGGCTGTTCTCAACCGCGATCGACGGTGCTTATTGTTCCGCTAAGAACGGCATCAAGTTGCAAGGCCCAGTGAGTTTTGCCGGGCTCAATTTCCTGCACGCGACATTCAATGCGAATGCACAGGCGATTGCCTTGCAGAATGAGCAGACCATCGGCTGGACCGCTGATCCGCTGACTGCGACACCGACTAACTGGCGGACGTTGGGCTATACCACCAGTGGCACAGATCGCCTGCGCTATATGGTGGGAACATCTGAAGTATGGAGTATTAGTGATAACGGCACGGTTACGATTCCTGGGCCGCTGATCTACACGGCTACCGGTGGGACGACAGCGCGCGCGGCACAGGACCGGGCAGCGGACTGGGTGCATGTCCGCGATTTCGGCGCGGTGTTCGACGGCAACAGCCATCCGCTGAGCAACTACTATGCGACGCTAGCAGCAGCCCAGGCGGTCTATCCGTTCGCGACTGCGTTAACTAATGAGATTGACGGCGTGGCAATTCAGGCGGCGATCAACTACTGCCAAGCTAATGTTGCTAACTTTAGCTTCGGCGGCACGGTGATCCTACCGTGTGACAACGGGCGGATTAATACGCCGCTGGTGATCAGCAAACAGAACGTATCGCTACGCAGCCAGGGCTATGGGTTCATACTGAACTCGAATGTGTCGCGGGCAACTCCGTCCGCGCCGACCCGCCTCACTTGGACCGGCCCGGCGGCAACCGCCGGTCAGTTCCAGACCAACATGCTGACCGTGGCACCGACCGATGGCGGCCGCTTGCTGACCGGTTGTAATGTCGAAGGGATTTTATTTTATATTAACGGCATTGCCGGTGTCGCCGGACCGCTGATCGCTAGCCTGCGCTATGCCTCGATCGACTGTGCCACCTATGAACCGGCTGGCGTGCCTTACCCTGGCTGCACGGTCACCGCCGGATCACAGGCGGTCACTATTTCATCGACCGCAGGTTTACGCGTCGGCGAGAGCGTGGTCAGTGCGAACTTCCCCGGTGGCGCCTACGTCATGTCGATCACCGACGGCACGCACTTTAATGCCTCGATGCAGGCGATCGCTTCGGCGACCGAGACGGTCACCATTGGCGGCGAGGGTATCCGGTTTGACGTAGTGGATAACCTGACGGACAGCAACGATACGCAATTCCTTCGCGTGCGGTTCGTCGGCATTAACTTATTGGGTGCGGCGAACGCCACGGCGCCCCTGGTGATGATCGGCGGTTCCAGCATCAACGGTTCCACCGGCTCACATCACGGCAACACGTCGTTGAACTGGTTCGATGATATCGAAGCACACAATAACAACGGCCACGGCGTAGTGATCAACAACAGCGACCATAATTTTCATCAGAACATAACCGGGCAGCATATCGGTGCTGGTAGCGGTCGCTTGTTGATCCTCAACGGCTCGCTCGACCCGAATAACGGGCCGGCCCGCTATCATCTGATTAACCATTCTGGCGACGGTGGCTTACACGCCGGCACTGATACCGGTGGCTTTACCACAGTGGCAACTGCCAATACTATCGTCTATCTGGACCGGCAGAATGCCGCACCGTTACCGGTTTTCGGCGTCGGTGCTTACGGCCGCGTTGGCGCCGACAATCAACCGGTGCTGAGTTTCAGTAACAGCACAGTGCCGATCGTGGCGCAGATGCCGGATAGTGCCATCGCTGGCGGCAACACGCGTGGCGCTAACGCGGTTGATCTGCAAACCGGGCGTACGGCGGCAGCGATGGTCGCCAGCGGCAATCAGGCCGTCATCGCAGGCGGCAGCAACAACACGGCGAGTGCACAGTATGCCGCTGTGCTTGGCGGTAGCATCAACAATGCCAGCTCGCTTGGCTCGGTTATCCTCGGCGGCACCAGCAACCTCGCGACGCAGAATTACGCCATAGCGATGGGTAATGGTGCCAGCTCTGATTTGTATGGTGCGGTGACGATATCTCTCGGCACGATCGCCTCCGGCAGGCGCACGCAAACCTCTACCGTGATATTGCGCGGCATCAGTGCTGCCAACACCATCCCGGTGCGGCTGACCGGAGACCTGGCAGCCGCCGGTGCGGCGAACGTGGTTAACCTTACGTATTCCAACAGTGTCTATGCGTTATGGGTCCAACTGGTCGCCGTCGATAGCACCAATAGCAATAACTTCTACGTCTGGAATCAGCCGCTCGGCCTGCTACGCCGCAACGGCGGTGTCGGCACCACGGTGTATGTGCCGGGGACACCGACCTCGCTGAGCAACGGCACCACGACGGGCATCGCGATTACCGAAGCAGCCGACACGACTAATGCAGGCTACTCGCTGACGTTTACCCCGCCAACGTCTAATACGGCGATCTGGCGCATTGCCGCGACGATAGAGCTTACCCGGATGGACGCAGCTTAGTTAGTGGCGAGTGTGTAGGAGCATTTGATGTTCGATTTCCCGAACAACCCAATCAATGGCCAGACGACGACTGGGCCGAATGGTATGCAATACGTGTGGGACGGGACGAAGTGGAAGACCGTTACCACAACTACAGGCGGTGCACCGCTTTTCTCGCCTGTGTTTCAAGGTGACCCGACTGGGCCAACGCCTGCAACTACTGACAACGATCTGTCGCTTGCTACAACTGCATTCGTGCATAATGCTATTGCAGCAAACGCGTTTGGAGATGCGCCGAATGATGGCAACATGTATGGCAGGCAGTCTGCTGCATGGCAAATCATACCGGCTGCACTGACGAGTAACACGGGACGCAATTTCGTTCATAATGGCGCGTTTATGATCCAGCAGCGTGGTGCGACGTTCAATGGTCTGACCGCACTGCAAGCGAATTACACCGCAGATCGATGGTTGCATTATCAAGCTACGATTGGCGATGCTTTGAGCGTCACGCTGTCGCCTGCAAACGATGCTTTGCGCTCTGCAATCGGCAATGAGTATGTCGAAACTTATATGAACATGGTATTCACTGGCTATGTAGGTGCGAATGGTGCCGTCTCAACAATCTACCGCATTGAGCGTATGCGACGACTGAGCAATAAGCAGATAACTGTTTCGTTCTGGGCAGCTTGCGCGGGGAGCACATTGCCAATTGTTGTGCAGGTCAATCAGCGATTCGGAACAGGCGGTTCGCCATCTGCACCTGTTGCTGGTCCAACACAGGCGCTCACGTTAACGACCGCATGGGCGCGGTATATATGCACATTCACTGTGCCGTCCGCAGCAGGCAAGGTTGTCGGCACGAATTTCGATGACTGCACAGAGATTATGTTCCAATTGAGCGGCAGCAGCGCGCCGCAGCAAAGCGGCAATGTGTCCATATGGGGCATGCAGGTGGAACTCGGCCCAACGGCTACGCCGTTCGACCTGCCTGATCTTGAGCCGATGCTCGCGTTGTGTCAACGCTTCTATCAGATAGGCAATCTATCGTATTGGGGATGGTCGGGTGCAGCAAGCATTACGGTTGCAACGAGTTATTCGTTCCCGGTTGCCATGCGAGCGCCGCCGTTCATGTCGAGTAACTTCAGCACCAATTCAGGCGGGGTGGTAAGCACACCGACTGTAAGTTCATTGAGCAATTCTGCATATCAGGTAACGGGCTTGACTATAGGCGCTGGCGCGTTTGGCTTAGTGGCTAATTGGGCAGCATCGGCGGACCTGTAATGTATCTCAATCGCACATCTGGGCAACTGAATCCGCGCGGTGGTGGTCCACAGAGCAATCTGATAACCACGACGGTTCGTCAGTTCGATGGCGGGCTGAACGTGATGGATGCCGATCTGAACATGTCGCCGAAGTTCGCGCGCGCGCTCGATAATCTAGAGCGCGCGACCGATGGTTCGCTGTCATTGCGTCCTGGCACGCGATTGTATTGCAATACGCTCAACGATTCGACGCCTGTGGTGAACCACACGTATTTCGCTGGTCATGTCATTGCTGTGCAGAATAGCGGTGCGTGGAACGCGGTTGACGGTGCCGGTAATGGCGTTCGGATGGACCTCGTTGGTCAGCCTGCTGGGACTAATCCGTGGTCGTCCGGTACGACGTATGCGACATTCACTGTGTTCAACAATGATCTCATTGCATGCAATGGCAAGGACAAGCCGATACTGATTAAGGGTAGTCCAAGCGATCCGAACTATATGAAGGCGCAGTATCTGATCGATGAGGCGTCTGGTTCGAATGTCAATACGCCGATCGGCTTGTATTGCGTAACGCACGGTGAGTATCTGATCATCGCTGGTGTCAGCACGGACCCGACCAAGTTGTTTATCAGTGCTAAGGATACGAGTGGTACATTCTACGGAGATCCGGCTCCGAACGATGCGATTGTTCTTGACATCGGTCCTCGTGTTTCTCTCGGCAGCGCTAACATCACTGGTATGGTTGCTTATCGCGACAAGCTGCTGATCACGTTCGCACGTGGTGTGCTGCCGATGAACCTCGGCATCTATAGCAGTACGACGCCAGCGGTGCATACGCCTACGGATGATGGATTCATTGAGGAATACGGGTGCCTGTGCCACCGATCGCTGGTCAGCGTTGGTGACGATACGTATTTTGCAGATAATATCGGCATCAACAATGTCAACCGCATCAATATCTTCTACACGCTGCGTCCGTTGCGCGCGTCGCATTTGGTTGATCCGCTGACGACTGCTGCTATTCAGCCGCTGACGCCTGCACAGATACAAAGCAGCATGTTCGCGGTCTACGATCTGCGCAATTTCCGCTATATGCTGTTCGTGCCGACGTATTCTGGTAGCACAGTGACCGAGACCGTGGTATTCAGTTACACGAACATGCCGACGATGAAGATACAGGCATGGGCGCGGTTGCGTGGCTGGAACTTCCAGTCTGCGTGTAGAACTGAGTTGCAGAATATCATCTTTAGTTCGGGTAACAAATTGTATTCGTACGACTTCGAGACACCTACGCAGTCGTTGGACTATTACGGTGATCCGGCTGTGAATGGTGGACAGGGCGTGCCGATTACATTCGATTGGGAGATGCCGTGGACTGATCTCAAGCATCGAATGAACCAGAAGCAGATGAAGTATATTGCATTCGACACGATCGGCACGGGCACATTCCAGGTGCGTGCGTATATAGATCACGTGTATCAGTATGCGAACGTTGACGCACCACTGCTGACGATGAATTTCACAGCAGGCGATGTGGGGTTGCTTGTTCCGCCAACCGTGCCCGGTGGACCAACACCGAGTGCGACGCTGCTCACTGCGGACGAACGGCTGTATGCGTTCCCGGCTAAGTTCCATATCCTTAAGCTGCGCTTCAGTGGCACGACGGTGCTGCCTGTGCGCTTCATCTCGATCACAATAGGATATGTGAGTGGTAGCATCAGGCGGTGAAGTATGTAGGACTTACGTTGGAGAACATACCGTATGCAGCGCAATTGGGAAAAGAACTATATGAGCTTGGTTCATTCGGCATCATCGGACCAACGTTCGACTGGGATTACACCATCCGCAGTCTCATGCATGCACGAACTGATCCGAACCGCTATTTGGAGTTCGCAGTTGATGACGACGGCATATTTGTTGGCGGTGTGTTCGGCCATGTTGATGCCTTCTTCTGTTCTCCTAAGCTGCTTGGAATCGAGGACGGATGGTATGTCCGAGAAGGAACACCGAGTAGGGCTAAGGTAGCGATGACGCTCATGCGTAACTTTGTGGATTGGTGCTTGGACGAACGCGGTGCGGTATTGGTGCAGACGGGAGATGTTGCCGCGATCCATAGTCATGCAGTGGATACGCTGTATCGGCACATGGGCTTTACGCGGTTCGGAACAATCTATAAGTTCCAGAGGAACATGTGATGTTCAATGAAGCTGGTCAGTTGACGCATGGCGTCGTGTGTCGCGGTGGTGGCGGTAAAGGTGGTGGCGGTGGCGGTGCTGCTCCGCAACCGACAACACTCACTGATCCGGTGAGCGGCATGGCATTCACCAGCGATCCGTTCAGCGAAGCTATGGGTGGACAAACTGCGGCGCAGCAGTTGAATGCTGAGATACAGCAGCGGCAGGCGCAAGAAGCTGCAACTGCTGCGGCTAATACCGCTACTGCACAGCAGACCGCTGCAACGAATGAGCAGAACTTTCAGTCTGCTAAGCAGGGTGCGATCAATCAGGCAACAACGAACGTCGGTAACGCGTTCCGTGGTGCAGGTGTTGATCCGGCAGCTTATACGGCTGGTTACATTCAGCCTGCTATCGCGTCGCAGGCTGCTACGATACAGGACCTCAGCCCTAATCCGATGTCGGCATTTCCATCAAGCCTTGGTCAGACGATACTCAATCAGGCTACCGCTGATCAACGCACGCAGGCACTCAATCAGTTCAACCAGACGTACTCGCCGACGTATTCGGCTAATGCGATACCGACAAGCATGGTTGCACCTGCGGTGCAGAGCATATTGGGTCAGCAATTCGACCCGCTGTCGCAGGAGCTCACCAATGCACAGAAGCGTGGCACGCTGAATCCGCAGGGGTATCAGGCTGCGCTTGCGAAGATGGCGCAGGATAAGGCAGCCGCGCAGAGCACGCTGACCAATCTTGGTAATACCATTGTGGGTAGCGATCGCAGTGCAATCGACGCGCTGACTGGCAGTGCACGCAGTGATATTAGCGGTGCAGCGCTCGGTCAGTCGCCTAATCAAGCGCAATACGGAACGCAGATAGGTGATCTGGTTAACCAGGATGTATCAGGCTTCAGCGGTGCGTTGCAGAATGCTGCGGGTAATACGCAGTTCGCGGATATACAAGACTTGCTGAACGCTGGTGGTTCGGTGCAGGGTGCGACCAGCCCGTCCGCTGCTAATCCGGGGACAGCAGGCGGTGGTGTGATACCCGATCCGACAGCGAACGCACGACGTGGATTAGGTAGCACTGGTGCGTTCTGATGAAGATTGAGCTTGGTAGCATTGAGCGTGATAGCTTCGAGTGTGGTGAACTCGTGCGTGATTATTTCAAGCGCACGATCGCTGGTAAGGATACTGCTCCGCTTGTGTTCAAGTGGCCGGTCTACAAGGCATTAGAAGACGGCGGTTTCTATCGACTGTTCGTAGCACGTGACGACGATCATATACTCGGCTTCGCGTTATACGCGGTATTCGAACACATGCACCACTCGAAGCAGGTGTATGCGCAGTGCGATATGATTGGTGTGATGCCTGAGTCGCGGCACAAGGGTATTGGTCGGCAACTGATTACGTATGCAGAGGGTTGGTTTAGGGAACATGGCGTTACACACATGCTGCATTTGCACCGCGTGGTGTATCGTAATACGCAGCCGCTATTTGAGAAGCTGGGATTCGAGTTGGTTGAATTAGTCTATCGCAAGGAGTTGTAGCATGGTTGCAACAGCCGCTGGCGTAATAGGCGCACTAGCTGCCGCTGCCGGTGCTGGCACGAGCATAATGGGTCTTGGTGCGAATAATCGCCAGCAGCAGTTGCAGGCGAATCTTGCACAGCAGCAGCTTGCCCTCGCTCGGCAGAACCAGCAGAACCAAGCGCTTGTGCAAGCGATGGTTAATCAGCGTGCAGTAGCAGGCACGCAGGATGCCTTCGGCACGACTGTTCGGTATGACCCGACCACGAACACATGGCAGCAGCAGCTTGGTCCACTACCGCAAGCGGCTGATGTCGCTGCAATGAATGCGAACATTATTCGCAACACGACTGATCTCGGTCAGCAGGAGCTTGCTAATCAAGTAGCGATGCAACGCGCAGCACAGGCTGGTCCTGCTGCTAATGCTGCGCAGTTGAACTTGCAGAACTTCCGCCCGATGACGGCTGATACGCTCACGAGCTTATTGACGCAGCAGGGGATCGAGGCTGCACGGCAGGCATATGATCCGCTACGTGCCGATACGCTACGCGCAGTTGCACGCACGGGCACTGCGGCTGGTCCGGTGTTGCGTCAGCTTGGGCTTGGTGAAGCGCAGAACCTGCGTAACACGCTGACCGATGCACAGATACAGGGTCTGACGAACGTTGCTGGTATTAACAATGCCAACTATCAGCGATTGGCGAATGCTGCTTCGACAAACGCGGCGTTAGCGACACCGCAGCTTGGTCAGCAGAACCTTGGCACGTCGGCTGCTGATCAGTTGATTCAGCAGTTGACTGCAAACCGTGCGCAGTGGGCACCGAGTAGCACGTCACAGGGCATGTTCGGTGCAAATCAGGCAACGGGTGTAGGACAAGGTGCAACTGGTGCAGCGATGGGTGCGGTGCCTAATCAGAACTTCGGCCTGACGCAATCACAGGATGCGTTGAAGGGGCTCAGTGCTAATCTGAGCAATCCGCAAACTGTGTCTGCACTTGGTAATTTGTATAATACGATATTCGGTGGTGGTAGCAATGCGAACGTGAGTGGTCTAGACCCGTCGCAGGGATCGGTGTACACCGGCCAGAATCCGCAGGGGCAGGCGATGTATCAATCGTA
>Ga0126371_10007045_pt1 | contig 10035 bp, 12 predicted proteins | sample PanSoiMetaPlot_4_FD_110145 | JGI IMG/M metagenome (GOLD analysis project Ga0126371, IMG submission 110145) | Tropical forest soil microbial communities from Panama - MetaG Plot_4 | ecosystem: Environmental > Terrestrial > Soil > Tropical forest > Bulk soil | place: Panama | collected 2016-02-17
CGCCGGTGGCGACAAGCTTTATGCCGGTATTCCGTCGCAGCGCGGGAATTTCCGGCTGGCCGATCCGGGCATGCTCGAGTTCAAGGACGAATTCGGCGACGGGATCACCACCCAGATCCTCGCTGTCTTTCCGAATTTTGTGCTGCAGCAGATCCACAACTCCCTGGCATTGCGGCTTGTCGTGCCGAAAGGCCCGGACAAGACCGAGCTGTTGTGGACCTTTATCGGCTTCGACGAGGACGATCCCGAACTGACGGCGTTGCGCCTCGCGCAGGCCAATCTCGTTGGGCCGGCCGGATACGTGTCGATGGAAGATGGAGCGGTTGGGAATTTCATTCAGCGGGCCATTCATGGCTCCGAGGAAGACTGCTCCGTCCTCGAAATGGGCGGGTTCGACCATCTCTCGGCGGACACCCGCACCAGCGAAGCGTCGGTTCGCGGCTTCTGGAATGCCTATCGGCAGATGATGGGGCTGTGAAGTGACGGGCCTCGAGGCGGTGGCCCGCCGGTTGCAGCTGGAAGCGCTCTACACCGATTACGTCCATTGCCTCGATGCCGACGAGCTCGAACGCTGGCCCGATTTCTTCACCGAGGATTGCTTTTATCGGATCACCTCGGCCGAGAATTACGAGGCCGGCATGCCGCTGGGGCTGGTCCATGCGACCTCGCGCAACATGCTGACGGACCGGGTCAGCGCATTGCGCCAGGCCAATATCTACGAGCCGCAGCGCTATCGGCACCTCGTTTCGTCGATTAGGATCGTCGAAGACCGCGGGGAGGTGCTCGATGTCGTCGCCAACCTCCTCGTCGTGCGCACGATGCAGGAAGGCGACACGACGATTTTTGCCGCCGGCCGCTACGTCGACCAGGTCAGGCGCCAGGAAGGCGTTTGGAAATTCGCCCGCAAGACGGTCGTGCTCGACAGCCGCCAGATCGACACGCTGCTAGCGATCCCGATTTGAAATAATTTGATCCTTAGTGCAGCATTTTGCGCAAAGACACACCGACACCCATTCCTAACGGAACGATTAGGATGTCGGCAGCCGTCGCAAAAGCAATCATGCGCGGCGGGGTCCCGCCCGCTTCGCTAGTCAGCGGCGTCTGACTCCTCGACCTTGATGAGGTCCGCGTTGCGCGGAGAGAGCTCGCGCAAGCGGGCGGCGTGCGTTTCCGCCACCTCGCGCTTACGGAGCGCGACGGCGCGGCGCCGGTCCGTCGTCCAGCTGCCATTATAGTAACCGACTACAGTTTGGGTTGCGCGGTCACGGAGAATGACGCGGTAGCTCGCCATGGCTGCCCCCCGAAGGTGGCTCCGACCCGGCGACGACGAAACGCGTAGCCGTCGGCCGGGCTTCGCATCGCACTTTTTTGTCGAGTCGCAACGCGAAACAGACGAGGAGGTTCCCCTTGGATGAGGTGGACTCGAAATTGCCACAATCCCTATCTCGATCATCGGAACAGAAGCTCGATCCGGCGAGCCAGGGAGCGCCCCAATCCCGAGGCGTCAACCTGATCGCGCACCGCCCGCCGTTGGCACACCGTGCACGGGAACGATCCTTACGAGCGCAATGTTGTCAGGTCATGAAGTCTGCAAGAGAGATCGGATCATGTTCAAAGCAGCGCTATTGGGGATGGGGATTTTAGCGGCAGTGACGACTACAGCAGCCGCGCAAGTTTACTATCCCTACTCCTATCCGAGTTACAACTACTACTCCTACCCAGGTTACGGCTATCCGACATACAGCTACCCGAGCTATAGCTACCCTTACGGATACGCCCCGTATTATGGATGGCCCTATTACCAGGCCCCAGCCTATCCCTATCGCGCGGCGCCGGCCTATTCTGATCCCTACGTCGGGTGGCGCCCTTATTCGGACAGCGCGGGGCCGAAAGCGAGTACACGTGGCGGTTACTGAACAGGCGCCGGCATTGTAATGACCGAAGAGCAAGCGCGCTCCCACGCGGAAGCGCTGACGATCAGCATGGGCATTACCTTCTATGTCGTACGCGACCGCGAAGGAGATTTCTTGGCGGTGCAAACGCCGCCGGACGACTGCGAAATTGTCGCGACGATTGCTCCACCCAGCGGACACGATCATAAGTTGGAATAGCGCTGAGCCAGGGGATCGGCGCTATTTTGGACGATGTGACTGGTTAGGGGGCAGCATAAGCCAACAAAGGAGCACTTGCCGGCGCCAATCGGCTCAGGACGACCGCCGCGTGCCTTAGTTGCGGTCAACGCACCTTCACTGTCGCGCGTTTCGGCTGGTTCTCGGCCCCACAATCCTAATACGACGACGGGTCTCATAAGTCGCCCTTTTTGTCTCAAGCCCAGGGCGACCTCACCGATGCGCGACGGCTCTTTGAGCGTGTTCTGCCGATCCTGTAGAAGGCCCTTGGTCCCAATCATCCCATTACAGTGAGGGTGCGCGGAAAGCTTGCCCGGTCGTCCCGGCGCAGGCTGGGAGCTACTTCTCCTATGGGCACCGGCCTGCGCCGGTGTGACGAGGAAGGCGAGCTTACCCTTACGTTATCACCGCTCTCCCGCGCAGATCCTGCCTTCCTCGATCGCGCCGAGCAGGCAGCGCCAGTCGCGCCGCGTCTGATCGGCGTAAGCAGCGGCGAATTGCGCGATCGCTTTGTCGAATTCGTTGCCTTTATCCAAATAGGTCGACAGCGCCACCGCATCTCCGGCGCGTGCATGGGCGCAGGCCAGCGTGCGGCCGCAGAGGCCGGCGTAGAACGGCAGCGCCGCTGCGAGCCGGCTCCCGAGCTCGGCCAGGCGATGATCCTTCAGCCGCCGCACATAGAAACACCGCCCATCCAGCGGCTCCTCCGTCCAACCGAGGAAGACATCTGTCGCGGCGTGCAATATGCGCTGCCCCAACGACCCGCTGGCCGTGATTACGATAGTCCGAGGGCCCGGCGAAAGAGGCCAGGACCGATTGCTGCGCCTGCTTGATCTGCAGCAGCAGCGGCGCCCCGTCATCGGAGACGAACAGGCCGATCGCGCAGAAGGTGCCGACGCTGCCGACCCCGACGACTTTGAAGGCCACGTCGCGCAGGCGGTAGCGCTCCAGCAGGATGCGCCGGTCCTCCTGCAACGTCTTAGCGTAGGATGCAAAGGCCTCGCGCGCATTGAGCTCACGGCGGCTCAGATGGCGCACGAGCGGCGGTTTGTCTTTGATGCGCCAATGGCCGCTCGACGCCTCGACCAGGCCAAAATGCTCTCTGCCTGCCGCGAGCACGTTGGAAAGGCGTTTCTCGACTTTGCGGCGGATTCTGGGTGCGTCGATGTCGGCGAGACCAGCACCGAGATCGATGCGCTCACTCCAGGCGTCGAGCGGCGCCAGCCCCGCCAACGGGGCCAGCTGCTCGCGATAGCTCTTGACCGCCGCGCGGGCGAGGCGCCGGCAATCGCCATCCCGCATTTTCGAGATTGAAGCGGCGACGGCCAAGCTGGCGGCGAGGCGTTTGACATCCCATTCGAAGGGGGCCGGCGACGTCTCGTCAAAATCGTTGACGTCGAAAACCGGGGTGCCTTCGGGCGTCGCATAAGCGCCGAAATTCGCTAGATGGCAATCGCCGCATGCTTGCACGCGCAGCCCGGTACTCGGGCTCTCGGCGAGATCGGCGGCCATGACCGCTGCGGCGCCGCGGAAAAAGGCAAACGGGTCGGCCTTCATTCGGGCATAGCGCTCGCGCAGCAGTTCAGGGATTCTCTCTCTGGCTTGCGCGGTCAGAATGTCGACCGGATCGGCTCGGTTCGCTGAAGGAGCCCATTGCGCGTGCGCGTCGAGGGGCAGCTTGCGCCGGCACTCGATGCCGATATCGCGCCGCTCATCGAGGCGCCGATGGTGTGCGAATGCGTCCATGTCGCCATCATATTCCCGGGATATCGCAGAAGGGTAGCGCGAGCGCCGACTTCACCGGAACCGATGGTCTTGCGGTCGATGGTCCATTGCGAGAGCATCTGCGGACGCGTTACTCAGCGGTGTTCCGGAGGGTGTCGTTACTAGGAGAGCCCCGAGATTCCCGCGGCGCGGCGTCTTTGCGCTCGGCTTGCTCGCGCTGTCGGCCGGCTGGGCCAAAGCGACAGCCGAGGACAAGATCGTCGTCGCGTCGAAGATCGACACCGAAGGAGCGCTGCTCGGCAATATCATCCTCGCGCTTCTCGAGGCCCGCGGTTTGACGGTCGAGAATAAGATTCAGCTGGGGCCGACGAATATCGTGCGCGCCGCGATTCTCGCCGGACAAATTGATGTTTATCCCGAATATACCGGGAACGGGGCCCTGTTCTTTCATATGGAGGAGGACCCGGCGTGGAAGAACTGGGAGCGCGGCTACTCACTGGTTCAAACTCTGTGCCGGGAAAGGAACCACTTGGTTTGGCTCGCGCCGGCGCCGGCGAACAACACCTGGGTGATCGCGGTACGCAAGGACCTGGCCGAGCGGCACCGCCTCACCTCGATGGAGGATTTCGCGAAATTCCTGGCGATCGGCGGCCGGATCAAGCTCGCTGCCTCGGCCGAATTCGTCGAGAGCCCGTCGGCTCTGCCGGCCTTTGAAGCGACCTATGGCTTCCGCCTCACTGACCAGCAATTGCTGACCCTGTCAGGCGGCAATACCTCGGCGACGCTGCGCGCGGCAGCGGAAGGGATGTCCGGCGTCAACGCCGCGATGGCCTACGGCACTGATGGCGCCATGTCCGAGCTCGGCCTTCTCGCGCTGAAGGACGACAAGGGTGCGCAAATCGTCTACGCTCCGTCGCCGGTTGTGCGGGAGTTGGTGCTGCAGCGGCACCCCGAGATCGAGACGTGGCTCGACCCGGTCTTTGCCAGCTTGACCCTCGAAACGCTGCAGGCGCTCAACGCGCGCATTGCGGTCGACGGGGAGGATGCGGCAGCGGTTGCGGCGTCGTATTTAAAATCGAGGCATTTCCTGCCGTGAACGGGCTCGATCTGATGGCCTCGCGCCCAGCCCGCGCGCTCCGGATCGCCATTCACAATCAGGTGCTGTTCACGTTGCTGATTGTCGCGAGCGCGGCGGTCGCGTCATCAGGCTTTGTTAGCATAGCGCCAAACCGGCTGGTCTCAGGCACGCCCCTCCCGCTTTGGGAGGCCGCTGGCGGTCTTCCGTCGCTCGGCATTGCAATACTTGGCTCGATGCTGTTGAGCGCGTGTTGCATCGCCCCGAGCAGAGCGCTGCACTACGCGGCCGCTGCGTCGGCGGCGTTGCTGCTGCTGCTCGCGCTCATTGCAGCCGGACATGCGGCAACCGCCCTCGTCGTAAATGCCAAACCAGGTTCCCGCATCTCTTTCGGGGCGTCATTTTGGCTCCTTGCCGGCTGCGCCTCACTGGCATTGGCCGACGCGATGCAGCGTCTCGCCGCCGGCATTGGCGCACGACTGGTGTTAGCGATCGCGATCGTGTCGGCCGTGCTGTGGTTGGCCATTACGGGCACCTTCGATGCGTTGTCGATAGCCCGCGAATATGAGACCCGTCGCCAAGTATTCACCGGCGCGCTGCTGCAGCATATGGCGCTGGTTGGAGCATCTGTCGGGGGCGCGGTGGTGATCGGCTTTCCGCTCGGCATTGCGGTGGCGAGGCGGCCGCGGTTACAGGGCCCGGTATTCGCGTTTCTAAATCTTTTGCAGACCATCCCCTCGATCGCGCTTTTCGGACTGCTGATCGTACCGCTTTCCGCCCTCGTAGCGGCGGCGCCTTGGCTCGCTGCGTTCGGAATTGCCGGCATCGGCGTGACACCAGCGATAATTGCGCTGGTGCTCTATGCACTGCTGCCGGTCGTTCGCAATACATCGGCAGGTTTGACTGGCGTCGATCGCGCCGCCATCGAGGCCGGGCGCGGGATGGGGCTGAGCCGGGGCCAAATCTTCTGGCAACTCGAGCTGCCGCTCGCGTCTCCGGTGCTGCTTGCCGGACTGCGCATCGTAATCGTGCAGGCGATCGGGCTGGCGGTCGTTGCGGCCCTGATCGGCGCCGGCGGGCTCGGCACCTTTGTCTTCGAAGGATTGGGCCAATACGCCGTCGATCTCGTGCTGCTCGGCGCGCTGCCGGCGATCTTTCTCGCACTCGGCGCCGATTTCCTGCTGCAGCTTGCCGCAGCTCTCCTGCGCCGGCGCTTTGCAACATGATCGAAATCGACCGTGTGACCAAACGCTACGGCGAACGCCTCGTCGTCGACCGCCTGTCACTGACCATACCCGCTGGGGGTTTTTGTGTGCTGCTCGGCTCGTCCGGTTCCGGCAAATCGACAACGTTGCGAATGGTCAACCGGTTGACGGCGATCGATTCCGGGTCGATCCGGGTGGGCGGCGAGGACGTGAGAGGCGTGCCGGCCGAGGTCCTGCGGCGCCGGATCGGGTATGCAATCCAGTCGATCGGACTTTTTCCGCATTGGACCGTCGAGGACAACATCGCGACCGTCCCGCGGCTGCTCAGATGGCCGCAACCACGGATGCGCGACCGCGTCGCCGAATTGCTCGAACTGCTCCGGCTCGACCCCGAAACCTACCGGCGCAAGTACCCGCACCAGCTCTCGGGCGGCGAGCAGCAGCGGGTGGGGGTTGCGCGCGCGCTCGCCGCCGACCCCGAACTGTTGCTGATGGACGAGCCTTTCGGCGCGGTCGACCCGATTACACGGGACGCTTTGCAGGGGGAATTGCTGCGCATTTACCGCGCCACGGCAAAGACGATCGTATTCGTGACCCACGATATCGAGGAGGCGCTGCGCCTCGCGACCCAGATCGCGATCTTGCACGAGGGCCGGATCGCTCAGTACGGGTCGCCGCTCGAAATCCTCGAGCGGCCGGCGAACGATTTCGTTTCCGAATTCGTCAGCCGCCAGGGCCTCGGTCTCAAGCTGTTGTCGGTGCGCCGGATCGCGGACCGCATGCGCGCCGGCGAGACGGCCGACGGCAAGCCGCTGCTCGTTGACACTGCCTTACGCGACGCGCTGTCCGTGATGATCACGCGGCGCACCGAACGCCTGCCGGTCTGCGACGCCGATGGCCGCCACCTCGGGGTGATCACGCTCGCGGATCTGGTGCGGTGACCGCCGAACCCTTGTCCATGCCTGTTATTCCGCAGAAATCCTCTCTCCACCCGCTTGCGGGGGGAGAGGGCAGGGTGAGGGGGGTGCTGTTTAGCCACCTCACCCTCCCAGCCTTCCGGGCCGGGCCCCTCCCTCTCCCCCGCGACGCGGCCGAGACGGGCTAGGCGCGATGCCCGTCTGGCAAGTTCTTACGCGTCCGCTGCTGTGGGTTGGGCTACTTTTCGCGGCCCTCTTGCTGCGGATGGACGAACTGCGGCCTGTGCTGCACTGGGCATTCCCCGGTGTCGAGCCGGTCGTCTACCAGCGGAGCAGCTTTCTGACACTGTTTTTATCGCATTTGGGGCTGGTTGCCGGCGCGAGTGCCGCGGCGGTGGCGGTCGGCGTCGCACTTGCGGTATTCGTCACGCGGCCGGCGGGAAGGGACTTCCGGATAATGGTGAATACGATCGCCACGGTGGGACAAACTCTCCCACCCGCTGCGGTTCTCGCCATCACCGTCCCGATCGTCGGTTTCGGCGCGCAGCCGACGATGATCGCGCTGTTTCTTTATGGACTTTTGCCGGTCATCGAGAATGCGATTGCCGGGCTGGAAGGGGTGCCCCGCGGGGTGCGCGAGGCGGCCGAAGGGCTCGGCCTCTCGTCATGGCAGCAGTTGCGAGATGTCGATTTGCCGCTAGCCGCCCTGGTGATCCTTTCGGGCGTGCGGGTCTCAGTGACGATCGCAATCGGCACTGCGACAATCGGGTCGACGGTCGGGGCGCTGACACTCGGCACGCCGATCTTTAATGGCCTTGTCGCCAACAAGCTGCCCGTCGTCCTCGAGGGCGCCGTTCTCGTCGCCCTTCTCGCCATCCTCACCGACATGTTGTTTTTTCGCGTCGAGCGATGGTTGCAGCAAGGAGCGAAACAGCTGATCAGCGAAACAGATCGATGATGATGCCAAAGATGAAGACGGTGACGCCGCTCCACAGTAGAAAGGCGAGGACGGTTTGCGCCCTGGGCGGGCTGGGTACCATCCGATAGAGGTCGGCTGACCGAAGCATACGCATTGCGTCGCTCCTCACCACGTAGCGGGTCAACTTTAGCTGTCGCGCTCGGAAAATGTCGAACGAAATCCGCTGACCGAGAACGGGGAGGGGAAATGAGGTTGTTTTGGGCCTTGGCACTAACCGTTTGCGTTGCCGCCGGCGGCCATGCCGAACCACAGAGTTTTATGGCCTACGACTTCCAGTTCGAAGACGGTTCTGTGTTCCCGGAACTACGGGTCGCCTACGAAACCCGGGGCAAACTTAATGCCGGGCGGGACAATGCGATCCTTTTGGTGCACGACGCGAGCGGTGACCGGCACGCCTTCGATCCGATAATCGGACCGGGCAAGGCCTTCGATACCGACAAGAATTTCGTGATCACCGTCGATGCCATCGGCGGCGGCGGCTCGTCCTCGCCGAAGGACGGCCTGGGACAGGATTTTCCGCGCTACACGATCCGCGACATGATGGCGGCGCAGCACGCGCTCGTGACTCGCGGGCTCGAACTCACGACGTTGCGGGCGGTCGGCGGCATCGCGATGGGCGCCTTCGTCAGCCTCGAATGGGGCATCCACCACCCCGAGATGGTGCGCAGCCTGCTTCTGCTGATCCCAAGCCCCAAGGCCGAGCCCAATTATCAGCTCGTCATCGATCTGATGACCTCGGTCATCGCACTCGATCTGGAATGGCAGGGCGGCCGCTATACCCACAACCCCGTCGAGGGGCTGCGGCTTGCCGGTATGGCTCATTATCCGTGGTCGGTATCAGCGCCTTATCTCGACCGGCTCCCGGCGAGGCGGCTCGCCAAGGAGCTTGAGGAAAATGCCCGATCCTTTGCCAATTGGGACGCGAACTCGCTGGTTCTTCGCTACGCGGCCAGCCGTGGCCACGACATCTCCGTCCCGTTTGGCGGGGATATGACGATGGCACTATCCCAAATTACTGCTCCGACACTCGTGCTGCCGAGCGTCAGCGACCGGCTGTTCGGGCTCGATGCTGCCCGTCGGATCCGCGACGGGGTCAAGCAGGCCGCTTACGCTGAAATCCCGTCCGACCTCGGCCATCGTGCGGCACGCGCTGGTCCAGGAACGCCAGAGCGGGATTTTATCGACCGCCAGATCAGAGCGTTTCTGGCAAAGCTCGAATAGCGGTCGACGCGCCAGAACCACATATTCAGGTCCTGGGGCGGCTCCCCCCAATCCAACCCACGCCCAACTGCGTCAGGAACGGCCGTGAGGTCTCGGCGGCGAGCTTTATGCCGAGCTCGGAGATTTTGGCGGATCCGCCGACCAATACATCCAAGCTGCCGCAGGCAAAGCCGGCATTGACGTCGATTGCGTCCGAAAGGGTCTTGATGCCGAGCATTTTGGTGGCGGCGCGCGCCGCCGTGTCAATGCCCGAAAGTGCGAGCCCCGCCATCTCCGCGCTGAGCGCCTCCAAGCCTCGCGCCAGCGCGGTTTGCGATTGCGTCAGGGCTGCGAAAGAATTGCGACCGAAGTGAGTAAGATCGTTAGTGTATGCACTCTGCGCTTCCTTCGGGAGCGAAGCGATGCTCGGCGGGGATGTCACGGTCTCGACATCGGGCGCGATTTCCGCCGGTTTAGCCGCTTCGCCAAGAGGTTCGGCTGGTTGCGCAGCCTGGATCGAGCTGTCGACCTCATTCTCCGCCTCATCGAGAACGTCGATCGGCTTAGGGAGCTCCGGCGGAGCGGCAACCGGCCCGGAGGCCCGCGAAGTGCGTCTGCCCTTGGTTTCCATAATCTGCCCCCTTTTCGTCGCGGTTCCTTTTGCGCCGCACAATATGAAATTAGACCCTCTGGCCGTGGATCTCAAGTCTAATTGTGCGCCGCACAAGGCACATCAGACCGGCTCGACGCGCAACAGCGTATTGTCGGCCCCGGTCACCCGGACACGTGTCCCGGCCGGGAGATC
>Ga0126371_10007047_pt1 | contig 10035 bp, 12 predicted proteins | sample PanSoiMetaPlot_4_FD_110145 | JGI IMG/M metagenome (GOLD analysis project Ga0126371, IMG submission 110145) | Tropical forest soil microbial communities from Panama - MetaG Plot_4 | ecosystem: Environmental > Terrestrial > Soil > Tropical forest > Bulk soil | place: Panama | collected 2016-02-17
ACCGTTCCTCCGGGTCGGCTGTACTGCCAGAGATAGGCTTGATGGTTCTTCCCGCGGCCCTCATGCATCTGCACGTCGACCGGCGTTTCGTCAGCTTGGATCACAGCTGTCTCAATTAACCGGCGAACCGACTAGTCGCTGCTGAAATCAAAGCACATAACACGCTTGCCCAACCTCTGCCCTGGAGCAGATTGGCCATCGCGAATGCCGTCCTGGACCGATATGCTGTCTAAGTTGGGAGTGTCTCCTTACTCTGAATTGCCCCTACGTGCGATAAGGACTCGCATTTGCGACCGAGCTGCTGTCCAACTCTAACGGAGCGCTAACTGCAATTGTTCCAACACAGACGTCACCGGCGGCGGTTGAAAGGGATCGTCGATCCAGGTCCACAGATCCCGGTATACAAACAGTTGTTGCCGTAACAGGGCCACCAGGTTCGACAGCGACCAGCCGAACCTGGCTCGCAGTTGCAGATACTTGATCACAAGCATGGCAATCAGCGCCGTCCAGATCTGCGTCTGCAGTGCATTCTCGGAGGTTCCCACGAAGGTCTTCAGGCGCAGATTTTGTTTGAGCGCCTTAATAAAGAGTTCGATTTCCCAACGGGCCTTGTACACCGCCGCTACCGTAGCTGCCGCCAGCGTCATGTGGTTGGTCAAGAACACCAGCCCCTGATCGTTTCCCTCGTCGTAGTACTCCACGCGACGGAAAAAACACTCCACTCCCGCCTGTGCCAGCTTGTAAAAGAAGATGACCTGATCCCGCCGTAGGCCCTTACGCTGCGGCAGTTCTCGCTCTTCCACCACCGCATAGTCCGCGTTGTCCTTCAAGCGGGTTACAAAATACACGCCCTCCTGGGTCAGATCCGCAAACCACTGGTAATCGGTGTAGCCGCGGTCGATCGCTAAAATGGTCCCCGGCGCGAAGTGCAACTGGCGTGCTACCTGCATCTCATGCTGCTTGCCCTCGCTCACCACCGCAAAGCAGGGCAGGTGCCCGTCATGGTCCAGCAACAAATGCAGCTTCACCGCCCCCTTGCTGCGTCGAAACTGCGCCCAATCAAAGACCGAGGCGCACAAGGCAATCACCGTCGCATCCAAACTCAGCAGCTTGTTTTTGAAACGGAACTTCCGCTGCTTCTTCCCCGGTGCGCTGGCCACCACCTGCTGACATTTCTCCACAAGTTGCTGGAAAACCGTTTGGTAGAGTTGCCAGGGCCGATGTTCGTTGGCGTAGGAGAGGGTGGCCCGCGCCGGCGCCGCGGATAATCCCAAATGCTTCAATTTCCCTTCCGATGCCGCAAGTCCCCCACAGATTTCGCGTAGCGACTGCGCCCGGCCCAATTGACAAAACAGCATGGCCACGAACTGCCCCCAACAGGTGAACCCTCGTGCGTGTCGCTCCGCTTTGTGCTGGCGCACAGCGGATTCAAATTCCAAGCGAGAAAAAAGCTGGAGAACCTGCGAGAATATACTGCAGAATCGATTCAAAGCTGAGCCTCCTGAGTTTGAGATTGGTTTTCTAGGACCTAATCTCAACTTATCAGAGGCTCAGCTTTTTTCATGTGATCTTCTGCGATCGCAATTTGGACAACAGTGGATGTATGTGGAATGGATGGAGTTCTCCACTTTGGTTCACCACACGCCAATGCTGATAGGTCCCGACCCGGACCTTCACCATGGGAGCGGCATCGGCAGAAAACTTCTGGCCGTTGATGTAGAAGCCGTTCTTGTCCTCTGTGAAGATGACCTTGAAACTCGGCGCGGTTTTCTTCAGAGTCTCAACATCGACCGGTTTGTATATCGGCGATCTCTTATCGACATTGACTTGCGCTCGGGCGACCGGCCCTCTTCGAGGACCTGACGATCCCAGGTCTGCCAGGACCACTTCCGGATTGGGATCACCATCAGGACCCGTGTCCACGCACAGAGTTCGCAGTGCAGCGTGAGCGCCGGGAGGGGGACCGGTAACAACGGCTTCGAGACGCCCAGCGGGTGCGACCAGCATGTGATTCGCAATGAGCTTTGGGTTCTTAGGTTCATGGTATGCAAGGGGCATTCCGTCAAGGGCGATAATTTCAAACCTGCTTTGATCCACTTGCAAGTCCAGATAACGATCTGCAGACGCGTTAACGATGCGCCAAAATTGGCGCTCTCCAGGCTCAATTTCAATAGTTGGGCGAATTGCTCCGTTAACCGTGAAGATTTCGTTGGGCGTGCCCGAACTGGCTCCACATTTCGCGGTGCGAATGCCGACTTTTTCTTTGAGTGCCTCGGCTCTCGAGTCGCTCTCTAAAGAGAGGCCGCGCACAACCATGACGCGCTCAGGGAGGTAACGTACCTCGGGTACGTAACGTTCAATGCCCTCAATGACGATGGCACCGGACATTCCGTCCAGCACTTGCCGGTGGCTTTCGCCGTGAGGGTGCGTTTGGTACCAGAAAAGACCGGGCTCATGATTGCGCGGAATCTGCACCGAATAGTGCAAGACCCGCCCAGGGAGCGCCATCATTGTTAGAACGTCGTCCTGTGGCGAGTTGGGCGAGACAGTCAGCCCATGGAAATGCAAGTTCGTCATATGCATGCACGGATTGATGGCGCAATTCGTCGGCGCTCGCAACGGCAAATCGTTCACGTAAGTGATCCTCAGGACATCACCCGGGAATGCACGGATCACCGGAGGGATGGGCTGATCGTCGAAAACGAAGGCATCTCGACCCTTGATATTCGCGGCATGAAGCGTCAGGGAGACCACGTTGTTATAACTGCTTACCTGCGGCGGTTTAGGCACCAGAACCGCCTGCGCCGAGCCTGAGGTCGCCAGGCATAGTAGGATGGCGACGTAAATTAGGATCGTTGACATCGCTGATTTCCCGCTACCGCAGCCTTCCGGACCGTAAAACCAGATCCGCGAACTGCCTGGCCCATGAAGTGCCTTAGCTGTTTTCGCGCCCGTGACAGTTGAGCCTTCACCGTTCCGGTGGGCACACCCAGAATGAACGCCGTTTCCTTGACCGTCAGTCCCTCCAAATCCCGCATTTGGAACGTGTCGCGCAGCTTTGGCGAGAGCCGCGCAGCAAACTGTAGCACGCGCGCGCGGAAATCAGACCGCAGGCAGTCATCTTCCGGGCTCGGTCTGCGATCGGTCAATGCTTCTGCAACGACATAGTCTTGGCATTCTCCCGTACTCTCGTCCAACGACAAGTGGACTTTGTTGGCACGTTTGCGAATTTTCATCCGTGCACAATTGATGACAATTGTGACCAGCCATGTAGACAGCTGCGACTGTCCGCGAAACTGGGCGAGGTGCTGGTGAGCCGAAAGAAGAGCGTCCTGTACGGCATCTTCCGCGTCGGCGTCGTTCCCCAGAAGGCGAAAGGCACTTCGATAGAGAAATGGGAGCCTCTGAGAAATAACCTGCTCCATCTCGTGAACTGTCGTTTGGCAAGAAGCTCCGGCGCCTTGTTCGCTCCGAAAGCATATGTCTGCATCTTGCATAGCTTTGTCCTCTTGATAGGACAAAGAAAGGCACGACGCGTTCCAGATGGGCTGGAACCCTTCCCCTGCTCTCGTTCAATAGAATGAGTGGGAGAGCGAGGATAGACGACTTCAAAGAACCCTACCCGATGTCTTTTGATTGACAGGATGTCTGTATTTGGACGGCAACCACGACCCGCTCCAGCCAGAACTCTCGCGCAGCGGACAATGCTGGGGGCATCATTGGACATACTCGAAACGGTCTCGAAACGAGGACTGGTCCATTCCGAAAGAACCCGCAATGACTACATTCCAACAAATGCGCGGATGGCGACTGAGACGGCGTGTCTGGAATAGAGAACTGAGATCCCAAGAGTGACAGCATACTGTACTAGATGACCAACATTCTTCCATGTATCTTCGAGCAATGCGATGAATTGACTCTTCCTGGACGAAAAGTTGTCTCGCGATTTCGGTCTGTCAAAGACTCTACCGGAAGTACCCGGGTCCAGACCGGGTGCGACCTGAAAACAGCGCTCAGCTCGCTTCACTGCCTCCTCACGAGAGTTGAATCCCAGTGCAATGATGCTCGGTGCGGCGATAAGGTTACGCAGCGATTCTTCGTCAGGATAGGCAATGACCAGCCATTCGGAAAGCTGTTCGGTTCGCAACCCGGCTATCACCGCGTACTGTGTAGCCGGGCAATCCAGTGATGGTCTCATCGGCTCGCCCTCCTCTAAACCCGTGCAGGATCACACTCGCTGAGGGGGAGCAACCGGCGTTCCAACCCATGCGCATTTATGGGCGAGACTGAACACTAAATACTGCAATGCGTGACCTGCAGAAAAATCCAGCAAGAAGTCTGGAGTTCCTGAGGTTTCGTGGAACCTCCCAGTGTAGATAGTCTGTCACGGTGTCGAGAATGCGAGAGTTTGCGTCGACAAACTCGCCGCATAAAACCGGGACGAACAATTCTTCGAACGGAGCTGTTTCAATGAAGACAAATCCTTCCTTCGATAGGCCTCGCCTCCTCCAGTTCGCAAACGTCTTGCGTGAACGCCGCCGAGAGTTACAGCACCTCATTGAAAACGTCGGCAAGGAAGTGCGTTAGCTCGCCGACGCGGGTCCGTGTGACGCGATCGATGTTTCCTGTTTCAGCTCCTCGAAAGAGTCCTTAGTGCTCGCTAGTGATGTGACTCGAGAGAGGTATGGAGTTCGTTGGAAATAGGAACTTCGTGCGTTTTCTCCCACTGTAGTTGCTCACGATACTTTTCGGCTTCACTGCGGCACGCGTCCAAATCGTACTGGTAATAACCGAGCCAGTGGACATAGCACGAGCGAATTTCTCTATCGGGAAGTGTTCTTGCCCAAGCATAAGATTTCTCTATTGCCCGCTGTTCCTCGTCAATCTCCTCATCGGTTGCTTCTGGGTGTGCGGAGTTAAACTGGTGCGGAACGATCCGCTGGGCTTCCTCCATCACTGCATGATTGACGCGATCCGAACAATCGCCATCCAGAATATCGGGCCGGTTTCCGCGTTCGTCGACCGGTTGACCAACAAGACTCACATTTGTGCAGCCAGCAAAAATCAGAGTCATCATCCCGCATAGCACCAAGGAAAAGAATTTCATTGGAGTTCCCACGTTTTCATATACGAATGTAGCGAGTCCCACCGCAAAGGCCGTCCAGCTGTTGCGAGCCGAAAATGCGGCGGCAAGAACCGCGTCAGCGTCGAAACCGAACCCTCCATCAGCCCTTCGAGGCCGGCTGGAAGTGTTGCAGGACAAAGCACCGGCGATCGGATTGCCGATGAGCCGCTCTCGGCCTGACAGGGTCGTGGTCCATATCTCCTCGCCAATCGGATCCTCTTCTATGCCATCCCGCCTAACGCAGATGGGAGGCGGGAGTCCAGTGCGGCCAACCACCGGAAGCTCCCGCCAGTTGGGGAGGTCGGGAGATAAGATGTTGTTGTGGCGCCACCGTGGCCGAATTGAACGGGTCCGACTGGCGTTTGCAGTCTCTCCTTGTCTGTGCTGAAAAACCTTACCGTGTTGGATTTCTTGCACGCGCGATGCCACCCTTGACGGGTTGAAACTTGAGGAGAATGCTGAAGACGCACCTGGCATCAAGATTCAAGCGGCCGCCAACGATGTTGTGCTGACAACCAGTTCACGGAATGTCCGTCCACTGACACTCCGTCCGTTGGTCGATTAGCATCAGATCATCCAATTGCAAAGGGATTCCTTATAACTTGGATGGCATCCTGATTGCTTCTTCATCGGTTGCCCATGAACCGGAGCTCAGACGACGCAACAAGTTGGGACTTCGATTTTCTGTTGGTAACAGAATTCGATGCGCAGAAACACATGTTCGCCTGCGCATGAACAATTGAGGAAACGAGAAATGCGCAGAAACGATGTTATCCAGAACATAACTAATAAAGGTCCCCTTACTAGTCAAGAGATCTGGTGCAGGATCCGTTATCTTGATCCGGACGTACGGCGTTTCCGGATCGCTGCCTTGTTATTCGCAGTTGTACTCGTTTGCCTTGTTGCATTAGCTTTCCACTTTTCCTGACTTGCAAGCGACTTCGAACAACTGAAAGGATAACCTGCTTTGGGTCGTGGATTACTTTCATTTCTTGAGCGATCAAGCCCGAATCATTCTTCCTCTCACCGGTGTAGACCTTCGTAGTAGATCTCGTAACACACCGGGGTCATTCAGCAAGTGCAAGGCATGTGCAGCCGCCATCACAACCGACAGGTTCCTGTCGTTGACCGCTTCCTTCAAGGTTGCGTCCGCTCCGGACGCGTGCATCTGGGCGAGTGAAGTCGCAGCCGCCACTTGGACTAAACTGCCAGGATCTTTCAACGCTTTCTCAGTGAGCTCAGCGGCATGAGGATCGTCGGGAATTGAGGCCCAAGGCTCGGACGGCGGCAAGCCTCTGTCCAGCGCTTTTCTGTTGCAGACCTTCTTCCAAAAGAGGCCAGCCTGGGTTCGCCGCTGTCTGTGCGCAAAGTGGAACACTGCAGGTGTTCATCAAGGCCGTAATAATAATGATGAGAACCAAGTTGTGGTGCGCTCGGCTAGTCTGCGGATTCCTCTTTATTCTGAACGCCACATTGAATTCCTGGGTAGAGCCGTCACAGCTTTGAGCCGCCCGCATGGACACGATGCAGGATCCCAAAAGGCTTGTGTTCTAGAATCCTCGTCAAGTCGCTTCCTTGCCTTTGGTGCTCGCGCCGCTTTCGACGAGTTAGCTACCTTCAACGGAATCTGAGCTCAATCAGCAGCGCGAGCGTGTTGACATGTGGCGGCTGGCTGCCGGCGCTGCTGTCTTCCCGTTGATAGTAAAGGTTGGCCGCAAGCCGTTCACTGAGTTCCCTGCGTGCCCCAACCGCGAGCCGGTTCCTCGTCCATCCCCTGTACTTCGAGAAATAGTAGATCTCGTCCCACACAAAAACGGACGACACAATGCGGGACTTGCCGAGTCGATAGTCGACTCTTGGACGATTTCGATAGAACCAAGATGGCTCGGCTGCGATAGTGTCAACTCTCCCCCCAAAGCGATTCCTGTCTGACACAGTCCAGTTTCCGCGAGACAATGTGGGCATCACAGCAAAGATCGAAACCTGACGATGCCCGGTAGCGCCTGACTCCGTGTGGTAGGTGCCGTAGTAGTAAGAAGGAGTAAACACAAGGTGCTTGCCCAGGCTCAAGTTCCAATCGGTTCCAAAAATCAAGTGAGCTGGATTGGGCAACTCTTCGCTGAACCTGAGTCGAGCGATCCAGGTAATATCCAGGTTCCGACATATACGAGTGAACACGTTTAACTCATCCCAACTCTGAAAGTCCGTCCCTAATGCCCTCGTGGGAGTTGCTTGAGCCATAACCAGGCGTGAGACGAAAGTAATCGAGAAGAGCATTGCCCAGAGCCGAAGTCCCGATCTGAATGCACCACCTGATTTTCTGCGTCGGAACATCGAGTAGGCCCATCTCTTGGCTGCACAACACTTGGCTCGCTGGCGGTTCTTGCTTAGCTCGTTTGCGACGTGCCTCTCAATATTCAATCGTAAACGACCGGTACCATTGCATCCCGATCACGGAAAACTGCTCCATATCCGTTTTGATTCGTTGAGCATCTTTCTCGGTACGGCAGTGGACAGCCACGAAGCAGACTCCCGCGCGAGCCCGCTCGATATCCAACTCGCAAAACCGAAGCTCGTCGATCAAGCCTAAAATCCCTGACAAATCGCGCCCACACGCCTTTCTCCCCGCGAAACTCTTTGAAGAACTCCAGGAACCTCTGTGCCGGAAGCTACATACACTTCATTCTCGGCAAACCTGCGCTCGATCAGGCCAGCGGCTGCGTCTCGGGCAAGCGCGAGAGAAGGGAATGCGGCGAATATAAAGTGAGTCGGATAAAATACCACGCCCAGCCCCGTGTGGTTTGATTGAAAGAATTCCGCCAGGTTTATTCATGTCTTTTCTCCCCCCGGCTCAACAGCGGCTCTCGCGCTTTTGCAGCCACCCCCAATGTCAATAAGGGCGTCGTCAAGAGCTACCAATGGGCCTCCCTCGGTGGAGAATTCCAATGTGTCGTCACAAGTAATATCGGCGCAGTGGCTCTGTTGGATCCTAAAATGTGTCTGAGCGATCTTACTGGTCGGGAATGCATCGTGTCCTTATTTCTTGGGCACAAGGCGGAAATATTCTCCTTGGCGAAACCATTTGCTATAAGTCTGTCGACTGCAGGATCAATCTGATTCTCTTCGGGGTCTATCGCGAATGCTGAATTTTCGGGATTCATTCTTCTCATTTCCGACAGAGCCGGAGTCGACGTGTTGTGTATATTTGAAGAACTATTCACCAGCCTTTTCCGCAAGCGTGGCCACGACTGCAATGTTCTGAACCAGATCTGGCGGCAGACCGTGTCGCTGTTGCAGATACTCCGGACTGTTGTAGGAAAGCCAAACCTTGCCATCAGCATCTTCCCAAACCAGAATCTTCAGCGGGAGATCGATGGCGATGCTGGGCGCGGCCAGCATCAGCGGAGTGCCTGCCTTCGGGCTGCCGAAAATCAACAGTTTCGTGGGTCGCATCTTTATTCCCACTTTTGCCGCTTCGCCACTGTGATCGATTACCGCAAAGAGCATGACCCCTTTAGCTTGGAGAATATTCTTGACCCTCTCGACTGTCTCGTCGACAGAGTGATTGCTGGTCACGTTCACAAGTCCATTCTTCTTCGTCACTAGATTCACTCCTGCTGCCACTGGCAATGCAAATAAAGCAATAAGAAGCCAAATCTTCATGTCAAACCTCCTATGATGTGTCTCGCGTCAACAGATTCTGATCTTGTTACTGGTAAATCATTGCGTAGCCTGCCTGTTCCAACTGTGCCAATCTGACCATGGCATTGACGTTGACCTTGACGCCGGGAAGGAGGTTCGCATTCCCCCAGTGATTTGCTTTTGCCGTAGCGCCGCACAATTCCAGCTGCACGCCCTTTTCCATGAGTCCATTCAGAAGCTTCTTATAGGGGTTCCCGGTCGTGATATTCCGTTTGGCGTTGTACGTCTCGTCATTCAGGATGAGATACGCAGCGTCGCCGTGAAAGATCACTATGATCTGGCCTTTTGCGCTCCAGTCACGGACGTCAGTGGCCAGGAGATTAATGTCGCCCAGCGCGAAAAGAACATGGGGCGCAGCGAACACCGCATGCCCGAAATCAATTGCGACATTTGCTTTCTCCAGATTGGTGGGAATGTCGATGTGGAGCGTGGGTTCGACATTTTCCTGCGCCCACAAAGATCCTATCGCGATGACAAAATGAGTTGCGCACAGCAGTGCGACTAATCTGTATCTCGGCATTTCAATTCCTCCTTAATAATTCGGCGGTGCACCGTAACCACAGGCTGCTGGCAGCAATTGCCATGCCCACAATGCTAAGTGTGGCTGCAGTTTTGGGAAACCCCAGAAACCACAGAATTGAAGCTGCATTTTTATACAGGGTGAGACAACGACTCACGAAACACCTGAACTGCAGAGAGCACTGTCATCGCAATCTGGTTGTGAGAATCAACGATGAGGCCCTTGCATCGATGGAGTGTTCATTCGACCGACGTCGCGGTTCGGCGGAGAGCGGCGATCCATGCGGCTCATTCAGGAATCACAGAGAGCAAGCCGCCTTCACAGTGGGAATGAAAATTCAGGTGAGGCAGGACTGGGAAGGCGACTGACTCTCTGCGCTAACTGCTATGTGCAACTTTGATGCTGCGCCTTAAAGCTCGGTTTCATCTCAGCGAGACAGACTCTCCTGGTTTGCTTCGAAAACACTTCCTCTGCACTTTGGAAGAGGAAGTGCACTAATGCGTTCGTGATTCATGTTTCGTCAGATGCCGAATTCCCCAAGGCGTGCCGCTGGAGCAAGGAGCATGTCTTGGCATACCCGGCATCACCGCTCACCGGGCGGTTCATGTCGCGGGTTCGGTCAAGGACAAGACCGTTCTTGTGCAACGTGGTGCGGGAGCGGTCGGAGCTTGCGCTGTTAAACTCGCTC
>Ga0126371_10007048_pt1 | contig 10034 bp, 7 predicted proteins | sample PanSoiMetaPlot_4_FD_110145 | JGI IMG/M metagenome (GOLD analysis project Ga0126371, IMG submission 110145) | Tropical forest soil microbial communities from Panama - MetaG Plot_4 | ecosystem: Environmental > Terrestrial > Soil > Tropical forest > Bulk soil | place: Panama | collected 2016-02-17
GCAGCCAACAGGCATCCCCCTGCTACGAATAAGAACGCCAAACATGCAATGTTTTCAGGCAGAGTCTCGAGCAGCGGGATGTGCTTTGTTCCCAAAATGAACACTCGGATGTGGTCTGGAATTCCAAGACTCTACTATAAGGGCTTCGCGGGGAGCAAAGTGCCTGTGCGATCCGATGACCAAAGGAGGGGAAGGTAATTCATCATGTCAGTAGACAGATCACGTGAGCCAGAGCCGCTGTTCGCTGCATTCGTAGGCATCGATTGGGCAGATCAGAAGCATGTATGGTGCTTGCAAACCGCCGACTCGCAGAAGCGTGAAAGCGGAGAGTTGGAGCATACTCCGGAAGCGGTGGAGGTCTGGGTTGCCCAGCTCTGCCGACAATTTGCTCAGGGTCCGATCGCGGTGGCGCTCGAGCAATCGCGCGGTGCTTTGGTGTTCATGCTCAGCAAGTATGAGCGGCTGCATCTGTTTCCGGTGCCTTCGACGATGGCCGGCAACATGCGAGAGGCGCTATATCCATCTGGAGCCAAGGATGATCCGCGGGATGCCGACCTGCTCCTGGATCTACTGCTGAAGCATCGCGACAAACTGCGCCGTTTGTCGCCAGATACGGAAGCAACTCGCCGCGTGCAAAATCTGGTGGAGGAACGGCGCAAGCTGGTGGATGAGAAGACCGAACAGATCAATCGATTGACGAGCCACGTGAAGATCTACTTTCCGCAGATGCTGGATTGGTTCGATCGATTGGACAGGGAGGCAGCGTGCGCGCTGCTGGAGCGCTGGCCGACCCTCGAGGAATTACAAAAGGTTTCTTCTGTGAAGCTTCGAGCGTTCTTCTGCAAGCACCATTGTCGCGACCAGGAAGTCATCGAGCGACGCATCGTTGGAATCCGCCAAGCGGTTCCGGCCATTCGCGATCGGGCGGTGATCGAGGCCAAGAGTGCCGTGGTGAAAGTGATCGCTCAACTGATTCGAATCCTGGTCCAAGGCATTGCGGAGTTAGATCGGAAGATTGAGGAACAGGCGGCAGCGCATCCAGATTTTTTCATCTTCGACTCGCTGCCGGGAGCGGGTCCAGCGCTGGCACCGCGCTTGTTGTCGGCATTTGGCTCGCAGCGAGCGCGTTATGGCAGCGCACAGGAAATGCAGGCGTACAGCGGGATCGCGCCGGTGATTGAGAGGAGCGGGAAAAAGAAGTGGGTACACTTTCGTTGGGCAGCCCCGAAGTTTCTGCGACAAAGCTTTCACGAGTGGGCTGGGCGCTCGATTGCGCAGTCGCAGTGGGCCCGCACTTACTATGAACAACAACGTCAACGGGGCAAAGGACACCACGCCGCGGTGCGAGCACTGGCCTTCAAATGGATCCGTGTCGCATTCCGTTGCTGGAAAAATGGGATTGCCTACGACGAGAGCATGTACGTAGCAACGCTCGCCCGACGCGCCTCGCTGCGGAGTGGCTCGATTGTCGCTCTTTCTCCAGCGAAATCGCTGTGAAGTTTTTGTGGAGATTCAGAGGAAAATTCGTCCGCCTAAATCAACAGATTCTTGACAGAGCGACTCAGATGTCTGCCTGTCACGCAGGAGGTCTGAGGGATGACTGACTAGTAGTCAGTCAGAATCCCCGGTTTTCCGAGGTTTCCGAGCACTTGATGTGCGAAATGTGTGCCAGCTGAATGGGGAAAAACGGCCTAGAATAGGTACATGCCGCTGGTTCGAAATTGCCCCTCTTGCGGTAGATCCAATCGCATTCCCGCCAAGCACCTTTCCGATGTCGGCAAATGCGCTGCCTGTTGGAAGATAGGACGGCCGTGATTGTCCAACCCGTGCGGCATCACCGACCCAAATGGGAATCCCGGCTGATCGTGCGCTGGCGGCCTCGCACATCGCACTCCAGATGGAAGATTTACTTCTCCGGGGGCGCAGATGGCAAATGAAATTATCATTGGAGCGTAACGGGCCCGAAGATCCTCTTCGACCTTGTGCCCATAGCGAACAGAATCAACTCATTTCCGCTGAGGAGCCTGCAGCAGCCGAAGGACTGTGGGCTCCAACGAGCTCAAAACCGCACCCAATAGAACTGCGGGGCTCCCCAAGGTGCCTAATTCCACACGGGAGACGGCGAACTCGCTTCCCTCAAGCAAACCGTTTACCTCGCGCAACAACGCGGGGTGGTTCCCGACGTCTCCGCCGAGCAGAATAAGGTTTGGATTGAGAATAAGGGCGAGGTCGAGGATTACATCGGCCAGCATTGTAGCGCGCTGTTTCAGGATGCGCTTTGCCCGCACGTTGCCCGCAGCTGCCAAATCCCAAACATCGGTTGCTCGAAGGACTCGCGAACGGAGGCGCGATGCATGACCACGGGTCCGCCAAGCCTCTAGGATGCCCGAGGCGGAGAGAGCTTGTTCGAGCTTGCCATATCTATGGATGGCCGGGTGTTCTCTTGAGACATCAGGTACCAGCAAGTAGCCGATCTCGCCGGCTGACCACTGGGATCCTCGATAAATGTGGCCATTGAGGAAAACTCCGGCTCCTACTCCCTCGCCAACGTAGATAAAAACAAAGTCGCTTTCTCCGCGCGCCGCTCCAGAATGGAATTCTCCTTGGGCCGCCAGGTTGGTGTCGTTATCGATGAGCACCGGGCACTTAAGCTCACGTGCGAGCATAGGGCCCAGGGACACTCTGTTCCAGTCCTCAAGCGGGGTGAAAGCGAGCACCGTGCCGTCATCTACATTCACGATCGCGGGAACACCCACGGTCAAGCTAAACAGCTTTTGCCGTGACAAGCCTCGCTTTCGGAGCAACTGGCATATTTCTTTTGCGATTCGCCGGCAGATATGGCGAGGTGTGCTTCTTGATTTCTCTATAGGGGTATCTGACTGAATCATTTCCCGGCCATTCAAATCGGCCAGCAGGAAACGAATTACGTTTCGGGTAATCTCTACGGCTGCAACACAACCGTGCTCAGCTTTGAATCGCAAAATACCGGGAGGCCGGCCGCCGGTGGAATCTCCCTCCCCCACGGTCTCGACCAGGCCGATCGAAATAAGGCTAGCCACGACATTCGTGACCGAAGGCGCGCTCAATCCCGATGCTCGTACGAGATCGGCTTTCGAGCATGGCCCGGATTCGCGTAGAAGTCGCAGCAGAATCTCAGCGTTGGTTTGCCGGATGAGTGGAGGCCGCCCGATCTTGATGGCTGCTTTCATTCGGGGCACGTTTTTCAAGGCTGGAAACATTCTAATGAATATTAAGTAAGTCTGGCATACAATATCTGGGCCGAACCCCCGGACCACTCCGTCGTCGGCACATGAATCCTAGTGCAACTTATGAGCGAAAAGACGGTGCATCTGATATCACGACTCTCCGTGCTGAGATTGCTGGCCGGGTGGCTCATCGGAGTGCTGCTTTTCGGGTCAGCCCTGGGTAGCAAGGCGCAGAATTCAGCGCGGAAGTTCAACGTCGTAGCCCTGGCGGAAGCTCACAGCATTCATCGCCCGTTTGTGGATGCCGCAAAGGTCTGGTTACAAAAGCAGGGGGTCGAAAACAATTTCTCCGTTGACTACATCGAGAGCACCGAGAAAATCAACGAGGTGTTTCTCTCGCACTACCAATTGTTCATACAGCTGGATTATCCACCTTACGGCTGGACGTCAATGGCAGTGGCTGCATTTACAAAGTACATCGAAGAAGGCCGTGGAGGATGGATCGGATTCCACCACGCGACACTACTAGGCGAATTCGACGGTTACTCCATGTGGCCGTGGTTCTCGCAATTCATGGGCGGAATCCGCTTCACCGATTACATCCCGAAGTTTGTCACCGCAAGCGTCGTCGTCGAAGACCGTTCACATCCGGTCATGAAGAGTCTGGGTCCATCGTTCGTAGTGGAGCAGGAGGAGTGGTACACCTACGACAAGTCTCCTCGCCCTCATGTTCACGTGCTGGCTGCGGTCGATGAAGCTACCTATTCGCCCGATACCAAGACGAAGATGGGGGACCATCCGGTGATCTGGACAAATGAGAACATGAAGGCGCGCAACGTGTACATCTTTATGGGCCATCATCCTGAGCTATTTCAGAACACGGCTTTCACCACCATCCTTCATAACGCGATCTTATGGGCGGCGAAACGATGAGAGCCGGGCGATTCCTGCTATCTTTATTCCTCGCCATTCAATCGCCCCGCTTGGCCCATGCGCAGCAAACGCCCTTCAAGGCCCTCGCGTTCTATTCCGACAAGACGGAGGGGGATCACGTTCAATTTGCGCACGATGCCGTGAAATTCTTGAGTCAGCTGGCAGTTCGCGAGCATTTTACGCTGGACACGACCACGAGTTGGGACGATCTGAACGACGAGAGACTCAGGAATTGTCAACTTGTCATCTGGCTCAACGAGTCGCCCACCAAGGCCGCGCATCGGAGTGCTTTCGAGCGGTACATCGAGCATGGTGGAGCTTGGCTAGGCTTCCACGCGGCTGCGTACAACGACAAAGATACAAACTGGCCGTGGTTCGTTGACTTCCTGGGGGGCGCTGTCTTCTACATAAACAGCTGGCCTCCGCTGCCAGCCCGGCTTACGATCGATGATCGGACGCATCCAGTCTCTGCTGGACTTCCCGCCGAATTCGAAGCGCCCGCGAACGAGTGGTATGTCTGGAAACCCACCCCCCGCTTCAACAACGATGTGCGAGTACTGGTCAGCTTCGATCCCTCAAACTATCCGATCGGATTCAAGGACGTTCTCACCAGCGGTGACCTGCCAGTCGTATGGACCAATACGAAATACAAAATGCTCTACATGAACATGGGGCACGGCGACAAAATCTTCACCAGTCTCACTCAAAACCGGCTCATCGAGAATGCTGTTCACTGGCTGGGAATGGGCGCCACGCGCGGCACCGAGCCGGAAGCAAACGGAGTCCGCATCAATCCGCACGGAATCTTAGTCAATCCACAGACCGGCAAGTTCTATGCCGTGAGTACCAAGCAGGACGCTGTGATGGTGCTCGATCCGGGCGGGCACTTTTTGGAGCGCATTCGGGTCGGAAGGGAACCGGGGTCCATTGCCGTCAATCCCGATACGAATCGTATTTATGTCGCGAATTCGGGCAGCGGAAGCGTGACCGTGATTGATGGAGCAACTGACACCACACTCGCGACGGTGCCGGTCGGTGATCTTCCTTATACCATCGTTGCCAATCGACAAACGAACAAAGTATATGTTTCGCGGACGTTCGGGAGTGACACGGTGATCATCGACGGGAGAACCAACATTCCGACGAGTGTGGAAGCGGGCGCGGGCGATGCCGTTGGCACCGAATCGCTCGACGAGAACACCTATCTGGTTAATTATGAATCACCGCAGGTGACGGTATTTGATGGCGTAAAGAACCGCATCTCCAAGATAGAAGCCGCGAATCATCTCTGGGCGATAGCCGTGAGTCCGGCAACCAAGAAGATCTACGCGTCGGGCGCCGGTAGTCGGGCCGTGACGATCGTCGACCCCACCTCGCACGTAATGCGAACCGTGAATACGGGAGAAATTCCCGGCGCGATCGCAGTGGATTCTTCGTTGGGAAGGGTCTTTGTTGCCAATTATGGAAGCAATGACGTCACGGTGCTTGACGGCATCAGCGATGCGGTATTGGGTACGGTGAAGGTCAACGCGCATCCGCAGGCGATTGCGATCGATTCCAGCAATCACAATGTCTATGTTGCGAGCACCCACGCTGGCACCACAACCGTTGTGGACGGGACAAACAACGCCGTGGTGGGCACCGTAAGAACGGGCAGAGCCCTTGCCATAGCGGCCAACCCCAAGACTCATACAACGGTCGCAGTGGACCTCGATGGAGATCTTACGGTAATTGACGGGACAACTTTGGCGGTGTCGTCAGTTTCAGTCCCGCCGAGCAAATAATGAACGCTGAAACAGAGGACATATCGTGAAGAGTCACTGCTGTAGGCTGTCCGGGCTGGCCGCAATCGCGATAATTTCGGTGGCTTCGTGGGCGCAGCAAACGCATCCGATCCTGGCGATTGGCTCCGCCGCGCCGAATTTCGAACTTCCAGGCATTGATGGAGCTATCCACAAACTTTCTCAATATTCAGCTAGTGGCGTGCTGGTGGTGATCTTTACTTGCAATCATTGCCCCATCGCGCAGATGTATGAGCGTCGCATTGCTCAGCTGAGCGAAGACTACAAAGATCGTGGTGTGAGCGTCGTTGCCATCGAACCGAATGATCCCAACGCGATCACGATCGACGAGCTCGATTCTTCGGACATCAGCGACAGTCTCGAGGAGATGAAGGTCCGAGCTCAGTACAAGCATTTGCGCTATCCCTATCTTTATGACGGAGAAATGCAAGCGGTCACAAACGGGTACGGGCCACAGGCGACTCCCCACGCATTTGTATTCGACCGCGACCGGCACCTGCGCTATGAAGGCCGCGTGGACAATAGCTACCGTTCGGAGCTGGTGACGACTCACGAAGTGCGCGACGCGATCGATGCGCTCCTGGCAAACCGAGAAGTCGCGGTGAAGCATACGGGCGTCTTCGGTTGTTCGACAAAGTGGAAGGAGAAACACGCGGCGCAGATCGAAACACTGCGCAAGATAAAGTCACAGCCAGTTCGCCTCGAAATGGCTTCCGCTCTGGACCTGAAGAAACTGCGAAGCAATCCTGACAAGAAGATGTTACTCGTCAGCTTCTGGGCCACATGGTGTAGTTCCTGCATTCACGAGTTCCCAGACATACAAGACACCTTCCGTATGTACAACGTGCGCGATTTCGATCTGGTAACGGTCTCGGCCAATATGCCGGATGAGAAAGACTCTGTTTTGCGAATGCTGCAGAAGATGCACGCCACCAGCCGCAACTTGCTGTTCGATTCCAACGATACCGCCGGGCTGCAGGCGGCATTTGACCCTACGTGGGAGTCCGCTGTGCCTTATACAGTGCTGATCGCTGGTGATGGAAAGGTCTTGTACAAGAAGCAGGGTTCTGTCGACGTTCTCGAATTACGACGGACGATCCTGGCGAACTTGCCTTCGGACTATCCAGGGTTTAACCGGTATTGGTTGGAGCCCTGAGTATGTTCGCGTCTACCGTCTTGGTTTTACGTTCACGATCTCATGTCACATCCAGATCTAGCCTTTCAGTTCGGCCTTTTAATGATCGTCGCTCGGCGTTCGAAAATCACTTTTGGAGACCCAGACCTATGTTTCTAAGAGGTATTGCGTTGTCAATTGCAATTTTGTGGGGAACCTGTGTTTTGGCACAGATGGGGAATATGAACGCGCCGACATTCACGAAAGAAGTTACCCCCATCTTGCAGAAGCGCTGTCAGAGTTGCCACAGGCCTGGAGAAGCGGCTCCGTTTTCCATGCTCACCTACGAGGAGACGCGTCCATGGGTGGGAGCAATGAAGTTGGCAGTGCAGCAGAAAATCATGCCCCCATGGTATGCCGACTCCCATGTGGGTCATTTTTCGAATGACCGATCGCTGACGCCGGAAGAGATCAACACCATCGTAGCTTGGGCGACTGCGGGCGCTCCCAAGGGTGATCCGAAGGACATGCCGCCTCCTGCAAATTTCGTGGAGGGTTGGGGCATTCCGAAGCCAGATGTAACGTTCGAGCTGCCCAAAGAGTTTCCAGTTCCGGAATCGGGAATGGTCGAGTATCAATACGCAATTGTGCCCACCGGCTTCACCGAAGACAAATGGGTGCAGGCAGCAGAAGTCCGGCCCACCGAACGCTCCGTCGTTCATCACATCATCGCCTACGTCCGCGAGCGTGGCTCGAATTATTTCAAAGATCAGAAACTGGGGGTCTTCTTCGAAGCTCCTCCTGCAAAAACCGATGAAGCTGTCGACACGAGTGCATTGCCGAGCGACTTTCTCGTTGGCTATGCTCCCGGCCAGCCGGCCGAAATCTTACCCGTTGGTGAAGCAAAACTGATCAAGGCTGGTTCAGACATCGTGTTTGAGGTTCACTACACTCCCAATGGCAAGGCCGTGATGGACCGGACCAAACTGGGTCTGGTTTTCGCGAAGGAGCCGCCGAAAAAACGGGTCCAGACTTTGTCGGCAGTCAATGGGACCTTCAAAATTCCTCCCGGCGACCCGAACTATCGCGTGGATGCTTCGTTCGAGATTCGAAAGCCTCTGACGCTGGCATCGATCCATCCGCACATGCATGCCAGGGGAAAAGATTTCGAATATCGAGTCGTGTTCCCGAATGGAGATACACGGACGATTCTGCGAGTGCCGCAATACAACTGGCACTGGCAGCTTTGGTATGACCTCGCCGAGCCCATCGATCTGCCGGCAGGAGCGCGTATTGAGTGCACTGCACATTTCGATAACTCTCCGAACAATCCGGAGAATCCGGATCCGACCAAGACAGTCATTTGGGGCCAGCAGAGCTGGGACGAAATGATGGTTGGTTTCTTCAACTTGGTCTACGATCCGGCAATCTCTCCCAAAGATTTGCTGCCGGAGAAAAAAGAAGTCGCGAAGAGTGAGGCTTCAGCTGACAATTGATGCGGCAGCCGAATGATGCCGTTAATTTGACGGTTGAAGGCTGGTGGTTGAGTGACTACGACTCACTCGAAAAGTGTAGTTTTATTGGGTTTTTGGGCTGTCGGTGTGCCAAGAATGTGCCAAATTCTGAAATTTAAGACGTGTACCGCAATCCCTTTTTCAACCGCTATCAACCGATACTGAAAAGGCGCCAATTAGGGCAAGCTTTGCGCGGTGCCGAAATCTACACTTTTTGGGCCGGGACCAGCTGTCACACAGGAGGCCGACGGTTCGATTCCCGTCGCACCCACTATTCCTCCGAGAAGTTGGCGAGGCATCGCTCCCAGATCTCACTCGGGTAGACCAATGCGGTGCAGGAGGTCTTGGAAACGCGGGTCGGAGCGGAGAGGGTCGAAGCCCGGCCGCAGTAGGACACCCGGATTAAATCGATCCTCGTAGCCCTTTTCAAGCCAATTCAAGGCTTGATCCGCATCTCCTAGAGATGCATAGACCATGGCAATCTCCGAACTATTCGAATGACCAGGAATTGAGCGCTTCTTCAGATCGCTCAGCAGTTTTAACGCCTCACTCTTCTTGCCGGATGCGGCATAGGCGCGAGCCAAATTTGCAATGCACGTCGCGCTACCCTCAGAAAGCTGGACAGCTTTCCGGAATTCTGCGACCGCTTCGTCGTACATGTGTTTTCCAAGATACGCCTGCGCAAGTTGATTGTGTGCGAGCGCAAAATTAGCATCCATTTCGATCGTCTTGCGGCTCTGTCGTATGGATTCGTCGTAAGAGTGCGACAGAACGAGAAGTTCTGCCAAATCGGCGTTGATAATTAGAGATAGTGGATCCAATTCTTCCGCTCTTCTCATTTCTGCAATTGCCTCGTCATATCGACCCAAGAGGCACAAGTGCCAGGCATACCAATGGTGAGCAGTTGCGTAGCTTGGACTCAGTTCAATGGCCCGCCGGAATTCTTTTCCGCCGGAGTCCAAATCCCAGTCGAACCCATCCAAGACGAATGCGAGCGAGTTGTGAGCTTCACCTTGCTCGCTGTCGAATTCCAGCGCTTTGATGGCCGCCGCCTTCGCTTTAGGCAGTGCCTCCTTGGGGGGCATTACTGCATATTGCCAGTCTCCCAACAGAGCATAGGTGTCGGCTAGACCGGCATAAGCCTGGGCGTATTTCGGGTCCTCTTCGATTGTCTGGTTGAAATAAGCCAGGGCAACCTTCAAACCATCCGCCGTTCGCTTATTCCAGAAATAGCGCCCTTTGAGATAAGAGTTGTAGGCTTCTGGGTTAACTACGGCCGCCTTTTTCAGCACAGCCTGTTCTTGCGGAGTCACTTCGATCCGAATCTGTTCGGCAATCGCAGTAGCCACTTTTTTCTGGAGTGCTAACGTATCACGCAGATTGCCTTCATAACTCTCGGCCCACAAGTGCTTGTCGGCTGGCGCCAGGATCAACTGAGCCGTGATTCGGACCTGCTCGCCCGACC
>Ga0126371_10007049_pt1 | contig 10034 bp, 5 predicted proteins | sample PanSoiMetaPlot_4_FD_110145 | JGI IMG/M metagenome (GOLD analysis project Ga0126371, IMG submission 110145) | Tropical forest soil microbial communities from Panama - MetaG Plot_4 | ecosystem: Environmental > Terrestrial > Soil > Tropical forest > Bulk soil | place: Panama | collected 2016-02-17
AAGCAGGTAGTGAAACTGCCAGACGAATCCGATTTCGCGGTTGCGAAAATCAGAAGCTTCGTCGTCGACAAGCGAATTCAATTGCAAGTGCGCGCAGTATACGTCACCCGCAGAAGCACGTTCAAGAGCGCCTAGAATATGTAACAGGGTGCTCTTGCCAGCCCCCGATTCGCCCACGATCGCGAGCATCTCTCCCTTCTCCACTTCGAAGGATAAGTTCTCAAAGAGCACAAGGTCCGAATCGCCTGAGCGAAAGACCTTCTTCAATCCCGTGACCCGCAACATCGGGTCCTTTGCCATTAGATGCAACCGGCTCCTCCTCCGATACAGCGGAGCAGTTGCAACCCGTCTTGCGCGCGTGATACGCGGCAAACCTTTGATGCGAGCGGGTTGCCCTGCTGCCCATTAAATCACGGAGGGCAACGGCCGCGGCTCTCCAGGCGCAGAAAGTCCTTATTCCGCAGACTCTATACCTGTTGGCGACCAATGCAATGTGACGTTGGTCACGCCTCGCGTGGCTAGTCCGGCAAATACGGAAAACGGAATTCCGTGGTCAGACGCGGCTCGTGCGAGCGTGCATTATGCTGGACGCGGAGGTACCAAACCAACGCGCATTTATGCGCGCCATTCCGCTAGGGATAGAAGGCGTCTGCGGCGCCGCAGAGGCTGGTTTGAATGATGCGAAATAGAGGACTCCTGGGACATCGGGCGCGGGGCAGATACTCAGAGCAGATGACGTAGAGCAGATGCAAATACGCTGGAGCCGACTCGAATACCTGGAGCCGACGCAAATGCGTTTGGAGCAGCCGCAAATGCCTTTTGAAGCAGCTGCAAGTACGTCGGAGCAGGCGCGCATACGTGGAGCAGCTGCAAATGCCTTTGAAGAGAGCTGCAAGTACGTCTGGGTGGCCGTCGATTCGTATCAGGGCGCGCATTTATGCGCGCCGCAAAGCACCCCAAATTTCACGCGCCTTCAGGCGCCGCCTAAACGCAGATCCGTGCAAGCAACGCGCTACTCGTAGCGCAACGCTTCCGCCGGAAGAATGCGCGCCGCCGACCACGACGGATACATGGTCGCGATGAACGAAACCCCAATCGCCACCGCCGCCACCAGCACGCCATCCATTAACCGCGGAGCAAACGGAACATAGTCGATCGAATACACCTCAGGCGCGAGCGAAATCAGGTGATAACGCGCTCCCGCCCACGACAACCCATAACCCACTACTAGCCCGATCGCAGTTCCGATGATCCCGATCAGCACTCCCTGCGTGATGAACAGCCACCGGATTTGCGCCTTACGGGTTCCCATCGAGCGCAGTACAGCGATGTCCTTAGTCTTTTCCATCACCATCATGATGAGCGATATCAGAATATTCAGCGCAGCCACGAACACGATCAGCCCGATCGTGATAAATGTCACCAGCCGCTCGAGCCGCAGCGCACGGAACAGTGCCCGGTTCTGCTCCGTCCAGCTCGTCGCCATGAATCCCTGCCCCGCCGCCTGCTCCAGTTCCTTCGCAACCGAATCGGCCTGGTAGATGTCATCGATCTTGAACTGAATCACCGAGATCAGATCCCCGAGCCCGAACAATCGTTGCGCATCCGAGAGCCGCGTGAACGCCCAAGTGTTGTCGTAGTCAAAAAAGCCCGAGCTGAAAATTCCAACGACGCGGAAACGGTTGTATTTCGGAACCATTCCGAACGGTGTGAGTTCTCCCTGCGGACTCGTAACCAGCACCACCGACCCCACCGTCGCCCCAATCTCATCCGCCATATCCTTTCCCAGGACAATCGGCGACATCGCCGCCACTCGCGTCTTCACCGCCTCCAGCGAATCGGGCGACTCGTTCGCACTCGCCTGTGTGGTCCGGGCACCCCCGCCCGCAGAAGTTGCCTGTCTGATGCTGCCATCCCCCTCCCCAGCTTCCGTCGATGACTTCCCCGATATTGCCCCATCACCTTTTCTTTGCGACCTTTGCGGATTTTCTTCGCGTTCTTTGCGGTTAAAGTCTTTTGCGGTTCCTCCCGACCCCTCCGCCCCGTTTCCTTGAGTGCCTCCCGAACCCACGCCCGCCGCACTCTCTTCCAACTCCTTCGCCGAGCCCAACCGCACCGTACTCAGTAGATCGCTCACTTTCCGCTCATAGGACGGAATCATCCCCTTCAGCACCGCACCGCGCGCACGCGGCCCTCGCGAAATCAGAACTTGTTCGTAGATAGCAGGCGCCGCCGCCACAACGTGCGGCTCCTTGCTCAATCGATCCAGCAGCGCCGGCCAATCTTTGATTCCATCGCTCTGCACGCGCAGCAAACTCACATGCGACGACGACCCCAGCAGCCTCTGCTGCAGGTCCTGCCGGAAGCCGTTATTAATTGCCAGCGCCACGATCAACGACGCCACGCCCGCGGCCACCCCGAGAATCGAAATCCCGGTAATCACCCCGATGAACGCCTGCCGGCGCTTGGCCTTCAAATATCGTGTTGCGACGAAGAGTTCAAAGCGCATAAAAAGCGGCTCTCAGAGGTCAGCTCTCAGCCCTCAGATCTCAAGCACTCAGCTCAAGCGGATTATATGTCCTTCTCATCGTTGTCATCCTGAGCGAAGCCCAGGACCTATGTACTCGTTTGACGATGCCGATACATCTTCGCGTCGAGTGCATGCGAAAAGGACCAGAATTATGAAAGTCACAAAGAACACGGCCACTAACCGCCCGCTCGCGGCCTCTCGTCACATGATCCTGCTGGTAGCAACTCTCTACGGCGATTCAATCATCCCCGGCGCCACCTCGGAATCGCTGCCGGTACCTGCCCGCGATATGCCCGGTATTCCTCCCCAAACCGTCGCTCCAGTTCCACATCTTCCTTCCGAATCATCACCGCACCGGTCACCACCGCGAGGGCCGTCAATCCGTAGCACACTGCGAGCCCCGTCCCCACGCTCCACGCCAGCATCTCGCAAAGATGTGCCAGATACACTGGATGCCGCACCTTCGCCCGAATTCCCGTCACGACCAGCCGCTGCTCGGCGGCGCCCGCCTTCAACTCCGGCAAGCCATACAACTGCTGCTTGCTGAAGTTCACACCGGACTTCCGGTAGAGCCAGAACCCCAACACAAATAATCCAATCGCTGGCACCCACATCCACGCGCTGCGGTACATCGCGACGGTGCGCCATCGCATCGTGAGTAGCGCCAGCACCACCCACGACGCCATCCAGCCCGGCACGATGAATCCATAGGGAAGTTTTCGCCGCGAGCGCCAGAAATCGATCCGCGTATGAATCACCAGCCAGAACACCGGAATCGTGGAGTACACCACGCACGCCAGCCACCCGATCGTTCTGAGCACCGTCAACACGAGGTCATTCTAATTGCACGCGGTCAAACCCTTGTGCGGCGCGGGCGCCCTCGCCCGCGGATGTCGCCTGTGTGGCGCGCACACTCCTGGGCGCGAAGAAAACTTGGAACGCTTATTCGCCTTTCCCGAGCGAAGCTAGCTACCAGCCACGTAGGGACAGCCGCCCTCGGCTGTCCGGCGGAGCGAAGCCCCACACCGTCTCTGCGCCGTCGGCATCTCAAAGGGTGGATTCTTCTCCCTATATATCATTCCGTCCGCAGTCGCCATATCGCGCCAAGAGGAACCTGCTGGCAATGATCGTCAGCGGTTCCCCGTGTCCTCTGTGCCCCTGTGGTAAATGTTTTTCGCGTGGTTCTGTTCCAAACTCTGCCCTTCGAAACGCCGGCCAGAATCCACCAAGAAACTGAGAACTGAGAACCGAGAACTGAGAACTGGTTTTTATGGCACATTAGAACCACATGGGGGAATCCCAGCTCTTACCAACCCAGTCGTCGGCGCTCACGTATCCCGATTTCACGCTCTACCAGACCGCGCGCTTCTTCATTGTGGCCGCGCTCGAGATGCAATCGGTCGCAGTCGGCTGGCAGGTTTTCGAGATCACCCATCGCGCGCTCGACTTGGGCCTCGTCGGCCTCGCCCAGTTTCTCCCCGGCGTCCTGCTCTTCCTGGTCGCCGGACACGCCGCAGATCGTCACGACCGGACGCGCCTGCTCAACATCTGCTACGCAGGCTTCATCCTTTGCTCGGCACTGCTGTTGTTTCTCACCCTGCGCCACTCCCGCTCGGTCTACGCAATTTACGCCGTACTTCTTCTGTTAGGCGTCGTGCGCTGCTTCAACTGGCCAGCCAGCCGAGCGCTGCTCCCGCTCTTGGTTCCCGCGGATTACTTCTCCAAGGCCGTTGCCTGGAATGCCAGCCTCTTTCAAGCCGCAACCATCCTCGGACCATCCATCGGCGGTATTCTCTACGCTCTGGTCGGCGGTCCGAACATCGTGTACGCAACGGCCACAGCCGCAAGCGTGATCGCCCTGATCGCCTCCCTTCGCATTCACACCACCTCGCAACCTCGGCCTGCGGAAGAAATGTCATTCCACACCGTGATGGCTGGCTTCCGCTACGTCTGGCGCGAGAAGGTCGTACTCGGGTCCATCTCGCTCGACATGTTTGCAGTGCTTCTCGGTGGCGCTGTCGCGCTCCTGCCCGTCTATGCGAGCGACATCCTGCGTACCGGACCGTGGGGACTGGGCCTGCTCCGCAGCGCGCCGGGCGTCGGCGCCGCGATGATGGCACTCTTCCTCGCGCAGAAACCTATCCGTGGCCGCGCCGGATGGATCATGCTTATCTGCGTCGCCGGATTCGGAGTCTTCACGATCGTTTTCGGATTGTCGCGCAGTCTGATGCTTTCGCTGTTCGCGCTCTTCATGGTCGGCGCAACCGACATGGTCAGCGTCATCATCCGCGCGACGCTCGTGCAGATCGCCACGCCCGACGAAATGCGCGGTCGCGTGAACGCGGTCGACATGCTGTTTATCGGAGCTTCAAACGAACTCGGAGAGTTCGAATCCGGCCTGACCGCCCACTGGTTCGGGACCGTGCGTGCCGTGGTCCTCGGAGGCGTCGGAACTCTGATCGTCATCGCCCTCTGGGCGTGGCTCTTCCCCGATCTCCGCAACGCCGACAAACTCCACACCGTTGCGGAGAGCTCGACAGCCTGACTCTGCGAGAACCGTGTGGCGCGGGCGCCCTCGCCCGCGGATGTCGCCCGTGTGGCGCGCACACTCCTGTGCGCGAACAAGCTTTGGACCTCTTTTGCTGCTCCTGAGCGAAGCGAGGCAGGAGCCACCTGGGGGCAGACGCCTCGTCTGCCCGGCGGAGCGCAGCCCTGCAGTACACCACCAGTGTCATCTTGTGCCAGTGAGGCGCATGCGGAACGAGTCGAAAGACCCCATGCACCTCGAACCGTTGGCGCCCTTTATCGGAGTTCTCCCAGCGCGGTCACCACTCGGGATTTAGACGTCCGGCCGAGCGAACTCTCCAGCGCCGACACCCGACCCCAGAGACAGTCGCCGGAGGCTTATGATGCGAACCCGGCCACCGAACACCGAAAACCAAACGCCCTACTTCCCCCTCACCACCGTCTTCGCCGCACTCATATTGTCGAACCGGTCATACACGCGCACCACCACCACGTGCTCCACCTGTCCCGACGTCGATTCTTTCTTCTTGACCTTTCCTGCGGCGCTCGCCTCGCCGTTCTGCCCTGGCACGGTGATCCGGAAATCGTAGTTCTCCGTCTTCGAATCCGAGATCTGATCGGTTGGCTCGACATACTGCCAATCGTTCGCATCGATCGAGAACTCCGCCCGCTTGATCACCGAGAAGCCATCGACCGCGCGGAAGCTCACGTGGATCTTGTCACCGTCGGTCGCGGCCGTCAGATTTTCGATCCGCGGCGCCGTTGTATCGATCTCCACTCGCGTGCTTTCCTTCTCCGACGTCAGTTCCTCCCCCGGAGAATGCGACGGCGCGTCTGACGCCACTACCTTGAACGTGTACCCACCATCCGGCAACAGGCTAGCGTCGAACGAGTAGAACTTGTCCGTCAGGTTGTCCTTCAACAACAACCAGCGGGTCTCTCCATCGCCTCGGTAATACAGCGCGTACACAAGCTGATCATCGTTATCATCGTGCGCGACCCACTTCACTCCGATTGAGTCCCGATCCCGTGTGGTTGGCACAGGAGCCTCAAAATGCGGCACCGGCTGAACGCCACCTGCAGCTCCGCCGCTCACGTCCACGGGCACGCCGATCGGCTTCGGCATTGGCTGGTAGCGGAATCCCACCTGCACGCCGATGTCGTCGACATCCGGCGCCACATTCTTCGAGAGGTAGTTCAGCGTGACACCATCCACCCGCGGCGCAGGACTTCCCGAATGCAGCACTGCTTTCCACTGCACAAACCTTGCGGCCGGGACTCCCGTCTCCCCGCTTTGCGCCTCGATCTTTTTCCACGGACTCCAGTTGCGATCAGGATTGTCGACGTTTCCGCTGCGCGCATAGAGTTCAACATTCCCAGTGGTTCTCGATTCCGCGCGTCCCCAGCGCGAAAAGACCTTAGCGTCAAATACGTCGCTCTCGTACGTTCCTTCCGATTGCGGCCCCGGACCGAGCACGAAAATCTTTCCCAGGTTGCTCCCCGCGGCATAGAGTCCTCCGCCCGGAGCCTTCGCAAACGCCGTGACCTGCGACGCGCCTGCTTTCAACAAGTCCGTGAAATCGTCGTCACCCTTCATCGCGTACAGGTGCCCGCGGTTTCCGGTTCCTGCCAACAGGCGTCCCTGCGGATCGAATGCGAGCGCGTACACAATGTCTTCCCGCGACGTCCAGAGCTTTGTGGGCGATCCGTCCGGAGCAATCTTGTAAATCTCTGATCCCCCGGTCGCGCCCGCGCCCGGGGCAGGAAAGTTCAACAGCTGCGCCCCTGTCCCCTGTGTAGGCGTGAGCACGACGCCAGGTTGCAAGCCAATTCCTGTTGCAGGCGCCCCCACACCGGGCGTGGGTTGCGGGAAGCCAGGTGTCAGACCGACACCTGCGCGCTTTTCGCCAACCCCCGATGCATAAATATTTCCGGCTTCATCGAGTGCCAGCGCCGTAATTTCTTTCTTGGGCGCGCTGTACAACACAAACGCTTCCCCCGATGGTGCGATTCGGTACACGAGACCACTGCCATCGGAACCCGCGATCAGATTTCCTTTCTGATCGACTGCCAGCACACGAATGTGGGCCTCGTCGCTCTTGAAAAAAACTGAGTGGTCACCCTTGGGGGTGACGCGAAAAATCTCGCCGCGATCTCCCGTTGCAACAAACAGATCGCCGGAGTTGTCGAGCGCGAGGTCCCAGATGTACTTCGTCTGCGGATCGAAGTACACCGACGAAGTCCAATTCGGATCGACCATGCCCTTCGATTTATCGGAAGAAGACTTGTCCGAAGAACTTGTCTTTGCAGCAGCACCGCCCTTGTGTTCGATCTTGTAGACCTTGCCGTCGGGAGCAGTTCCTGCGTAAACAGCGCCGCTTTTGTCGACGACCAACGCCTGCACCTGCAACTCGGTGGGCTCGAAGATCGTTGTCGCCTGCCCATCGGGCGTGATGCGGTAGACCTTCGCCGGTGAGCCGGATGCCGCGTAAATGTTGCCTGCATCATCGGACGCGATCGCCCAGATGTAGGTCGAGGGCGCGGTGTAGAGCGTCTTGAATGCCGGCGCGAGTTCCAGACCGCCCTGGCTGCGGATCGCAACTCCGCTTGCTGTTCCCTTGGTCAAGTCTTCGAATTTTGATTGATCCCAGGTACGAGTGCCTTCGGCAAGAGCTACGTTCGCGAGAAAAAGAGTGAGTAGTACAGCGGCAAACTTCCGCAAGTCGATCAGCAAGTTGTACCTCGTCGTGTAAGTCGTAGCGGAAACTCAGGTTAACATGGGCCTGCAGCATCATGGCATGAACCGCGACGCCGCTTCCTACACAGTTGGACCTATCGTCCGGTCGACGTTCATGTTTTTGAATCCGGAAACTTGGCCAGGACTTCGGCCGCAAGACGTTCCAATCAAATAAACCTGTTTTCTCCAGCCTATATATTCAGAATAGCAGGTTGAAGAGGGTAAATGAGACAGTTTGGCCGCCGAAATATCTAGCGTTCTTAGAAGCCTTTAGAGAGGAAATTCGAAAGGAAATGGGGGCTTGACAAGACGCCAAGCCCCGCAATGTTTACTTAATCGTAATCGTGAGAACCTGCGCTCCAGCGACTGCGAAATCCAGCGGAGGCGTGGCCGCCTCATTTACCTGCGATTCGCCGAGAACCACCATCTCCTGCGTTCCGCGCATGCCTTCCATCACGTTCATCACCGACAGCGGCAGCGCAGGCATGACTTTGTCAGCGACCATGGCTTCCGGATCGGCCTCAAGCAGCGAAACATACACGCGGTTGTTGGAATGTTCCTTGTTCAGGATCGCGATGGTCGATGCCAGATCGAGCTTGCGCGCCATCATCGGCATCCCGCGGCGCATCCGGTCGAGCGTGTCGCCGTCGCTTACCAGGATCCGCAGCGGTCCCTTCGATGCGGACGTCGGAATCTTGATCGGAATCTGCTTCACGACGCGTTCCCCGCGGTAGGGAGCGAGCACGGTTTCAACCGTGATCTCATCGCCCGGCCGTGCTTCGGTCAGATCCGTGCGTGCGCTCTCGAGACGTGCCCACCGGCGCTGCTTGACCAGATCGAAGTCGAGGGTAACGCCTTTTACCGTAGGCACATCGAACGGGTTGTCGTAGATGCGTCCGAAGCGGTCACCCAATGCTAGCGCCGCAAGAAACGCAGCCGGCTGGCCTGTATCGGTCGGCGCGAAGACGTTTTGCAGCGTAACTTGCGGATATCCCTTCACGCTGATTGCGCCTTTGAGGCGGTACGTTGTTTCCTCGCCGTAGTCGTTGACGCCGTGCAGGGCGTTGAAAACCGTGGCCATCATGGCAACGGGGCTGAGGCGCGCATTGTTCAGGACTTCGTAACGAATTTCTTTAGTTGCGGTGCCGTTGTGAATGCTGAGCGTCACGGGAATCATGTCAGGTTGCTTGTTCAGCAAACCCATGATGCCGGTATGACGGTCCTGCACGAAGGAACCAACGGGCTCGGTGGTGTTGACGATCTTGAAAGCATTCAGCGGCGAAGGCAGCGTAGCCAGAACATTCGCTTTGTTCATCGGCAGATCGACGCTACCGAACTGCAGGAGCGGATGGCCGCATGCGAGCAACTTCTGCGGATCGAGATACGTGATCGTGCAGGTTGCCGCGATATCCATGTCGCCGCGTACAAGGATGGCGCTGATTGCCGATCCAGGTTCGAGAGGCTCGGGCTGCTTTAGATCGCTAACCGAACCGACGCCCATCACCGGAACAACGCCCGCGGAGGCGAACTGCGGAGCGAACATCTTGACGGCTTCTTCGCTGAAGCCGTTGAACACCAGCGGCGCCTCAATCGGCTTCAGATAATTCGCGTAGCCCTGTACCTCGGGAGTCAGCGGCATTCCGGGCCCCGAAGTCTTGGTGGCCGCTTTCGCCGGTGCGGAGTTTGCCGCGTCAGTAATGCCGCCCGGGCTCTTGTCGAACTCGTTGATCTCGAGCATGTCGGCGATCGGAGTGACGCCAGCGATGGGCTCTTTCGAAAATTCACCGATGCGGAACGCGAGCGCGCCCGCGAGTTTGCCATCGAAGTAGACCGGGCTGCCACTCATACCCGCAACTACGCCTGTGTATTCGACTTTAGTTCCATGCATGCGCACCAGGATGATGTCGCCTTTGGGCCCGTTCATGTTCTTCAGCACACCGAGAACTTCAACGTCCATAGGCTCGGGCTTCGTGCCTTCGAACACCGTGTAGGCGACGCCGCGCATGCCCGTGTGAATCTGGCTTACCGGGATGGTTTGCGTGGTCTTGGGAGCCTCTGCAGGGGTATCACCCGCAACCGCGATGAGGCTGAAGAGAAAACTGAAAGCGGCAACTGCGAGGAGAGGTTTACGCATGTAGTTAGCCCCGAGAGCCTGGCAACTGCGGCTCGAAAAACGTACTTAACACTTTAGACTCCTAACGATGGCAAGTCGTTGCCGGGAGGAGAGAAACCTTTAGGACC
>Ga0126371_10007050_pt1 | contig 10034 bp, 8 predicted proteins | sample PanSoiMetaPlot_4_FD_110145 | JGI IMG/M metagenome (GOLD analysis project Ga0126371, IMG submission 110145) | Tropical forest soil microbial communities from Panama - MetaG Plot_4 | ecosystem: Environmental > Terrestrial > Soil > Tropical forest > Bulk soil | place: Panama | collected 2016-02-17
AGGAGTTTTAGCGACCTATGATTCGAATCAACCTTCTAGAAGCACCCAAACCGAAGAACAAACGCTCGGCGATGCCGTCGATGCCGACCATGGAAGTCGGCGACGTTGGATCTCCGCGGCTGAAGGTCCTGCTGGCGGTGGGCCTAGCGGCGGCGTTCAACCTCTACACCTGGTATCACCTCGATGCGCAGAAGAAAAAGATCGAGGAGAACATGGCGAAGGCCGAGCAGAAGAATCGCGAGCTGGCCGACGTCAAGGCTCGCTACATGGCGCGTCAGCGGGAAGCAGAGAACTACAAGCGGCGCGTGGACGTGATCGACCAGCTGCGTTCGAACCAGGCGGGTCCGGTCAACTTGATGGCGATGCTGGGCGAGACGGTGAACAACACCGAGGCGATCTGGCTGAACAACATGAAGGATCAGGGTCCGACGGTGGATATCGAAGGGATGGCGCTCAGCGAGGACGCGGTAGCCAACCTGATCTCGAATCTGCAGAAGACCGGCTACTTCAAGAACGTCGAAATCAAGGAAAGCTTGCAGGACGAAACGATCAAAGACATGCAGGCATTTCAGTTCACGCTGACCTGTGAGAAGGGCAAGTCCTAAAGGCAGGAAACTATGGCGACTTTCGGGGAATTGTCGGGCCTGAAGCAGTGGGCGGTCGTAGTGGGTGGCGCGGTTTTAGTCAGCGCTGGCATGCATTTCACCATCTTCAAGAGCCAGCGGGATCAAAACGCCGAGGCCCAGCAGAAGCTGGAAAGCAAGATGAAAGAGAACGCGGAACTGGAGTCTTACCGCCCCAAGCTAGCCGAGATTGAGCGGCAGCTGGCCAGTCTCAAACAGCAGCTGGACATCGAGCGGCGCATCGTTCCGGACGAGAAGGAAGTCGACGGCTTCATGCGCATGATGGATGCAGAAGCCTCGAAGGCGGGCATTGAGATCCGCCGCTACACGGCGCAGCCGACGTCACAAAAAGATTTTTACACGGAACTTCCGTTCGAAATGGAATTGGACGGCCCCTACTACTCGATGCTGAATTTCTTCGATCGGGTTGGGAAGCTGGAACGCATCGTGAATGTGTCGAGCTTGCTGGTATCGACGACACGCAAACCGTCGGACGCCAAGGCGAAGAAGACGTATCAGTACGCGCCGAACGAGAGCATTGTGGCGACCTGCAAGGCGACCACGTTCTTCAGTCACGACATGGATCCTGCGGGTAAGCCCGGCCAGGCTGGGGTGAAGAAGTAGGAGAGCTTATGAAGCTGACCACTGGAATCGTCGTACTGGCAATGACTGCGGGAACGTTGTGGGCACAAAATCCCGCCAGCATCATCCAGAATACGAAGTCCTCTTTGCAGGGAGCGCAGCAGCAAAACACTGCCGCACAGAACGCGGCGCTGCAGGGCAGCAGCACGGCGCCGAGCAAGCCATCAGCGGCGACTGCGGCCAGCAAAACAGCTCCTGCACAAGTGAAGCCCGCGGTTGCACCAGCGGCGCCGACGCCGGCTCCGAAGGTGGTTCCTGCGAAGGCAGCGGTAGCTCCGGCAGCGGCGAAGCCAGCTCCGGTTGCGGCGAAAGCAACACCGGCGCCAACGCCCGCAAAGCCAGCGCCTGCAGCGACAAAGGCCGCTCCCACGGTAGCGAAGGCAACTCCCGCTCCCGCGAAAGTGGCCGCACCTGCACCAGCGACTCCCGCGAAAGCTGCGCCAGCGGCGGCCGCTCCGGCTCCATCAGCTCCGAAAGTTGCGGCGAAGCCGGTGGCGCCTGCGAGCCAGCTAGCCGCGACGGCAGCAGTCGCCCCGGCACCGGCACCGAAACCAGCGCCAAAGCCGGAAGAGAAGAAATATTCGATGACCGGCAAGCGCGATCCCTTCATCAGCCCGGTGGTGAGCCGGACGGGTGGATCGGGTTGCAGCACGGGGAAGAAGTGCCTGGATATCGATCAGATTGCAGTGCGCGGCGTGGTCAAGTCGGATAACGGCATGATCGCGGTCGTGACCAATGGATTGAACAAAGCGTATTTCCTGCGGGAGAACGATCCCGTGTTCAACGGATACGTCGTGAAGATCACGGTGGATTCCGTGGTGTTCAAACAGAATTTTCAAGACCGGCTGGGGAAACCGTTCACGAAAGACGTTGTGAAACGGATCACGACGCCGGCTGTGTAATTTTGGCGAGTCCAAATCTGGAACGAGCTTGAGGAAAGACACGCGCAGCGCCACAGGCGAGCGCGTGTGGGGGAGAAGCGAAATGCGAAAGCAACTGCTGAGTGTGGTTCTACCGCTGCTGATCCTGGGATTGATCGCAGCAGCGGCTGAGACGCAGAACACGGGCACCGATGCCGCCACGCACGCTGCACTGCAGCGTGTCAACGTGGTCCATGGCGAAGACGGGATCAGCCTGGAGATCACCGCTCGTGGAGCCGTGACTCCGAAGCTGAGCACGTTGAGTTCGCCCGCGCGCGTCGTGATCGACCTGCCGAATACCGTGGCCTTGACGGACAAGCGTCAGGTCGAGGTGGACAGCGATGGCGTGAAGGACGTGCGCGTAGGCATGAACGGTGCGACGCCGCCCAGCACGCGCGTGGTCGTCGATCTCGAGAGGGCCTGCAAGTTTGAGGTCGTCCCGGGCGCGGACAACAAGATCGTGGTGAAACTGCACACCGGCTCGGCGAACGCGAAAACCGCGAAGCCGTCCGAGACGGTAGTGGCAGCTCTACCGAAGGCGACGTCTGGAGCAAAGCTCATGCGCACGTCGGCGGTGGTCGAGAAGAAAGAAGTTGCGGCCAGCGTTCCGGCAGCGACTGTAACTCCGGCACCCGTAACTCCGGCGCCGAAGACGGTTGCGGCCGCCCCGGCGAAGCCGGTGACGGACGTCACCAAGTCGGCGACCGATTACGTTTTCGTCGAGCCTTCCTATCAGGCAAAGGACGATACAAAGACCGATGCAAAGCCGGTAGTCGAGCCTGCTGAGCGCGCGACGGAAGCGGCGGCGAAGTTTGCCGACAAGCCGGCTTCCGAGCTCCTGGCGAACGCGAAGACGAGCGCCACGATGCAGCCACAAGCTGCTCAGGCGGCTTCGTCGGCAATCCAGCCGGCGGTCAATCTTGCTGCGGAACAGAAGACCCAAATGTCGCAAACCCCCGCGACCAGCGGTCCGAAGTACACCGGCGAGCCGATCTCGGTCAACCTGAAGGACGTCGACCTCAAAGATTTCTTCCGCCTGATTCACGAGATCAGCGGATTGAATGTGGTTCTCGATCCTAACGTGCACGGCAACCTGACGATCGTGCTCGATGACGTGCCGTGGGATCAGGCGCTGGACATCGTTTTGAAGAACAACGAACTGGCCCGCGAACTCGAAGGCAACGTGCTGCGCATCGCGACCGTTGACACCCTGAAGAAGGAAGCCGACGGACGTCGCGCGCAGCAGGAATCGGAAGCACTGGCCGTCGAGAAGGTCACTGTGACCCGTTTCCTGAGCTACGCGCACTCGAAGGACGTGGTTCCGACGATCAAGAAGTTCTTGTCGCAGCGCGGCGACGTGATCTCGGACGATCGGACGAATGCGGTGATCATCTCCGACATCCCGACCGTCATTCCGGGCCTGGATCGTTTGCTCACCCAGTTAGATCGCAAGACGCAGGAAGTGGAAATCGAAGCCCGCGTTGTGGCTGCGACCCGCAGCTTCGCGCGTGACATCGGTACGCAGTTCGGCTTCGGTTGGGGCAACGGGCACTCGGCCATCGGCGGCGCCTCGGCAGTGGGCAGCTCTCCGACGACCGTCAACGGTTTGACACCAGGCTACATCACTACGGGTGGAAGCGGCGGCGGCGGTAGCGGTTCGAGCACGGGTACCACGATCCCGCTGTTCTCGAACCTGGGCGTAACCAGCCCGACCAGCGGTCTGACCTTCGTCAACGCCAGCAACAACGTGCGGATTGACGCGGTGCTCTCGCTGGCGGAATCGCGCGGCTTGTTGAAGATTCTCTCTCGTCCGCGTGTGGTCACGCAGAACAACATCCAGGCCCTGGTGAAGCAGGGCGTGCGCGTGCCGATCGTTACGCAGGCGCAGTTGGGTGGACCGCCAACCGTTACTTACGTTGACGCGTTCCTCCGCTTGACGGTGGTTCCACAGATCACGTCGGAAGGAACGATCTTCCTAAACGTAGATGTGGAGAACACCACGCCGGACTTCGGCCGTACCGTGCAGGGTAACCCGACGTTGATCACGCAGCAGGCTACAACGCAGGTGCTGGTGACCGACGGTGGAACGGTTGTCATCGGCGGTGTGATCCAGACTAACAATTCGGTCAACATCAGCCAGACTCCGTTGCTTGGCGACGTGCCTCTGCTCGGCAACCTGTTCAAGCACCGCACGGTCAGCACCTCGAACCAGGAACTGATCTTCTTCATCACTCCGAGGATCATCCAGACATAGTTCGAGACCCACTCGCAATTCAAGCCGCCGGTCTACAAGACCGGCGGTTTTTTTATTTGGCCTTTCGCCACGAACCAACCTGTGTGGTTCTGCCAGCGCGGGCTGCTCAGGTAAACTCGCGACGTGAACTATCCTGTCCGCTTACAAGCGCTGCAAAAGGAGTTTGTGCGATCGGGGTTTGATGCACTGTTGATCGCCCACCTTCCCAATGTGAGATACCTGTGCGGTTTTACAGGAAGCTCGGGAGTGCTTCTAATCTTTCCATCCGGCAGCGTCTTCTTTTTTACGGACGGGCGCTACAAGACGCAAGCCCACGAGGAGATAAAAGACGCAAAGGTTGTTATCGGTCAGAGATCGGCGATGGTGAGCGCAGCCGAATGGCTCGGGACACGACGCAAGGGCGCGAAGTTGAAATTGAAGTTAGGGATTGAGGGTGACCACCTCAGTGTCGCCGAACGCAGGCGACTCGTTTCACAGCTGCCCATGCACATAAGCGTTCGCGAGGCGCCCCCACTTACTGAACGCGCGCGCATGATCAAGGATGCGGATGAGATCGCGCTCATTCGCGATGCGGTGCGAGCAGGCGCAGAGTTGTTTGACGTGGCAGTGGACAGCATTCGCCCCGGTACATCGGAGGTTGAGGTTGCGGCTGAGATGGAATTTGCTGCGCGCAAGGTTGGAACCGACGGAATGTCGTTTGAGACCATCATCGCATCGGGAGTGCGATCAGCTTTGCCGCATGGGCGGGCCTCCCGCGCCTTGATCGCCCAGGGATTCGTCGTGTGCGACTTCGGTGTTATACTTCACGGTTATTGTTCTGACCGTACCCGCACTGTATATGTCGGCTCTGTTACGGAGGACGCCCGACGTGTCTACGGTGCGGTGCTCGAGGCTCAACTGGCGGCGATCGACGCGGTGCGGCCCGGTGCGAGTGTTGGCTCGGTCGATCAAGCAGCGCGTAAGGTGCTGCGCAAGAACGGCTTGGCGAAGTATTTCACGCACTCCACTGGTCACGGAGTGGGGCTCGAAATTCACGAGGCTCCACGAGTGGCGAAGGGGCAGCCCGAGCTTCTACATCCGGGAATGGTGATCACGGTCGAGCCGGGAGCATATCTTCCGGGCAAATGGGGCGTGCGCATCGAGGACATGGTGGTGGTCACCGAGCACGGTTGCGAAGTGCTGGATCCCACGCAGAAGGAATTCATAGTCATTTAGTCAGCTGCTTCAACCGGGTGCGCATAACGGCCCGGAGTTCACGCGCGTCCGGTGTTGTTTTGGCGCGGGATGGAAAGCGGGCCCACCGCATACGATGAATCAAAAAGAGCTGAAAGAACTCATTGATCTGATTATCGACAGGGGCATCACCGAGTTCGAGTTGGAACGGGGAGATGTCAAGGTACGGATCAAGCGTGGCGGAGATGCGGCCAGCGCTCCAATCGAAACCCGCTATTACGCAGTCCCGGGCGCGCCGCCACCCACTCCGGAACTGGGTGTTGTGCCGGTTGTGCCGCCGCCAGCTGCTCCACCCACCCCAAAGGAATCCGAACCCGCCGAGAACCTCCACATGGTGCGGTCTCCGATCGTGGGCACGTTCTACGAATCGCCTTCGCCCGGCTCGCCGCCTTTCGTGAAGATGGGAGATATGGTTTCGCTGGGGCAGGTGTTGTGCATCGTGGAAGCCATGAAGTTGATGAACGAGATTGAGTCGGACGTGGCCGGAGAAGTTGTGAAGAAGATGGTCACTAACGGGCAGCCGATCGAGTACGGGCAGGAACTGTTTGCCATCCGGCCCTCGAAATGAAGTCATGACATAACCCGGGGCGCGATCTTCGCGCCCTTTTGTGTGTCACAAAGCAATCAACGTCAAGCGGCGAGCTTCGATCCATCGCGATTTCGATTGGAGTTTTGCTCGAAGATCCGGTTTACGGCGCTACAGCTGAGAAAAGCATGTTTAAGAAGATCCTGATTGCGAATCGTGGAGAAATTGCCCTGCGGATCATTTGTGCCTGCAAGGAGCTGGGCATCCGCTCGGTCGCAATTTACAGCGAGGCAGATCGCAACTCATTACCGGTACGTTTTGCCGACGAGGCGATCTGTATTGGACCACCGCAGCTCGGGCAAAGCTATCTCAATATTCCTGCAGTAATCAGCGCGGCCGAGATTGCGAATGCAGACGCGATTCATCCTGGATACGGATTGCTCTCCGAGAATGCAAACTTCGCCGAAGTCTGTGAGACCAGTGGATTGAAATTCATCGGGCCAACCCCCGACGTAATTCGGCTTATGGGTGAGAAGGAAAAGGCGCGCGCCGCGATGAAGCAGCATGGTGTGCCGATCTTGCCAGGTTCGGACGGCGTGATTGCATCGGAAGACGAAGCTCGTGAATGGGGTAAGCAAGTCGGGTATCCGGTGATTATCAAGGCGTCTGCCGGTGGCGGTGGCCGCGGGATGCGCATCGTCCGCAGCGAAGAGGAGTTGGGCGCGCTGTATCGCGCGGCACAGCAGGAAGCCGCGGCGGCGTTTGGCAATGGCGATCTTTACATGGAGAAATATGTAGAGCACCCGAGACATATCGAATTTCAGATCCTCGCGGATGAGCACGGGAACGTCGTCAGCCTTGGAGAGCGCGAGTGCTCCATTCAGCGCCGTCATCAGAAGTTGCTGGAAGAATCGCCGTCACTGCAGGTGACGCCGGAGTTGCGAAAAGAGATCGGCGACATTCTTAGCAAAACGTTAAGCGCCGTGGGCTACCACAATGCGGGCACAATTGAGTTCCTGATGGATCAGCAGAAGAAGCTGTATTTCATCGAGATGAACACGCGCATCCAAGTGGAGCATCCGGTCACGGAGATGGTTACGGATGTGGATCTGGTGAAGAGCCAGATGATGATCGCCAACGGCGCGAAGATGGCGGATGTGCTGCAAGGGCCGATCGTGCACCGCGGACACGCGATCGAATGCCGCATCAACGCCGAGCATCCGGAGAAGTTCACACCTTCGGCGGGCAAGATCACGGCGTTTCATCCGCCGGGCGGGACGGGCGTGCGCATCGATACCGCTGCATACGCCGAAGGAACGATCCCTCCTTACTATGACTCGCTGATCGCGAAGCTAGTGGTACGGGGCAAAGATCGGGCCGAGGCTTGCCAGCGCATGTCGCGAGCACTCGAGATGTTCATCGTGGAGGGCATTCATACGACTATTCCTTTGCATCGTCGGATCCTTGCGGATCCGGAATTTCGTGCGGGGAAATTCGATACTGGATACATCGAGCGCTTTCTGGCCAAGAAAGCGGAGTCGGCGGCTTGAGGATGCCCTGAACTTCGAAATTCATGCTCACGCTTCCGCGTCTCTACGCCATTCTCGACCGGTCCCAATTTCGCGACACCGTCGGATTGATGAACGCTGCGGACGAGTTGCGAGCCGGCGGCGTGACATTACTTCAATATCGAAACAAGAACGGCAGCGCTCGAGAGATGCTTGAAGAAGCGCGGGAGCTAAAACGGCGCTTGGGAAGCTCGATGAAGCTGATCATGAACGATCGCGCCGACCTTTGCCTGGCGGCGGAGTTTGATGGCGTTCACGTCGGGCAGGAGGATCTTTCGGCGGAAGGAGCGCGGCGCGTGATCGGTCCAAAGCTGTGGCTTGGCGTGTCGACCCACAATCCCGAACAACTTCGGCAAGCGGCTCTCACATCAGCAGACTATCTGGCGATAGGGCCGGTGTTTTCAACTTCAAGCAAATTGAATCCGGATCCGGTAGTAGGTCTTGAGGGAGTGCGGCGGGCGCGGGAGTTGACCCGTCAGCCGTTAGTCGCGATTGGCGGAATTACGCGGGCGAACGCCCGGTCGGTGATCGACGCGGGTGTGGATTCGGTGGCGGTAATCTCGGAACTGGCCGGGAGTCCCCGCGAAAGAGCAGAGGAATTTTTCCGCATCTTGGGGTAAAGTCGTGGCAATTCGCCGGCGCGGGTGGAATAAGCTCAAAACAGCCTCGGAAGCTTGTTCAGGGTGCTTAGGGTAGGCTGTCGGCGATACATGCGTCGCAAATAGACGGGCGAGACGCCCGTCGCTCCATCACGGAGGGACGTGAGTACACAAACCAACGAACCTGTTTCGATCGCAAGCGATTGGGACGTCCATTCCCATCAGGACAAAGAACTAGTTCAAGGTCTCGGCTTAACCAGCGCCACCATGCTGGTGATCGGGTCGATGATCGGCTCGGGCATTTTTATCGTGTCGGCGGAGATTTCCCGGCAAGTGAACTCCCCAGCGCTGTTGTTGGGTGCATGGCTGGTTACGGGGTTCATGACAATCGTCGGAGCGCTCTGCTATGGCGAACTCGCCGCTATGATGCCCCGCGCCGGAGGACAATATGTTTACCTGCGTGAAGCGCTAGGGCCGCTGTGGGGTTTTCTTTACGGGTGGACGCTGTTCCTTGTGATTCAGACGGGCACGATTGCGGCAGTCGGCGTCGCGTTCGGCAAGTTCCTTGGAGTCTTCTTTCCTTCCATCTCCTCGACGCATTGGATCGTGCATCTCTGGAAGGTTCCGAAAATTCCGATTGGTCCGATGGTGCTGGGGAACATGGATGTTGGGCTCAGCACACAGAATATGGTATCGATCGTCATCGTGGTCGTTCTGTCACTCGTCAATGTGCTCGGGGTGAAAACGGGCGCCATGATCCAGAACATCTTCACGGCGGCGAAAGTGACGGCTCTGGCCGGGCTTGTGCTCGTTGGAGCGTTTGTCGGCCGTAACGCGCAGGCGTTGGCGGCGAACTTCAACGGACACTTCTGGGAGAATGCCGGACTCGGTGCTCGGCATGCGGTGGAAGTCGGCGTCGGCGGGCCAATCGTGCTGGTGGGAACGCTGACGATTTTGGCAGTCGCTCAGGTGGGATCGCTCTTCTCGGCGGACGCATGGAACAACGTTACGTTTACGGCAGGAGAGGTGAAGAATCCGAGCCGAAATCTGCCGCTATCGCTGGCACTCGGCAGCGGAATTGTCATTTTTTTGTACGTTCTTTGCAACGTGATTTACCTGAACGTTTTGCCGCTGGATGGCAGTCCGACGGGCGCCACGATTGTCGAGCGCGGAATCAAGTACGCAACGGAAGAGCGTGTCGGAACGGCGGTGATGACCCAGATGTTCCATGGCGCAGGCGGGAAGCTGATGGCGATCGCAATCATGATTTCAAGCTTCGGCTGCTGCAACGGCCTGATCCTCTCCGGGTCGCGCGTCTACTATGCGATGGCAAAAGATGGCCTGTTTTTTCGCAGCGTCGCGAAGTTGCATCCCAGGTATAAGGCGCCGGCGGTTTCGTTGATGGTGCAGATGGTTTGGACCTGCATCCTGTGCATCTCAGGCAGCTACGGGCAGCTGCTCGATTACATTATTTTCGCGGTTCTGGTGTTTTACATCCTCACAATCGGAAGTCTTTTTGTGCTTCGGCGCACCCGGTCCGACGCCGAGAGGCCCTATCGGGCGATAGGTTACCCGATACTTCCGGCGATTTATATTGTGATGGCTCTGTTCATAGATGTCGTACTATTGCGCTACAAACCGCAATACACCTGGCCTGGATTGATCATTG